>Ga0315540_10002094_pt1 | contig 11300 bp, 8 predicted proteins | sample SalMarSW160110MG_FD_203677 | JGI IMG/M metagenome (GOLD analysis project Ga0315540, IMG submission 203677) | Salt marsh sediment microbial communities from the Plum Island Ecosystem LTER, Massachusetts, United States - Salt Marsh Sediment SW1601-10 ... | reverse complement strand
GAACGCGTCCTTTGCCGGGACGATGCCGGCCAGCAGCACCGTGACCAGCGCCAGCAGGGCCACCACGTCGTAGCGCCAGCGGCCCCAGACGAACAGGGCCAAGGTGACGGCCAGCACCGCAAAGACGAAGATCTGTTGCCAGGTCACGCGCGTCCCCGGATGGATGCGGAATTGCAGGTCGTGTCCGGTCTTATCGGACTCCGCGAGCGAACTCAACGCATTGGACAGGCTCCCGGTTCCTGCGGCAATGGACCGCATTCCTACGCGGACCAGCTTTCCCACAACGGGCGTTGACGATGGGCGACGCGGGCCATAGTCTCCGCCCCGCATTCGTCCACCCGTCTCCCCGTCCGGAGAAAGTGCGACAGCGTCACTCTTGATCTAATTGAAGGAACAGCCGTGATGAACAAGCCGACACTTCGGCCTGCCCGTCCGTTCTTTTCGTCCGGTCCCTGCGCCAAGCCGCCGGGATGGGCTCCCGAGGTCCTGCGCGACGCCTTCGTCGCCCGCTCGCATCGCGCCACGGGCGGCAAGGCGCGCCTGCAGGAGGTCATCGACCGGACCCGGCAAATTCTCGGTATTCCGGCGGATTACCTGATCGGCATCGTGCCCGGGTCCGATACGGGCGCCATCGAGATGGCGATGTGGTCGCTGCTCGGCCCGCGTCCGGTCGACATGTTGAGCTGGGAAAATTTCGGCAACATGTGGGTCATCGACGTGATGAACCAGCTCAAGATCCAGGGCGCGCGCGCCCTGGAGGCGCCCTACGGCTCGCTTCCGGATCTGTCCAAGGTCGATCCCGATCATGACGTCGTCTTCACCTGGAACGGGACGACGAGCGGCGTCTGCGTGCCGAACGGCGACTGGATCTCGGCCAAGCGCGCGGGCTTGACGCTCTGCGACGCGACCTCGGCGGTGTTCTCCATGCCGATGCCGTGGGACAAACTCGACGTCGCCACTTGGTCATGGCAGAAGGCGATGGGCGGCGAGGCGGCGCACGGCATGCTCGTGCTCAGCCCGCGCGCGGTCGAGCGGCTGGAAAGCTACACGCCGCCCTGGCCAATGCCCAAGGTCTTCCGCATGACCAAGAAGGGCAAGGTCGACGCCGGGATCTTCCGCGGCGAGACGATCAACACGCCGTCGATGCTCTGCGTCGAGGACGCGCTGTTCTCGCTCCGCTGGATGGAGCAGGCCGGCGGCGTGAAGGAGATGCAGCGCCGGTCGCAGGCCAACCTGGCGGCGGTCGCCGACTGGGTCGAAGCGACGCCCTGGGCCGAGTTCCTCGCCAAGGAGAAGGCGATCCGCTCCTGCACCTCGATCGTCGTCGGGATCACCGCGGCCTCCGGCCTCAGCGCGGACGCGCTGGCGGCGGCGCCGAAGCAGATCGCCGGCATGCTGGCGGAAGAGAAGGTGGCCTACGACATCAACAATCATCGCGCGGCGCCTCCGGGCCTCCGGATCTGGGGCGGCGCGACGGTGGAAACGGACGAGATCAAGGCCTTGCTGCCGTGGCTCGACTGGGCGTTCGCGGAATATTCCCGTTCGCTCGCAGCGTGAGAGGACCCATGCCGACCGTATTGATTTCGGACAAGCTCAGCGCCGATGCCGTGAAGGTTTTCAAGGATCGCGGCATCGACGTGGATTTCAAGCCCGGCATGAGCGCGGAAGACCTGCTCGCCAATATCGGCGCGTATGACGGGCTGGCTGTCCGCTCGGCGTCCAAGGTGACGGCGGAGGTGCTGGCCCGCGCCGACAAGCTGAAGGTCGTGGGCCGCGCCGGCATCGGCGTCGATAACATCGACATCGAGGCGGCGACCCAGAAGGGCGTGGTCGTGATGAACACGCCCTTCGGCAACACGACGACGACCGCCGAGCACGCGATCGCGATGATGATGGCCATGGTGCGCCAGATCCCCTTGGCGAACGCCTCGACCCAGGGCGGGAAGTGGGAAAAGTCACGCTTCATGGGCATGGAAGTGACCGGCAAGACTCTCGGCCTGATCGGCTGCGGCAACGTCGGCTCGATCGTCGCGGACCGCGCCCAAGGCCTGAAGATGCGCGTCGTCGCGTATGACCCCTATCTCTCGCCCGAGCGCGCGATCGAGCTCGGCGTGGAAAAGGCGGAGCTCGACGACCTCTACGCGCGCGCCGACATCATCACGATCCACACCCCGCTGACCGACAGCACGCGCAACCTGATCAACGCGAAATCGATCGCCAAGATGAAAAAGGGCGTGCGAATCGTTAACTGCGCGCGCGGCGGCATCGTCAACGAGGCCGACCTCAGGACGGCCCTCGACGAGGGCTATGTCGCAGGGGCGGCGGTCGACGTGTTCGAGGTCGAGCCGGCGAAGGAGAACGTCCTGTTCGGGCAGGAAAATCTCGTTGCCACGCCGCATCTCGGCGCGGCCACGCGCGAAGCACAGGAAATCGTCGCCGTGCAGGTCGCCGAGCAGATGGCGGACTACCTGCTGTCCGGCGCGGTCTCCAACGCCGTCAACATGCCCTCGATCTCCGCCGAGGACGCGCCGCGGCTTCGCCCCTACATGACGCTCGCCGGCCAGCTCGGCAGCTTCCTCGGCCAGCTCGCCGAGACGAGCACCAAGTCGGTCAACATCACCTTCCAGGGCCATGTCGCCGAGCTCAACATCAAGCCGCTGGTCTCCGCCATCCTGTGCGGCCTGCTGCGCCCGCAGCTCGACGCGGTCAACATGGTGAGCGCGCCGCTCGTCGCCCGTGAGCGCGGCATCGAGGTGAGCGAGACGATCCAAGAGCATCCGGGCGACTACGAGACGCTAATCCGCGTGACGGTCGAATCGGAGCGGCAGCAGCGCTCGGTTTCCGGCACTCTGTTCGGCGGCAACCGGCCGCGCCTCGTCGAGATCAACAAGATCCCCGTCGAGGCCGAGCTCGCGGAACACATGCTTTATACGACGAACCGTGATAAACCGGGCGTTATCGGCCAACTGGGCCAAGCGCTTGGCGATGCGGGCGTTAACGTCGCGACCTTCCACCTCGGCCGGATCGCGCCGGGGCAGGACGCGATTGCGCTAATTCAGGTCGACCAGCCGATCGACCGCGATCTGATCGCGCGGATCACGGCGCTGCCCAATGTAACGCAGGCGAAATCCCTGCGTTTCTAAGGGGTTTGCATGGCGCGTCTCGTCGCCTTCCTGATCGTCGTCCTGCTCTCGGAGGCCGCCGCGGCGCAATCCTGGGAGCCCAAGACGGCAGGCATACTGACGGCGCTCCAGCGGGTGTTCCGCGACGACGAGACGGGTTCGGTGAAGGTCGAGGCGGGCGGTCAGTACTTCCGCGTCGCCACGACGCCGCAAGGGCTGGGCCTCACGCCGTCCTCCGGTCCGCCGGAGGGGCCGCGCCCCTCCACCATGGTGCCGCACGGCGTCGTCGCCTTCGGCAACAACGATATCGCGATGGCGTGGCTCGCCGACGGGACGGACCGCTATCCGCATGGCGCGCTCGGCGCCAAGGTCGAGGCCACGGCGGTGCGCGCCCTGACCGCGAACCGCACGCCGGTCGACTTCGTGCTGCGGAAAGATTCCGTTTTCGAGGACCTGGTGCCCCGGCTGATCGATGTGGATCGCGACGGCCATGACGAAATCCTCGTCGTGCGGTCCCACCAGGAGGCCGGTTCGTCGCTGATGCTGCTGGGGCTGCGCGGCGACCGGCTGGTGCGTCTCGCGGAATCGCAGGCGATCGGCACCCCCTACCGCTGGATCAATCCGATCGGCGCCGGGGATTTCGACGGCGACGGCCAGATCGAGATCGCCGCGGTGGAGACGCCGCATATCGGCGGGCAGCTCGTGATCTACAAGGTCGACGGGCGGCGCCTGCGCGAGGTGGGGCGCTTCGCCGGCTACACCAACCACATCCGCGGCACGACCGAGCTCGGCATGTCCGCGATCCTCGACGTCAATGGCGACGGCATTCCCGATATCGTGCTGCCGACGCAGGACCGCCGGGAGCTGCGTGCCCTGACCTTCGCCAAGGGCGTCCTCAAGATTCTGAAATCGGCCCGGCTCTACCGCCCGGTGACCACGGCCATCGTGACGGCGGACGTGGACCACAACGGCGTGCCGGATATCGTGTTCGGCGACGAGGGCGGCTACGTGGACGTGATCCGGCGCTAGCGCTCCGGTCCTTTGCCATGTTCCTTGCTTGCCCATGCTGCCAATCCAAGGTACCAATCCGGCCCGTAAGGCGGTACCCAGACGATACCGGGACGCATGTCTGAGATGGATGATCTGGCAAGCAAGTCATTGTTGCCAAACGGATTGCGCGACGGCCTCCCGCCCGATGCGGCGCATGAGGCGGATATCCACAATCTCGTGCTGGCGACCTTCGCGGCGCGCGGCTACGAGCGCGTCGAGCCGCCGCTCGTTGAGTTCGAGGAAAGCCTTCTGAACGGATCAGGCGAGGCGCTGGCGCTGTCCACCTTCCGGCTGATGGACCCGGTGAGCCAGCGCATGATGGGCGTGCGCGCCGACATGACGCCGCAGATCGCCCGCATCGCCACCACCCGGCTGAAGAAGGCGCCGCGGCCGCTGCGCCTGTCCTACGGCGGGCCGGTGCTGCGGGTGCGGGGCAACCCTTTGCAGCCCGACCGGGAGTTTCGCCAGGCGGGCGTCGAGCTGATCGGCGCCCGGGAAAGCGCCGCGGACTGCGAGGTGATCCTGCTCGCCTTCGAGGCGCTGCGGGCCGCCGGCGTGAAGCGGCTCAGCGTCGACCTGACGCTGCCGACGCTGGTGCCGGGTTTTTGCGCGGCGCTCGCGCTCGATGCGGCGACCGAGCGGCGGATCCGCGTCGCGCTCGACCGCAAGGACGCCGCCGCGCTCGCTGGGATCGGCGGTAAGGAAATCGACCCCTTGCGCCGGCTGCTCGATGCGGCGGGACCGGTCGAAAAGACGCTGCCGGTGCTCGAGGCGGTGACGCTGCCGGCCGAGCCGGCGGCCGAGCGGGCGCGCCTGATCGCGGTGGCGGCGGTGCTCGAGCGCGAGGCGCCGGACCTCGATGTCACCGTCGATCCGGTGGAGAATCGCGGCTTCGAATATCATAGCGGCCTCAGCTTTACGTTCTTCGCGCGCGGCGTCCGCGGCGAGCTCGGCTGCGGTGGCCGCTACCTCGCCGGGCATGCGGGCGAGCCGTCGACCGGCTTCTCGCTTTTCCTGCATAATCTGCTGCGCGCGGTGACCTTTCCGCCGCCGCTCAAGCGCCTCCTGCTGCCGGCCGGCACGGGCGAGGCCGCGGGGGTGACGCTGCGCGCCGAGGGTTGGGTCACGGTGGCCGCGCTGTCCGAGATCGCCGATCTCGAAGCGGAGGCGCGGCGTCTTTTGTGTTCGCATTATCTGGCCGACGGCAAGCCGGTGGCGGTCGCGTCCGAAGGAGAGAATGGATGACGAACGTGGTGGTCATCGGGTCGCAATGGGGCGACGAGGGCAAGGGCAAGATTGTCGACTGGCTGTCGGAGCGGGCGGATGTCGTCGTCCGCTTTCAGGGCGGCCACAATGCCGGGCATACGCTCGTCATCGGCAACAAGGAATACAAGCTCAGCCTCATGCCGTCCGGCGTCGTCCGTCCCGGCAAGCTGTCGATCATCGGCAACGGGGTCGTGGTCGACCCGTGGGCGCTGCTCGAGGAGATGGAAAAGCTGCGGGGGCAGGGGGTTGTGGTCGATACCAAGAACCTGAGGCTCGCCGAGAACGCCGCGCTGATCTTGCCGCTGCACCGGTCGCTCGACCGCGCGCGCGAGGCGGCCCGGGGCGACGGAAAGATCGGCACGACCGGGCGCGGCATCGGCCCCGCCTATGAGGACAAGGTCGCGCGCCGCGCCATACGGGTCTGCGACCTCGCCGACGAGACGGTGCTGGAACGGAAGCTGGATGACCTTCTCCTGCATCACAACGCGCTGCTGCGCGGCTTCGGCGAGGACGAAGTGGACCGCGACGAGCTGCTGGCCGCGCTCAAGGCGATCGCGCCGAAGGTTCTGCCCTTCGCGACGGCGACCTGGCGCCTGCTCGACGAGGCCCGCCGGCAGGGCAAGCGCATCCTGTTCGAAGGCGCGCAGGGCATCATGCTCGACGTCGACCACGGCACCTATCCCTATGTCACCTCGTCCAACACGGTCGCCGGGCAGGCGGCCTCGGGCTCGGGCATGGGGCCGCGCGGCGTGGGTTATGTGCTCGGCATCACGAAGGCCTATACGACACGGGTCGGCAGCGGCCCGTTCCCGACGGAGCTGACCGATGCGGTGGGCAATCTGCTGGGCGAGCGCGGCAAGGAGTTCGGCGTCGTGACCGGCCGGCCGCGGCGCTGCGGATGGTTCGACGCCGTGCTCGTGCGCCAGGCGGTCAAGGTCGGCGGCATCGACGGCATCGCGCTGACCAAGCTCGACGTGCTCGACGGGTTCGAGGAGATCAAGATCTGCACCGGCTACCGAATCGACGGCGGCACCTATGACTATCTGCCGCCGTCGCCGCGGCTCCAGGCGGCGGCCGAGCCGGTCTACGAATCGATCGAGGGCTGGCGCGAAAGCACGCGCGGCGCCCGGTCCTGGGCCGATCTGCCGGCAACCGCCATCAAATATATCCGGCGAATTGAAGAGCTTATCGGCACTCCCGTCGCGCTTCTGTCGACCAGTCCCGAGCGCGAGGACACCATCACGGTACGCGATCCCTTCGCGGCCTGACCGCATCCGCCTGGACTCTCTGCAATTTTTGCTTGCCCGCGTCGGGCGTTGCTCGTATCCGATGACCGGGTGAAACGAAAAGCGACGCCATGGCTTCGAGCATGACCGCGGGTCCCGGCGGGGCGGTCGTGGTGGGCGATCGGTACGAGATCGAGCCCGAACGTCCACTACCGGAACTCGACTACGGTTCGTCGAAAGCGTTTGCCGCGACCGAGCTGCGCGACGCAAAGCGCGGGCTGTATGCGGTTCTTCCCGACCCGGCGCTGCCGCTGCGCCTCGACGCCATCAACTCGATCCGCCGCATCGACAACAACAACCTGACCCGCTTTCTCGGTTGGGATGTCGTCGAATGGCCGATCGACAATCGCCGCCGCCCCGCCCTGATTTTCGAACGGCCGCACGGCCCGCGGCTCTTTCCGACGCCGGACACCAGGATCGAGCCGTTCCGCGAGGAGGCGCTGGTGCGGCGCGTGCTGCAGCCGCTTTGCCAGGTTCTGGAAGAGCTCGCTTTCCTTAACCTGCCGCATCGGAATATCCGAGCCGAGAACCTCTATTACGACGGCACCGACCCGGTCCGCTCGCCGATCATGCTGGGAGAATGCGTGTCGTCGCCGCCCGGCTACCTGCAGCCGGTCGTCTACGAGACGATCGAATGCGGCATGGCGCATCCGGCGGGCCGCGGGACGGGCAACGCATCGAGTGACTTCTACGCGCTCGGCGTAACCCTGGCTTTTCTCATTGCCGGCCGTAACCCGTTGGCCGGGATGACCAACGAGCAGGTCGTCGATATCAAGCTCGCCAAGGGCAGCTACGCCACCTTCGTGAACGGGCAGCGGGTTCCGGCGGGACTGGTCGAGGTGTTTCGCGGCCTGCTGAACGACGATGCGAACGAGCGCTGGGGCCTGGTCCAGCTGCAGGGCTGGCTCGGTGGCCGGCGGACGAGCCCGAAACAGCAGGTCGTCCCGAACAAGGCGTCGCGCCCGCTTGAAATCGCCGGCCAGCCCTATATGTCCGCCCGCGCCGTCAGCGAGGCGATGTCGCGGCATTGGGACGAGGGGCTGGGGCTGCTGCAAAGCGGCGAGCTCGATCAATGGCTGCGCCGCGGCCTTGCCGACGAAGACCGAATCGAAGCGGTGAACACCGCAAAGGCGGCGGGCCACGAAGAAGGCGAGATCGACGACGCGACGCTCGCGCGGGTCTGTGTCGCGCTCGATCCGCTCGGCCTGATACGGCTGCGGAGCTTCCGCGCCATGATCGATGGAATCGGCGGTCTGCTGGCGGTCGGCTTGCGCGAGGAGCCCCTACGCAACGCCTTCGCGGTCGTCGCGAAAACCGCCATCGTCTCTTTCAGTCTGGAGATGATGAGCCGGCCCAGGCCCGACATATTCCGGGCGGTTTCGACCTTCGAGCGCGTCAGCCCCACGGTGAATCGCGAGGAGATCGGGTTCGGGATCGAGCGCGCCCTTTACGCGCTCAATCCGAACGCGCCGTGCCGCTCGCCGATGTTCGAAAGCGATTACGTCGCGGGGCTGGAACACCTGGTTCCCGCGCTCGACCGGCTGGCCCGGACCAAGGGCACCGCCTTCGACAGCTTGATCGACCGGCATATCGCCGCTTTCGTGGGCGCGCGGCTGAAAGCGAACATCGTTCCCGAGCTGCGGGAGCTGCGCGACGCCAAGGACCATGTGGGCTATGCCTTGCCTGCGGCGCGCATACTCGCCGCGGTCCAGCATCAGACGGCCTCCGGCCCGGCGCCGGCGCTCTGCGGCGCGGTCGCCACGATGCTCGAGCCAAGCCTGGCGCGCTTTCATAATCGCAACACGCGCGACCTGATCCGCGCCCGCATGCAGGAAGTGGCGCAGTCCGGGCGGCTGGCCGACCTCATCGCCATCGCCGATGATCCGGAAGCGCTCGAGCTGGATCGTCGGGCTTTCCGCGTGGCGGCGAAGGACTATGCCAATACCGTGAAGCAGCTCGAGCGGCTCGAGTACGAGCGCGAGAACCGGGCGGCGATCTCCCGTGGCATCAGCAGCCAGGTCGCCTCGCTGCTGTCGGGCGTCGCGGCGACCATCGCGGTGCTCGTCATCATTCTAGTCAAGCTGATCTAGGCGTCCCGCATGGCCGACGCAACCGAGAACACTCCACGGCCTTCGAAGAAGCGGCGCGGCGGGTCGATCTTAATATGGCTGCTCGCGGCGGGCATTCTTTTCGCCTTCTACGAATCGATCGTCCTGCTGCTGATCGGCATGTTCCCGACGGGCTTGGCGTTCCTCGTCGACCGCAGCCCGCAAAAGGATCAGGCCCGGTCGGTCGGTTATCTCAATTTCGCCGGCTGCCTTCCCTGGGCGATCAATTACTGGATGTCGGGCGGCGGCTTTGGCCGGGTGTTCGAGATCGTCGGCGATCCGCTGGTGCTCGGCATCATGTATTCGGCGGCGGCCGCCGGCTGGGGGCTGTGCTTCCTGGTCCGCCCGTTCGTGACCAGCTATCTGATCGTGGCGTCGGGCATGAAGGACGCGCAGCTCAAGAAGCGGCAGAGCGAGCTGGCGGAGGAATGGGGCGAGGCGGTCCGCCAGGGCGCCGACGGCGAGGACGGCAGGGGCGACGACTGACGGGGATCGGCCGGCGCCGCGCGCGGCGCAGCCAACGCGAAGGGCGGGTGCGTTGCCACACCCGCCCTGGGTATCGTGTTCGAACGATATGGCGCGCGTGCGCGCCCCGCGATCACGCCGTCGTTTCGAGATTCGCCTCGGCCGCCGCGTTGCGCATCGCCTTCTGCAGCTTCTCGAAGGCGCGCACCTCGATCTGGCGCACGCGCTCGCGACTGATGCCGTATTGCTGGCTCAGCTCCTCGAGGGTCGAGCTTTCTTCCTTGAGACGGCGCTCGGTCAGGATGTGCCGCTCGCGCTCGTTCAGCACGCCCATCGCGTCGCGCAACAGCGCTTTTCGCTTATCCAGCTCCTGCGCTTCGGCGATCATGACTTCCTGGTTGTCGGATTCGTCCTCGAGCCAGTCCTGCCACTCGCCGTCGCCGTCGATGCGGACCGGCGCGTTCAGCGAATGGTCCGGTGCGCTGAGCCGGCGGTTCATCGACACGACATCCTGTTCGGGCACGCTCAGCTCGGTCGCGATCTTGGTGACATGCTCCGGATGAAGGTCGCCTTCCTCGAGCGCCTCCAGCTTGCCCTTGAGCTTGCGGAGGTTGAAGAACAGCTTCTTCTGCGCCGCGGTGGTGCCCATTTTCACCAGCGACCAGGAGTGCAGGATGTATTCCTGGATCGCCGCGCGGATCCACCACATCGCATAGGTGGCGAGGCGGAATCCCCGCTCGGGATCGAAACGCTTCACGGCCTGCATCAGGCCGACATTGCCTTCGGAAATCAGCTCGTTGATCGGCAGGCCATAGCCGCGGTAGCCCATGGCGATCTTGGCCACGAGCCGGAGATGGCTCGTCACCATCTTTTCGGCAGCAGACGTATCCTCATGCTCGAGCCAGCGCTTGGCGAGCATGTACTCCTCGTTCTTCTCCAGCATCGGAAATTTCCGAATTTGCTGGAGGTAGCGCTGGAGGTTGCCTTCGGGACTGATGGATAGGGTGGGAAGATTGGGGGCCATTTCGAACTCTGCTCCACTAAGCCTGACGTAGCACTCTCCCCAATGACTGCTAACCTACAGGGATTTCATATGTTTCGTCAAGAAATTTGGAATCGTTTTAGATTCTGGCGCCTTCGTTACGATTCCAAAGACCGGACGAGCTCGCGCATGTCATTTGGCAGGTCGCTCTCGAATTTCAATCTTTTGCCGGTTTTCGGGTGGTCAAACCCGATCAATCGCGCGTGAAGCGCTTGACGTGAAAACGCACGGACCGTGTCGAGGGTTCCGTCCGGCAGGCGCTTCATTCGCGCCGGCGTGCGGCGGCCGTAGACCGGGTCGCCGATCAGCGGGTGGCCGATATGCGCCATATGGACGCGGATCTGGTGCGTGCGCCCGGTCTCGAGCCGGCATTCGACGAGGCTGGCCGCGTCGCCGCCGAAGCGCGCGAGCACGCGGTAGCGCGTTGCCGCCGGCTTGCCGCGGCCGTCGCCGACCACGGCCATTTTCTTGCGCTGCTGCGGGTGGCGGCCGATGTTGCCTTCGATCCGGCCGGACGGCGGCATGGGCACGCCCCAGACCACCGCGAGATAGGCGCGGTCGATCGTCCGTTCGGCGAACTGGGCGGCGAGCGCGTGATGCGTCTCGTCATTCTTCGCGACGACGATGAGCCCGCTCGTATCCTTGTCGAGGCGGTGGACGATGCCGGGCCGCCTGACGCCTCCGATGCCGGACAGGCTGTCGCCGCAATGGGCGAGCAGCGCGTTGACCAGGGTCGAATCCGGCTGGCCCGGCCCCGGATGGACGACCAGCCCGGCCGGCTTGTCGATGACCAGCAGGTCCGCGTCCTCGTAGGCGACGGTGAGCGCGATGGCCTGCGGCTTCGCGGCCGCGTCTTCCGGTGCGGGCAGGGCGATGCGGTAGCGCTCGCCGGGTTTGACCCTGTGGGAGGGGTCCGTTATCGTCGCGCCGTCCTTGCTGACCATGCCGTCCTGCAGCAGCG
>Ga0315540_10002093_pt1 | contig 11302 bp, 7 predicted proteins | sample SalMarSW160110MG_FD_203677 | JGI IMG/M metagenome (GOLD analysis project Ga0315540, IMG submission 203677) | Salt marsh sediment microbial communities from the Plum Island Ecosystem LTER, Massachusetts, United States - Salt Marsh Sediment SW1601-10 ... | reverse complement strand
CCCGCACATGCCGTCGAAGGCCAAGTACCAAAAGGCGTGCCCCATCTTAACCACGTATTTGTGATCATGATGGAAAACCACGGCTACGCTCAAATCATGGGCAGTGACAACGCGCCCTACATCAATAAATTGGCGCAGTCGAACAATCTGGCGACAAATTATTTCGGGATTGGCCACCCCAGCTTGACCAACTACCTGGAAGTGGTCGGCGGCTCCAACTTCGGTGTACGCAGTGACCATGGCCCGGCTTGGCACAACGCCACGTGTTCCAATAACCTCTCCACCGGGACGCCCAACCTCGAAGCTGACGGAAGCGTATGCCCGATCTCCGGAATGGGCAGCGACGCCGAAACACCGGCCATTGACGCCAGCAATGAAACCACAGCGGCTAATCCGATGTTTGATATCGATGGCACGAAGTCGATCCCCGCTGCCGACAACATCTCCGGAAAGACGATAGCTGACCAATTGGTTGCGGCCAACAAGAGCTGGAAGAGCTACCAAGAAGACCTCCCGGTCGCCGGTCCTGATCTGGTCGACTACAGCGACGGTGTTTTCACCAACAACACCGACTTCACCGTCTTTTACCCGGCAACAACTGCAACAAACGGCGATATCGTTCAGCTTTACGCTGTCAAGCACAACCCGTTCGTTTATTTCACGAACGTGCAAGACGATACCGCGCCCGGACTGAGCGCTAAGAACTCCGTTGGGTTCGGCGGAGTTGATGGTCTGTGGGCCGATCTTGCCAGCGGCAACGTTCCGACCTTCTCCTTCATCGCTCCAAATCAGTGCAACGACCAGCACGGTCGCGGCAATGGTGGCCCGTTCTGTGCGTATGACCCGACTTCGGGTAACACCCAGGCCGATGTTAATGCAGCGCTGATTCAACGTGGCGATGTTGAGGTTAAGAAGATTGTCACCGCGATCCAAGACTCGCCGGCGTGGAAACATGGTCGCAACGCGATCGTTGTGTTGTGGGACGAGAACGATTATGCATATGCGCCTGAGACCAATCAGGTTCCGCTTATCGTTGCAACCAACTACAGCAAGAGTGACATTCAAAGTGGTAACTACTACAACCACTTCTCGCTGCTGAAATCCATTGAATCCGGTTTGGATCTGCCCTGTCTGAACCACGCCTGCGATGCCGACGTTCAGGTGATGTCCGACATGTTTGCCGACGACGGCCATCACGAGCACGGCAACCACCACGAGTACGGCAATCACTGATCACGCCACCCGGCGGGATCTCGACAGACACGGGCCCCGCCGCTGCGGCGGGGCTCACTCTTATCCAAAACCCGCGTCGATGCAACGTCGATACTGTCTCCACGGATTTCCTCCCCGCCGTGAACTTTGCGGAAATTACCGACTCTCAGGTATATGAGTGCTCAGGCAGTGTCTCGTCCTACCCTCGGGACGGGACCCCATAATCCGGAATCCCCTATCCGGGTTATTTCAAGCCCGCCTCGGTGTGTGGTCACACTACACGCCGGGGCGCTTTTTATATGTACAGCAATAGACGTCGCTGACATTACATAGTGCGCGACTGTCCCAACTATAAGAGTTCATTAAAACCATGATTCAGGCCCGTCGATAAACGGCGGATCTGATGATATTCACTCTGAATAAGATTTTCGCCAGGCGATCCGATCAGGACCGCATCAACGATTATGTGAATACGGCGTGAATCAGACCTGAGGTTTTGTCCAATGCCGCCGCCGCCCGCGCCATGACCGACGCGGCGGCGGCGCGGTTCGGCTGGGATGCCGCCTCCACCACCAATCGTGCGCTGGCACACAGACGCAGCGCGCTCACCGGCACACCGCTGCGTTCACCGCATGCCACGGGCTGCCCCAATTGGCAGCGCATGGCGGCGATCTCCACCGGCAACCCGACCCGGCCCGCGGACAGGTCACCCTGCAGCAGCGCATGGACCCGCAGGGTCTCATTCCGGCTCAGCGGCACGCGCCGCCCTCGACCCCGGGGACGGCAAAGCACAAACGGAAAAATGGTTTGGATTTGGTCCCAGGACGGTCCCGTAAACAGCGCGGCGCGGTCGATCGTAGGAACGGGCACCGCTTCAAATGCCGGGTCTAGATACAGTCGACGGTGAATCGCGTCCGCAAATGTTTGAAGATACCAGGCCACCTCCTGCTCCGGTATGGCACGGAACATCCGCAGTTCCTCCAGGGCTGCCTCCCAACGGAGCAGCAATCCGAAGTTGGCGGTACAGTCCAGCGCTTGGACTGTGTTCCAACCGCCCGGCCAGTCTGCCCGCGCGCAATAGTTGCGCAGGCCCACCGGCAGGGGGTTGCCGCGCAAGCGGCGTGCGGCAGGCGCCGGGATGAACAGCGCCCCTGAGAAGGTCGGCCCGGTGACAAACTTTGAACCCGTCACGGCCACCATGAACCCCTGGTTCAGATAGGCGCGCAGGGTAGCCGGGGTGACCCGGAACTGGCACGCATCCACGAATATATCCAGCGAGTTTCCGTAACGTTGATGCAGGTCCATGACGCACGCCGGGCTGGGTGCGATCATCCCCGTCTTTGATACATCGACAAGGACCACCAAGGCACGCCACCCCCTGGCCGCCGCATCGGCAACCAGAGATTCCACTTCGTCATCCACCTGCGACGAAGGTCTTGGGGCACCGTCGGCAAGCCGTATGGCGACGTTCACGATCTCGATGGCGCCGCCTTGGGCGATATGCTGGCCCTCGGTAACCCGCGTCCCCAGAGTGGCTTTACTGCTGAAGTGGCAACCACGCAAGGCCGTCGTCACGCGGCTACCGGTCTCCACCGCATCCACCATAATGATGCGCGTCGGCACGCGGGCGGCATTACTGACGAGCAGCGCGGCGATAAGATGCAGATCCGTCCCCGATGCGCCTATGATCACCTCGAGCCCGGCGAAATCTCCCAGGCCGCACAATTCCACAAGCTCCCTGCGCACGCGGTCGATTTCTCTAGCGTAGCTGTCAGCGTGCGGCTCCACGCCGGCAACGCCGAGCAAGCGCTGTCGAAGGCGGTTCGCGGCATTAAACCCCCTTTTCGAAACCACAGAGGCCGTTGAAGAACCAAAACTCACCAGATCCATGTCCGGGTGCGGCATGCAGCCATAGACATTCGAGCCGAGCGTTTCACTCACGGCAATCCGGGCATCACCGCCTTGCGTCAGAAGCTGCTCGGTAGGCGGCAAATACGGCTGCTGGCGCTTGCAAGATCGCGTGACGGCAATGCGGCCCGCGCCAGCCCCAACGCCCTCGAGTTCAACGGCATTCACGTGTCATGCCCTCCATGACATCGGTGCGGGCACGGCGGTTACAGTCCCCTGCGGCAATTCCCTTGCCACTGCGCGGCGCGGGATATCGTCATCAGGGTCAAGACCGTCAACCGGCACATGGGTTTACCGCGCTTGATCACGGCTTATCACATCGGACAACATGGCACGGAAGGCCGAAAATACCTTTCGCATGTGCACCTGCTTGTATTCAAAATCATCCAGGGAATCCATGGCATGGACGACCATGGCGTTACCGACCTCGAAAATAAGCAGTTCACCGTTCGCGGACTCGGCGCAGTCGATGGCAAAGTAGTCGAGACCGATCTTGTCGCATATCAGCCGCAGCGCCTCACCATGCCGATGTGCGAACTCATGATCGAAACCGGCCATGAAGCGCGCCTCTTCAGCGCGCTTCTCGGCGCTTTCCATCATGCCCGCGTTGAGATAATGAACCATCCAGTGCTCTGAGATGGCCAAATGGCATATAAACGGATGGCCGTCGATAAAGGCGATCCTGTATTTACGGAACAGTCCGTCGTGACTGCGATAGTCGATGAAGCGCGATACAAAGAACTCCGTATCAGGCATGGCGTCCAGATACGCGAGGATGTTGACGGGATCGTCGATCTTCGCCAGACCACGACCCGCTTGGGAGTCCACCGGACGGACAAGAATCGGAAATCCCCCGCCATCGACAATGGCCTCGATATCCACGGCCAGCTTGCCGACCTGCTCAAGATGCGCGCGGTCGATGCGCACAGAGACGGGCATCACCACACCCGCCACCGAACCCAACAGCGACCACGCATTGTCACGGGACAGCCGGACAATCCGCTCGGGTGCATTGAGAATCGGGCGCGGCCATGACTTCACATACTCCCCGATCTTCTCCAGCAAAGGACGGTTTTGATCGGACTCGCTCACCGCAACGATCATCACGTCGTGATCCGGCACGACCGGCGGCAGCGCTTGGTCCGGCGACACATACAACATCTCCAGGGTCACATCAGAACCCTGGACCAGGAACTCCAGTGGCGTATTCCACATGATTTCACCAGGTCCCTTGATAGCGAGCAACCGCACGCCGGGCTTGTCAGTGGCCGCCGGCAGTCGATAGACCTGCTGGTGCGCCAACGCCTGAGCCTGAATCTCCATGGCGACATCCCCGTCGCCCCGCAATTGCAGGATGATCGATAAGTCCATTAATGCATTGGCATCAGTTTCATCGATTGCCGCGCGCTCCACCATGTATTTTCCCAACGGCGTGAGATCCACCCCGGAATATGCCATGGTCATCAATTCCGCCAAACCCATGAGGGATTGATGGTCATCCACGAAGGTGCGCAGTTCTGCCGCACTGGAACTCATAAACTTCTCCTCTGCTGCGTGACACCCGTATTCGCCTGCCCGATTGTTACGACCTCCCTAAGCAGGGTATCGATATCGTCCATGTCGGTACGGTGATTGACTATCGCGGCACGGATTGCCACGCGACCTTCTATGACGGTGGTCGAAGGCGCGGCACTTCCCGACTCCTGCAATGCAATGACAATCTCTTTATTCAATCTGTCCGCGTCATCACCGCGATATCTGAAACACACGATATTGAGGGAAACGGGCGCCAGCAGTTCCAACTCGGGCCGCGAGTCTATACACCCCTTCATGTACTGAGCCAGCGCACAGGTTTTGGATATTGCCTGTCCCAGCCTCTCGGTGCCGTAGACCTTTATGGTGAACCATGTCTTAAGTGCCCTGAAGCCCCGGGACAAATCGGGACCAAGGTCACACGGCCAGGGCGATCCCGCCGCCAGGCCGCGCGTCTCGCGCTCCAGATATCGCGCCGGTGACGCGAACGTATCGAGATGCAGCCCGCCGTCCCTGATCAGGACGAATCCGGCGTCATAGGGTACCTGACCCCATTTGTGAAAATCGAACGCAATGGAGTCGGCGCGCTGGATGCCTTCCAGGCGCGGAGCGATATCGGGGGCGAGCATGGCCAGCGCGCCGTAGGCGCCGTCCACATGAAACCACAGCCCTTCGGTCTGCGCGATATCTGCGATGGCCGAGAGATCATCGATGGCGCCGATGTCCACCGTACCCGCCGTCCCGGCGATAAAAAACGGCATAAACCCGGCGCTGCGGTCCGCGGCGATCGCCGTCCTCAACGCCGCAAGGTCAATACGGTGCTGCGCATCCACAGGGATGACACGCAGCGCATCAGTACCGAGGCCGCACAGATCCATGGCCTGGGCGATGCAGCCGTGAGCACCCGCTGAGGCATAGGCGACGAGCCGCTCGGGGCCCGCGGCGATTCCCTTGCGACGCACGCGCGTACCCAGGGCAGCGGTTCTGGCAACCAAAACACTTATCAGGTTACCCATCGACGTGCCGGTCACGAACAAACCGCTTGCGGTCTCCGGAAAGTCAAACAGTTCGCGCACCCACTGCACCATTTGCCGTTCAACCTCGACCGGAATCTGATCGCGTCCGCCAAGATTCGCATTCATACCCGCAGACACCATTTCGGCCAGCATACCCACCGGTGTCCCGGCGCCGTGTACCCACCCCATAAACCCCGGATGCGTGTTACCGACCGTATACGGAAGGACCCGTTTCATGAAGATTTCGTGTACGGTGGACAGATCACTGGGATCTCTCGGCAAGGGCTCGCGGAATGACTCTCTCACCTGCGATGGAATCGGCCGCCACACCGGGCGCTCACGAATTCGCTCCAGGTAGTCGAACATGTCATCGAGCATGTGATGGCCCTGTGCTCGGATGTCTCGCCAATCAGACGGGTCAAGCGTGTTTCGTGAAGTCACGTGTCTATCCCTTGTATGTGTAATCGCCAGAAATCCGGGAAGGAAATGCATCAGCCTCGGCTGATTACGATTCGATCCAACCTGACAAGATGCAAACTTTGCGCCATGGAATTCCCGAGGATATTCAATGGTCGAAGCGGCACAGTGGCGTAGTGAACGCGGCGGCACTTGGTTATGACATGTCCAGTCGCCTTGTTCGGCGCATGCACATATCGCGCCTGTACGTGTCAAAAATCGACTTGACAAGCACCATGGCCAGTCGTAGCTTGGAATTCAAGCATGTTGCGAGGCTTGCGCGGCATGTGGGCCAGGCGTCGTAACAGGCGCGCGGCGCCCCAGGTGATGTGCGGCGCGGGGAGGGGTGCGGCACGGGGGATAAACAGGCCCGGGGCCCATTAATTGGGAGGGCTTCGCAGGGGTTGAGACTACACCGCGTCGCTAACCACAACGCGGTAAAACGAGCCGAGGCATTTCATGCCCCGGCAAGCCAGGGCGATACAATGGAGCGTATTGCATGGCAAACCACGAGAAGCCCGGACCAATGCGGCCCGGGCTTCTTTCTTTTTATCTTACCGGGCATGTATTGTATCGATCACTATCGAATACATGGACCCGTATGGCACGGCGAATTTCAAGGAAGACGCATAAATCCCGGCAATCAGCATTCAACCGCCTTCATGCCCGCCTTCGAGCGCTTTTTCTTGTCATCGTACATGCGCTTGTCGGCAAGCCGCAGCGCCTGCTGCAGGCTGAATTCGGCGGCAGACAGTACCGCGATACCGACGGAGGCGCCGGCATCTGAAAATCCCGTTTCATTTCTGACGTCTTCGATCACCTTGGCGATACGTCCCTTGATTTTCATGAAGTCTGGTTTTGTCGACAAAGGTGACAGAATGACGAACTCATCACCTCCAACGCGATAGGCGCGGTCATTCACTCTCAGCGACTCCTTGATCCCGGCGCTGAAGGTCTGTATCAGATAATCCCCCTCGGCATGTCCATGACTGTCATTGACCTGCTTCAATCCATCCAGGTCGATCACCGCCACCATCAGGTCTGAAAACTCCCCCACGCCGATCATACGTTCGAACTCCATGATGTCCGCTTCGAAGGCGCGGCGATTGCCCAGCCCGGTCATTAAATCCGTATTCGCTGATTTTTCAGCCTCCTCGACGGTTTCCATGTTTCTGACAATCAGACGCCGGCTGGTGGTGCGCAGCTCCATTTCGTCTACGACGATGGCCGCCAGGTCGGCAAGCGTCGCCTGCTGGGCATCCGTGAACTCCCTCGGTCCGCGGTCAATCAGGCAGAACGTGCCTATATTCACGCCATCGCGGGTCTTCAACGGTGCGCCCGCGTAAAAGCGCAAGCCGAACTCACCCGCCACCAAGGGATTCGTCAATGCCACCGCATCGTTCTTGGCATCGCGGATCACCATCACATCGTCCTGCAGGATACAAGAGGCGCATAAGCCGGGATCCCTGCCGATCTCACAGACATCCAACCCCAGCTTGGACTTGAACCAGATTCTGTCGGTATCGACGATTGTGATAATGGCAATGGGCACACCAAAAACGCGACCTGCAAGCCGTGTCAATCGATCAAATGCGCCATCGGGCGGGGTGTCCAGAATATCGAAATTTTGAATCGCGGCCAGTCGCAGCTGTTCGTTTCCAGGCAGAAGTTTTCCGGTGTCGTTTTGTATTATGGCCATGTTGTTTACAGCTCCCAGTGGACAAGAAGACGGATGGCTCCCCAATGGTTATAGGCAATTTCCATAAAATCTTTAAGTGAAGCGCTTCCCGGGAAAAACAACAAATCACTTATGCATCGGTATTTTGTTTTAGATACAAGATCTAAGCGCATATCGCCTCGCCAGACGGCCAAATGTTGCCGTCTGCACGCATGTTTTTTTCAGGGTCTGGATTTGCAAACGCGCCAAGCAGAAATCCCCACCGGCATTGACGGTTCTTCCCGCGTTCGGCGGACAATCGGCATGGCGGCGCCTTCGCGACGACGGATTATGCCTGCAACTGCAGCGGCTGCTCTTCCATTGCCGCGGCCTGCTCCCGCAGCGCCAGGATATGTTCCTCCCAGTAGCGACCGCCTGCAAACCACGGAAACGCGGCGGGGAATGCGGGATCGTCCCAGCGCCGGGCAATCCAGGCGGCATAATGCATCATGCGCAGTGTTCTAAGGGCCTCTATCAGGTGCAGTTCACGGGGATCGAATTCATGAAATTCCGTGTACCCCTCCAGCAGGTCGCCCAGACGTGCGGTCATATAACTTCGTTCGCCGGAAAGAAACATCCATAAATCCTGTATCGCCGGCCCCATGCGCGCATCGTCGAAATCCACGATATGCGGTCCTTCATCCGTCCACAGGATATTACCCGGATGGCAGTCGCCATGCAGGCGAAGGACTTTCACACCTCCCGCGCGCGCGAAACACGCATTGATGCCTTTGATGAGGTCTTCGGCGAGGGTGCGGTAGGCGACCTCCAGTTCCCGCGGTAACCAGCCCCGCGCCAGCAGAAACTGATACGAGTCGACGCCAAAGTGCTGCACATCCAATGCCGGCCTGTGTTCGAAGGGCCTGACCTCCCCCAGGGCGTGAATGCGCGCCAGGAATCGCCCCATTTGCTCCAAGTGCTCGGGATTATCCAGCTCCGGCGCCCGCCCGCCCCTGCGGGGATAAAGCGCGAAGCGATACGGACCATGGTGATGCAGGGTCTCGCCGCCATGACTTACCAGAGGCGCGACGACGGGTATCTCACGCTGCGCCAATTCCAGGGTATACGCGTGTTCCTCGATGATAGCTACATCCGGCCAGCGGCCGGGTCGGTAAAATTTGGCGACCAGCGGCGGACCGTCTTCAATACCTACCTGATATACGCGGTTTTCATAGCTGTTAAGCGCCAGAAAGCGGCCGTCACACTGGTAGCCGGCGCCCTCCACCGCATCCAGAATATTATCCGGACCCAGATCGGCAAAGGCCTTGTTTTCATCTTCAGGGGTCATATACGAATTAATACCATTGACTACTGCATGGACTCCAGCTGTTCCCAGCGGCGGTAACACTCGGCGAGTTCCTGCTCCAGCGACTGCAGGCGCTGTTGGGACGCCAGGATTTCAGCCCCATCCCTTTTATAGAAATCGGGATCGGCCATGGCGTCATAGTGCTGGCGCACGTCTGCCTCGATACTCTCAATGCGCTGAGGGAGCTGCGAAAGCTCACGCTGCTCTTTATAACCGAGTTTCTGGGTCTGCCGCGGGGATTTGCGTGGGGGCTGCCTGATTTCTAGCCGTTTCGCGGCGGGTTTTGCGGCGTTATTTGCCTCCCTTTGCCTCAACCAGTCGTCATAGCCGCCCACATATTCATTGATCCGCCCGTTGCCTTCGAAAACCAGCGTACTGGTCACGATATTGTTAATGAATGCCCGGTCGTGGCTGACCAGGAGCAGGGTCCCCGGAAAATCCAACAGCAACTCCTCCAGCAATTCCAGCGTCTCCACGTCCAGGTCGTTGGTCGGTTCGTCCATGACCAGCAGGTTGGCGGGTTTGGTAAACAGCCTGGCCAACAGCAGACGGTTGCGCTCCCCCCCCGAGAGGGTCTTCACCGGCGCCCGGGCGCGCGCGGGCGAGAACAGAAAATCCTGCAGATAGCCGATCACATGACGCGACTTGCCGTTGATGGTGATCTTCGTGCTGCCCTGGCCGACGTTGTCCTGAACGGACTTCTCTTCATCGAGCTGCGCGCGATGCTGATCAAAGTATGCGATATCCAGGCGCGTCCCGAGGGAAACCTTGCCACTGTCCGGCTTGAGCTGCCCCAGCAGAATCTTCAGCAAGGTCGTCTTTCCGGCGCCGTTCGGTCCCAGGATACCCACCTTGTCTCCGCGTAGAATGGTGGTTGACAAGTCCGTTATTACGGGCGTGCCGCCGTACCCGTGACTGACACCCTGCGCATCGATCACCAGTTTTCCGGAGACCGCCTCATCATGCAGCTGCATGCGTGCTTTGCCGGTGATGCCGCGGCGGGCATTGCGCATTTCGCGCATTTGCAACAACGCCCGCACGCGATCCTCATCCCGCGTGCGGCGCGCCTTGATCCCCTGGCGTATCCAGATCTCCTCCTGGGTAAGCTTCTTGTCGAACAAGGCACTTTGCCTGGCTTCCGCCTCCAGCGCCGCCTCCTTGCGCTTGAGGTAGACGTCATAATCTCCCGGCCAACTCGTAAGGTGCCCGCGATCCAGTTCGATAATGCGGGTGGCAAGCGTCCGCAGCAAGGCCCGGTCGTGGGTAACAAACAGCAACGCGCCGGAAAACCCGAGCAGGAACTCTTCCATCCAGCGAATCGCCTCGATATCCAGGTGATTGGTCGGCTCATCCAGCAACAGGAGATGCGGGTCACTGACCAGCGCGCGTGCGAGCAGTACCCGGCGCGAGAGCCCACCCGAGAGATTCCTGAATTGAGCATCGGGGTCCAGCATCATGCGCGATATCACCGCCTCGGCCTGTCGGTTCATACGCCAGCCGCCGGCAGACTCGATTTCACGCTGAACAGCGTCAAGATCGTTGGCAAGGGACATGCTGTATTCCTCTGCCAGGCGCAAGCTCAAATGGTGGTATTTGGCGATCAATCGCCCCTCTTCCCCCAGCCCGCTGACGACAACATCGAAGACCGAATCCGGCAGGTTGCCGGGCACCTCCTGGGGCAGGTAGGCGATGCGTATGTCCTGCTGGAATTCCATTTTTCCATCGTCGGGCGCGATATCGCCGCAGATGACCTTCATCAGCGTGGATTTTCCAGTGCCGTTGCGCCCGACAAGACATACACGTTCGCCTTGTTCAATTTGCAGATCGATGTGTTCAAGCAGCGCGGGGCCACCGAAGCCCACGTTGATGCTGCGCAGTGTTACCAGTGCCATGAGAATTTATCCCTGAGTGAAACTCCGGCAAGCCGTATCCCGCCGCGGCGGGGTCCGCTTGGAACTTCACAACCGGGCATGGTTATGCGACCACCGGATAGCTGGTCAAAAATGTCACCTAACAGGATGTTGAAAAAGTCACTTCCCGGCCTTTTTCAACTCGCTGCGCCGCGCTACACGCCCGCGGCCTGCTCCGAAAACCAAACACTTCGGTGTTCGGTTTTCGAGCGGCGCATCCCTGCGCCGCTTTAGCAGGGTGTTT
>Ga0315540_10002091_pt1 | contig 11305 bp, 8 predicted proteins | sample SalMarSW160110MG_FD_203677 | JGI IMG/M metagenome (GOLD analysis project Ga0315540, IMG submission 203677) | Salt marsh sediment microbial communities from the Plum Island Ecosystem LTER, Massachusetts, United States - Salt Marsh Sediment SW1601-10 ... | reverse complement strand
CTACGGACGTTACCGGCAACGTCAAGCTGCCTGCCGACCGCGAAATGGTTATGCCCGGAGACAACGTGGCCCTGGAAGTCGACCTGGTGACCCCCATCGCCATGGAGAAGGGGCTGCGCTTTGCCATTCGTGAGGGTGGAAGAACCGTTGGGGCGGGCACCATCACGGACATTTTGGAGTGAGCCATGCGTGACATCATCCATCTCCAGTGTACCGCCTGCAAGCGGCGGAACTACACGACGACGAAGAATAAGAAGAAGCAGCAGGGGAAGCTGGAAGTGAAGAAGTACTGCCCCTTCTGCCGGTCGCACCAGATTCATAAAGAGGTGAAGTAGGTATATGCAGGCCAGTAGCTCCAATTGGTAGAGCGCCGGTCTCCAAAACCGGATGTTGGGGGTTCGAATCCCTCCTGGCCTGCCACCTTACTAATCATCCAGAGAGGCGCTAAGTGAAATTAGTGGAATGGTTTAGACGGTTTCCCGCTTTTCTTAAGGATGTGCGGATGGAGGTTAAGAAGACCTCCTTCCCAAATCGCAATGAGGTGGTCAACACGACGCTGGTGGTCATCATCGTGGTTGTGATCTTCGGCGTTTACCTGTGGCTGGTCGACCAGGTCGTGTTCTCGGCCCTTAACAAACTGTTTGCGGTGTTCCATTGAGCGAAAACACTATCCCCGAAAAGCAGTGGTACATCATCCATACCTACTCGGGCTTTGAAAACAGGGTCCGGGAGAGCCTCCTGAACCGCATTGAAGCCTTCGGGCTGACGGAGTACTTCGGCGAGGTCATGATACCGACGGAGAACGTGGTGGAGGTCCGCAACGGAAAGAAGCACGTCTCCACCAAGAAGTTCTTCCCGGGATACGTTCTTGTGCAGATGCTCATGAACGACGAGACGCGGCAGGTGGTGGTCAACACGCCGAAAGTGACCGGGTTCGTGAGCTCCGAAGCCCTCAGCGCGGAAGAGATGGACCGCGTGCTCGGGCACATGACAAAGGCCACCGAGGCGCCCAAGCCGAAGTACACCTTCGAGGCCGGCGAAAAGGTGAAAATTATCGAAGGACCCTTCGCATCTTTCCAGGGGGTCGTGGACCAGGTCAATGCCGACCACTCCACGCTGACCGTTCTGGTTACCATATTCGGACGCTCCACCCCGGTGGAGCTGAATTTTCTACAGGTGGAAAAACTCTAGGCCGTCCAGCGTTGGATGACGATGAGTCTTTTCGCAGGTTGTTTGAGGGAGAATTCCCGCCATGGCAAAGAAAGTCATCGGAGAAATCAAGCTGCAGATTCCTGCTGGGAACGCCAATCCGGCTCCTCCGGTGGGCCCGGCTCTCGGCCAGCATGGCGTGAACATCATGCAGTTTTGCAAGGATTTTAACGCCAAGACTAAAGGACAGGAGGGGTTCATCATCCCCGTGGTCATCACGGTTTACGCCGACCGGTCGTTCAGCTTCATCACGAAGACCCCGCCGGCGTCGGACCTGCTCAAGAAGGCCGCAGGGTTGGCGAAGGGATCCGGCGAACCCAACAAGAACAAGGTCGGGCGCGTCACCAGGAAGCAGATTGAGGAGATAGCCAGGACCAAGATGCCTGACCTCAATACCAAGTCGCTTGAAGGCGCGATGCTGATCATCGCCGGCTCGGCCCGGAGCATGGGCCTGGACGTCGTGGACTAAGGAGCTGACCCATGGCCAAGGAAGGAAAGAAATACACGGCCGCCAAGGCTCTCGTCGAGCAGAAGGATTACGCCCTGCCGGACGCGATGGAACTCGTCAAGAAGGCGTCCTTCGCCTCATTTGACGAGACCGTGGAGATCGCGCTCAACCTCGGCGTTGATCCAAAGCATGCCGATCAGATGGTTCGTGGAACCACGGTGCTTCCCAACGGTTTGGGCAAGGCCGTCCGCGTCCTCGTGGTCGCCCAGGGCGAGAAGATACGCGAGGCGGAGGAAGCCGGCGCAGACTTCGTTATGAGCGAGGACGCCGTCGCGAAGATCCAGGGCGGGTGGCTCGACTTCGACGCGGTCGTGGCAACGCCCGACATGATGAAGGAAGTCGGTAAGCTGGGCAAGGTTCTGGGGCCGAGGGGCCTCATGCCGAACCCGAAGCTAGGGACGGTCACCTTCGACGTGAAGAAGGCTGTCGACGATCTGAAGGCGGGTAAGGTGGAGTTTCGCGTGGACAAGACCGGAATCATCCATTGCCCGCTCGGCAAGAAATCGTTTGAGGACGCGAAGTTGATAGAGAATGCGACGGCGCTCATAGACGCCGTCGTCAGGGCCAAGCCCGCTGCGGCCAAGGGCAAGTATCTCAAGAGCGCGTACCTCTGCACCAGCATGAGTCCCAGCGTCAGGCTGGACGTTTCCGGATACTGAAGGAGGACGCCGTGAACCGGGCTGAGAAGCAAGGAACGATCCGGGAGATCCAGGAGGTCATCCAGCAGAACGGTGCGTTCTACCTGGTCGACTTCAAGGGTCTCAAGGTCAAGGACATAAGCACTTTGCGCGACAGGGTGCGGGAAAGCTCGGGCAGCTTCAGGGTCGTCAAGAATACGCTCCTGCGGAAAGCCTCCGAGGGTACCGACCTCAGCGCGGCGATGGAGTGGATGGAAGGTCCGACGGCCCTCGCGTGGGCCGGTAGCGATCCCGTTCCTCTCGCCAAAGTGCTGATCGAATTTGCGAAGGAAAACCAGAATCTGAAGGTGAAGGGTGCGGTGTTGGACGGCCAGTCCGTCACGGCGGCGGCGGTGGAGGAACTCTCCAGACTGCCGGGCCTGGACGGCATCCGTGCGCAGCTGATCGGCTTGCTGCAGGCCCCCGCCGCGAAGATAGCGACCATCCTGCAAATGCCCGCTAGGAACGTGGCAGTATGCCTGTCCGAACGAGGAAAGCAGGAAGAAGCCAAAGCGTAAAAGGTGTTAGCAGGTTTAAGGAGGATTCCCAAATGGCCGACCTGAATGCTATAGTAGAAGAACTGAGCAGCTTGACCGTGCTCGAGGCCGCTCAGCTGAGCACGCTCCTCGAAGAGAAGTGGGGTGTCTCGGCTGCCGCCGCCGCGCCCGTCATGATGGCGGCGCCCGGCGCCGCCGCCCCGGCCGAGGAGGAGAAGACCGAGTTTGACGTGGTCCTCACCAACACCGGTGAGAAAAAGATCAACGTCATCAAGGTCGTGCGCGAGATCACCAGCCTGGGCTTGAAGGAAGCCAAGGATTTGGTTGAGAGCGCCCCCAAGCCGATCAAGGAAGCCGTGTCAAAGGATGAGGCGGAAGCCATAAAGAAAAAGTTTGAGGAGCAGGGCGCGACTGTCGAAATTAAGTAACGAGCAACAGGTCACACCGGTTTGGGGCAGGGCGCCGAGAGGCGTACCCTGCCCGTGTGCCCTTTTTATGAAGGACGTTAACGACCGGGAATGTATTCGACAGGACCCCGCGCCATCTTCTCGTCGGCTTTCTGCCTTTGACCCGTTGCGCCCGCCGGTTTGGCCGGTCGTGGCCACAGCCCCGGTCCTGAATCATTCCGCTCCCTTTTTACCACGAACTCGAGTTTTTACAAAAGGGTTCCTGAGGAGATGACCTGATGCCCAAGACAGTTGATGTCGGGAAGCGCCAGAGGCTTGAGTTCTCCCGCATCCACACCACAATCCCCATTCCAAACCTGCTTGACCTGCAGAGGGATTCGTACAAGCGTTTCCTTCAGATGGAATACCTGCCGGAAGAGCGGAAGAACGGGGGCCTGCAGGAGGCCTTTCGTTCGGTGTTCCCCATCAAGGATTTTCGTGGCGAATGTTCATTGAATTTCGTGGACTATTCGCTCGGGGACTGGGAGTGCCGGTGTGGATACCTCAAAGGGTTGGAGCACCTGAGACAGACCTGCTCCCACTGCAAAGGAAGCATTATCATCACGGATACGCAGGCCCGGGAAGTGCAGTGTCAGCACTGCGGCCAGCTGAATCCGATGCAGATACCGCGGTGCCCCCACTGCGACGACGTCGTGAACCTGAGGGTTCATTCGTCGGTTGAGGAATGCCAGGAAAGGGGCATGACCTACGGCGTACCCCTCAAAATCCGCGTCCGCCTGGAGGTGTACCAGAAAGACGCGTCCGGAACGCCTTCCGTCCTCGATATCAAGGAGGAGGAGGTCTTCTTCGGGAACATGCCCTTGATGACCGACAAGGGGACCTTCCTGATCAACGGCACGGAAAGAGCCGTCGTCAGCCAGCTCCACAGGTCCCCGGGGGTGTTCTTTCAGGCCAACGAGAACCGCACGGAATTCGTGGGCAAGATCATCCCCGCCCGGGGTTCCTGGGTGGAACTCGAAATAGACGCCAAGAATGTCCTCTACGTCCGAATAGACCGGAAGCGCCGTTTTCCGGCCACCGTTTTCATGCGGGCCCTCGGACTTGGCGAGAACACGACCCTTCTCCAGCGCTTCTATCCGGTGGACACCCTGATCCTGGAGGATGGGGCCATCCGAATGAAGGTCTCGGACCGCCTTAACGGCCTGGTTTCCACCGATACGGTCAAGGAGAAGAAGGACGTCATCGTCGAGGCCGGCAAGAAGATCCGCCGGAATATGATCGCGAAGCTCAAGAAAGCGGGCGTGGAGTCGGTCCTGGTCAACCACGAAGACCTCACCGACGTTTACGCGTTCCGCGACGTGGCGGACGCCGAGAGCGGCGAACTCCTGGTTGAAAGCGGCCAGCAGGTCATCGCCGAGCGGCTGTTCGAACTGGCGCGCGCGGGGGTGGAGACCCTCGAGGTGATACTGCCCAGGGCGACGCCCGTCGGCGCGGCCATCCTGGAGACCATCAACCGCGACGTGTGCAAGAGCCAGGAGGAAGCGTACATCGATTTCTTCCGCAAGGTCCGGCCGGGCGATCCCGTTACGCCCGCCGGCGCGAAGTCCTTCTTCGATCTCATGTTCTTCGACGACAAGCGGTACGACTTCAGCCGCGTGGGCGCCCTCAAGTTCCTCACAAAGCTCCACCCCCAGGATTACAGGAGCCTCAGCAAGAAGGGCCTCTCCGAAGAACTCGACCGCAGGCGCATCCTGACGCTCGAGGACTATTGCGAGATCGTGGAGTACCTTCTCAAGCTGAAGAGCAATATCGGCAGCATGGACGACATCGACCACCTGGGCAACAGGCGGGTACGATCGGTCGGCGAACTGCTCGAAAATCAGATCCGCATAGGTCTTGCCAGGATGGAACGGGCCACCAAGGAGAAGATGAGCGTCTACCACAACCTCTCCACGGCGATGCCCCGCGATCTCCTGAACGCCAAGCCGGTGATCGCCTCCATCCTGGAGTTTTTCGGATCGAGTCAGCTCAGCCAGTTCATGGACCAGACGAACCCGTTGTCCGAGATCACCCACAAGCGACGCCTTTCGGCCCTAGGCCCCGGCGGCCTCAGCCGCGAGAGGGCGGGATTCGAAGTCCGGGACGTCCACACGAGCCACTATGGACGGTTGTGCCCGATAGAGACGCCCGAAGGCCCCAACATCGGACTGATCAGCTCTCTATCCACCTACGCCAGGATCAACGAGTTCGGTTTCATCGAATCCCCCTACAAGAAGGTGGAAAACGGGCGTGTGCTGAACCACTTCCAGATCACCTATCCAGGCGGCAGCAGTTTCGCCATGTCCGACGTGGTGGTCGAGGAAGACCTCCTCAAGGAAATAAAGCGCTGCAAGAAGGCCAGGAAGAGGCCTCCCAAGGCGTCTCCCACTGCCTTCTACCTGACCGCCTGGGAAGAGGACATGTACATCATCGCGCAGGCCAACGCGGCGGTCGACGAGAAGGGCTATTTCCTCAACGACAAGATCCAGGCGCGCGAGGCCGGCGAGTTCGTGCTCGCGCTCCGCGAGAAGGTGCAGTATATCGACGTCAACCCGAAGCAGCTCGTGTCCATCGCGGCGGCGCTGATTCCCTTCCTCGAACACGACGATGCCAACCGCGCCCTCATGGGCTCCAACATGCAGCGGCAGGCGGTTCCGCTCCTCCGCCCCGAAGCCCCCGTGGTGGGCACGGGCATGGAATTGGTCGTGGGCAAGGACTCGGAATCGACCATGGTGTGCAGGCGCGCAGGCATCGTGGACATGGTGGACGCCAACCGCATTATCGTGAGGGTCGCCGGCGGCGAAGGCGAGGAGTCCTTCGACTTCGGCGCCGATATCTACACGCTGACCAAGTTCCAGAGAAGCAACCAGAACACATGCATCAACCAGAAACCGATCGTGCAGGTCGGTGACAGGGTAAACGTGGGTGACGTGCTTGCCGATGGACCCTGCACCGACGGCGGCGAACTCGCCCTCGGCCGGAACGTCCTGGTGGCCTTCATGCCCTGGCGCGGTTACAACTACGAGGACGCCATCCTCCTCTCCGAGAAGCTCGTCAAGGAGGACGTCTACACGTCAATCCACATCGAGGAGCTGGAGATCGAGGCGCGGGACACCAAGTTGGGCAAGGAAGAGATCACCCGCGACATCCCCAACATCAGCGAGGGGTATCTGAAGGACTTGGACGAAAGCGGCATCATCCGCATCGGCGCGCACGTGGAACCGAGCGATATTCTCGTCGGCAAGGTCACGCCGAAGGGCGAAACCCAGATGACCCCCGAAGAGAAGTTGCTCCGGGCCATCTTCGGCGAGAAGTCCGCGGAGTACCGTGACGCCTCTCTCCGGTGCCCGCCGGGCATTTCGGGCGTCATCGTGGACGTCAAGGTCTTTACAAGGAAGGGCGTCGAAAAGGACGACCGGACAAAATCCATCGAGCAGGAATACGTGGCCCGGATGGAGAAGAACCTCCACGACCAGATCAGAATCCTGCGGGAGGAAAACCGCAAGAAGATCACCGACCTTCTGGACGGTACCGTGGCCGCTCAGCCGCTCTACGACGACATTACCGGCGAGGAGCTGATTCCCAAGGGCAAAAAGCTGAACGCGAAAATGCTCTCGCCCATCAAGGCGGACATGCTTCCGAGGATCCAGGTCCAGGCCAAGTTCAAGGAGGCCATCAAACGGATCAGGGAGATCGAGGATCGTACGCGGCGCAAGATCGAGGTTCAGGAGCAGGAATTCCGCGAGAAGATCAGCAACCTGGAGCGCGGCGACGAGCTTCTTCCCGGTGTCATCAAGATGGTCAAGGTCTACGTGGCCATCAAGCGGAAGATCCAGGTGGGCGACAAGATGGCGGGGCGCCACGGCAACAAGGGCGTGGTCAGCCGGATCCTGCCCGAGGAGGACATGCCGTTCCTTCCCGACGGCACGCCCGTCGAGATCGTTCTGAACCCTCTGGGCGTTCCCAGCCGGATGAACGTCGGGCAGATACTCGAAACCCACCTGGGATGGGCGGCCCGAGCATTGGGTCTGTGGACCTCGACACCGGTCTTCGACGGCGCCACGGAAGGGGACATCAAAGCCATGCTGAAGAAGGCGGACTTGCCGGGTGACGGGAAGATCCGCCTCCGGGACGGCCGGACGGGCGACCACATGGACCAGCCAATCACGGTGGGCCAGATCTATATACTCAAGCTCGCCCACCTGGTCGAGGACAAGATCCACGCCCGTTCCATCGGCCCTTACTCGCTCATAACGCAGCAGCCCCTGGGCGGCAAAGCGCAGTTCGGCGGCCAGCGCTTCGGTGAAATGGAGGTCTGGGCCCTGGAGGCCTACGGCGCCGCGAACATTCTCCAGGAGATCCTCACCGTCAAGTCGGACGACGTGTACGGCCGTACGAAGATGTACGAAAGCATCGTCAAGGGCCAGTACCCGGATGAACCCGGTGTGCCCGAATCCTTTAACGTTCTCGTCAAGGAGCTGCAAGGCCTTGCGATCGATGTGAAGGTCCTCGAGGCTGAAGAGCAACCGGCGTCTTCGGACGCCTGACGTCACAGGGGGTAGTACCTTGAGACGAGCAACTTATCTCGAAAAGAAACACAGCATCAACAGGATTCAAGGCATCCAGCTGATGCTGGCCTCCCCCGAGAAGATCCGGGAGTGGTCCCACGGTGAGGTCACCAAGCCGGAAACCATAAACTACCGGACTTTCAAGCCGGAGCGCGACGGTCTTTTCTGCGCCAAGATATTCGGCCCGGTCAACGACTGGGAGTGCCTCTGCGGAAAGTACAAGCGCATCAAGTACCGTGGCATCACGTGCGAAAAGTGCGGCGTCGAAGTCATCCAGTCCAAGGTCCGACGCGAGAGGATGGCGCACATAGAACTCGCGGCCCCCGTCAGCCATATCTGGTTCCTGAAGGGGACGCCTTCCCGCATCTCGATCATGCTTGGCATGAAGCTCAAGGATGTGGAGAGCGTGAACTACTACGAGCAGTGGGTCGTGACGGATCCCAATTTCGTGGCCGTGAACGTGGATGAGGTGAAGGAGGCCTACCTGGCCCGGCACCCCAACGATTCGCCCCAGGAACGAAACCGCATCCTCCGCAATGTGGAGGACGCCGTCTGGAAGTACGAGTCGGCGGACACGGAAGACGGCGGTGCAGATTCGGCCAAGTCTTTCGAGCATCTTTCCAAACTCAACGACAATTCCCGCTATTACAACGAGGAACTTGCCGGCCAGGTGGCCCTGAGGTACAAAGCGCTCCTGTACGACAAGACGCTGGAGGCCTTCAGGTCCGTCTACGGTTCCGATACCATCAGCGTCGGGATCGGCGCGGCCGGCCTCCAGGAACTCCTGAAACACTTCACCGAAGACTGCCAGTGCGCGTCGTGCCAGGTCGCGCGCGGACCGCGCCTCTCGAGGCTCCAGTGCGAGCAGAACCTGCTCAGGTCCTACATCAGGGTCCTCTCCAACAACCAGAAAAGGGCCAACCTGAACAAGCGCCTCAAGATCGTGGAATCCTTCACGCGGAGTAACAACAGGCCTGAGTGGATGATCCTGGAGGTGCTGCCCGTCATTCCGCCCGAACTAAGACCCTTGGTTCCGCTCGACGGCGGACGCTTCGCCACGAGCGACCTCAACGACCTGTACAGGCGCGTGATCAACAGGAACAACCGCCTCAAGAAGCTCATCGAAATGCGGGCACCCGACGTGATCGTCCGGAACGAGAAGCGGATGCTTCAGGAAGCGGTGGACGCCCTCTTCGACAACGGTCGCCGCGGCCGCGTTCTTAAGGGCACGAACAACCGTCCGCTCAAGTCGCTTTCGGACACGCTCAAGGGCAAGCAGGGCCGATTCCGGCAGAACCTCCTGGGCAAACGCGTCGATTACTCGGGCCGCTCGGTCATCGTCGTCGGGCCGGAACTCAAACTCAACCAGTGCGGTCTTCCCAAGCTGATGGCCATCGAGCTCTTCAAGCCTTTCATCTTCAACAAGCTCGAAGAGCGGGGGCTGGCGCCCACGATCAAGCAGGCCAAGGAGATGGTGGAGCAGGGCCAGCCGGAGGTGTACGACGTACTCGACGAGATCATCCGGAAGCACCCTGTTTTGCTCAACCGGGCTCCCACGCTTCACCGGCTCGGTATTCAGGCATTCGAGCCCGTCCTCGTGGAGGGTAAGGCCATCAAACTGAATCCGCTCGTCTGTACGGCGTTCAACGCGGACTTCGACGGCGACCAGATGGCCGTTCACGTTCCTCTCTCCCCGGCCGCGCAGATCGAGGCCTCCGTCCTCATGATGTCCACCAACAACCTGCTCTATCCGGCAAACGGGGTGCCTATCGTCATTCCGACGCAGGACATCGTCCTCGGCGTGTACTACCTCACGCATCCTTTGAGGGGCGCGAAGGGCGAGGGGCGCGTGTTTTCATCGCCCGAAGAGGTCCTCATGGCCCTGGACACGGGGTGGGTGGACCTGCACGCCGCCGTAAAGGTCCGGTTCACCGGCGACGTCATCGATCTGACGCGCGTGGCGGACGACCAGGATATTTCCCACACGCCGCCCAAGACGTACAACAACGAGCTGCTGGAAACGACGGTCGGCCGCATTCTGTTTAATGAAAACCTGCCGAAGGAGCTGCCTTTCATCAACGGCCTGATCAAGAAGGGCGGGCTCAAGGATCTCTTCACTTTCGTCTTCCAGCGCTACGGCCGCGAGACACTCGTCAAGCTGGCGGACACCGTCAAGGAAACCGGCTTCTTCTATGCCACCAGGGCGGGCATTTCGTTCGGCCTGGAGGACATGCAGGTCCCGGAGCAGAAGACGGAGCTGGTGGGCGCGGCCCTCCAGGAAGTGGAGCAGGTCGAACAGCAATACCGCGACGGCGCCATCACCAACCGCGAACGGAAGAACAAGGTCGTCGATATATGGAACAGGGTCACCGACCAGGTGGCCGACGCCATGTTCAAGCAGATGCAGACGGCTGAAGATACGGACCAGGGATTCAACCCGATTTACATCATGGCCGATTCGGGCGCCCGCGGGAGCAAGCAGCAGATTCGTCAGCTGGCCGGCATGCGCGGCCTCATGGCCAAACCCTCCGGCGAGATCATCGAACAGCCCATCACGGCGAACTTCCGGGAAGGGTTGAACGTGCTGCAGTACTTTATTTCTTCGCACGGCGCCCGCAAAGGACTGGCGGACACGGCCCTCAAGACGGCGGATGCGGGGTACTTGACCCGGCGCCTCGTGGACGTGGCTCAGGACGTCATCATCACCGAAGAGGACTGCGACACCCTGGACGGCATCTGGATAACGCCCCTCATGGAAGGCGGCCGAATTATCCAGCCCATCCGCGACCGCGTCTTCGGGCGAGTCGCCCTCGACGACATCAAGGACCCCTATACGGGGGACGTCATCGTGGAGTCCAACCAGGAAATCACGCTCGAACTGGCCCAGGCCATTCAGGATTCCGGCATAGAGCGCGTCAAAATCCGGTCGGTCCTCACGTGCGAAACGAAGCGAGGCGTCTGTTCCCGCTGCTACGGCCGAAACCTCGGCTCGGGCCAGATGTCCGAGCTCGGCGACGTTATCGGTGTCATGGCGGCCCAATCCATCGGAGAGCCGGGCACGCAGCTCACGATGCGGACGTTCCACATCGGCGGCACGGCCAGCAAAGAAGCCGTGGAGACGAGCCACGTGGCCCGGCAGGGAGGCGTGGCGAAGCTCGTCAACGTCAAGACCATTACGGATCCCAACGGCGACCTGATCGCCATAAGCCGCGCCGGCTCCATCGTCCTGGAGGACGACCAGGGTCGCGAGCGCGAGAAGTTCCCGCTGGTGTACGGCGCGCACATCAAGGTCAAGGAAGGCCAGAAGGTCAAGCCCAAGAAAATTCTCGTGGAATGGGACCCCTACACCAACCCTATCCTTGCGGACGTCGGGGGGGTGGTGCATTTCAAGGACATCATC
>Ga0315540_10002090_pt1 | contig 11309 bp, 10 predicted proteins | sample SalMarSW160110MG_FD_203677 | JGI IMG/M metagenome (GOLD analysis project Ga0315540, IMG submission 203677) | Salt marsh sediment microbial communities from the Plum Island Ecosystem LTER, Massachusetts, United States - Salt Marsh Sediment SW1601-10 ... | reverse complement strand
CTCCACGCCGATCTCGGCCAGCCGTCCACCGCACGCCTCGCGGATCTCCGGACCCATGTCGCGCCGGGCCGCCAGGGCCTCGTCGAGCGTCCTGCCGATCACGGCATCGCGGAGGCCGAGTTGCAGGAGCAGATACAGCGTGCGCCGGAAGTCGACGTCGCGGGTGACCGCTGCGACCGGGTCGCCCACCTCGTAGCGGACCACCAGGCTGATCTTCGCCGCGACGCCGTCGGCGGTCAGCACCTCCTGGCCCTCGACGGCGAGGCTCGTCGGGCGTGCGTCGAGCACGCGGACATCGGACCACGGGCGCACGACCAGGTGGGTCCCCGTGCCGACCAACCCGGTGAGATGTCCGGAGCGATAGCGAAGGCCGCGCTCGTGCTCGTGGACGATGGTCACACCGACGAGCAGGCGCACCCCGACTGCGAGCACCAGCAGGACGACGACGATCGCGATGAGCAGCGGCAGCGGGTCCATGCCGTGTCCCCCACAGTGGCGGCCCGCCGAGCCGGACCACGAGCGCGACGGCGGAGAGCCCGAAGCCCTGCAGGGCCGCCGGCCCGCTGCGTCTCCGCCGATCCGGCGCGACGAGCGGTCTGAGCAGGAATCGAACCTGCATCACCAGATGCTTCGCCGGATGCCGGAACCTCGGCCGGTGATGCCGACCGCGACCGGGCTGACGAAGCGTGACCCCGATCCTACGCGCCGCACCGACCGTCTGCCGAGCTCTCGAGCACGACACGTCACACGCACACGAGCGGAGATGCCCGTCCGACGCAGCCCGCGTCCAGACCGATCGGAATCGGGGGTGTTTGACAGGCCCGGCGGCCGACCGGACACTTCAGATCGACGGGGGTCGCCCCCCGACCCCACCCACCCTGCGGCAGTGCCCGCCGCAGCTCTCCGGAGGTTACTTATGTCGCTGTTTCGCCGTCTCCTTGCCCCCTCCGCCGTCGCGCACGCGCACTGCGACCTCCCGTGCGGCGTCTACGATCCCGAGCAGGCACGCATCGAGGCGGAGTCCTGCTACAGGATCGTCGAGAAGATGGCCGCCAACTCCGACCCGGCGTTCACCACCCGCGCGATCGCGATCAAGGAGCAGCGCGCCGACCTCGTCAAGCACCATCTCGACGTCCTGTGGCACGACTACTTCAAGCCCGAGCACCTCGCGACCGTCCCCAACCTGCACGACCTGTTCTGGAACGCGACCAAGCAGGTCTCGAAGGTCAAGGCCTCGAGCAACCTCGATGACGCCAAGAAGCTGCTCGCCCTCATCGACGAGGTGGATGCGGCGTGGAAGGCCACCGGCGGCGAGGGCAAGACCCGCGTAGCCGGCCGTCCCAGCTGATCGCCCCTCCAGCGCGATCGAGTCGAGGCCCCGTCACGTGACGGGGCCTCGTCGTGTCCGGGGCACCCGGCGCCGGAGGGGGGCTTCCGGTCGCCTGCCCGGTCCGTGGCGCGTGGCCGTGGCCGACGGCTCGATGCTGCCCTCGGTCAACCCCGGCGACTGGCTGCTGATCGATCCGACCACGGTCCACTGGCCCCGGCGCGGAGCGGTGGTCGTGTTCCATGAGCCCGGCGCGGACCTGCTGGCGATCAAGCGGGTGGCCGGGCGGCCGGGCGACTGGGTTCGGTTTGCCGACGCCTGGCTCCAGCTCCGTGAGGACGAGGCCTGGCTGATGGGCGACGCGACGGATGAAGCGCTCGCCGCGGCCGGCCACGGGACTCCGATCGACTCCCGCCGCTTCGGCCCGGTCCCCATCGAGCGGCTCGTGGGACGCGCCTGGTTCCGGTACTGGCCGCTCCGTCGCACCGGACGCCTCCCGCGACCCCCGAAGCCTCGCCCGGCACCGTCCTGACCACCGGCCCGGGGGTCCGACCGGGACTATCGCGTCGTGGACGCACCGTACCGGCCGGACGACACTGCCGCTCGCAGGCCTCAAACGGGGGACCCGCAGACCGCCGCGGCCCGGACCGCCGAGGAGTCACGCAGGATGGCCAGTCGCCGCCTCGAGCACCGCTTCGCACGATCCCTCCTGGTAGCGATCCTGGCGACCGTGGTCGCAGCCTGCGGTGCGGCCGGCGCGACCTCTGCACCCGCCGAAACGTCGGCGCACGCCGCCGAGGCAAGCCCGGCTCCCACGTTGACGCCCACGTCGGCGCCGGCTGCGACGCTGTCACCAACGGCAACCCCGGCTCCGACCGCCGCCCCGTCGGCGACGGCCGAGCCCAGCCCCACCGGCGAGCCCACCGCTGCCCCGACCAACGCGCCGATCGGGCCCAACGGTCAGACGGGCCGGATCGTGCTCGACGAGCAGGCGCTTGCGCTGACCTTGCCCAAGGGTTGGCTGAGCGTCGCGCTGACGGCGGAGGACATGAGCGCCATGCTCGACGCCCTCCCCGACGGCACGGTCCCGGCCACGCTCAAGGACCAGCTGCCCTCGATGGTGGCATCGGGGTTGAAGCTGTGGGCATGGGACGTGCAGGGTGACGGTCTGGGTGCCAACTGCAACGTGATCGCGCAGCCGGTGACGATCCCACCGGCGCTGCTCATGACCACGGCCCAGGCGGGGCTATCGATGGTCAGCGGCATCTCGGGCACCAAGTACACCGACGTGAAGATCGGTGGCTCGACGGCCCTGCGCATCGACTACAGGTACGTCCAGGGGGTCTCGGGCGCGTCGGTGTCCCTGACGGGCACCCAGGTCTACCTCGCTCGCCCGGACAATCTGGTCGTGGTCACGGTGACGATCCTCAGCAGCGGCACCACCACCGACCGCGACAAGATCGTCAAGAGCATCGAGCTCCTGGACTGACCCGCCGCGGCGATCGTGAGCCGCGGCGCAGAAGTTCGGGCTCGCGCGAGATCGGAGCCGAAGGCATCCGATGGCCGGAACACGGCCGCCCCTGGGCTGTCGCGGCAGTAGGCTCTGGGCCCATGGACGATCTTCGCCGCTCGCTCGGCCCCTTCGACCCCGACGCCCCCCTCACCGGGGCGCCCGAGCCCTGGGACTTCCTGCCCATGCCCGGCCTGCGCAAGGGATCCCCGTGGGCGATGACGGAGATGATCGCGGCCGAGCCGGCCCTCGTCGAGAGGGTCGCGCGCAGGGTCGCCGCCGATGGCTCGGCAGAGAGGCTCGCCACGCTCGTCCGGGACGCGGCGCGGGCGGGTGGCCCGATCGTCGTCACCGGCTGCGGCACGTCGGAGCTTGCCGCCATGGCGACGGCGGCGCTGCTGCGCGAGGCATGGATGCGGGCCGGCCTGCCGGGCTGGGGTCCGGTCGCCACCCAGGCCTTCGAGCTGGCGCTCGATCCTCCGACCGGTGGCCTCGCCATCGGCTGCAGCCATGAGGGCGGCACCGAGGCGACGATCGCAGCGCTCGCCGCGGCTCAGTCGCGCGGTGCGCGCACCGCCGTCATCACGGCCAGCTCCAGCGCACCGGCAAGCGTGGGCCGGGACCTGGTGATCGCCACCCACGAGCTCGACCGCAGCTGGTGCCATACCATCGGCTACGTGTCGCCAATCGCCGCCGCCGCGGTGACGGCCGACCTCCTGACGGGCGATACGCCGCGGCCGGATTGGATGAGACGCCGATTGGCGACCGGGATCGAGGCGGCGCACGCTGTCGGACCCGACGGCGTCCGGCCGGATGCGGCTATCGGCAGCTTGATCGCCCGGGCGGCTCGATTGCTCGTCGTGGCATCAGGGACCGATCGGATCACGGCACGCGAGGTCGCCCTCAAGGTCGAGGAAGCCTCCTGGCTGCCGGCGGTCACCCGCGACCTCGAGACATTCCTGCACGGGCACCTGCCGGCGACCGGACCCGATACCGCGCTGCTCCTCCTGCTCCTCGAGCGTGCGGGCCTCCCGGCGCGGGCTCGTCGGGCCCGGCAGGCGCTCCGAGCGGCAGCGGCGGTCGGCATCCGGCCGGTGGGAATCCTCGGCGCCGAGGCAGCAACCCTGATCCCGGACGACCTGACGCCGGGTGGGCGGATCGTGGTGCCGGAGGCGTCGGAACGGCCCGGCGCGACGGCGGCCCTGCTCGGGGCGGCCGCGCCGATCCAGCTGGTCACGCTGGCCGTGTCGGCCGCCCGTGGTACCAATCCGGATGCGATTCGGCGGGACGAACCCGCCTACCTGCGTGCCGCCGAGCTCGCCGACGATCCCGACGGATAGGTACCCGATCCGGGCCGGTCGAGCGGCCCGTTGCCGCGCCGCCTGTCGCGGCGCCGGCCCCGCCCGTGCGTGGGGCTCCCGTCAGCCGAGCAGCACCTCGCCGGCCAGATCGATCATGTCGAGATCGCGGGCGATGAAGTCCTGGAGCATGATCCGCTCCACACCGGCCTCGGCGAACCGTGCGACCGTCTCCCTGGCGGCAGCCGGCAGGCCGTGGACCCAACGGGCGCGGCGCGGCTCGAACCAGGCGGCGGCATCCTCAACCTCACCAAAGGCGCGCAGCAGGTCGGCCTCGCGCTGCCGCACCTCCTCCGAGGTCCGCCCGATGAGCACGCCGACCATCGCCGAGTGAGTGATCGACCCCGGCTCGCGTCCCGCATCACGGAGCACGCCGTCGAGCGCCGAGAGCTTCTGCGCCGCGACCTCGGGGCTCGCCGACGACAGATTGAACTCGTCCGCCCAGCGAGCGGCCAGCCGGAACGATCGAGGTGATCCCTGCCCGCCCACGATGATCGGCGGCCGCCCCTCCGCCCGACCGCGGATGGAGCCGGCCTTGGGCCGCATGAGAGCATCATCGACCACATAGTGCCGGCCCAGGAACGACCAGCCGTCGGGACCCTCCCACAGCCCGTGCAGGATCTCCAGGGTCTCTTCGAGCCGGTCGGCGCGCTCGCCGATCTCGGGGAACGGGAACCCGTGCCGGCGGTGCTCGTCCGAATGCCAGCCGGTGCCGACACCCACCTCGACTCGCCCACCGCTCATCTCATCCACCGTGGTGACCACCTTGGCCAGGTTGCCCGGCGCGCGGAACAGGACCGGAGACACGAGCACCCCGAGCCCGATCCGCTCGGTCTCGCGGGCCAACCCCGCCAGGACCGCCCAGGCGTCGGTGGTGGGTTCGCCGCTGTCGCCCGGAAAGCTCTCGTAGTGATCGGACCGGAACATGGTCTCGAACCCGGCCGACTCGGCCCGTCTGGCCACGGCCAGCTGCTCCTCGTAGCTGAGGCCCTGCTGGGGCTCGATCATGAGCGCGAACCGCACGATCCCATCTCCTCCGCGTCGCACGGATCATTCCGCTTGACGGAACTATTCGTGTAGTGTAAATACTTCGCGTTATGCGAACCACTGACGACGCCGTACCCATTACCGAGCACCGTCGGGCGGTCGAGGAGGCCATGGCCAACCTCGGTCGCGCGGTGGGCTCGCTCCGATGCGCGGGGTCGCAGCGGCTGGTGCGACTGGGCATCAGCATGACCCATTTCCACGTGCTCACGCTGCTTCGACACCACGATGCCATGCCGATGGGCCGGATCGCCGAGATCCTCGACGCGTCCATGTCGAGCGCAACCGGGATCATCGACCGAATGGAGGAGCGCGGGCTCGTTGAGCGGGTCCGGGTTCCCGACGATCGGCGCATCGTGCTCGTGCGGCCCACCCGAACGGGCGATGAGCTGGTGGACGAGGCCGAGCTGGTCAAGAGCGAGATCCTGGCAGCCGCCATCACGCGGCTGGACCCGGACCAGCTCGATCGCCTGGCCGTCGCCGCCACCGACCTCGAGCGGGCCGTCGGCGACGAGCTGGCGAGCGACCCCGACAAGTACGGCGCGCTCACCCAGTTCGGTCAGGATCACCGCCACCCCCACCCGCACGCCCATTCGAGTGATCGCCGGATCGGTGAACCGGCGGTACCAGCGTCCCCACTTCCCGGCCCTGCCGGCGCCTGACGAAAGGAAGCCCATCACCTTGGAAGCCATGCCGTTTGAGAGCGGTCCGGAGACCCCGGATCTCGCCCACGACCCGGCGCTCGGGCTCGATCGACGAACGAAGTTCGAGATCCTGGGCGCCATCCTGCTCGGGATGTTCCTGGGCGCCCTCGACCAGACGATCGTGGGCCCGGTGCTGCCGCACATCGTCGGCGACCTGCAGGGCGCCGACTACTACGCCTGGGTCGTCACCGCCTACCTGCTGACCAGCACGGTCACCGTGCCCATCTACGGCAAGCTGTCGGACCTGTACGGGCGCCGGCCGCTGCTGCTGTTCGGCATCGTCATCTTCCTGGTGGGCTCGGCACTGTCCGGCCTGAGCCAGACCATGTGGCAGCTGATCCTGTTCCGCGGGATCCAGGGCCTGGGCGCCGGCGCGCTGTTCCCGATCTCCCTGGCGGTGATCGGCGACCTGTTCACGCCGGCCGAGCGCGGCAAGTACCAGGGCCTGTTCGGAGCCGTGTTCGGGATCGCGTTCCTCCTGGGTCCCGGCCTGGGCGGGTTCCTCACCGACACCTTCAGCTGGCACGCGATCTTCTACGTCAACATCCCGATCGGGATCGCGGCGCTGATCGTCATCGCGCGCCTGCTCCCGACCGTCCGGACCGAAGGCGCCCGGAACACGATCGACTACATGGGTGTGACCACCCTGATCGTGGGCCTGGTGCCGATCCTGATCGCGCTCACAATCGCCGAGGATGGCAACTGGGGCAACCCGTGGATCTGGGGCCTGTTCGGCCTGGGCATCGTTGGGCTGGCGGCCTTCGTGTTCGCCGAGTCGCGCGCGGCCGAGCCCATCGTTCCCCTCCACCTGTTCCAGGACCGCACCTTCAGCGCCTCGATGGTCGCGATCTTCCTCGCCACCTTCGGGTTCGGCGCTGCGATCATCTTCCTGCCCCTCTACTACCAGGTGGTCGAGGGCGCCAGCGCCACGGAGTCGGGCTACAAGCTGCTGCCGTTCCTGATCGGTCTGATCTTCGCCTCGATCGTCTCGGGCCAGATCGTCGCTCGTACCGGGCGCTACCGGACCTTGCTGTTGGTATCGATGGTCCTGCTGGGCGCCGGCCTGGCGCTCATGACCCAGCTACGGTTCGACACGCCCGATACCGTCCTGTGGGCCTGGATGTTCATCGCCGGCCTGGGGGTCGGCCCCACGTTCGCCGTGTTCACCATCGTGGTCCAGAACGCCGTGCCGTTCCAGGAGCTGGGTACGGCCACCAGTGACCTGACCCTGTTCCGGCAGATCGGAACGACCGTCGGCATCACGATGGCGTTCACGCTGTTCCGCAACAACCTGACCTGGGACCTGTTGCGGACCGAGATCACGAAGGCCGGCGCGCCCGCGTCGCTCGTGCCGCAGACACCGCCGGCGGGGTTCGACCCGGCCGGACTCACCAACCCGGCCGGCGGCGCCGCCATCACCGATTTCCTGGCCCAGCTGCCCGCCCAACTTCAGGCGATCTTCGTCGAGGGCTTCCACAGCGCGTTCACGATCGCCATCGCCAACAGCATGTGGCTGGGCGTCGGGGCAACCGTCCTCGCGCTGGTTGCCACCGTGTTCCTGCGGGAGATCCCGCTGCGCCACACGATCGGTTCCGAGGTGGCGCCGCGGCCGCGCGGCCCGGAGGCACCCTCTCCGGGCCTCTCGACGCCGATCCCGGTGACCGAGTCGGTCGCGCACGTGCCCGCACCGCGGCGCGCGAACGACTGACGCACGGCCGCCGATCGGCCGAACCAAGAGACACCGCGCTCCTCCTCGGCCCGGCCGCCCGACGGGCGGCCGGGCCGCTGCATCCCTCCCGACCCAGGTTCTTTCCGTCGGGCTCGCATCGAACCCGGCAGCCCGATCCAATCCCCGCGCTACCATCGCGTCCGTGACCGAGATCCTCGCGTTTCCCGCCGCGCTGCTCGCGATCGGGGCCGGCGCCGCTCCGTTCCGACCGGCGCTCCCCGTCGGTGACCTGCCGCCGGGCGGCCTTCGCCGCGTCACCTTCGGCGAACTCGACGTGCTGCTCGCCCACACCAGCCTGGGGATCGTCGCGATCGACGACCGCTGCCCCCACATGTCGGCGCCGCTCTCGATCGGGACGCTCGACGGCTGCATCGTCGGCTGCCCGCTGCACAGCGGCCGGTTCGACCTGGCCACGGGCGACCCGGTCCAGATGCCGACGACCGGCGGGCTGTGGCCGGATGGGCGATACGAGCCGGTCTGGAGCCCGCCCGACCGCGAGCCGAAGCCCGATCCGCCGGGGATCAAGGCCGAGGCTCGTCGCCTCACCCGCGTCCGCCGCGTGCGCTACTACCCCGTGCGCGTGACGGACGACACGATCGAGGTCGCCATCCCGTCCTGAGCCAGTCTGCTCGTTGATTCTCAGGCGGTCGGCGGCTCGAGGGCACGCCGGCACGGTCCCGGCGTGCGTTGCTCAGGTGGCCGGCGGCGTGAGCCCGTTGTCCTTCGCGTAGGCGGTGACCATCGCGACCGCCTCCTCCGGGTCGTCGGTCACCTGCAGCAGGTCGAGATCGGCCTGTGCGATCGCGCCGGCCGGCAGCTGGACGTCCCGCATCCAGGCCAGTAGGCCGTCCCAATACGCGTGCCCGATGAGAACCACCGGGAAGTGCTTGATCTTGCCGGTCTGGATGAGCGTGAGCGACTCGAACAGCTCGTCCAGCGTGCCGAACCCGCCTGGCAGGATCACGAACGCATCCGAGTACTTCACGAACATCGTCTTGCGGGCGAAGAAGTAGTGAAACTCGATCGAGACGTCCACATACGGGTTGAGGTGCTGCTCGTGCGGCAGCTCGATGTTGCAGCCGATCGACAGGCCGCCCGCCTCGTGGGCGCCTCGATTGGCGGCCTCCATGACCCCCGGCCCGCCGCCCGTGATCACGGCGAACCCAGCGCCGGCCAGCTCGCCGCCGATCCGCTGCGCCATCGCGTAGGAGGGATCCCGCTCGTCGACCCGCGCCGAGCCGAACACCGCGACTGCCGGACCGACCTCCGCGAGCGCCTCGAACCCCTCCACGAACTCGGACAGGATCCGCAGCGTGCGCCAGGTGTCGGTCTCGAGGAACGCGGGTCGCTCCGCCGGACGGCCGCTGAAGAGCTTCTCGTCCTCGGTGGCGCGCTTGCCGACGAACCGGGCCGCGGCCTCCGGCCGCATCGAGACCCGGCCACGATGCATCGTCTGGGCTACCGGTTGGTGGCTGTCGCGGTCGTGCTCCGTCATGCGTGAAGGATGCCACCGAGCCGAGATCTCGACCAACGGCCTCTTGCCATCACCAGCTTGGGCGCCGATCGTCTCATGCACAGGCGGCGACAAGGAATGGTGCGCGGATTCGGGTCACCGGGGCTGCGTCGAGCACCGGCCATCGCGTCGCTGACGAGGGGGTTTCGCAATGTCCCGGTCCGCCGCCGGCCAACCGCGTGCCCGACGCTGGAGCGCTACGGCCTGCCTGCTGGTGGTCGCGCTGCTCGCCGGGTGTGCGGACGCAACGCCCACGCCGTCGTCCGGCATGGTCCCGCCGGCGACCCAATCGGGCCCGATGCCGTCAGCCTCGGCGCCCGCGCCGTCGTCCTCGACACCCACGCCGGAAGCGAGCTCAACCCCCGCTTCCACCGCTATGCCCGTCCTGCCGCCGGGCTCCATGGCCATGACCGTGGCGGACCGGGTCCGCGCGCGATCCGAGCCGCGGGTCAGCGGTGACTCGGTCAAGTACGAACCCCTGTTGCCGGTCGGAACCCAACTGCTTGTGATCGAAGGACCGGTGCAGGCCTCCGGCTATGACTGGTACCACGTTGCGCCGGTCGCAATCACGCTGACCGGCGGAGCGGCCGACGGCTGGGTGGCCGCTGCCGACCACGACGGCACCCCCTGGATCGCCCTGGCGGCGGACCCGCTCGCCGGTCTCGAGTTCGCCCGGTCCACGGTCGCGCGATCCGACGGCACGGCCGCTCAGGCAGACCGCGCAGCGACATCGATCAAAGGGTTCGCGCTCGACCTGTACCGGCAGCTGCGGTCCGATCCGGCGCTCGGCCTCGCGGGCCGCAACATCGTGTTCTCCCCGGCGAGCATCGCGCTCGCGCTTGCCATGGCGCGGGCCGGCGCCAGGGGCACCACGGCCGCCGAGATGGATGACGTGCTCCACACGAGCGGCTGGAAGGCGCTCTCGACCGCACTCAACTCGCTGGATCAGGAGCTCGCGGGGCACGACGCCACCTGGACCGACGACGGCGGAACGACGCATGCCCTGTCGCTCCGGATCGCCAACGCGGCGTTCGGGCAGCGCGGCTGGACGATCGAGCAGGGCTTCCTCGACGCGATCGCGCAGGCGTTCGGCGCCCAGCTGGGCCTGGTGGACTACCAGGCCGACCCGGAGGCGGCACGCCAGCTGATCAACGAGTGGGTGAGCCGCCAGACCGCAGCGCGCATTCCGCACCTGCTCGCGCCCCCGAACATCAGCGCTGCGACGCGCCTGGTCCTGGTCAATACGATCTACATGAAGGCCGGCTGGCAGGTAGAGTTCGACGTCGACGCCACCCGGGATCGCCCGTTCACCCTGCCCAACGCCTCGGTCATCGATGTCCCGACCATGGTCCTGGACGGCGGCCAGGAGGTCCCCTACGCAACCGGCTCGGGCTGGAAGGCGACCGAACTGCGCTACGTGGGCGCGGGGGGCTCGACGCCGTTGGCGATGACCCTCATCGAGCCAACCGACATGGGCGCCTTCGAGGCCGGGCTGACGGCCGCCACGCTGACCAGGATCGTGGGCAAGCTCGATGCCGAGCGGACGCGGCTCGGCGTGGTGACCCAGCCGAGCGACCCGGAGTCCTGCGGGACCTACCCGTATGCGCTGCACCTGTTCATGCCCCGCTTCGGCGTCGACACACGAGCCGATCTGGTTCCGGTGCTCAAGGCGATGGGCATGGAGGCCGCATTTGATGGCGCAGCGGACTTCTCGGGTATCACGACCCAGGACCGGCTGTCCATCTCGAGCGTGATCCACCAGGCGAACATCGACGTCGACGAGCACGGGACGGAGGCGGCTGCGGCCACGGCGATCGGTTTCGACACCACGGGCGGCTGCGTGGCGCCAGTCCCGGCGAAGACCATCACCCTGCGACTGAACCGGCCGTTCCTGTTCCTGATCCACGACGTGAAGACCGGTGCGATCCTGTTCATGGGCCGGGTGCTCAATCCGTCGGTCCGCAGCTGAGGCCAGGACCCGGGTCGCTTGATCGGTGGGCCTTCCCGCGCTGAGCGGACGCTCCGTCAGCGGGGCTTTGCGAGCCAGGCCTTCCAGGTCGCCTCGTCCTTGCCGGCGGTGACCAGCTCGCCGTAGCGGACCAGCGGCAGCCGGATCAAGCGGAC
>Ga0315540_10002089_pt1 | contig 11312 bp, 18 predicted proteins | sample SalMarSW160110MG_FD_203677 | JGI IMG/M metagenome (GOLD analysis project Ga0315540, IMG submission 203677) | Salt marsh sediment microbial communities from the Plum Island Ecosystem LTER, Massachusetts, United States - Salt Marsh Sediment SW1601-10 ... | reverse complement strand
CGTCTCGGTGCAGGAGGGTGAGTTCATTCAGGCGGGCGATCCGCTCACCGAGGGCGCCATCAACCCCCACGACATCCTCTCGATCCTGGGCGAAAAGGAGATGCAGCGACACCTGGTGGACAAGATCCAGGAGGTCTACCGCTCCCAGGGTGTCGCGATCAACGACAAGCACATTGAGGTCATCGTTCGTCAGATGATGCGGTTCGTGAAGGTCGTCGACCCTGGCGACACCGACTTTCTGCTCGACCAGCAGGTACCGCATTACGTGTTCCGGCGCGAGAACGAGCGGGTGGTGACCGCCGGTGGCGAGCCTGCGACGGCCAAGTCGCTGCTGCTCGGCATCACTAAGGCCTCCCTGGCGACCGAGTCGTTCATTTCGGCCGCGTCGTTCCAGGAGACGACGCGGGTGCTCACGGAGGCGGCGGTCTCGGGCAAGGTGGACAGCCTGCACGGTCTCAAGGAGAACGTCATCGTCGGCCGCCTGATCCCGGCCGGGACCGGTGCATCGCGCTACCGCAGGACGGTCATCGACCCAGTTCCGGAGGACGAGATCGAGATCGAGCCGGAGCCCGATAACCTCTACCAGGAGATGACCGAGGCGGCCTCGGCCTTCATCGACATGCACCGCGAGCGCCCGCTCCAGGAGAGTTGACACCCAGCGGTTTCTCCAGTATTCTTCCGCGGCTTTGGCCCGCGTCGCGGGTCCACGAGCCGGAACTCGGCCAAGCGGACATGTCCCTTGGCCTTTCTGCACCACAGGGGAGTGATTCATGCCCACCATCTCGCAGCTGGTCCGTCAGGGCCGTCGGCAGATCGTCGAGAAGACGAAGAGCCCTGCGCTCCAGGCGTGCCCGCAACGGCGCGGGGTGTGCACGCGAGTGTTCACCACCACGCCCAAGAAGCCGAACTCGGCCTTGCGCAAGGTCACCCGTGTCCGCCTCACCAATGGGATCGAGGTCACCGCCTACATCCCGGGTGAGGGGCACAACCTGCAGGAGCACTCGCAGGTGATGATCCGCGGCGGTCGTGTCAAGGACCTTCCGGGCGTGCGCTACCACATCATCCGCGGCACCATGGACTGTCAGGGTGTCGACGGACGCCGCCAGCAGCGCTCCAAGTACGGCGCCAAGCGGCCCAAGAAGTGAAGTGAGGGGAGAGCGTCATGGCGCGGCGTGCGACGATCGTCAAGCGTGAGATCCTGCCGGATCCCGTGTACAACTCCCAGCTCGTGACCAAGTTCATCAACTCGGTCATGGGCAGGGGCAAGAAGACCGTGTCCGAGCGCATCTTCTACGGCGCCCTGAAGCTCATCGAGGAGCGCACCGGCGACGATCCGCTCAAGGTCTTCAAGCGGGCGATGGACAATGTCAAGCCCCAGGTCGAGGTCAAGTCGCGGCGTGTCGGCGGCTCGACCTATCAGGTGCCTGTCGAGGTCAGCTCCGACCGCCAGCAGTCGCTGGCGATCCGTTGGCTGATCCAGTACGCCACCGCGCGCAATGAGAAGACGATGATGCAGAAGCTGGCGGCCGAGTTCCTCGACGCCGCCGGCAACCGCGGTTCGGCGATCAAGAAGAGGGATGACACGCATCGCATGGCGGAGGCCAATAAGGCCTTCGCACACTATCGCTGGTAGCCCGCAAGCGCACCCGAGACTGGAGTTCTTTGACAACATGCCCCGCGTCGTCCCACTCGAGAAGGTCCGCAATATCGGCATCATGGCCCACATTGATGCCGGTAAGACGACGACTACCGAGCGGGTGCTCTACTACACCGGCATCAATTACAAGCTCGGCGAGGTCCATGACGGGACCGCGACGATGGACTGGATGCCGCAGGAGCAGGAGCGGGGCATTACCATCACCTCGGCTGCGACCACCTGCTTCTGGCGCGACTGCCGCATCAATATCATCGACACTCCCGGCCACGTCGACTTCACGGCGGAGGTCGAGCGCAGCCTGCGCGTCCTCGACGGCGCGGTTGCCATATTCTGCGCGGTCGGCGGCGTCGAGCCTCAGTCCGAGACCGTGTGGCGACAGGCGGACCGCTATCGCGTTCCGCGGGTTGCCTTCGTCAACAAGATGGACCGCGTCGGCTCCAACTTTGCCGGCGTGGTCGACCAGATCCGGGGCAAGCTCCGGGCGAACCCGGTTCCGGTCCAGGTTCCTCTCGGCAGCGAGGAGAGCTTCGCCGGTGTCATCGACCTCGTGAGGTTGAAGGCCTACCGCTACCGCGACGAAACTCTCGGCTCGACCTTCGACGAGGAGGAGATACCGGACGCCTACCAGGCGGAGGTCGAGGAGTACCGGGAACGCCTGCTCGAGGCGGTCGCCGAGACCTCCGAGGAGCTCCTCGACCGCTATCTCGGCGAGGGCACGCTCGACGAGGCCCAGGTCCGGCTTGGTCTGCGGATCGGCACTCTCGCGGGCTCGATGGTCCCGGTTCTCTGCGGCTCGGCGTTCAAGAACAAAGGCGTGCAGCAGCTGCTCGACGCGGTGGTCGACTACCTGCCCTCGCCGCTCGACGTGCCGCCGATCGAGGGGCATGTCCCGGACAGCGCCGAGTTCGACGTTCGCAGGGCAGACGACGACCAGCCTCTGGCAGCACTTGCATTCAAGATCATGACCGACCCCTTCGTGGGTCAGCTCGCATTCGTGCGCCTGTACTCCGGTCACCTCGCCAGCGGAATGAGCGTGCTCAACAGCATCAGCGGCAAGCGCGAGCGCATCGGTCGCCTGCTCAAAATGCACGCCAACAAGCGCGAGGAGATCTCAGAGGTCTATGCGGGCGACATCTGTGCGGCCGTCGGCTTGCGCAACGTTGCCACCGGCGAGACGATCTGCGATCCGGATCGGCCGATCGTGCTCGAGGCGATGCACTTTCCGGAACCCGTCATCTCGGTGGCGATCGAGCCCAAGACGAAGGCGGACCAGGACAAGCTCGGCGCTGCGCTGGGTAAGCTCGTCCAGGAGGACCCCACCTTCCGGGTCGCGACAGACGAGGAGACCGGCCAGACGATCATCTCCGGGATGGGCGAGCTGCACCTCGAGATCATCGTCGACCGCCTGATGCGCGAGTTCAAGATCGGCGCCAACGTCGGCCGGCCGCAGGTCGCCTACCGCGAGACCTTGACCGCGGAGGCCCGCGGCGAGGGTCGCTTCGTCCGCCAGAGCGGCGGCCGCGGCCAGTACGGCCACGCCAAGATCCGGGTCTGGCCGTTGACCGACGGGTCCGACTTCGAGTTCTTGAATGAGATCACTCAGGGCATCATCCCGCGCGAGTTCATCCGCCCGACCGAGATCGGCATTCGTGAGGCGATGGAGCGTGGAGTGCTCGCCGGCTACCCCCTGCTGGGCGTCGGCGTGGCGCTCTTCGACGGCTCCTTCCACGAGGTCGACTCGTCCGAGATCGCGTTCAAGGTGGCTGGATCGCTCGCCTTCCAGGATGCGGCCAAGCGCGCCAAGCCGGTGCTGCTCGAGCCGGTCATGGAGATCGAGGCGGTCACCCCCGAGGAGTACATGGGCGACGTCATCGGCGACCTCAACCGGCGCCGCGGACGGGTGATCTCGATGGAGCCGCGCGCCGGCTTCCAGGTTGTGACGGTTCACGTTCCTCTGGCCGAGATGTTCGGCTACGCGACCGACCTGCGGTCCGTGACGCAGGGTCGGGCGACCTACACCATGCAGTTCGACCACTACGACGAGGTGCCTCGGCAGCTGGCTGAGCAGATTGTGGCCCGCGCCAGGGGTGTGACGGCCTAAGCAAGAGGGAGGCGGAGATGGCCAAGGCGAAGTTCGAGCGGACCAAGCCGCACGTCAACATCGGTACCATCGGGCATGTTGACCACGGCAAGACCACCCTGACGGCAGCGATCACCAAGACGCTGCACGCGAAGGGTCTGGCGGATTTCACGCCGTTCGACTCGATCGACAAGGCCCCCGAGGAGAAGGCGCGCGGGATCACGATCAACACGGCGCACGTGGAGTACCAGTCTGCGACGCGCCACTACGCACACGTGGACTGTCCGGGCCACGCCGACTACGTGAAGAACATGATCACGGGGGCGGCGCAGATGGACGGGGCGATCCTGGTTGTGTCGGCGGCGGACGGGCCGATGCCGCAGACGCGGGAGCACATTCTGCTGGCGCGGCAGGTGGGTGTGCCGTGCATCGTGGTGTACATGAACAAGGTCGACATGGTCGACGACGAGGAGCTTCTGGACCTGGTTGAGCTGGAGGTGCGGGAGCTTCTGAACGAGTACGAGTTTCCCGGGGACGACATTCCGGTGGTGAGGGGCTCGGCGCTGAAGGCGCTGGGTTCGGACGATCCGGACTCGGCGGAGTGCGCGTCGGTCTGGGAGCTGTTGAAGGCATGTGACGAGTACATTCCGTTGCCGGAGCGGGCGGTGGACAAGCCGTTCCTGATGCCGATCGAGGACGTGTTCACGATCTCGGGTCGGGGGACGGTGGTGACCGGCCGGGTCGAGCGCGGGATCGTGAAGGTTGGCGAGGAGATGGAGGTCGTCGGGATCCGGCCGACGATGAAGAAGGTGGTGACCGGCGTGGAGATGTTCCGCAAGCTTCTGGACCAGGGGCAGGCGGGAGACAACGTCGGGCTGCTGCTGCGGGGCACGGAGCGCAAGGACGTGGAGCGCGGGCAGGTGGTGGCGAAGCCGGGCTCGATCACGCCGCACAAGAAGTTCCGGGCCGAGGTGTACGTGCTGACGAAGGAGGAGGGCGGTCGCCACACGCCGTTCTTCCGCGGGTATCGGCCGCAGTTCTTCTTCCGGACGACCGATGTGACGGGTGCGGTGAACCTGGACGAGGGTGTGGAGATGGTGATTCCGGGAGACAACACGAACCTGGAGGTGGAGCTGATCACCCCGATCGCAATGGAGCGCGGGCTGCGCTTCGCGATCCGTGAGGGTGGCCGTACCGTCGGCGCCGGCTCCATCACCGACATCCTGGAGTAGGAAATGGCCAGCGAGAAGATCCGCATCCGCCTGAGGGCCTACGACTACCGCCTGCTGGATCAGTCGGCCACTGAGATCGTCGACACGGCGCAGCGCACCGGGGCACGCATCTCGGGGCCGATCCCGCTGCCGACCCACATCCAGCGCTTCACCGTGCTGCGGTCGCCTCACGTCGACAAGAAGTCGCGTGAGCAGTTCGAGATTCGCACGCACAAACGGCTGCTCGACATTCTCGAGCCGACGCAGCAGACGATCGACGCGCTCATGAAGCTCGAGCTTCCGGCGGGTGTCGACGTCGAAATCAAGGCCTACGGGGCCCGCTGAGGAGGTCGAGATGACACGCGGCATTCTCGGCAAGAAGATTGGCATGACCCAGATCTTCGACGACCAGGGTCGGGTCGTACCCGTCACGGTCGTCCAGGCTGGGCCCTGCGTCGTTGTGCAGCGCAAGACCACCGAGCGCGACGGCTACGAGAGCGTCCAGCTCGGCCTGGTGGAGACTCGGCCCCACCGTAAGGCGAACAAGCCGGTGACGGGCCACTTCTCTGCGGCCGGCGTGCCGCCGACCCGGTTCGTGGCTGAGATCCAGACCGATGCCGGCGACACCGCCAAGCCCGGTGATGCGATCCTCGCGGACATTTTCGCGCCCGACGACACGGTCCACGTGGTCGGCAAGTCCAAGGGACGAGGTTTCCAGGGCGTCATGCGCCGGCTCGGGTTCCACGGCGGTCGCGCGACGCACGGCTCGATGTTCCACCGCGCACCCGGCGGCATCGGCCAGTCGGCCGACCCGTCCCGTGTGTACCCCGGCGCCGGCATGCCGGGCCAGATGGGCAACGCGCGCGTCACCGTGAAGAACGTGCAGGTGGTCAAGGTCGACGCCGACCGCAACCTGCTCTACCTGAAGGGCGGCGTGCCGGGTGCGGCCAACGCCTACATCCGCATCGTCAAGGCGTCGTGAGGGGGGAGTCATGAAGATCGACGTGCGCAACTGGGACAACGAGGTCGTCGGCAACCTTGAGCTGCCAGACGAGCTCTTCGCCCGCCAGGTCAGTGAGCACCTGGTGTGGGAGGTCGTGCGCGCCCACCTTGCGAGCCGCAGGCGCGGCACCCACAAGACCAAGGAGCGCGGCGAGGTCGCCGGCACCGGGGCGAAGCCGTGGAAGCAGAAGCACACTGGACGCGCCCGCGCCGGTGAGCGGCGTTCGCCGCTGTGGCGCTCGGGCGGTACCGTCCACGGCCCGCGTCCGCGCTCGTACGCCATGAAGGTCAACAAGAAGGCGCGCCGGATCGCCCTTCAGGGGGTGCTGTCGCAACGTCTCGCCGAGGGACGGCTGCTGGTCCTCGACAGCCTCACTCTGAGCCAGCCACGAACGAAGGACTTCATCGCCCACCTCGGTCAGCTCGGTGTCTCCGGTGAGAAGATCCTGCTGGTTGAAGGGCTGGAGAACCTCAACCTCCACCTCGCGAGCCGCAACCGGCCCGAGGTGAAGATGCTCGACGCGACCTCTCTCAACGCCTACGAGGTCCTCAACCATCGCTGGATCGTGGCGTCGGAGCCCGCGCTACGGTCGCTGGTGGAGGTGCTGTCATGAACGCGCGGGAGATCATCATCCGCCCGCTGATCACCGAGAAGACCACCACCATGCAGGAGCTCGGCAACACGGTCTGCTTCGAGGTCGACCGTCGTGCAAACAAGATTCAGATCAGCAAGGCGGTGGAGGAGCTCTTCGACGTCAGGGTGGTGGACGTTCACGTCGTCAACCGCAAGGGCAAGCCGGTCATGCGCTTCGGCCGCGTGGCCAACCATCGCCCAATGGTGCGCAAGGCCTACGTCAAGCTCGCACCGGGCTCGAAGACCCTCGAGTTCTTCGAGGGGATCTGAGGAGGCCACGATGGGGATTCGAAACCACAAGCCGACCTCCCCGGGGCGTCGCTTCGCCACCCATTCCGATGGGACCGACATTTCGACCTCGCGCCCCCACAAGAAGCTCACCGAGGGCAAGACGCGCTCCTCGGGTCGAGACAACCGCGGGCACATCACGTCCCGCCACCGCGGCCAAGGCCACAAGCGGCGTTACCGGATCGTCGACTTCAAGCGCGACAAGCACGACGTGCCCGCCACCGTGGCCACGCTCGAGTATGATCCCAACCGGTCCGCGCGAATCGCTCTGCTGCACTATGCGGACGGCGAGAAGCGCTACATCCTGGCGCCGGCGGGTGTGGCCGTGGGCGACACCGTCATCGCCGGTGAGCGGACCGACGTCCGCGCCGGCAACGCGATGCCGCTGAGAAACATCCCGCTCGGCACCATGGTCCACAACGTCGAGCTCAAGCCGGGCAAGGGCGGCCAGATGGTCCGCTCCGCCGGAGCCGGCGCCCAGATCATGGCGAAGGAGGGCAAGTACGCCACCCTGCGCATGCCTTCGGGCGAGATGCGGATGGTGCTCTCGATGTGTTTCGCCACGATCGGCTCGGTCGGCAACCCGGAGCACAGCCACATTTCGATCGGCAAGGCGGGACGCTCGCGGTGGCTCGGCATCCGGCCGCAGACCCGGGGCACCGCGATGAACCCCGTCGACCACCCGCACGGTGGTGGCGAGGGACGCAACAAGGGCCGCCATCCGGTGTCCCCCTGGGGCAAGCCAACCAAGGGCGCCAAGACCCGCGGTCACAAGACCTCCGATCGCTTGATCGTGTCTCGGCGGAAGAAGTAGGAGGGGACAGATGGCTCGTTCGATCCGCAAGGGCCCGTTTGTCGACGACCACCTGATGAAGAAGGTGGAGGGGATGGCCTCCGCCGGCGACCGCAGGGTCATCAAGACATGGTCTCGCCGCTCGACGATTACGCCGCTGATGGTGGGTCAGACCATCGCCGTCCACAACGGCCACAAGTTCGTGCCGGTGTATGTCACCGAGAACATGGTCGGGCACAAGCTGGGCGAGTTTGCGCCGACCCGCACGTTCCGCGGGCATAGCGGCAAGAGGGAGAAGGGAGCGCGCTGAGATGGAAGCCCGAGCGCAACTCCGCTATTATCGCTCCTCGCCGCGCAAGGTGCGGCTGGTCGCCGACCTGGTCCGCGGCAAGCCCGTCGAGCGGGCGCTGTCGACCCTTCGGCTGAGCTCCAAGTACGCCGCCGGCGACGTGGAGAAGCTCGTGAGGTCGGCCCTGGCCAACCTCGAGCAGACCCAGCCGGGCGTCGACGTGGACCAGGTCTTCGTCAAGCGCATCGTGGTCGACGACGGTCCGCGCATGAAGCGTGGTCGGCCGGCCTCGAAGTGGGTCCGGATGCACCGGATCCTCAAGCGCATGTGCCACGTCACGGTCGAACTCGCCGTGCGGGATTCGTGAGGAGGCAGTAGTGGGTCAGAAGACACATCCGTACGGCTTTCGGCTGGGCTACAACAACACCTGGCGGTCGCGCTGGTATGCCGACAAGAAGAGCTACGCCCAGCTGCTCCACGACGACCTGCAGCTCCGGTCCGAGCTGCGGCAGCGGCTCGCCAACGCGGCGGTGAGCGCGATCGACATCGAGCGCACCGCGAACAAGATCCGGGTGAACATCCTGTCCGGCCGTCCCGGCATCATCATCGGCCGCAAGGGCGCCGAGGTGGACAAGCTGCGCGACGATCTCATGCGTCGCTACGGCCAGGACATTCACATCAACATCCAGGAGATCCAGCGACCCGAGATCGACGCCCAGCTGATCGCCGCGAACGTTGCCCGCCAGCTCGAACGCCGGGTCGCGTTCCGCCGCGCCATGCGGCGTGCGATCGAAAACGCGCTCCGCTTCGGCGCCCAGGGCATCAAGGTGCGCTGCGCCGGCCGCCTCAACGGCGCCGAGATCGCACGCTCCGAGTGGTACCAGCAGGGTCGTTTGCCGCTGCACACGCTCAAGGCGGACATCGACTACGGCTTCAAGACCGCCTTTACGACCTATGGGGTCATCGGCGTCAAAGTCTGGGTCTACCGTGGCGAGCGCCATCGTGCGCGCTCGATCCGCCGCCGCCTGTAGGAAGGGACTGTCGCCATGTTGATGCCCAAGAAGGTCAAGTACCGCAAGCAACAGCGGGGGAAGGTCCGCGGCGTTGCCAGCCGGGGGTCCACGCTGGCGTTCGGCGACTACGCGCTGCAGACGCTCGAAAGCGGCTGGATCACCGCGCGCCAGATCGAAGCGGCCCGTATCGCGATGACCCGCCATGTCAAGCGCGGCGGCAAGATCTGGATCCGGATCTTCCCGGACAAGCCGATCACCAAGAAGCCCCTCGAAACCCGCATGGGAAAGGGCAAGGGCAACCCGGAGGAGTGGGTGGCGGTGGTGAGAGCTGCGCGGATCCTCTACGAGATGGAGGGTGTGCCGGAGGAGATCGCACGAGAGGCGATGCGCCTGGCCGCCCACAAGCTCCCGGTGAAGACCCGCTTCGTCACTCGTGGGGAGGCGGTATGAAGGCAAAGGTGCTGCGCGACCAGTCCGCCGACGAGCTCAAGAACACGCTCGGCACGCTCGAGGAGCAGCTGTTCAAGCTCCGCTTCCAGAAGTCGACCGGGCAGATCGAGGATCCGACCAAGATCAGCCAGGTCCGCCGTGACATCGCGCGCGTGCAGACCATCCTCAGTGAGCGCCAGCAGGAGAGTGCGTCATGACTGCGCCCGAGAGCAACCGTCGCAAGACCACGAAGATCGGTGTGGTGGTCTCCAACTCCGCCGAGAAGTCGGTCGTCGTGAAAGTCGAGAACCTCGTGCTCCATCCGCTCTACCACCGCTTCGTCCGGTCCTCGTCGACCTTCATGGCCCACGACGAGGAGAACTCCTGCAACCAGGGCGACCGCGTCCTGATCGAGGAGTGCCGCCCGCTGTCGCGGCGCAAGCGGTGGCGGGTGCGGCGGATCATCGAGCGGGCGCAGTAGGCGGGAGGTGGCACCATGATTCAGATGGGGACCATGCTCGCCGTCGCCGACAACTCCGGCGCGCGCAAGCTGATGGCGATTCGCCAGTTGGGTGGCTCCTCGGCGCCGCGCTATGCCGGCGTCGGCGACATCATCGTGTGCTCGGTCAAGGAGGCCGTTCCGGACTCCGACGTCAAGAAGGGCGCGGTGGTCAAGGCGGTGGTCGTGCGGACCAAGTCGAGGACCAGGCGCCGGGACGGCTCCTACATCCGCTTCGACGAGAACGCCGCGGTGCTGGTCAACGCCCAGCGCGAGCCCATCGGCACCCGCGTGTTCGGCCCCGTCGCCCGCGAGCTCCGCGAGAAGCGGTTCATGAAGATCGTCTCGCTCGCTCCGGAAGTGTTGTAGGGGGACGCCATGGGCAACATGAAAGTGCAAAAGGGTGATCTGGTTGAGGTCATCACCGGCAAGGACGGCGGCAAGCGAGGCCGTGTCCTGAGGGTCGACCGTGACCGTGAGCGGATCGTGGTGGAGGGCGTGAACATGATCAAGCGCCACACCCGGCCCAACCCGAACCGTCGGATCCAGGGCGGTATCGTCGAGCGTGAGGCGCCGCTCCACGTCTCCAACGTAATGGTCGTATCCCCCGACAGCGGACGTCGCACTCGGATCGGATACAAAGTTCTCGACGACGGACGGAAGGTCCGGGTCGCCAAGGTCGACGGCGCGATTCTCGACCGGTAGGAGGGACGATGGCGCGCTTGGCTGAGAAGTACCGTGACGAGGTGGTGCCGGCTCTCAAGAAGGAGTTCGGGCTCACCAATCCGATGCAGTTCCCGCGCATCGAGAAGATCACCTGCAACATGGGCGTCGGTGAGGCGTCCAAGACTGCCAAGCTCCTCGACGTCGCCGTCGAGCAGTTGGCGAACATCACCGGCCAGAAGCCGGTCCTGCGCCGCGCCCGCAAGTCGATCGCGGCGTTCAAGCTGCGCGAGGGCATGCCAGTCGGGTGCACGGTCACGCTGCGTCGGGAGCGGATGTACGAGTTCCTCGACCGGCTGATCTCGATCGCGTTGCCCCGTGTGCGCGACTTCCGCGGTGTCAACGGCTCGTCGTTTGACGGCCGCGGCAACTACACCCTCGGGGTCCGCGACATCCTGATCTTTCCGGAGGTCGAGTACCAGAAGGTCGAGGGAACCCTCGGCATGAACGTGACCATTACCACCTCGGCTCCCACCGACGACCAGGCGCGTGCGCTGCTCGCCGGGTTGGGTATGCCGTTCCAGCAGCGTTAGGAGGCATCGTGGCACGCAAGTCCTGTATCGCAAAGAGCTTGAGGGAGCCGAAGTTCAAGGTGCGGCACCGCAACCGCTGCCGAGTCTGCGGACGCCCCCGGGGTTACATCCGCAAGTTTCAACTCTGCCGCGTGTGCTTCCGCAAGCTGGCGCTCGAAGGA
>Ga0315540_10002088_pt1 | contig 11316 bp, 6 predicted proteins | sample SalMarSW160110MG_FD_203677 | JGI IMG/M metagenome (GOLD analysis project Ga0315540, IMG submission 203677) | Salt marsh sediment microbial communities from the Plum Island Ecosystem LTER, Massachusetts, United States - Salt Marsh Sediment SW1601-10 ... | reverse complement strand
TCGGCCGCGGCGCAGTCGCCGGTGCGGAGCGCGCGCACCTGCCGGTCTTCGGCCCACCACAGTTTCGTGTGCCCTGCCGTGCGGACCTTCGCCGTGATCCAGCGGGGTGCGTGGCAGACCAGCAGGCTCTCGGGTCCCAGTCCTACCAGCATTCGACGGCGTCGGAGTGGTTCGGCGACGCGTCCCCCCGACACGTTGCCCCCGAAGAGCACGATGCGGTCGAGTTCGAACTGAGACACTTGCGGCTGGCTCGAGGGAGCGCGGAGCAGGACGTCGGCGAGGATCCAGCGGGAGGGAGGAACCGGCTCCAGCTTCACCGCGAAGTTGCTCGTAAGGCGCGAAACTCCTTGCGTTCCTGGAACGACTCCAGCGATGCCGCCGTCGTAGCCCACGACGACGCTCCGACCGTTGGAGGTCCATACCAGGGAGTTCGCGCACGGCCCGTCGAGCCGCGTGTTCCCCCGGATCAGTCGTGCACCCGATGCGCTGGGGTCCGCGATCGTCGGAGCGGAGGGCTCGGCGTACTCGTGGCCGTGCCTTCGTGGCTGCATCGCGAAGTAGCTGAGTCGCCTCTCCGCCCCGCGTGCCGATCCGATCCAGAGCCGGGTCGTGTCGCCCGGGTCCGACGATCGCGACGTCCAGGCGATCCGTCCTCCGCGGGGGCTCGTGACGAACCGGACCACGTGCTGCCCGGCGGGGCAGGTCCACAGGGTTTCGGGGCTTCCGAGGTGGAAGGGGGCGCGGACGACGACTCCGTCCTGGAACAGGAAGAACGTCGTGTCGCTCTCGGCGGCGAAGACGGAGCCCCACGGCTCGGCCCGGACCCGGCCCGCGAGCAGCGCGAGCAGGGCGATCGACCCGATGCAGACTCCCGCAGGGAACCATCGGGCGCACGGGGACCGTGCCGACAGACCGACTCGGACGAGCGGCCGCCGGCGCATGCGGATACGGCGGGGGAGAACGCGCCCGGAGTCGAGGTGCGCCCGGCGCAGCAGCATCGCGAACCCCCTGTTCTGGGTCGGACGCTTCGGAACGCTCGGATGGACAACCCGCAAGCTAGGACCGGGCCCGGGAACGGTCAACGTGCATTCGCGCGAACAGGAAGCGTGACGCCGGACGGCCCAGCTGCGGCGAGCGCTATCGATAACAGTCCGGGCCCGGCCCGGGTCATGCACCGAGGCCGGCAGCGAGCGGATGCTCTCGCCCGTGGCGGCGAGGGCCGTGTTCACGAGCGTGCGAATCGCCGGAGGCAGCGCGGGCTCTCCGAGCCTCTTGGCGAGGGGGGGCACCCCGAGCGAAGGGCGCTTCCACTCCGGCCCAAGCGGTTCCCCGGGCCGCGAAGCGACGGAGCCGGACGTGCGGCTGACGTCCCGGCCCGGCGGGCAGCACCTCCACGCCCCCAGGAGCACCCCCTCCGATCGGCCCATGGTTTCGAAGCAGCGCTGAGCCGATCCTGACTCGAAGGTGAATACGGGGGCGCCCTGCGCCGGGCAGCGGCCCGGCGGGGACGACCTGCGCCCTCCGAATGCAGCACGCGACCTCGAGTCCGAGCGGACACCCCTCGGTACCAGGGATGAACCAACGAGAGGAGCAGTCATGCAGACTCCCGACCGCCAGCGGTCCGGTACGATCCTGTCTCCGGGCCCGCTTCGCGTCGCCCTCGCCGCGACGCTCTCCATCACGGCCGTCCTCCTGTGCGGCGCACCCGCGCGCGCGTACAGCCGGTATTCCGTGAACCGCGACGCCACCAACTGCAGGGGCTGTCACGGGGACTTCCGTGCCTCGGGCACTTACGTCTCGAAGAGCGACGGCGTTCAGTGGAAGGACCCCGGCACCGGAACCGGCATGAACCTGCATGATGGCCATCGGACGTACATGCTGAGCGGGGATTGCAGCACCTGCCACGGAAGCGGCTCGAGATTCCCCGTCCTGACCTACAGTTCGGCCGGTGGCACCGGCCTGGCGCCGATCGCGTGCCTCGGATGCCACGGCCGCCCCGAGCCGAACTACGGCGGCGGAGTCAGCGGCGTCGGCCTGCGGCAGCATCACTACCGGAAGGGAATCACGGTCTGCCTCGACTGTCACGACGATGCGGACCCGGCCAACTTCACGACCGCGAACGAGCACACGTTCCCGCCGTACTACGCGATGCCGGACGCGAACCATCCCGACAAGCCGGCCAACCCGTGCAACATCGGCGGCTCGGAAGGGGCGATCGCCCCGCCCCGGGGACTCGACAACGACGGCGACCTCGTTTACGACGGCTCGGAGCCGGAATGCGACCTCGTGCCCGCGCACAAGCCGACGTGGGGGAGCCTGAAGGCCCTGTACCGCTAACTCCAGCTCAGGTCGTGCCTCGAGACCGGCAGCGAGCGGAGACGCTTGCCCGTCGCGGCGAAGATCGCATTCACGAGCGCGGGAATCACCGGGGGCAGCGGGGGCTCCCCGAGCCCCGTGGGTGAGTGGTCGCTCCGGACGAACTGCACCTCGACCGGCGGGACCTGCGGAAGCCGCAGCAGTCGGAACGTGTCGTAGTTCGACTGCACGGCGCGCCCGCGCTCGATCGTGATCTCCTGCCCCAGCGCCTGGGCGAGCCCGTCGAGTGCCCCGCCCTGGGCTTCCTGCTCGGCCCGGCTGAGGTTGATGATCGTGCTCCCGATGTCGGCGGCGACCCACACCTTGTCCACGCCCAGCCGGCCCGCCCGGCTCACGGTCGCCCGCACGACCTCGGCGACGTAGCCGCGGTGGCAGTAGTGGAAGCCGACGCCCATGCCCGTGCCCCGGGGCAGCGAGTGCCGGCCCCACCCGGAAATCTCGCGCACGCGCTCGAGCACGCCGATCGCCCGCTTCGGGTCCACGTAGCGCGGCTCCGCGCCGGCGGCGTCCGCGAGCAGGTCGAGCCGGAACTGCAGCGGGTCCCTGCCCGCCGCCAGCGCCAGCTCGTCGAGGAAGGACTGGCAGACGAACGCGAAGCCGTTGCTCCCGGGGGCGCGCAGGGCGCCGGTCGGGACCCCGAGGGGCATGACCGAGGACTCGATCGCGAGGTTGGGGACGTAGCCGGCCGGGAACTCGTCGGCCGGCAGGCTGGCGCTCGGCGCGAAGTGCTCTCCCTCGCCGAAGCTCACGAAGTGGTTGCGCCAGGCCACGACCTTGCCGCCGGCGTCCACCGCGCCCTTCAGGAAGTGGAAGCCGGCCGGACGGTAGAAGTCGTGCGCCATGTCGTCCTCGCGCGTCCACAGCAGCTTCACGGGGACGCCGACCTCCCTCGCGATCCAGGCCGCTTCCACGAGGTAGTCGTTGCGCAGGCGCCGGCCGAATCCGCCGCCCGCGCGCGTGAGGTGGATCGTGATGCGCTCCGGGGGCATGCCGAGCGTGTCCGCCACCAGGCCGCGGCCGCTCTCGGGAGTCTGCGTCAGCCCCCACATCTCGAGGGCGCCGTCGTGGAAGTGCGCGGTGAAGTTCACCGGCTCGAGCTGCGCGTGGGCGAGGAACGGGTACGAATAGTCCGCGGTCACCACCTTCGCGGCGCGCCCGAATGCCGTGGCCGGGTCGCCATTGAGCCGCAGCGTGCGCTGAGGCGGCTGCGGGCCCAGTTCGGCCGCGCGCTTCGCGAAGCCTTCACTGCCCTGCGAGGCCGTGTCGCCCTCGTCCCAGTTCACCCTCAGGACCTCGCGGGCCTTCTGCACCTGCCACCAGCTGTCGCCGACGACGGCCACGCCTGGCAGCAGGCCGGCCAGCGCCGGGCCGCCCTCGACGGCGAAGGCATGGCGGATGCCGGGCCGCGCCCTCACCTCGTCCAGGTTGGCCGAGACGACCCGTCCGCCGAAGACGGGGCACTTCACGAAGCTCGCGTAGAGCATCCCGGGGCGCGTGACGTCGATCCCGTAGAGCGGCCGGCCGGTGACGATCGCCTGCAGGTCCACGTCCTTCACCCGAGTGCCGATGATGTGGAACTGCCCGGGCTCCTTGAGCGTCACCTGCCCGGGGTCAGGCACCGGCATCGTCGCGGCGGTCGCGAGCAGGCGGCCGTAAGGCAGGGAGCGCCGGCTTCCGCGATGGCGCACGAGGCCCGGCGCCGTCTCGCACTCGGAGGCGGGCACGGCCCAGGTCTTCGCCGCCGCCGCCACGAGCATCGCCCGGCCCGCCGCGCCGACGCGACGCGTCGGCAGCCACTCGGTCGGCGTCGCGCGGCTGCCGCCCGCGAACTGGTTGCTGAACTTCGTCGGGTCGAACGACGCCTGCTCGACGGTGACCGCGCTCCACTCCACGTCCAGCTCGTCGGCGATCAGCATGGGCAGCATGGTGCGGACGCCCTGGCCGATCTCGGGGTTCTTGGCGACAATCGTGACGCGCCCGTCCGGGGTCATGCGGACGAAGACGTTCGGCTGGAACGCGGCCGGCGCGGCGTCCGCGGAGCCCGGCAGCTCGAGGCGGGCGGCGATCAGCAGGCCGCCTCCCGCGATCGCGGTGACCTTGAGGAAGTGCCGGCGGCTGAGGGTCGGTGAGTCGGACATGGCGCCTCCTACCTGCCGCCAGCGTCGCGGGAGCCGCCGGGAGCGGGGTGCCGGATGCCCGGGATCGTCCTGCCGGAGCCGAGCCCCGCCGCGAGATGGATGGCCTCGCGGATCCGGAGGTACGTGCAGCACCGACAGAGGTTGCCGCCCATCGCCTCGTCGATCTCGGCGTCGGTGGGTTTCGGCTGGCGCGCGAGCAGCGCCGCGGCGGACATGATCTGGCCCGCCTGGCAGTAGCCGCACTGCGGAACGTCGAGCTCCTTCCACGCGCGCTGGACCGGATGCGAGCCGTCGCGTGAGAGCCCCTCGATCGTGGTGATGCGGGCGCCCCGGACCTCCGAGACGGAAGTCGTGCACGATCGAACCGCTTCGCCGTTCACGTGCACCGTGCAGGCGCCGCACTCGGCGATGCCGCAGCCGAACTTCGTGCCCTTGAGGTCGAGCGTGTCGCGGATCACCCACAGGAGCGGAGTGTCTCCCGCGACGTCCACGCTGGCGACCCGGCCGTTGATCGTGAACCCGACTTTCATTCGGACTCCCGCGCGAGGGATGGAGCATCCGGCGGTCGAGAGCGAAACGCTAGCCAGCGGGCGGAGCGGAGGTCAACCGCCAAGTGACGATCGCGGCAACATCCCCGGGGCTCAGTCCGCCAGCTTCAGCGTCCGCAGGAGCGCCGCCCAGCGGGGGTCGCTCTCGAAGCGGAGGAAGTTCGGCTCCGCGGCCACGAGGATGATGCCGGGGTCGCGCTGCGGGATGCAGCGCTCCAGCCATTCGAACGTGGCGTCCGCGTCGCCGATGGCCGCGTAGACCGCCGCGATCTGGAAGGCCGCTGTCGCGCTGGCCACCTGCTCGAGATCGCGCACGGCGGCGCGCGCTTCGACCTCGCGTCCGGCCGCGCCGTGGACGATCCCGAGCGCAAAGAACCGGCTCCAGCCCGCCGTTTCCCGCTCGGCCGCCTCGAGCGCTTCCGCGGTGCGTCCGACCCCCAGCAGGCCCATGGCGAGCCAGAAGTGCCCATTGAGGCGCCGGGGGGACAGCTCGAGCGCCTTGCGGAACGCCGCGAGGGCCTCCTCGTGCCGGCCGGCCAGGCGGAAGTACTGCCCGAGCCGCACGTAGCTGGCCGAGCTCAACGGATCCAGCTCGACGGTGCGTCGCTGCAGCTCGAGCGCGTCCTCGACCCGGCGGCGAATCCGCATCGACAGGGCCATGCGCGTCAGCGCCTCGACGTGGTCGGGCTCCAGCTCGAGCGCTTTCCGAAGCATCGAGTCGGCCGCGGTCCAGTCCCAGTCGTGGTTCTGCATGACCTCGGCCATCGCGACGTAGCCCGCCGCGAGTCCGGGATCGAGGTCGATGGCACGCTGGGCCGCCGCCCGCGCCAGGCGGTAGCCCTCGTGGATCTCGTGCCAGTCGTATCCCGCCTGGAGTGAGCGCGCCTGGGAGATCTGCGCCCAGGCGCTGGCGTGCTTCGGATCGAGCGCGACGACCTGCTCGAGATAGCCCAGCGCCCGCTCGGTGTCCTCGCGCGTGGAGCGTTCCAGGAGGTAGCGGCCCTGCAGGTAGAGCCGATGCGCCTCCGTGTTCTCGCCGCGGCCGCGGGCGGCGGCGGCGGCAACCTCGGCCTTCACCTCGCCGCTCGTCTTCGAGTCGGGCTGGTCCCCGAGCAGCGTCGTGCGCAGCTCCTTCACCACGCACTGCGCGATGTCGTCCTGCACCGCGAAGATGTCGTCCAGCGTCCGGTCGTAGGTCTCCGACCACAACGGGTAGCCGTCGGCGACGTTGACCAGCTGAACCGAGATGCGCACCCGGGTTCCCGACTTGCGCACGCTGCCCTCGAGCACGGTCGCCACGCCGAGCGCACGGCCGACGTCGGCGATGGTGACTTCCTTGCCCTTGAAGGTGGCGGACGAGGTGCGCGCGGCCACGCGCAGGCCCTTGATGCGCGCGAGCACGTTCAGCAGCTCGTCGGCGAGGCCGTCGGAGAAGTATTCGTCGTCGGCGTCACGGCTGCGGTTTGCGAACGGCAGCACCGCGACCGAGGGAGCCTTCGCCGCCGCGGGCTTCGCGGCGGGAGAGGAAGTTCGTGGGGGCGAAGAGGTGCCCGAAGCGACTTCGCGCTTCAGCATCTCCAGCTCGTTGCGCACGTCGCGTGCGGTCTGGAAGCGGTGTTCGACGTCCTTCTCGAGGCACCGCACGATGACCCGGTCGAGGTCGCGCGGGACGTCGCCGCGGACGTCGGCCACGGGCGGCGGCGGGTCGCGCAGGATCGCCGAGCTCACCTCGGCGGCCGACGAGCCCCCGAACGGGCGCCGGCCGGTGGTCAACTCGTAGAGCAGGATGCCGAAGGAGAACAGGTCCGCGCGCGCGTCCACCGCATCGCCGCGCACCTGCTCGGGCGCCATGTAGGGGATGGTCCCGACGACCATGCCCGCGGTCGAGACGGGCGTGGCCACCGTCGGCATCTGCGTGCCCGCCATCGCGGAGCCCGCCCGTCCGCCGGCCTCGTCGAAGCGCGCGAGCCCGAAGTCGAGCACCTTGAGACGTCCTTCGCGCGTCACCATGACGTTCGCCGGCTTGAGGTCGCGGTGCACGATGCCCCGGTCGTGGGCGGCCACCAGCGCGTCGGCGAGCGGGATGGCGAGGTCGAGCACGCGCATGAGCGGCAGGCCGCCGGGCGTCAGGAGCCGATCGAGGCTCTGGCCCTCCACCAGCTCCATCGTGAGGAAGCTCAGCCCGCCGGCCTCCTCGATGGAGTAGATCGTGACGACGTTCGGGTGGGTGAGGGCGGCCACCAGGCGCGCTTCACGCTGGAAGCGGGCGAGCCGCCCGGGATCGGCGGCGACGGATTCCGGCAGCACCTTGAGCGCCACCTCGCGCCCGAGCTTCGGGTCCTTCGCGCGGTAGACCTCGCCCATGCCGCCGGCGCCGAGGAGCGCGACGATCTCGTAGCTGCCGACCCGGGAACCCGGATGGAGGGAGGACATGGAACGGGCAGTCTAGGAGATGGCCCGCGCCCCGGCCAGCGCACGAGCGCGGGCCGGGCCGCCGGCGAAATCGTTCAGGGCAGCAGCGTGACCCGCCGGACGAGATCGGTTCCCGGACCGTGCAGGCGCACGAGGTAGAGGCCCGGACGCAGGTCGCCGCGATCCAGCCGCCAGGTCGCGCTGCCCTCGCCGGTGACGCCGTCCGCGAGCCGTGCGACGCGCGCGCCGCGCAGGTCGTACACATCCACCGTCAGGGGACCGGGGCCCGCGAAGCGCACCGACAGCTGGCCGCGGAACGGGGACGGGCCGGCCGAGAGGCGTGCGCCGCCGTCGGCGACCGCGACCGGCGGCACGCCGACGCTCGAGCCGGGCACCTCGGGACTGCCGGCGTTCACCCAGGCCGTGTAAACGTACGAGGCCGTCATCACGGTCGCCGCGTCCATGCGCATCTGGGTCAGGTCCTTCGTGTCGTTCCAGAGCGAGGCGTAGTAGGTCGAGTTGTACGACCCGCCCGAAGCCGCCTTCGCGGCATCGTCGGCCGCCAGGATGGGGCTCACGCCGGTCCAGGACTCGCCGATCAGGTCGAAAATCGCGTCCTGGGGGCTCGCGTAGTACGTGACGCCCGCCGGCGCGGTGTGGAGCTGGCCGACGTACGTGCCGACCATCGTGCTCTCGTAGCGCGAGTGGATGCCGTCGTTGCCGGTGTACTGGCCGTTGTAGTTCTCGGTGCAGTGGAACGGCTGGTTGGCGTCGCCGACGTAGTGGCAGAGGTCCGCGATCGTGAGCGCGGCGTCGTCCCACAGCCCGGCCTGGAACTGCTGGGTCAGCGTCCCCACCACCTCGGTGATCGCCCAGGGCAGGATGCCGGTGTTGAGGACGGTCGAGGCGCCGTACTCCGCCTCGAGCACCGCGCGGTCGCGCGGAAGGGTGCCGGCCAGGAACTCGGGGTAGCTGTCGATGTCGATGTAGTGCCGGTAGCTCTCGCCGGGTGTGGAAGACTTGCGGGTGTCCGGATCCGTCACGTGCGCGTCCACCACCGAGTCGAACGCGCGCAAGCCGTCGATCTGGGGGGGCAGGTGCTGCGAGTAGTTCTGGGCGATGTAATGGTGGCCGACCGAACCCCAGGCCCGTCCTTCCGCGGGAAGCACGACGAGGAGCACCGTGGCGAGAGCGAGCGGAAGGGAATGGCGCGTGCGGTCGAATATGGACATTTCGCCCCCTCGATCGGGAAGAGAGCCGGGTATCAGGTCTGGTGACTTCGAGTCACGAGAAGCGTAGCACGCCGGGCAGCGATGCCCACGCGACCGGCAGCGAGTCGTCGCGGAAGCGGCCTGCGATCGCGGCGCCGCGGCGCTAGGGCCCGGGCTCGAGGCCGGCCACGGGGACCAGGTTCCCGTCCTCGAGCCGCACGGGCGGCAGGTACACGCCCTCGCGCTCGCGCACCCACCACGCGCCGGTCCGCCGGCGCGTCTCCGCGTCGGAGAAGCGATAGCGGTAGAGCATCGCGCGCAGGTACTCGGGAGGCCGGTCGGGGAAGGGATCGCCCGCGAGCAGGCCGAGCACGGGCTTCGAGCCCGCCAGGAGCTGGCGCGCGAAGCGCAGGAACCAGTAGGCGGGGCGTCCGGGCTGGAGTGCCGCGAACCACATCTGCCAGTCCAGGCGCGGCATGTGCCCGGGCACGAACGCCGGTCGCCGCGTCGGATCGCCCGGCTTGTAGCGGAAGCGGTACGGGCGCCAGTGCTCGCCGTCGCGGCTGCCCTCGACGATGATCTCGTCGCGGTGCGTCGTCATCACGGCGAAGAGGCCGTAGGCGTTGATCGTGCGGAACGGCAGCACCGCCTGGTACACGGCGGGCAACGGGCCCATCCACGCGTCGGGGACGCGGAGCGTTGCGAGCATCGGGTAAAGGCCGAGCACGCCGAGGGCGACCGCGATGCCCGTCGCGAGGCGCCGGCGCCCGGACGCGGCCGAGGCGCCGGCGGCCGTCGTTTCGAGCCCGGCGAGACGCCGGAGCCAGCGTGGCCACACCGCGTCGTCCAGCAGCATCACGCACAGCGCCAGCGCCAGCCAGTTGAAGAAGCCGTAGTTCCCCGTGACGAGGATCAGCACCTGCAGGGACGCGATGGCGGCGGCGCCCGCCATGCGGGCCCGGCGGGGGGCGAAGAAGAGGAACGGGGCGAGTCCCTCGATCGCGAACATCGCGGCGGCCGAGAACGACTGGAATCCCGCGGGCAGGTGGTGCGCGTACCAGGCGGTCCACGGCGGCAGCGGCTGTGTCTCGTAGTGAAAGCGCAGCGCCGTGAGGTGGCGCCACGAAGGGTCGCCGCTCGTGAGCTTGACGACCGCCGACGAGAACATGAGACGGAAGACGAGCCAGCGCGAGAGCCAGACCGCCGCGCGTGCCGGCCGCCACGCGTCGCCCGGATTCCACCGCCACGTCCACGGGGAGAGCAGCGCGGCGATGATGGCCGCCTCGAGCAGCAGGCCGTCCCACTGGAACCAGAGGAAGTTGCCGCCGATCGACGAGAGGGAGAGGTAGGTGGCCCAGGCGACGAGCAGCATCGCCCGCGGTGCGACGCCCGCTACGACGAGGAGCGAAGCGAGCACGCCGGCGATACACAGGCCCATCAGGAACCCGTCGCTCGCGTTCAGCCAGGCCAGCGTCGGCAGCAGGTAGAAGCGCACCGCTCCGTAGCGGGTGGCGAGAGCCGCGAGCCAGTCCGCGGCGGGGAGGATCCCGGCGTGCCCGACCAGCCCCTCGACCTGAACGGCGAGCGAGACGAACGCCATCAGGAACACCGCGCCGACCAGCCGGACGAACACCCAGGACGTCAGCCGCTCGCCCGGCGGGACAACGTGCTCGCCCCAGAGAAGCCGCGTGACGGCCGTCGCCCGGTCGCGGTTGCGGGCCACGAGCCGATAGAACGTCTCGCTCAGCGCAGCGAAGCCGGGAACGTGCGAATACGCCCACCACGCGAGGCCCCGGCGGGGCGCATGCGACAGCGCCCGGAACACCGCCGCCGCGGCGAAAAAGGTCCTTCCGTCCGGCTCGAGGAGCACGACGGACTCGGCGAAGCGCTCGGCGGGGACCTCGGGATGCTCCGCCGCCACGGCCTGGTAGGGCGCGACGTCCACGTGTCCGTCGATTGCGCGGCGCCACCGCGCCACCCAGCTGCGGCAGAAGCCGCAGTCGCCGTCGAAGACGAGGAGCGGACGAGCGAGCGGGGACATGTGCGCATTCTAGAGGCTCGGTACTTCGAAAGTGAGCCCGCCCCCGCCGTCCGCGTCGAGGAGCCTGAACGGAATCCGGCGGCCACCCCGGGAGGTGACCGCCGGAAGACCGGCCGCGGCGCTGCCCCGCCGCTACTGGCGCAGCACGAGCTTCTGCGTGCGCACGTCACCGGCCCCCTGCAGGCGCACGAAGTAGACGCCGGGTGCGACGCGGTTCCCGTCGTCGCCGCGCGCGTTCCACGACACCGTCCGCGAGCCGGGTGCGTCCACGCGCTGCACGAGCTTCGCGACCTCGCGTCCGGCGAGGTCCACGATCGAGAGCCGGACCGTGCTGGCGAACGGCACGCTGTAGACGAGCGTGACGCCGGACGAACTCGGGTTCGGGCGCGGCGGCGCGAGCGCGAGGGTGGACGGCGGACGGGGCGGCCCGGCCGCCAGCACACAGGCGTTCCACCACTGGGTGAGGCCCGCCTTCACCTCGTCGCGGAAGATCTCGGCAGAGGCCTCCCAGAGCCGGTCGCTGGCGCCGGCGTCGGTCGATGCCCCGTGGATGAAGATGCCGAACTCGTACTCGTTGCCCGCGATGCGCC
>Ga0315540_10002087_pt1 | contig 11316 bp, 7 predicted proteins | sample SalMarSW160110MG_FD_203677 | JGI IMG/M metagenome (GOLD analysis project Ga0315540, IMG submission 203677) | Salt marsh sediment microbial communities from the Plum Island Ecosystem LTER, Massachusetts, United States - Salt Marsh Sediment SW1601-10 ... | reverse complement strand
CTTCGCGGGCAGAACGGGGGCACGAAGGGGCGCGCATGCGTGTCCATGCTGTCCCATCACTGCACGCCGCGCGCCACCCACACTCTCCGCCGCACAATCGTTCGAGTAGGGCGGTGCGGGTTCGGCGCCTGCGGTCCTGCCGGATCTCTCCCCGGGAAAAAGGCCTTGAACGTCGCGGCCCGGCCCCCTAGATTCCCGCCCGTGCCGCCGCGCGCATGGTGCCCGCGGCCGGTCGCCGGAAGGAGCGAGAGACGATGGAAGCCCGTGTGAACGACCTCTGTGCGTCACGCCCCGTCCGGCCGCGCGCCTAGCGCCGAGCGAACCCGCCTCGCGCCCGCGCCGCTCCGTACGGAGCGGCGTTTTTCGTCGGCGCCTCTCGTGACGCACGCCGGACGCCCCGTTCTCCCGGGCGCGGCTGCCGCGCCCCCCGCGCGATCCACCTTCACGAAAGGCCCGAGGCCATGACGCTGGAGCACCTGGGCTGGAATGCCCGCTTCGAATCGCTGTTCCTGCCCCATCGGGAGGCCGGCCGGGTCCCCGCGCGCGTGTCGCGCGAGGACCGGGACCGGTACGAGGTCCTCGACGGGAGCGGTGCCCGTTCCGCCGGGCTGGCCGGCCGGCTGCGGCACGAGGCGCAGAGACGCGCCGAGCTGCCTGCCGTCGGCGACTGGGTGGTCCTCCGGCCGGGCGCCGCATCGTCGGCCGTCATCGAGGCGGTCCTGCCCCGCGCGGGTGCGTTCACGCGCAAGCGCGCGGGCGAGGCCGCCGACGAGCAGGTCGTGGCAGCCAACGTGGACGTCGTCTTCCTCGTCGCCGGGCTCGACGGCGACTTCAACCTCCGCCGGCTCGAGCGCTACCTCGCGGCCGCCTGGGAGGCCGGGGCCGAACCCGTCGTCGTGCTCAACAAGGCCGACGTGGCGGAGGACCCGGCCGCGGCGGTCGCGGAAGCGGCCGCCGTCGCGCCGGGCGCCGCCGTGCTCGCGATCTCGGCGCTCGCGCGCGAGGGGCTCGACGCGCTCGCACCGTGGCTCCCGCCCGGGCGCACCGTCGCGCTCGTCGGCTCGTCCGGCGCCGGCAAGAGCACGCTGGTCAATGCCCTGCTCGGCGAGGAGCGGCAGGCGACGGGCGCGGTGCGCGAGGACGACTCGCGCGGCCGCCACACGACGTCGAACCGGCAGCTCGTGCCGCTTCCCGCGGGCGCGATCCTGCTCGACACGCCCGGCATGCGCGAGCTGCTGCCGTGGGCCGGCGACGAGGCGGTGGACGAGGTCTTCCCCGACGTCGCCGCGCTCGCGGAGCGCTGCCGGTTCCGCGACTGCCGCCACGAGAGCGAGCCGGGCTGCGCGGTGCTGGCCGCGGTGGACGACGGCACGCTCGATCCCGGGCGGATCGAGTCCTGGCGCAAGCTCCAGCGTGAGCAGCGCTGGCTCGCCGCCCGCTCGGACGCGAGGCTGCGCGCGGCGGAGGAGGCGAAGTGGAAGGCGATCACACGCTCGATGCGCTTCCACCCGAAGGCGGACCGGTGGAGGCAGTGAGGCGCCGGGCCCGATCGATCTTGCCCGGCCGCCGGGCCCACCGCATAGTCGCCTCCGCGCGACGCCGGCCGCGGCGCGCACGGAGGGTCGCATGAACTTCTGGAACTGGGTGCTGGTCGTCGCCGGGGCGGTGCTGATCCTCGTCGAAGTCGCGTTCGGGGGCTTTGCGGGCTTCGACCTCGTCCTGATCGGCTCGGCGTTCGTGCTCGGCGGAGGCATCGGGCTCGTGACGGGCAACGCCGTCGCCGGCTTCGTCACGGCGAGCGTGCTCTGCGTGCTGTACATCGTGGCGGGAAGGCGCCTGGTCCGCGCGCGCTTCCACACGCCGAAGATCCGGACCAACACGGACGCGCTGCTGGGCCGCGAGGGCCTGGTGCTGCAGCGCATCGCCGCCCACGAGGCCGGCCAGGTGAAGCTCGGCGACGAAGTCTGGCGCGCCGAGCCCGTCATCGGGGCCGGACCGTTCGAGCCGGGTGCACGGGTGACCGTGGCGGGGCTCGACGGCGTCACCCTGCAGGTGAGGTGAACATGGCCGCCCAGATCGGCATCTTCCTGCTCATCGTCGTGCTGTTCATCACGCTCATCGCGCTCGCACGCTCCGCCCGCATCGTGAGCCAGTACGAGAAGGGACTCGTGCTCCGCCTCGGACGCTACCGCAGCACAGTGGACTCCGGCCTCACGTTCCTCGTGCCGGTCATCGAGGACATGGTCAAGGTGGACATGCGCGAGCGCGTGATCAACGTCGAGCCCCAGAAGGTCATCACGAAGGACAACGTCCTCGTGACCGTGGACGCGGTGATCTACTACCGCATCAGCGACCCCGTGAAGGCGACGTTCGAAGTGCAGAACTTCGCCTTCGCCGCGACGACGCTCGCGCAGACGAACCTGCGCAACCTGATCGGCGACAAGTCCCTCGACGAGACGCTCACCGCCCGCGACATGATCAACACGAACCTGCGGAACGTGCTCGACGAGGCCACGAACACCTGGGGCGTGAAGGTCACGCGCGTCGAGGTCCAGAAGATCGACCCGCCCGCGGACATCACCGAGGCGATGTCGCGCCAGATGAAGGCCGAGCGCGACAAGCGCGCGGCGATCCTCGAGGCCGAGGGCGTCAAGCAGTCCCAGATCCTGCAGGCCGAGGGCGTGAAGCAGTCCGAGATCCTCAAGGCCGAGGGCGACGCGCAGGCGAGGATCCTGAGGGCGACGGCCGAGGCGAAGGCGATCGAGATGGTCTCGAACGCGGCCGAGAGCTTCTTCAAGGACCGGGCCGAGGCCAGCAAGCGCCTCGACGTGCTCAACACGGTGCTCGCGTCGCAGACCAAGTACATCGTGCCCGCGAACTCGGACCTCGTAAACGTTCTCGGGCTCGACGACAAGAACGTCGTCCCGCTCAAGCGCTGAAGCGACGGCCGCAGGGGACCGGCGGCCGCGGACGGGCCGCCCTCCCTACACCTGCCGGGTCCACTCCGGACGCGCCACCCTCCGCCATTCGCCGCGGATGGCGTCGAACTGCCCGCGATCGAGGACGCCCGCCTCGGCCGCCCTCAGGTTCTCGCGCAGGTGCGCGGGATCCCGCGAGCCGACCAGGGCCGTGTGGACGGGCGTGCTGACCGTGAATCGCAGGGCGACCTCGAACGCCCGCTCGCCACGCAGGAAGTCGAACCGCAGCTCCCGGAGGCGATCCCAGTACGCCTGGAGGTGGTCCATGGCCGGCCGCTCCCGGGCGTTCCAGAGCCCGTTGGCCAGGGACCGCTTCGCGACGATCCCCAGGCCGCGGCCGAGCGCGGCGGGGACGATGTCGTCGAGGGCCCCCTGGTCGGCGACGTTGACCGCGACCTGGATCGCGTCGAAGGCGCCGCACTCGATCGCGTAGGGCGCCGCCAGGCCGTCGTCGCTGTAGCCGAGGAACCGGACCTTGCCGGCCCGGCGCGCGCGGAGGAGCACCTCGATCGCCTCGCCGCGGCGCAGCGTCGCTTCGTCGCAGCTGTGCAACTGGATCAGGTCGATCCGGTCGGTCCGCAGCCGGCGCAGGCTCTGCTCGATGTTCCAGCGCAGGACGAGCGGATCCCATTCGAGCGGATCCCGGCCGCCCTGCCGGCCGAAGAGGCGATTCAGGCGACGACGGCCCCGGGCCAGCAGCGCCGTTGCGCTCCGGCGGGGCGGCCGGAATCGCCCGCACTTGGTGAAGAGCAGGCAGCGGTCGCGACGCCCGCGGAGCGACCGGCCGAACGCCGCCTCGCACTCGCCGTACATCGCCGCCGTATCCAGGACGTTGACGCCGGCGTCCAGCGCCGCGCCGAGCAACTCGTCCACCCTTCGCTGCTCGTCCCCGGCGAGTCCGATCAGGGCCCCGCCCAGGCCGACCACGCTGACCTGCATCCCGGTGCTGCCGAACGGTCGGATCTCCATCGCGGCCCCTCGAAGACAGATGGATGGAACGAGGGGGCGGAGGTTCGCGCCCCACGCTGGCGGGATACTACGGGGGCCGTTCCGCGCGCTTCCAGCGTTCGTTTGCCGGCTCTCCCCGGGCCGGCGGGTCCAGTCCCGCCGGCTGCGGGCTCAGCGCTCCACGACCGTCACCTCGAACTCCCGCTCGGCGCCGGCGCGGCGCACCACGGCCCTGACCGTCTGCCCCGGGCGCATCGCGCGGAGCATCCCGGCGAATGCACGCAGGTCGGCGACCGGCTTGCCGTCGAGCCGGAGCAGCACGTCCCCCGGCTGCAGGCCCGCCTTCTCGGCGGGCGAACCGGGCGTGAGGCCGTCGACCTTCACGCCGGGGCCCTCGAAGGCCATGTCGGGCACGGTGCCGAAGCTGACCCGCCGGGCCCCGCCCGCCGGCGAGCCGACCGCGGGCGCCGCGGGCTTCGCCGCCGCGATGGTGTTCGTGAGCGGCCCCTCGCGCTCGCCGAGGTACTGGATCGCCTCGCGCACGAACGTCGCAACCTTCACGAGGCCCTCGCCGTTCACCTTGTCCGCCGTGTCGCCGGGCCGGTGGTAGTCGGAGTGGACCTCGGTGAACACCTGCACCGCGGGCACGCCGCGGGCGATGAAGCTCTGCTGGTCCGACGCCTCGAGCGCCTCGGGGATGAGTCTCGGCTCGAGGCCGGTCACGAAACCCGCGCCGCGGAAGATGTGCGGCCACTCCGACGCCGTCCCGGTGGCGAGGATCGAGACCCTGTTGTCCTTCAGGCGCCCGACCGTGTCGAGGTTGATCACGCCCTCCACCTTCGCGAGCGGGAGCGCGGGATGGTCCACGTACCACTTCGAGCCCTGCAGGCCCGACTCCTCGCCCGTGAACGCGACGAACACGAGCGTGCGCTTCGGTTTCTCACCCGCGGCCAGGACCCGGGCCAGCTCGATCATCACGGCCACGCCGCTCGCGTTGTCGTCGGCCCCGGGGTGCAGCTTTCCCTCGTCGCCCTTGTGCACGTCGGGCCAGCCGTAGCCCAGGTGGTCGTAGTGCGCGGTGAGCAACGCCGACTGGTCCTTCCTCGCGGGGTCGGTGCCGCGCAGGAGGCCGACGACGTTCTTCAGCGTCACCGGGGATCCCGAGGGCGAGCGCTCGGACGTGAAGGACTGGAAGTACGTGCCGTCGTCGCCGCCCGGCTCGAGGCCGGCCCTGCGGAACGCCTCGGCCACGTAGTCGGCGGCCTGGTCGAGGCCCTTCGTGCCGACGCCGCGCCCCTCGCGCTCCGGGGCCGACAGCCATTCGACGTGCGCCATCAGCGCCTGCTTCGAGAAGACCGGCGGCAGCTCGGCGAGCGCCTCCCGCGCGGGCAGCACGAGCGGCGGGAGCCCCGCTGCCCGCTGCGCCGCGGGCCGGAGGTCCACGCGCAGCGGCGAGTCGGTGGCGGTCCACTGGCCCTTGAGCACGTTGACCGGTTCGTCCCCCTCGAAGCCCAGGTACGAGTACTTCCCGTAGTGCGGCAGCTTGCGCCCGAGGCCGGGCAGCGCCGCCGTGTCGGCCGCGAAGATCCAGCCGACCGCCTTCTCGCGGTTGCCGGGATGGCGGCGCACGATCACCCCGCAGTGTCCGGCGAGCGACATGGATTCGCCGCCGGCGGTGAGCGTCGTGGCGTCCATCGAGAAGTCGGCGCCCGGCGCGAAGAGCCGCTTCACGAGCGCGTTGTCCCGTCCGAGCACCCACACGGCACGGTCGGCGGGGATCGTGCGCACGTCGGCGTCGGTCGCGAACTCGGGCCGGTGCGCGTCGCTGCGCCAGCCCTCGACGAGCGTGCGCCACGCGGCGATCTCGGCGGCCGGCGCCTTCGACGGCAGCACCGCGAGCACGCGCGGCTCGCCGAAGATCTGCCCGATCGAAGCCGGCGTCTCACGCGGGTCCAGCAGCCGGAACACGTCGTACTGCGGGTCCACCTGCAGCGCGAGCGGCCGGCGGGGCGAGCGGATCGTGAACGGCGTCGCGGCCGCCGCGCTGCGCACCGTGTCGATCACCGGCGCGCCGTCGGTCTGCACGACGACCGGCACGTCCACGAGCAGCGACGGGCCCTTCTGGGCCTGCTTCAGGACGCCGCTCACTTCCCATGCGCCCCCGGACTCGCGCACGCCGGAGACCGAAACCTCGAGCGCCGCCGCGCCCGCGCGGCCGACGTGGTCGGCGAAGAACCTCCGGAAATCCTGGCCCGAGACCGCCTCGACGGACCTGCGGATGTCGTCGAAGGAAGCCTGTCTGCCCCGGTACTCGCGGTAGAACTCCCTGGCCCACTTCCGGAACGCGTCGTCGCCGATGCGGCGGCGGATCATGTGGAAGATCATGAGCGACTTGCCGTAGCCGACCGCCTCGGTCGCCGCGCTGTGGCGCGAGCGGAACTCCGTGAGCGGAAAGTCACGCCCCTCGCGCACGTAGCTGCGGTATTTCTGCAGGTCGTCCCGCCGGTACTCCGCCCCGCGGCCGAACTGCTCCTGCATCAGGTGGTCGGCCATGTAGGCCGTCAGGCCCTCGCACCAGTTCCCGCTCTCGTAGTCCACGAAGACCGAGTTGCCCCACCAGTTGTGGAGGATCTCGTGCGGGTACGACGAGGTGAGGATGAACGGGAAGCGGAGGACCTGGCTGCCGAGCAGCGTGTAGCTCGGCATGCCGTAGCCCGTCTCCCAGAAGTTTTCGACCATGGCGAACTTGCCATACGGGTACGGGCCGACCAGGTCGCGGTACATTCCGAGGTACTGCGCCGTCGCCTCGAGGTACTTCGCGGCGAGCCCATCGTCCTTCTCGCGCAGGTCGACGAGCGTCTCGACCGGGCCGGCCGCGTCGCGGTACTCGACGAGCGGCCCGCCGCAGATCGTGATCTCGTCCACCGGGCCGTGCGAGTCCCAGCGCGCGACGCCCTTCGCGTCGCGCGAGGTGCCGTTGCCGGGCGCGATGACGTGCCAGCCTTCCGGGTCGGTGACCGCCAGGCCGAATGTGACGAGGTCCCGGCTCAGATGCGGGTACCAGAAGCCGTCGCCGGAGAGGTAGAGGCCCTGCTTCGAGACGATGCCGCTCGTCTGGCGGAAGCCGCGCGAGTACTGCTCCTCCTCGGGCGACAGGCCGAAGTCGAAGTGGCCGGCGTACGAGAGCACGACGCGGCCGCCGCCCGCGGGCAGCGCCACGCGGTAGCGCTTCAGCGCCCCGGCCGAGTCGAGGGCGGCGCCCGTCGCGTTGATGCCGAAGAAGCGCGCCGCGTCGCGGGCCGCGTTCCCGCCCGGCGCGTGCAGCGGTATCGCCGTGACGGCCGGCGACGACGAACGGATCTCGAGCGCGGCATTGAGCAGGAACTGCGCCTCGCCGTCCTTCACGAGCGAGGCCGGGACGTCGAGCGTGTCGGTGACCGTCAGCCGTCCGCCTGCGGGATCGAGCGCGACACCCAGGCCGTGGCGGACGAGCCCCTCCGCGGGCGTCGAGGCGAGCGCGACGCCCGCCGTCGCGGCGAGCGCGACGGCCAGCGTGAGCGCGGCGAGGCGCCGCGCGCCGGCGCTCACTGCCCGTCCCCGGCGGCCGTGGAGTCCGCGGCGCACGGCTTCGGCGCGCTGCGCCGCAGGTGCACGGGGAGATCCACCTCGCGCCCCTCGCGCAGCACCCGGTAGTCCACGTCGTCGCCCCAGCGCTTCGCCGCAAGACGGCGTTGCATCGCCTCGCGGTCGTCGATTCGCTCGCCGTCCATCGCGACGAGCAGGTCGCCGACTTCGAAGCCGGCGGCTGAAGCGGGCGAGTCCTTCATCACCATGATCACCTTGTAGTGGCCTTCCGATTTCGCCTCGGCGGTCGCGATGCCGACGGTGGGGTACTCGGGCTCGGACGCGGGGGGCAGGCCCCAGACGAAGTCCGCGTACGAGGCGCGCACCCTGCCCGTGGGCGGGCCGCACGGCTCGTCTGCGATCGGGACGGGCAGGACGGTCGCCATGCGTCCGTCGAACCACGGCCGCACCTGTCGCTCGGCGCCCAGGCCGTACGCGACGTGCCCCGAACCGATCAGCACGACCATGATGGCCCTGCCGTCGTCGTGCTTCTTCAGCGCCTGGAGCGTGTTCCAGCCCATCGCCGCGTCCCATGCGCATTGCGCGCGGAACATGCCCTCGAACATCTCGGGCGGCATGTTCCCGTGCAGCGCGTCCTCGTCGCCGAAGAACGCGCGGAAGAGCCGGCGGTGCTCTTCGTTCGTGGTGTCCACCTTCGGCGGGAGCATGGCGCGCACGTCGGCCGCCAGCGAGTCGAAGCCCTGCTTTCGCACGATCGTCACCGCCCCCCGCGGCAGGTTGATCGCGAACATGCGGATGCCGTGCTCGTGCGTGAAGTGGAAGATGTCGCGGTAGTAGTTCCAGGGGTAGCCCCAGTTCCCGTACCAGTGCGACTCGGCGAGGAACTTCTCGTCGGTCATCTTCCGGTTCGCGTGCCAGCGGTCGAGCCACTTCTGCTCGGGCACCGGGTACATCTCGAGGCCGACCAGCACGGTGCGCCCGCGGCGCACGAGCTCCTGCAGCACGCGCAGCTGAACGCGATGGAAGTCCATGTCCGTGTGGCTCTCGCCCACGAAGACGATCTTCACGCCGTCGAGCCTCCCGGCGAGCGCGGCCGGGCCGATCGTGTCGCCCCGGGCAGTGTCCACGATGCCGTCGAGGACGACGGAGACCTCTCGGTCCTTCCGGGCCGGGTCTCCGAGCGGGAGGTCCGCGGCGCGCTCGTCGGCGCGCGCGGGGTGGGCGGGATAGGCGGAAAGCAGAAGCAAGAGCGCGGCGAGCGCGTGGTGTTTCATGAAGGGGGTCCTCGTTCGCAGGGACGGTGGGAACCGGCCGAGTCGAGCACACGCGCGCCCGCGGGGCAAGACGCCGGGACCCGCCGCGCGGGTCCGCGAGTCGCATGGAAACCGGGCCGGATGGAGTCGGTACTACTACGGATTGTCGGGCGGCCCTTCCTCGGGGCACATTCACACGGACTCGTGCGCGCCCTCCTGTCCGTCCGGAGCGCGGCGCCTGCACGGGAAGACCGGCCGATCACACAAAGGAGCCCCATTCGATGGAGTGCTGGACCTCGACGTCCGGGACGCGACCGCGCCCGGCGTTCTGCCCTGCCGCGGTTCTCTCGATTCTCCTCGTCACCCTCGCCGGTTCCGCGTCCGGCGCGCGGGCCGCCGGCGCCGACCCGGCCGCTCCCGACACCACGCGGCCCGTCACGTTCCTCAAGGAGATCGTCGTCACGGGAACGCGCTTTCCCCGCGCCTACTTCGAGTCGCCCCAGGCGGTTTCCTACGTGGGCCGCGCCCGCCTCGCGGAGGACGCGCCGACGGTGCTCGGCGACGTGCTCTCGACGCTGCCCGGCGTGGCCATGAGCAAGGACAGCCCCTGGGAGCAGCGCCCCGTCATCCGCGGCCTGTCGGGCCAGCGCGTGCTCGTGCTCATGGACGGCACCCCCATGAACAGCGCGCGCGGCAACGGCCCTCACCCCTCGCTCGTGGATCCCTCGCAGGTCGAGCGCATCGAGGTCGTACGCGGCCCCTCGTCGGTCGCCTACGGCTCCGACGCGCTCGGCGGCGTGATCAACATCATCACGCGCCAGGCGCTGCCCGCCTCGGCCAACCCCCGCGACCTGCAGGCCTCGGTCACGCTCGGGGGCAGCTCGGCGGACAGGCAGTCGAACACGAGCTTCACGCTCGTGCCGCGGATCGGGAAGCTCTCGGCCTTCCTCAGCGGCGGATTCCGCAACGCGCAGAACTACCGCACGCCGGAGGGGACGATGCCGTTCTCGTCGTTCAAGGACCACCAGGCGCTCGCGAACCTGCGCTACGACTTCACGGACCGCCTGACGCTCACCGGCGGCTACCAGCAGTACCGCGCGAACGACGTCGGCATTCCCGGCCTCTCGACGCCCATGGCGAACTTCGGCCCCGGGAACCAGTCCGCGTTCAGCTTCCCGCACTACAACCGGGACGCCGCCGACCTCGCGCTGAACCACCGCTACGAGAACTCGTGGCTCGCGAACACGCAGGTAAAGGTCTACTGGCAGCGCGAGCACCGCAACTTCTTCTCGACCGAGCGGATCGACTCGAGCTACTACGCGATCTACGGGATCAACTTCGACCCGGCCTCCGCGAACTCGGCCTGGCGGTTCACGAAGCAGGACCGCTACCTCGACCTCGACACGTACGGCCTGCGGATCCAGGCGACCTCGCGCAAGACCGACCGCTACCGCTTCACCACCGGCATCGACGCCGCGCGCGACGTGACCGGCGGCGACAACGTGCGGTTCCGCACCTGGCACTACGTCACGGCCTCCGGCGCCGATTCCGCCGGCGCGACGGGAACGACGCTCTCGCAGTCGCTCGCGTCCGGCCGGTTCGACAACGCGGCGGCGTTCTTCCAGAACGAATGGTTCGTCACGAAGCGGTGGACCGCGAGCGTCGGCGCCCGCTACACGCACTACCACTACCGCACCGACCTCTTCGTGCCCTCGCCGGGCGCGACGCCGATCGAGCCGAAGACGATCGACGACGACGCGGTCTGCGGCTCGCTGGGCCTCGTGTTCGCACCGACCGAGAAGCTGCACCTCACCGCGAACGTCGCGAACGGCTACCGCGAGCCGAACGCGCAGGACCTGTTCTTCAACGGCCCGGCCTCGGTCGGCATCGTGCTCGGCAACCCGGACCTCAAGCCCGAGAAGAGCGTCTCCTGGGACGCGGGCCTCCGCTGGGAGCCTTCCGCCGGCGGCGCGTTCGCGGCGAACGTCTTCTACTCGACGTATCGCGACCTCATCAACGCGCTGCCCTACGCGCCCTACACCTACCGCTACACGAACATCGCCACGGCGACGATCTACGGCGGCGACGTCGAGGCCGAGTACCGCGTGCACCCGCAGCTCACGCTGCGCACGTCGCTCTCGAACCAGATCGGCGACGTCACCAGCGCCTCGGCCATCCAGGCGATCTACGGCCTGCAGGCGGACAAGGTGCCGCTCGAGCAGGTGCCGCCGTTCACCGGCACGACCTCGGCGCGGTGGACGAACCCGGGCCACGACTTCTGGCTCGAGCTGAGCGGCCGCTACAGCTGGCGGACCGACCGGCTCCCGCCGCCGATCCCCGGCGTGGGCCAGCTGAGCACCTTCAAGAAGGAGTACCTGGTCGGCGACGTCGCGATGGGCGCCACCCTGGACCCCGTGCGGGCCGAGATCGGCGTGCGCAACTTCACGAACCGCGCCTACCAGCCCTCCCAGGCCTCGGTCGAGGATCCGGGCGTCTCGGTCTACGGGAGGATGACGGTCCGCTACTAGCGGATCTTCACCCGAGTGCCGCGC
>Ga0315540_10002083_pt1 | contig 11330 bp, 7 predicted proteins | sample SalMarSW160110MG_FD_203677 | JGI IMG/M metagenome (GOLD analysis project Ga0315540, IMG submission 203677) | Salt marsh sediment microbial communities from the Plum Island Ecosystem LTER, Massachusetts, United States - Salt Marsh Sediment SW1601-10 ... | reverse complement strand
GAGCATCCGATTCCTGACAGCTTGGCCACACGGTGCGGTTCAACGCCGAGTGTATAACACGCCTCGACAATACGCTCGGAAATAGCATTGTGGCCGCAGCCCGCGCAGAGCGTACTCCTCTTCCCTTTATAGTCGGAAGGTTCCAGCCCGATGCGGTTTACTTTTCGAGGTGGAGATGGGGGGACAGCAGTCGTCGACATTTTATTTCTTTCCCTCCTGGGAAACAATTTCGTCCGTCACGCTCCGTGCGTCAATGGGAACTCCCTCGTAGTGCCGGATGCTGCGCAGCTTGGGAACATCTTCCGCGGCGGTTTCCATGCGGAGCAGTTCGAACATCTGGCCATCACGGTTCTGTTCCACCACGTAGACGCGCCGGTAGCGGCGGATAAAATCAAATACCTGCCCGGAAAACGGAAATCCCCGGACGCGGCAATAACTCACCGGCAACTCGCATTCCTGCTTCATCTGGTCCAACGCTTCCACGATGGCCCAGTGCGTTGTGCCGTAGGCGATCACGCCAATTTCCGCTCCTTCATTGTCCTGCACGATGGGAGCGGGAACCCGGTTGCGTGCCGCATTGAATTTCCTGTTCAGCCGGTCCATGTTGTTGACGTAATCTTCCGGTCGCTCACTATAAACAGCCTGCTCGTTGTGACCGCTGCCGCGCGTAAAATAGGCCGCCTTGGGATGCCGGGTGCCCGGCAGAGTGCGGTAACCAACCCCATCGCCGTCAACGTCACGGTAACGCTCAAAGCCGCCCAGGCGCTCCAGATCCTCCGCGCTCAGAACTTTGCCCCGGTTGATGGGCTTCGAGGGGTAAGGGAATGGATCGGACATCCAGTTGTTCATGCCCAGATCAAGGTCGCTCATCACAAACACCGGAGTCTGCAATTCCTCCGCCAGATCAAAAGCCTCGACGGCCATCGTAAAGCATTCTTCCACAGAGGAAGGTATCAGCATCGGATGCTTCGTATCACCGTGCGACAGGAAGGCGTTATTGAGGATGTCACCCTGTTGTGTGCGCGTCGGCAATCCGGTCGAAGGACCCGTTCGCTGGACGTCAAAGATCACCGCCGGGATTTCAGCGTAGTAGCCCAAGCCGACAAATTCCGACATCAGCGAAATGCCGGGGCCGGAAGTGGCCGTCATGGCCCGCGCGCCCGCCCAGCCTGCGCCCATCACCATTCCAATGGCTGCCAACTCGTCCTCCGCCTGCACAATAGCAAAGGTCGCCTTGCCGCTTTCCGGGTCCATGCGGTAGCGCTTCAAGTAACTGCTGAGCGTTTCGGCCAGCGAAGAGGATGGCGTAATCGGGTACCAGGTACAGACCGTCACCCCGCCAAACATCGCACCAAGCGCCGCTGCCGAGTTGCCGTCAATAATGATCTTCCCACGCGTCGCGTCCATCCGCTCCAGGTAGAACCGGCCCCGCTTGGAAAGGTTCTTCTCAGTGTATTCGTAGCCCACCTGCGTGGCGGCAAAATTCAGGTCCACGGCGTTGGGTTTCTTCCTGAACTGTTTCTTCAGCGCCTCGTGAACCTCTTCCATGGGAATGCCCAGCAGCTTGGCCAGCACGCCATCATAAATCATGTTGCGCACCAGCTTGCGCAGCTTCGCATTCGGGCAGACCGGAGCCACGAGCTTGTCAAAAGGCACAGGATAAAAAATCAGGTCGTCCCGCAATCGTTGCAGATTCAACTTCTCATCAAAAACAACGCTGGCGCCAGCACCCAGTGACATCACATCTTCCTGGGCCGTCTCAGGGTTCATGGCAACCAGGAAATCAATCTCCTTGCGCCGGGCGATATAGCCGTGCTTGGAGGCACGGATCGTATACCACGTCGGGAGTCCCGCGATGTTCGAGGGAAACAAGTTCTTTCCGGAAACGGGAATGCCCATCCGGAAAATGGACCGCAAGAGGACGGTGTTGGCGCTCTGGCTGCCTGAACCATTCACGGTAGCCACTTGAATACTTAAATCATTAACAACTTTTTCCTGCCCGGAAGATGAACTATCAGCTTCCTTGACAGCAAGGTCTGCAGTTCCCATGAATATCCTCGATGAAAAATATGGATGGTTTGATACTAACGTTCATTCCGATTGGCCTTCAACATAAGTCGGGTCAACGACGACGCCAATAATCGATTTGAGCTTATCAAGAGAACTGGGGGGGTAAGGCGTCGAATCGTGGCGGGTCCGCTACCGATGTCTCCGTCCGGCTCTCTCGGCCGACGCGCGGCTGCATAAGCTCTCACAAAAATCATAACACAATTAGGCAGCGTGTAAACACCGCCGCCCACAACCTCCCCGAGAGGTCCGCCCTGGCGGAATGGGTCCTCCGGAACACCCGAGCATACACCGCAGCGGCCCAGGCTGACAACACGTTCTTCATCAGCGCCGTTCCTCCAATACCTGCTCCTCCTGAGCAGGAGGGCAATCACACGTCGAAAGAAAAGGCAGATGCCTCGATTTCCCGCCTTCTGGCGAATAGGGCAAATATACATCGTGGAAGAAAAGTGCTAAAGTACGGCCCCGGATAGTCATAGAAAGTACAATCAGGCCGCTTGGCCGGCGTCCCTCCCTGGAGACGATCCGATGTCAAATGACAATTCTGAAGGTTATGCAGTCGTAGGGTTCTTCTTTGGCCTCTACATGTTCTACAAGGGATTCCGCCAGTTCCGCAATTATCTCCTGATCGCCGACACACCGGAGATCGCTATCCGCAGTATCCCCATGGGCTTCGCGCAGATTCACGGAAAAGCCACGGGTGAAAAGACGATCCTGTCTCCCATCAGCCACACACCCTGTTTTGCTTACAAAGTGATCATCCAACGATGGCAGGCCCGTTCAGGCGATGACGACGGCTACTGGGTCCCCCACTGTACGGACCTGGACGGAGTGGGGTTCCACCTGACCGATGAATCCGGCAAAGTTCTGGTCGATGCCCAAGGAGCTGAATTCGATGTGCCCGAGACCGCATCCTGCGAAACCGGCAAGGGAAGCACCCCGCAGACGGGTGTGGCCGCCACGCAGCAGGAGTTGCTCGAATACGTCACCCGGGCGGAATCGCGCTGGGCCGGAAATATGTTTGAACACGGGTTGAGATATGCGGGACAGCACGTTGGCTCTGCCCAGGAGCAGCATCGGGAGAACCTCAAAGATGTATTCCAGCATCCCCCGGGCACGCCGGAGTTCTTGCGCGGGGTCATGACCCTGATGGGTCCAAGGATGAAACGCCATTTGGAAGAAATGGGCCCGCAATCGGACCCCCAAAAGGAGGAGGCCCGTCAGGTCATGCTCCAGGCGCTCCAGCATCCGCCGGGAAGTCCGGAATATCTGGAAGGCCTGCGACGAGCGGAAGAGATGGCCGGGAAACCGGGCGCGACTCCAAAGTTTAACGCCCTGACGAAGGCCCTTGCCGTGAACCCGCCGGCAACTTCCGGCCAGCCCAGCGCAGCCAGCGGCCGATATACTTTTACGGAGTATTGCCTGGTACCCGGCGGTACGTACAACATCAGCGGCACCTGCGTGGAAAATCCCCATCCCCAGGACGCCAATGACCACAACATGATGGCCAGGGGCTCAACCGAACAGGAGTTTGTTATCTCAAGCAAGGCAGAGAAACCCCTGGAAACCGGCATGCGCAAGACCGCCGTGCATAAGATCCTGGTGGGGGCTGGCCTCGCCATCGCCTGCCTGGCGATCCTGCTGTTTGATCTCGGATTGCTTTTTTGACCGTGCTCGGCGCCTTCCTTTAGCGGTGACTTCTCGGCTTTCCAGAGGCCTCAAGTTGCCGGGCAGCGCCTGGGATATTCGAGGGGTTGCCTCCGCTGCAAAAGTCACTCCCCGGCAAATAAAAAGTCCCTTGGTTGAATCTACAACGGGTTCTGGCTGGAACTGTGCTACAATATCCCTACGCTTAACACCACGGCTGTGTGGTGCGATTGCTCCGATTGATTGCAGATCTGATCTGAGAAGTCCCGCCTTTTGTTTCCTCCGTATGTTTTTAGCGTAAATCACTGAACTCTGGCTCTGCCGGCTCGTGCGAATTGAAGTTAAAGGCACGCGCAGCGGCAGGTGATGTCAGAAAGAGAGAAGATTAGACTCGTGCAGAATTTTTCAGAACTATCGATTTCAGCCTACATGAAGGACAGGCTGTCTCGGGCGGGCTTTTCAACGCCCACCCCAGTCCAGGCTGCGGCCATCCCGCAGGCGCTTGAAGGCAAAGACGTCCTCGCTACGGCGCAGACCGGAACCGGCAAAACGCTGGCATTCCTGGTTCCCATTATGGAGGACCTGTTGAAACAAGCGACGCCGGGCATCGCGGCCCTCGTCCTGGTTCCCACGCGGGAGCTTGCCATGCAGGTTGCAGAACATTATGACCGGCTGCGAGGCAAGCAGTTGCCCGTCGCGGCCATTGTGGTGGGAGGATTATCTGAAGCGCAGCAACTCAGCGCTCTTCGTAAGGGAGCGCGCCTCGTGGTCGCCACGCCAGGCCGGCTGGAGGACTTCCTTCAGCGCAAGCTCATTAACCTCCGCCCACTGCGGACGCTCGTCCTGGATGAAGCCGACCGCATGCTGGACATGGGCTTCCTTCCCGCCATTCGCAGGATTGTAGCCGCCCTTCCAACCAAACGGCAAACGCTCTTCTTTTCCGCAACACTTGAAGCATCGGCAGCCCGGTTGGTTGACAACTACCTGAAAGACCCGGTGCGCCTCGCCTTCGGGTCCGTTTTAAAACCGTCAGAGAACGTGCGCGTCCAGGCAATGGAAGTTTCCCATCACCGCAAGCAGCACGTGCTGCAGCAGTTGCTGACCCGGGAAGCCGGACGCTGCCTGGTTTTTGCGCGTACCAAGCGCGGAACCGAGCGCCTGGCGAAAACACTGACCCGCAACGGCTTCGCCGCCGCCATGATCCACGGCGACCGCTCGCAGTCGCAGCGGAACGCCGCGCTGGCCGGGTTCCAGAAGGGACGATACCGCGTCCTGGTGGCCACCGATCTGGCCTCCCGCGGCATTCACGTTCAGGACATCGCACACGTCATCAACTATGACCTGCCCGATATCGCTGAAAACTTTATCCATCGCGTGGGACGCACCGGTCGTGCCGGAAGCCAGGGCGTCGCTTCCACACTTTTCTCCAGTGACCAGCGGGCTGAGATGTTTCTGCTGGAGCGTGCACTGGGTATTCAGATGGAGCGCGTCCGGGCGGACGTCGAAGTGCTCCCAATGCAGCAGCGCAAACCGTCCGGTCCGGTTCATGCATCACCCCGTCCGGAGTGCAGCATCACCCCGCTCCCCGGCGAGCTTCTGCAAGCCCGGATGTAGCATCCGGCTCATAGCGCCGGGCACGCCCCGGCGCTATCAACACCCAGACCCTGATGCCGGCCACTGAGCGGCTGGCCCTGGGGCGGGTTACACGCACTCCAGGAAAACTCCATCTTTCAAAACGAGTCAAAGCCACGGCCAAGGCTCGCGCTGCCCATCGCCCGCCCATTCCCGAATCCAGGCAGCATGAACCGGCAAGATTTAGCCGCTTGAATTATAGAGCCTTCGAAGTGTAGCTTTATTAGGCAGCTCATTTGACAGAGGGAGTCCCGATGCTCGATTTAGGTTTCGTTCGCAATAATCTCAGCATGGTTCGCGAAAAGATGAGGGATCGCGGGATCGCGGGAATCCTGGGAGATTTTGAAGCTCTTGACGTGGAACGCCGTAAGCTGCTGTCTGAAGCGGAAGCCCTGAAGGCGCAGCGCAATACCGTGTCCAACGAAATTGCCAGCCTGAAGAAGCAGAAACAGGATGCCTCCAGCCTGATTGCGCAGATGAAGCAGGTGAGCGCCAGTATTCAGCAGCTTGATGAGCAGGCCAAGGTTGCAGACGAGAAACTGCGCGACCTGCTGCGAAGGGTGCCAAACATCCCCCACGAAACCGTCCCTGTCGGGCGGGGGGCGGAAGAAAACCAGGAGGTCCGGCGCTGGGGAGAACCCCGCAAATTTGACTTTGAGCCCAAGGCGCACTGGGACCTGGGACCTGCTCTGGGCATCCTCGATTTCGAACGCGCCGCCAAGATCGCCGGAGCTCGATTCGCGGTTTACTACGGCGTGGGCGCAAAGCTGGAGCGCGCGCTGGCCCAATTTATGCTCGACCTCCATACCCGCAGGCACGGCTACACCGAGGTATTCCCGCCATTCATCGTGAATTCGGACAGTATGTTCGGCACAGGACAGCTACCGAAGTTCGCCGAGGACTCGTTCAAGCTGGAAGGGACGGACTATTGGCTGATTCCAACGGCCGAGGTTCCAGTCACCAATCTTTTCCGGGACGAGGTGCTCGAAGCTGAAAATCTTCCAGTGAAGTTCTGCGCCTGGACCGCCTGCTTTCGCAGTGAGGCCGGCTCTTACGGCAAGGACACGCGCGGAATTATTCGCCAGCACCAGTTCCAGAAAGTCGAACTCGTCAAGTTTGCCATACCCGAAAACTCCTACGATGAGCTCGAATCGCTGACCCGCGACGCGGAGGAAGTTCTTCAGGCACTGGGCTTGCCCTATCGCGTTGTGGCGCTTTCAACGGGCGATCTGGGCTTCAGCTCGGCTAAGACCTACGACCTGGAGGTCTGGCTTCCATCAAGCCAGGAATATAAGGAGATTTCCTCCTGCTCCAATTTTGAGTCCTTCCAGGCCCGAAGGGCCAACCTGCGTTTGCGCCGGGGAAAAGGCGGCAAGACAGAACTGCTCCACACTTTGAACGGAAGCGGGCTGGCCGTGGGGCGTACATGGCTGGCGCTGCTGGAAAATTATCAGCAGGAGGATGGCACCGTCATCGTCCCGGAGGTCCTGCGCCCTTATCTCGACGGCCTCGAGCTGATCACTCCTCGCGAGTAGCTGTGTCTCCTCAAGGCTTCTTTCCTGTCAGGAAAGAAGCCGTCATCCCGCCAGGGGTTACTTTCCATGGCTGGGAACGGGTTCCGGCATGTACTTGTGGAACTTGCCCGGCTCATGCTGGTGTTCAAACTGGATGGTAGTGTGGGTAATGCCGAATTCACTGGCCACGGCTTTTCGGATGTGGTGGGCAATTTTCTCGCTATCAGAAGTCGACATATCCAGGACGTGAACGTGGCAGGACATGGCATGAGATTCCGATCCCAGGCTCCAGACATGGATGTCATGTACGTCGCGGACCCCATGCACTCGTAGCACCGCCTTGGCAATTCCTTCCAGACTCATTCCTTTAGGAAGGCTCTCCAGTAGAATGTTTGAAGACTCTGTGATGATGCCGAGTGCACCCCAGAAAATCATGCCAGCAATCAGGAAAGCCAGCAGAGGATCGATCAGCGGCTGGCCGGTATAGCGAATCAGAAACGCGCCGGCAATGATGCCCACATTGGAAAGCGCGTCGCCGAGGTAATGGACGAAAACGGCGTGCAGGTTCAGGTCGCGCCGTTCCCGGGCCAGTCCCAAAGTGACGCCGGCATTGATCACAAGCGCCACGATTCCCACAATCAGCATCTTACCCGTGGCAACATGCTCCGACTGGACGATGCGCTGGTAGCCCTCAAAACAGATGAAAAGTGAAACGCCCACCAGGATGAGCCCATTGACGAAAGCGGCCAGCACACCGGCGCGCTGGTAGCCATAAGTCTTGCGTTGGTCGGGAGGCTTCCGCTCCAGGTAGAGAGCAAGCCAGGAGAAGATCAGCGTGGGAACGTCCGTCAGATTGTGCCAGCCGTCGCTGACCAGTGCCAGGCTGTGGGCCATGTGCCCCACTACAAACTCAGTAGCCACAAGGCCGAGCGTCACGATAACGGCCGCCTTGACAACCCAGCCCCTTGACGACTTGTGCTGGTGAACGTGCATCGATGCACCTCATCTGGAATATTATTCCAGAGCCGACCCCACCGCAACAGGACTGGCAAGGAAAAGCCGTGGTGCGGCGCTAATCTTCTTTTCGGCAGAAAACCATTTTCCGTTTGCCACACTCCAATCCGATGAAAGGGCGTGGATCAGGCACGGAGCGGTATGACATCCCTGAAGAGGCTGTGGTCCAGAACCTCTAAAGCGGGTCGGGTAGCAGCTTGGATAACAGCCACCAACCTGAGGGGCTTCCTCTGCGAGAGACCTTTTCCCCCAATCGGTCCGCAAGTAATATTATAATTTGAGGAGTGGGTGAAATCTTGACTCAGCATGAGCAGAAGAAGCCGACCATGGACTCGGGGGGGCGAAAAATGACTAGAGCAACAGGTCTTTCAATCCGGACTTGGATTCTTCCTGCCGCCGTCCTCAGTGTGGCTCTTTTCGGGCTGCTGATGGCTGAACCCCTTGCCACATGGGCACAGCAAGAAACTTCAGGTGCGGCCGGGACCGCACCTTCAGCGCCTGAAAATGGTTCACCGGCCGTTCCTTCGTCCGGCACGAATTCGAAGGCCAATAGCACGACGATTAAAGTACCCGTGACCGTCGTCAATGTCCCCGTCACCGTCCTCGACAAGCGCGGCAATCCGGTCATCGACCTCAATCAGAACGATTTCAAAATTTATGAGAACGGCAAGGCCCAGAGCATCCGGTACTTCAACAGTGAAACGATGCCGCCCCTGCGCGTTGGCCTGCTGGTTGACACCAGCAACAGCGCCCGTTTTGAACTGAAGTTCGAAAAGGATGCTGCCACCGAGTTTGCCTACACCATGCTCCGGGGACTCAACAGCCGGAACAAGATTTTCCTTGAAACGTTTGATGCCAACAACTCCATCCTTCAGGATTTCACCAGCAATCCCGATGAAATCAACGAGAAACTTCGAAAGTTGAAAGCCGGCGGGGGCAAAGCCGTCTACGATGCCATTTACGACGCGTGCAAACACGAAATTTTGAAAGCTGGCCCTCGGGAGCAAACGCGCAGGGTCCTGATCCTTATTAGCGACGGCATTGATGTACAAAGCAAGCATTCGCTCGAAGAGGCCATCTCCATGGCCCACAGGGCCGAAACGGCCATTTACACCATCGGGAACACTTCCTACGGATTTTCCAACCCCGGCGCCAAATACCTTGAGAAGGTGGCGGAAAACACAGGGGGCGCGGCCTTCTTCCCTCAGCGCAAGACCGCAGGCACGGACTTCCTGACCGGATACCTCTCACACGGCCAATTTGATTCACTGGAACAAAACAAGGGCCTGGGCGCGGAAACCGGGATCTATACCGCCCAGAAAATGATTGCCCTTGCCGACTCACTAGAGGCGATCAGGAGGCAATTGACAAACCAATACCTGATTGGCTACACACCGACTAACAGTGCGCTCGACGGGACGTTCCGGAAGATCCGCGTTGTTGCCGATCGCAAGAGCGTGATCATCCGCTACAAGCCGGGGTACTTTGCTACCAGCGATCAGTAAACCAGCCTTGCCAGCCGGCTGCGTGCGTAACACCCCCATCTTCAGGCATACCAATGGCCATCCTTCCTGGTGTTTCCTCTTGAAACCTTCCCCAGAGGCGTTTGACGGCCGGAGATCGTGAAAAATAGCCTCGGAGCTTGTCTTGAAACGCTGACTGGCAGATAATTAGAATTCTGTAACGCCCGCCCATATCCGCCTTTGGTCTGGGGCCAGCGAAACAACATGAAAGGGGCGTTTTTTCTTTGCAAGACATCCATAGGTCAGAAGGGCAGCAAGAATAACGCTATGGAAGCTGTGGTTTTAGCGGGAGGGCGAGGTACCCGGCTAAGAAAAGCAGTGGCGGGTCTTCCCAAGAGCCTGGCCCCGGTCGGAAAGCATCCTTTTTTGAGCTATCTGCTTGGCTGGCTTCGAACCCGGGGGGTCACTGACATCATCCTCGCAGTGGGCCACCGTAGGAAGGACATCGTTCGCCACTATACCCAGCACAAGCCCCAGGGAATACGGCTGAGATATTCGATCGAGACCACTCCGCTTGGCACGGCGGGAGCTCTAAGGAATTTACGTTCGATGTTGGACGGGGAAGAGTTTCTTGTATTGAACGGGGACTCGATATTCAATGTCGACTTGCGGGAAATGCTCTCCTTCCATCGCAGACACCGGGCGGAGACCACTCTGGCCCTTGCCAGCCCGCCGGAGGCTGGACGTTACGGCTCGGTCCTGCTGGATCCTCGGGGCCGGATCAAAGCATTTGTTGAAAAGCATGCTGCAGGTCTGCCCAGCGAAGGTGGCCAGCCCAGCGCTTCAAAATGGATCAGCGGGGGACTCTACATCATGAGCAAAGCGGTATTTCGTCACATCCCGGGACGGCGTGAGGTGTCTTTGGAAAAAGAGGTCTTTCCCCGCCTGATCGGCGGTCCTTTTTATGGATTTCCCTCGAAAGGATACTTTATTGATATCGGGGTTCCGGAAGACTACCAGAGAGCAAGAACTGAACTGACGGGGCGTTTCACTCCATGTTGATTCGAGCCAAGGTACCCCTGCGGATCAGCTTTGCCGGAGGAGGGACGGATGTCAAACAATTTTTTGAGCAGGAAGGCGGGTGCGTCCTCAATGCGACGATCGGCCGTTACGTCTGGGGAACCCTCCGCAGCCGGGCGGATGGCCTGATCAACATCGAATCGGGCGACCTCGGCTATATCGTCAACTACGACACCCAAACCGATCCCGTTTACGACGGCAGGCTCGACCTCGTCAAGGCCGGTATTCAGAGTCTGGGCGGCCATAGTTCCGCTGGTTTTGACCTCTTCCTCCACAGTGAGGCGCCCCCGGGCTCAGGGCTGGGATCCTCTTCCACTCTGGTGGTGTGCCTGGTGGGTCTTATGAAGGACTTTCTAAATCTGCCCATAACGGATTATGAGACGGCGCGTGCCGCCTACCGGATCGAACGCGAGGAGCTGCAAATCAAGGGCGGCCTGCAGGATCAATATGCGGCAACGTTCGGCGGGTTCAACTTTATGGAATTCGAAAGAGACCGTGTGATCGTCAATCCGCTGAGGGTAAAGCAGGAGGTCATCAACGAGTTGGAGCACAACCTTCTGCTATGTTACACGGGCTCAACGCGCATGTCGGACGGGATCATCAATGATCAGGTGGGCCGATACGAACAACACGACGAAGACACTCTTCAGGGGCTCAGGCGCCAGAAACAACTCGCCGTTGAAATGAAAAATGCGCTCCTGCAACGGCGCCTGAATGATTTCGGCGAACTACTGGATGAAGCCTGGCAATTCAAGAAAATGTTGTCACCGAAGATCAGCAACCCGAAGATCGATGAGATGTACAACTCTGCCCGTAAGGCCGGTGCCATCGGTGGGAAGGTAACCGGCGCAGGCGGCGGTGGCTATATGCTTTTTTATTGCCGTTTCGAACACAAACACCGCGTGGCTGAAGC
>Ga0315540_10002081_pt1 | contig 11332 bp, 7 predicted proteins | sample SalMarSW160110MG_FD_203677 | JGI IMG/M metagenome (GOLD analysis project Ga0315540, IMG submission 203677) | Salt marsh sediment microbial communities from the Plum Island Ecosystem LTER, Massachusetts, United States - Salt Marsh Sediment SW1601-10 ... | reverse complement strand
TTAACATAAGCTTTACCACTCATTGTAACAATTTTGCTTTTCTTATTTCCCATTACTATTTCCAGATACAGCTGATCTCCCGGCATAACAGGTTTCCTGAACTTAGCATTATTTATCTGCATAAAGTAAACCAGCTTTTCCTCAGGATTAGGAAACGAATTAAGTAAAAGGACACCACCTGTTTGCGCCATCGATTCAATTATCAGAACTCCCGGCATTATCGGCTGACCGGGGAAATGCCCTTCGAAGAAAGGTTCATTGACTGTGACAGATTTTACTCCAATTACCTTTTTATCCATTTCAAGATGGATAATTTTATCAACTAATAGAAATGGATAACGGTGAGGAAGAATTCTTTGAATTGCATTTACATCAAATACAATTCCTTCTTTCTTAACAAACTGAAATTTCTTTACAAGTTTTTTCTGCTGATAAAGTTTTCTTACCTGTTTTGCAAACTCCACATTAGCCATGTGACCGGGGCGCGCTGCAAGTATTTGTGCTTTTATGGGGGCGCCGATCAACGCAAGATCTCCAAGAAGATCCAACAACTTGTGGCGAACAGGTTCGTTCTTAAAGCGAAGTTCTTTATTATTTAGTATTCCATTTTTACCAATAGAAACTTTATTTTTAATACCAATTTTTTTTCTGAGTCCTTCCAGTTCATTTTTATTTAGATTATGATCAATAATCACTACTGCATTATCGATATCACCACCTTTGATTAGGCCGGAGCTTGCAAGCAGTTCAACTTCACTCAGGAAACAAAAAGTTCTTGCGGGAGCGAATTCATTTACAAATTCTTTTTCAAGATCAAACAAGCCAGTGTGCTGACTTCCCAAAGCTGGGTTTTGATAATCAACCATAACAGTTATTCTGTAATTATCAAGTGGGAGAGCAACAATATCTATTTGCTTTTCTTCGTTATGGTACATTACGGTTTCATCAATTATAAGGTAATCTTTAGGCGCTTCCTGCTGAACGAATTTTGCGTTCTTTAAAACTTCAACATAAGGCACCGCACTGCCATCACCGACCGGTGGTTCGATTCCCTCTAGCTCAATAATCAGATTATCTATTTGAAGTCCGACAACTGCTGCAAGTACATGTTCAACTGTGTGAACTTTTGCTTCACCCACTGCAAGGGTTGTTCCGCGGGAAACATCAACAACATAATCCGCGTTTGCTGGTATTTCAGGTCTGTCAGGAAGATCAACTCTAACAAATTTAATTCCATAATTTTCCGGTGCCGGTTTGAAAGTCATTTCACATTGCGTCCCAGTGTGTAATCCAATACCTGACATTGAAACTTCGTGAGCAATAGTCCTTTGTGATTCTAACATTAATTAGCCTGAAATTTGTTATCCGAAATATTTAATAGAATTTTTGTGAAAATGATTTTCAAAATACCAAGATGAGCCCTGAAATACAATAAAGACAACAGGTATTCAATCCAGATTAAAACCTATAAAGGCTTTTATTTGTTTGACTTTTGGATTTCTTCCCGGAGAGTTTTTACCTGACTTTCAAGTTCTTTTATTCTTTCGGCATAATCAGGCAGGCTCCTTAGATGTGCCTCCAGCCTTAACGCCGAGCTTAATTCCTTAGCCGGAGTACCAAAATATTTACCCGATTTTTTAATTGATTTAGATATTCCGGACTGTGCAAGCAAAATAGTATTATCTGCGATTTCAATATGTCCAACAAGTCCGACCTGGCCAGCAAGTATACAATTTTTCCCGATCTTTGTGCTCCCAGAGATACCTGTCTGTGAGGAAATAACTGTATTTCTTCCCACTGTTACATTGTGCGCAATCTGAACCAGGTTATCTATTTTTACTCCACTTTTTATCTGTGTTGAGCCGAGGGAAGCCCGATCTATAGTTACATTTGCGCCAATTTCAACGTCATCTTCTATAATTACATTTCCCACCTGGGGAATTTTTTGATATACACCTTTTTCATCAGGATTAAAACCAAATCCATCGGAACCGATTACAGTACCGGGATGAATAATTGCCCTTTTCCCGACTTTACAGTTTTCACGAATACTAACATTTTGAAATAGTAATGATCCATCTCCTATTTCAACATTGTCAGACAAAACTGTGTTGTGGAAAATCTTAACTTTCTCTCCGATCTTACAACCGGCTGATACAACAACATTTTTCCCCAGAGCAGTCCCCTCACCAATTTCTGCGGAAGGATGAACAAATGCGGTTTCATCAATTCCACCAAGCGGAAACTCAGGAGTAAAGTAATTCCGTATTAAAGTGAAGAAAACTTTTTCGGGAAAATCAACTTCAATGTAAGATATGTCGTTCCTGATCTTATCAAAACCGGTTTTGACGAGAATAGCGGACGCTTTGGTTGAACTAAAATATTTTTCGTACGAAGGGTGGTAGAGAAAAGTGAGTTCCTCGTTTTTTGCTTCATCTATTTTTGCAAGATTACTTATGACTAAATTCCCATCACCTGAAATTTTTCCTCCGACTAAATTAGCAATTTCCTGCAGCTTAATTTTCATTTAACAACTAATAATTAATTCAATTTTAATTTGTCAATTACTAAAGGAGTAATATCATATTTTTCTTTTGCATAGAGTAATGTCACATCACTGCTTCTGTCAAACACAAGGTCAAGGTCTTCTTCCTGAGCTACTTCTTTTATAACGCTGAATACCTTGTTCTGTATAGGCTTCATCAATTCGTCCTGTTTCTGAAACAATTCTCCCTTGGTCCCAAATTTTTGATTGCGGTAATTATCAATATCCTGCTCCATCTTTGCAATTTCAGCTTCCATATCCTTTTTTGTCTGATCAGTCATTATCAGTTTTCTTCTTTCGTAATCATCTTTTTTTGCCGCCAGATCTGCTTGCATTTTCGCAAGTTCACTTTTCCAGGTTCGAATAAAGGAATCAAGTTTTTGCCTGGCATCCTGTGCGTCAGGCAGCTTATCAAAAATTGTATTTGAATCAACATAGCCGATCTTTAATTGTGCTAGTGAAAAGCCTGAAAAGAGGCAAAGGATAAATATTAGGGATAAATATGTTTTTTTCATCAGAACTCCGGTACTTTTAAAAAGACTTAATTTAACATATTAAATCTTTAACTAAACAACGAGTCACTTTAAAATAATAAATTATTGATTCCTATAAGAATTTATTCTTAAATGGGAACCAATAATTTTATTCAAAGTTGGCAGGAAAATCTGTAAAGCTATTTAGTAGTTCCGCGTTTCAGCTTATCTAAAACTTTGTAGGTTATATCATAAGCAGGGTCGCCGTAAAGGAGCACAGCATCGCCGGCTTTGTCAAAAACGAACTGCATACCTTCTTCTTTTGCCACATCTGATATTGCTTTATATACTTTTGCTTTCACCGGTCCAAATATCGTCTCATTTTCCTTATAGATCTCTCCGCTAGGCTGTGCGAATTTTTGTTTTTTGTAATTATCAATGTCCTGTTGCTGTTTTAGAAGCTTTTGCTGAGCAGCAAGCTGTTTGTCCTCAGGCATTGTCTTTGCCTGTTTTTGATAATCAGCATATTCTTTTTGCAGAGCTGCTGTTAATGTATCTACATGTGAGTTCCATTGACTAACTAAAGCATCGAGATCACCCTGAGCTTTAATTGCCTCGGGGAACTGAGCCAATATAGTTTGAGAATCAACGTAGCCTAATTTAACCGGGCCGGTTTGTGCAAAAATAAAATTACTGCCCAATAACATTGCTGTGATTAATACCAGGTACTTTTTCACTTTTCTTACCTCTCTAAATTAATTAAATGATTAATTAAAATTAAAAGCCTTTACCAAACTGAAAATGGAACGTCCACTTCGGTTGTGATCCATCTACGATCGGTCTGTCAAATCCATACCCTATGTCAAAGCCTATAAGACCTACAGGGTTAATCAAAATCCTTGCCCCAAAACCTGCTGATCTTCTCAAATCAAACGGATCGGTTTTATTAAGATTCTCAAATACATTACCGGCTTCCGCAAAAGCAAGCACATAAAATGGAATCGGTTCCTGAGTAACCGAAACTCTGAGTTCTGTTGTATATCTCATCATTACCCGTCCGCCTAGGACCTGCCCGCTGGAATTTTTGGGTCCGATTGATCTGTCTTCATATCCTCTTAAAGGTGTTGTTGCTATCACAAGACCGTTTCCACCCATAAAGAAAAAGTCAAACGGGTTAATGGTTGTATTTGACTCAAGCTCTTTTATATAGCCAAGCTCAGCTATTGTATAGAGAGTAAACCTGCTGGAACCAAATAATCTTCTGTACCATTCCGAACTGAAATGAAGTTTATAATAGTCAACATTGCCGGGCAAAAACGGACCGCCAGAAATTTGGCCGTCCAAACTGACATTCGATCCCTGCGATGGGAAGGTCGGGTTATCAATATTTTTTCTGACTATAGTAGCTCCCAGAGTAAATTCATTAGTTAATCCAGTTACATAATAACCCCCACCATTAATTACATCATTTCTCTGGTATCTTAAAAATCCCTGAACACTGAAAAAATCATCCGGCCATTTTAATCTTCGTCCCAATTTCAGCGTCGCACCTGTTTGGCGTAAATCGTAAATATATTGTTGCCGTGTATCGAAAACTTCAAAACCTACTAGTGTTGGAGTATTAAACAACCATGGCTCAGTAAATCCTAGAGAAAATGTTCTGTAAACACTTGAGACACCAAACTGCCAGTTAAAACTGAGTATCTGACCGCCGCCCAATTTAAAGGGTTTAATAAGGGAGAAGTTTGATAACGTAATTCCTATTGCTCCACTGAATCCAAAACTGCCGCTATAACCTACAGAAGCATTAAGAAAGTCACTCGATTTTTCGTCAACATTAAAAGTAACATTTACAGTGCTATCATTTGCCAGGTTTGTTGAAATCCCCTCTGGTCCATATAATTTTTCTACATTAAAATATTTCAGGTTGGCAAGCTGTTGAATACTTCTTAACAAAAGCCCACGATTAAAATAAGCCCCCGGTATTGTATAAAGCTCTCTCCTGATAACCTTATCCATTGTTTTAGTATTTCCTTCAATACCAACTGTTCCGATCTTAAACTGATTTTTTTCCTGTACGCGTATATTTATGTCTACAGAATCACCTGGAACTCTTGTTTCCACTGGCGTCACATTAAAAGTCAGATAACCATTATCCAGATATAGTGCAGAAACATCTGACTGTTGTTCGTTACCGTGAAGATTTTTTTGCAACTTATCATAATTAAAGACATCGCCTTTTGCAAGGTCCAGTCTTTGGCTTAATATATAATCGGGGAAAACAGTGTTACCTTCCCAGGTTATATTCCTGATAAAATACTGCGGCCCTTCATAAACATTTACAATTACTTTAACATCTTCTTTATTATTAGAATAAACCAATGAATCGCCGAGCACTTCGGCATCACGATATCCCTTCGATTGGTAAAAATCTGTAATCTTCTTTTCGTCTTTTTTTAATTTATTCGGATCAAACTTTGAGCCCTGCCAGAATTTCCACCATTTAGCTTCGTGAATATCGTCCATCTCACCTTTCAAATCACCATTATCAAAGTGTTTGTTTCCGGTAAACTCAATGTCTCTTACTGTTGTTTGATTGTTTTCAGTAATATTGATTTTTAATAGGATTCTATCCTTAATTCTATCAATTAAATTGGAATACACCTGGTCAGCTTTGTTATAATGAAGCTTGTATTCGTCCGATAGGTCCTTTTCATTTTGCCAGGTTGTTATTATCTCATCTTCAGTTGTATCAGCTTTGAAAAATTTAAAGTATTCCATATCAACTATTGCGTTCAAATAGCCGTCATCATCATACATTTTAAGGATAGTTTGTTTTAACCTTGCAACGTCCTGCGGCTTTAAAATTTGTCCCCTAATAAAGTTAATTTTTTCTTCAAGTTTGCTATCACTCAATTCATCATTACCTGAAAGTACAGCCTTTTCAAATCTTTGATATTCTTTAACCTTAATTAAAAGGAAAACGCCATCGCCGACCTGTTTTTCTATTAGTATTTGTACATCAGAAAAAATATTCAAGGCATCTATCTGCCTGATTGCAGTTGTGGAATTATCACCTACTTTAATTTCACCGCCGATTTTAAGACCACTATTAGCTATAATAGTAGCAGCATCAGCAGATTTGTTACCTTCGACTGTAATTCCTAATATTTTATAACTTTTACCGAATGATTGTGAATAAGAAACCGTAGAAATAAATAACAGAAAAAACACAATAAGGTATTTATACAATTTCTTTGGGGAGGTTTGAAACATTCTTTAAGCCTTTAACATTCTTTTTTAGTTGATCACTTAGTTTTCCGAATCTTCTTTCTCTTTGCTGAAAACTTTTAATTGCGTCATACAAATCCTTCCGTCCAAAGTCGGGCCAAAGCACATCAGAAATATAAAATTCGGTATATGCTATCTGCCATAATAAAAAATTACTAACTCTGAATTCTCCGCTTGTTCTTATAAGAAGATCCGGATCAGGAATATTTTTTGTGGTTAAGTGGTCAGCAACACATTGCTCATTTATTTCGTCTGCTGAAATTTCACCCACAGATACAAGATTTGTAATCTTTTTAATCGCTTCAAGGAGTTCCCATCTGCCGCTGTAGCTTAACGCTAGATTAAGTGTCATTTTTTTATTGTTCTTGGTCTTTTCTACAGCTTCAAACAATTCGTGCTGAACTTCTCCCGGTAACGAGTTAACATTCCCGATTGTAGTCAGCTTTATATTGTTTTCATTTAATTCACCAACTCTTTCCTTCAGACTTTTTAGGAGAAGTCTCATCAGCATCGAAACTTCCTCTTTTGGTCTGTTCCAGTTTTCTGTTGAAAAAGTATAGAGAGTTAAATATTTAACACCTAATTCAGCGCAAGTTTCAGTGATTTCTTTTACTGTATCAACACCGCGTTTGTGCCCTGCGACACGAGGAAGACCTCTTTTTTTTGCCCATCTTCCGTTTCCATCCATTATAATTGCAATGTGGGCAGGAATTTCACCAGATTTCTTTAGCGCCTCCTGTAGTTTTTCATCGGATTGCGATTGAGATTTACCCAAATTCTTACCTAAAAATTGATAAAGCGTGTAAAATTAACCCTATACCGCTTTAATGTCAAGATAACTAAATGTTTGGTTTGCTTACAATTACTTAAAGTTTACCCCTGATTTTGTTCAAAAATAAAATGAGTTTTCGGCGAATAAAAGGCAAAAATATAGAATAAAGATGTAACTTGTTGAATTGTATTCTTCTAATAATGAGGAGGCAGGTTTTTAACCTGCCTCTATGAATCTATTGAATTACTTTCCGCCTTTTTTGCTGAAATCAGGATATGGCGGTGGCGGTGGAATAGTTGGAGTATTTTTTTTTAATTCCTGTTTTACAATTTCAATAGCTTTATCAAGCTGATCATCAATTCCCTGGTAAACTCTTGCCGGATCATTGTAAACTTCAATGTCGGGATCAACGCCGTGTCCTTCCATAATCCATTTTTTCCCATGGAGGTCATAACGTGAAAATTCGGGTTTCGTTAAATATCCTCCATCCATCAAAGGAAGTGAACCACGAATACCAACAACTCCGCCCCAGGTTCTAATTCCAATCACAGGTCCGATTTTATCGTGCTTAAACCTGTAAGTGAAAATATCACCATCGGATGCAGAGAACTGATCTGCAAGCAGAACTTTTGGACCGACCTGCATTCCACCGGGATCATAAGAAGGAGCGGTGTTTCTCGCAATGTCTATCATTACTGCTTCGCGCCGCAGCTTTTCAATTATCATCGGTGAAACATTACCTCCGCCATTACCACGTACGTCAATTATTAATGCTTTCTTTAAAAGCTGCGGATAAAAATGTTTTACAAATTCATTCAGTCCTTCAGCCCCCATATCAGGAATATGAATATATCCAACTTCACCATTGGTTGCTTTGTTAACTTTTTCTATGTTGCCTTCAACCCAATCGTAATAATCCAGACTGTGTTCGTCTGCAATAGGTACAACTGTAGTTTCATGGCTTCCATCTTTCATAGGAGTTATATTCACAGTTAGTTTAACCTGCTTGCCTGCTTTGTCAACCAACAATTCATAAATATCATTCACCTTGTCGGTTGGCTGTCCATCAACTGCAATTATATAATCTCCGACTTTAACATTCACTCCAACTTCTGTCAAAGGCGACCGGGTGCTTTTATCCCAGTTTTCACCTTTTAATATTTCATCAATTTTATAATAACCTGTTTTAGGATCTTTCGAAAGTCTTGCACCAAGAAGCCCGAGGTTTACTCTTTCGGGTTTTGGATAATCTCCCCCGCCTACATAAAGGTGACCAGAATTGATTTCACCAATCATTTCGCCGATGATGTATGTCAAATCCTGCCTGCAATTAACATAAGGAACAAGCGGCGCATATTTATCTTTTATAGATTTCCAGTCTACTCCATGCATATTAGGAGCAAAATAGAAATCGCGCATCTGGCGCCAACATTCATTGAAAATTTCCGTCCATTCAGCATGACGATCAAGTTTTACCTTCATATCAGAAAGATCAAGCTTATCTTTCATATCTACTTTTTGAAGAGGCAGATCAAGGATTGCATATTCGTTGTGACCACTTACAAGTATTTTCTTCTGATCTGTAGAGATTTCAAATCCATTAACTTCACCAAGCTCGGTTTCTTTTTTATCTTTTAAGCTGAAGACTTTTAAGTTTGTTTTACTGTCCGAACTGCTTCTTTCAAGGTAATACAATTTATCGCCAACAGAAACGAGATTCCTGTAATTTGAAGCAGCGATAGGAAGTTCTATTATTCTCCCGTTTAACCCATCCGGATCAACTTTTACATTAACTTTATCTTTTGATTCTTTGCTTTCACTTTTAGTTTCATTTTTATTTTCATTGCTGTTTTCTTTCTTGTCTTCTGTAATTTTAACTTCGTCGCTTTTCGGTTCAAAAGGAGAAGGTGTATCCTTTATAAGGGTAACGAGATAAATCTTCGCCATATCCATGTAAATAGTATTGAATTCTGTTTGTCCGTATGATGGTCTGAATGTTCTTTGAGAAACAAAATATAGATATTTACCATCGCTGCTGAATTCTGGTGAGTAGGAAGAATACCAGCCGTCTGTAACTGCATAAGTCTTTTCATCGGTCATTGAATAAAGATAAACTTTGTTCTGTACATCAACTTCATTTTTTGCGTAAGCTATCCATTTACTATCAGGCGACCAGACATAATCATTAAACTCCCACGCTTTTGCCTGAGCAACTTGTATTACTTTTTTTGAATCAACATCTACATAAAGTAGCCGGAGTTTCTTATCAGCCCACATAATTTTTTTACTATCGGGCGACCAGTAAAGAGTATATTTGTATGTATCGGCTCCGTTTGTCAATTGTTTCGATTCGCCGGAACCATCCTGCGCAATTATATAAATCTCATCTTCACCCGAAGCATCTGAAATATAAGCGATCCACTTTCCATCAGGAGACCATTTAGGATTTCTATCGTGTACACCAGGTGAGTTTGTTAAATTTCTGGTTGGTCCGTTCTTAGCCGGAACTGTAAATATATCCCCGCGTGCATTGAAGAGAGCTCTGCTGCCGTCGGGTGATATTTCATAAGAATCAATATTCTTACCAACTGAAACTATGCCGCCTCTTCCGCTATCAAAATCTTCATCAATTTGAATCGGCACTTTTTCGGCTTTTTCCGTTGCCAGATCAAATTTATAAATGTATCCGCCGTTTTCGTAAACTATCGCTTTATCGCCAATCGAAGGAAATTTTATATCATAATCATTGTAGCTGGTTAATTGTCTTGTGCTTTTTGTCATAATATCATAGACATAAAGGTTCATTGTTCCCGTGCGATCTGAAACGAAATAGATTTTATTTCCATGCCACATCGGGATAATATCCTGCGCCGGGTTGTTGGTTATGTTTTCAGTTTTCTTTGTTGCAAAATCATAAACCCATATATCATCAGCCATTCCGCCGCGATATCTCTTCCAGGTTCTGAATTCTCTGAATACCTGGTTGTATGCGAGCTTGCTTCCGTCAGGAGAATATGAACAAAAGCCGCCGCGTGAAAAAGGCAGCTGGTGAATTAATCCACCATCTTTATTTACCAGATAAAGCTGGCCATTAAAATCATTCCATTCTCTTTCGCGTGAACGAAAAACTATTTCGTCATTATTTTTCCAGCCAAAGACAATATTGTTCGGCCCCATCCTGTCTGAAATATCATCCCGACCAAGTGTTGAAGTATAAGTAACTCTTTTCGGAACACCTCCTTCTGCAGACATTAGATAGACTTCAGTGTTGCCGTCGTACTGTCCTGTAAATGCAATATATTTTCCATCTGGTGAAAATCTCGCAAACATTTCGAACCCAATATCGTTTGTCATCTTTCTTGCAATACCGCCATTAGCAAAAACGGTGTATAAGTTGCCGGCATAAGTAAAAACAATCTGGTCACCGTATATTGCCGGAAACCTTAACAAGCGTGCTTCGTTGCCTGCATAAGTATAAACAGTAAAAAGCAAAAGAAATAAAGAGAAGAATAGTTTCTTCATAAGAGCTCCATAATTATAAATTATTAATAGCTTGTGATGCTTTGCCAAATTGAAAATTTAACATTTTAATATTGAATCAAAAATTCAACATTTATGTGATGGATGGAAACGGTAAAGAATCCCGTTTAGTTCTTAAAAAGCAGGAAGCATTTTATATAATAGAATATAAAGCAAACTCAGAACCTTTATGAGTATGGTTGATGTCTCCGTAAACTCTCAATTTTCCCTCAAACCATTCATCAGTAAGACCGTTTTTTTCGGCTACCAGTTTTAGCCACTTTATTTCCTTGTCGGGAACAATGCCGTCAGAGAATGCCAGCTTCAAACCGTCACACACAAAAGATTCAGCAATTTTATTGTGGGAAAATTCAAAAGGTTCTTCGTGAATATACTTATTAGCAAGCAAGCTTTTCAAAGTGTCTTCATAAAAATCAGTAGCAAATCCAAGTCTCAAAGCTATATCTCTTATTATTTTTTTTTCAGGTTCAGTGAGTTTGTTATCTTTTTTTGCAATTACAAGTAATCCCTTCAAATAATTACTTTTATCAAGAACTGAGAATTCCATTTTCTTCCCTTATTTTTTCGTTCCAAAGTTATAAAAATTATCGCTTTATTAACAAGTATAAATTTTTGCTTATGGAATGCTGAAGGAAAATGTTCAAAGAAAATTTATTGATATGAATTCTAATTTATGAAAGGCAATTATTAATTTATATTGAACTTATTTAA
>Ga0315540_10002077_pt1 | contig 11341 bp, 11 predicted proteins | sample SalMarSW160110MG_FD_203677 | JGI IMG/M metagenome (GOLD analysis project Ga0315540, IMG submission 203677) | Salt marsh sediment microbial communities from the Plum Island Ecosystem LTER, Massachusetts, United States - Salt Marsh Sediment SW1601-10 ... | reverse complement strand
CGGCGCCGGTGGCGACCTGTCACAACGCCTGATCGTTCCCGCGTTGTTCAATCTGTATCTTGACGGCCTGTATCCGCAGCATTTTCGTCTGCTGGCGGTGGACCGCAAGGACTACGATGATGAAGAGCTGGCACGTCGCTATCGCGAGGCGGTAACGAACCATTCCCGCCGAGGGGCGCCGCCGGACAAGGCATGGGATGAATTTGCCAAGCTTATTCACCATGTTCGCATGGATCTCAGCGATTCGGACGGCTATGGCAGGCTTGGTGAGATGCTGAATGACGTGGAGCGTGAATGGGGTGGGCAGGCCCACCGCATCTTTTACCTGGCGCTGCCGCCGTCGCTGTTTTCCACCGTAGCGGACGAGCTCGGCAAGGCCGGGTTGGCCGAACAGCGCAAACGGGCGCGGCTGGTGTTGGAAAAGCCGCTGGGACACGACATCGATTCTTTCTGCAGCATCGATCGGGCCGTCCACGAACACTTCGACGAATCCCAGGTATATCGCATCGATCACTTCCTGGGCAAGGAGACGGTGCAGAATATCCTGGCCATGCGATTTGCCAATCCTATTTATGAGCCGGTATGGAATCGCCGCTATGTAGACCACGTGGCTATCACCGTTGCCGAGACGTTGGGTGTCGAGCACCGCAGCGGCTACTATGAGAACGCCGGCGCCCTGCGTGACATGGTGCAGAATCATCTGCTGCAGTTGCTGTGCCTTGTGGCCATGGAGCCCCCGGTCGCGTACGATGCTGACGATGTTCGGGGCAAGAAGATGGATGTGCTGAGAGCTCTGCGACCTATCACCCACGACAGCGTCTCCAAGTATGCCGCCCGTGGACAGTACGCCCCCGGTTGGATACGCGGGACGAAAATGGCGGCCTACCGGGAGGAGCCGGGCGTGGATCGGCGTTCAAATGTCGAGACTTACGCCGCACTCAAGCTTTATGTGGATAATTGGCGCTGGCAGGATGTGCCGTTTTATTTGCGAACGGGCAAACGTATGGGCGCCGATGTATCAGAGATATCCATCCGCTTTCGCGACGTGCCTCATCGGGCGTTTCCCGCGGCAGTGGGTCTTAACGAGCAACCAGCCAGGCTCATCATTCAGATCCAGCCGGAGCAGGGCATCGTCGTCAAGTTCATGGCCAAGGAGCCGGGTTTCATGCTGAGGCTTCGCCCAGTGGACATGCGCTTCAGCTATCAGGAAGCCTTCGGCTGTGATACGCCTGACGCATACGAGACGCTGTTGAGGGATATTATGATCGGGGATGCCACCTTGTTCATGCGTTCCGATCAGGTGGAAGCGGCCTGGCGCCTGTTGATGCCGGTGCTGGAGGTATGGGAGGAAAACCCCGCGCCGGATTTTCCCAACTATGCCGCGGGCACCTGGGGTCCGGAATCGGCGGAGCTGCTTATCGCCCAGGACGGCAATAGTTGGATGATTCCGACATTGAAAAAGGGGCATGACGATGAGGAGTGTCATTGACGGTGCCGGAGTACCTGTAGATTTCTCGATTGATATCACGCGCTTCTTCAATCCAGCCCCGCTATATCCAGTACCACGTGCCGGATCGCCGCGCGCCGCCAGGTATAGGTGATGTGTATATACCCGTCACGGGTCTGAATGACCGCAGGATAGGAAAATTCCCCCGCTGACGATTCCAGGACGGATAATGCGCGCCATGCACGACCGTCATCGCTGACCGCTACATTGAGGGGGCTGCGGGGACGCCATGTGCCGGGCCGGCGGTGAGTGTGGTTGTAGACCAGCACGATCCGCCCGTCGCTTAGGGCCACGGCATCAATGCCGCTGCACGGATTGGGCAGGCTTATCAGGCAAAGCGGTGACCAGCTATTGCCCCGGTCGGCCGACCAGCTCTCGGCGATGTAGCCCTGTTGTGTGCGGCACAGCAATTGTAGTCTTCCGCCGCGGTGGGGGATGAGCGTGGGCTGGATGGCGGCGATGGCGCCGGCTTCGTTCAAGTCCGGGCCGCGCGCCCACCGCCGGCCATCCTGCGTACTCCGTTCCAGGTGTACCCGCCAGCCACCGAGCTCTGTGCTTGATGGACACAGCAGCGTGCCGTCGGTCAGGGCGAGAGGTTTGTTTTTGCTGGGGCCGACGAGGCCGTCTGGCAGTGATTCCGGCACGGACCACGTAACACCGCCGTCCCGCGAACGCTTCAGCATGCCGCGCCAATGGGCGCAGTCTGGGCCGATTTTATAGAACAACAGTAATTCGCCGGCGCTCGTGTGATGCAGTACAGGATTCCAACACGGCAGTCGCTCGCTGCCGTTTGTCTGTCCGTCGGCCACCGGTTCTGGAGAGGACCAGGCACAGCCGTCATGACGTGACACCCAGATCGCCACGTCGCAGCGACCTTCATCGCTGCCCGCGAAAAACGCACATACCAAACCGCGTGAGGTCTCGGCGATGGTCGAGGCATGGGAGATCAGGCGGCCATTGCCTGGAGAGATGAAATGAGAGTGGATAACGGCGTTTGTCATTGACTGAAGTGCGTATTACCGATAATGGAACACAGGGAAAGTCTTCGGCTTATGAGGTAAGCAGGGTGTTAAAAAACAGTCCGCTAAGGCGGCGCAGGGATGCGGCGCTCGAAAACCGAAACCGAAGTGTTTGGTTTTCGGAGCGAGCCGCAGGCGTGTACCGCGGCGCAGCGAGTTGAAAAAGGTCAGGTAGGGACTTTTTCAACATCCTGTTAGGCGCCCGTGTGGCACGCGATCCGGCGGGCTGATATATTGACTCGAAGTGAGGGGCACGGTACCTGACTACCAGAATCCTGCGAGTGTAGACTGCGCATCCCGGTACGAGAGCTTGCCGTCGAAGAGGCGCGCCGCATCGGTAAAATGATGCGCGGACGATTTGCCGGCATCTTCGATATGTATTACATCTATACCGGCCGCTTTCAGATGATCGGCAATCAGCGCCCTGTGGCAGTGGCGCCACGCCCGCTCGGCGCACATGATGGCCGTGGATTGGCGTGCCGCTGTCTGTACTAACCGCTCAACGGCCTTCTGGAAGATATCGGTTTCCATATAATCGGCGTAGCCGCGCAACGCCGCTTCCCGCCATGCCGTATTTACCGAGTCCGGTCGAGGTGAGCGGCCGCCGCCAAGTTCGGCGAAGGCCAGGTAGCCGATGCCCGCCTCGGAGAGGGATGTCGCCAGGGGGTTGGCGCCGAAGTGGGGAAAGCGTCTCGACCCCGGATATCGGCGCACGTCGGCCAGCATCTGGATGTGATGAGCCTCAAGGGCACCGATGAATTCCTCAGCGCTTCGCGCGGAGTGGCCAATGGTCCAGAGGGTGACGGCGCTGTACATGGGGCTGGGTTCAAGGTGTGATGATTACGTACAGCTGCTTAACGGAAGCGGCGATGGCCACTTATATATTAGTGGATCTTATTGTACTATGGCATGATTGAATCTTTATGACCTAAATAGAGTCATAATATCTCGAAGAAGCCTTTTCTCAACCCGTTCCGTCATGCAAGGAGGCAGTCCATGGTGAAGATATTGATTACCGCGATATGGGTGATGTGCGCCGTGTCGTTCAATATATCTCAAGTATCTGCCGCAGAGAGCGGAGATGCGGGCAAGGGTGAGTCGATCGCCGCTAACTGCGCCGCCTGCCACGGGGCCAAGGGGAGCAATACCACAAGCAATACCATACCCCGGTTGGCCCAGCAGGTCGCGCCGTATATCGTTAAGCAGCTACACGACTTCAAATCCGGCGCGCGCAAAAACTCCATCATGTCTACCATGGCGTCTATGCTGTCTGACCAGGGCATGCTCGATGTGGCGGCCTATTTCTCCGGTCAGAAGATAGCCGCCGGCAAGTCGGGTAACGAGTCGCTGGCAGAACAGGGTCGGCGGATCTACAGCGGCGGTGTTTCTGCATCCTCGGTACCGGCTTGCGCCTCATGCCATGGCGCTGACGGCGCAGGCGTGACGCCCGCATATCCCCGCCTGGCGGGTCAGCACGGGGCCTATATTGTCGCTCAACTCAAGGCATTCAAGGCCAAGGACCGCACTAATGACATGTCCAGTGTCATGCGCGATATCGCCGGACGCCTGGACGACCATCAGATCGAGGCCGTGGCCGAGTATCTCAAGGGTTTGTGATGCTCCGGGGGGGTGTCCGCGATGCGCCGGTTCAGTGTATGTCGCGCCAGTAGGCACGCTTGAGCAGATAGGCAAGGATGGAAAAGATCACCAGGAAGCCGATGACCCACGGACCGAGCGCCCTGCGCTTGAGTATGGATGGGTCACTGGCGTACTGCAGCCACGCCGTTAAGTCTCTGGTCGCCTGATCGAACTGCTGCTGCGACATCGAGCCCTTTACCAGGAGATTTCCCTGGGCATCATGGACTCCGCCCAGGGGGGCGAGGATGTTGGGCATGGCGACGTTATGAAACAGATGGTTGTTCCAGCCCAGCGGTCGGTCCGGATCGAGATAGAAGCTTTTCAGGTAGGTATATATCCAGTCTTCCCCGCGATAGCGGGCCTCCAGCGTCAGGTCCGGCGGCGCGGTGCCGAACCAGTTAGCGGCGTCATCGGAATCCAGATTCGAGATCATGCCTTTGTTGTATTCGGCACCCCCGGGGGTCATCAACATCCACTCCACCTCATGCTTGGTCATGTCCAAGTCATCGGCAACGCGGTTGTAGCGTAGGTACTTCAGGTTGTGGCAGCCCAGGCAGTGGCTGGCGAACAGTTTCGCGCCGCGGCGCAGGGTTTCGCGGTTTAGGTCATAGTGGGGTTTCAGCAACCGCGCCCCGTTGCCCTCGGCGGCGGCCCCGGCACCGGTATGCAGCAGTGCCGATAATGCCACTACGAACATAACCGCGATTTTCATCACAGCGTCACCCGATCCGGCACCTTGCGGGTGGTCTCGATGCGGCTGACCACGGGCAGGGACAGGAAAAACAGGAAGTACAGAGCCAGACATATGCGCCCCGGCAGCAGCAACGCTGCGGACGCAGGGCGCATTCCGATCCAACCAAGAATCGCCACCGCGATAACCAGGGTTAAGAGCATGGCGAGATACACCGGCCGGTAGCGCGCGGATTTGACCGGGTTGCGGTCCAGCCATGGCAGGAAAAACGGAAGCAGCACCCCCACGGCCATGGCCATGATGCCGCCCAGCTTATCAGGTATCGAGCGCAGCATGGCGTAATAGGGTGACAGATACCAGGCGGGGGTGATGTCCGGCGGTGTCTTGAGCGGGTTGGCCGGGGTGTAATTGGCGTGTTCGATGAACAAGCCGTTAACCGTTGGCGCATAGAACATCACGGCACTGAACAGGATGAGGAATACCCCCATGCCGTACACGTCCTTGACGGTATAGTAGGGGTGGAACGGGATGCCGTCCAGGGGTTTGCCGTCGGGTCCGCGGTGCTTTTTGATCTCGATGCCGTCAGGGTTATTGGAGCCGACTTGGTGCAGTGCCAGAACATGCATTACTACGAGTGCGATCAGTATCAGGGGAACCAGCACCACATGGTAAGCCATGAAGCGGTTCAAGGTCTCGGTGCCTATGCCGAAGCCACCGCGCACCAGCGACGTCAGCCAGTCGCCTATAAAGGGAACGGCCTCGATAACGGAACTGATCACCTTGGCGCCCCAGTAGGACATGTCGCCATAGGGAAGGACGTAGCCGAGGTAGGCCTCCGCCATCAGCGCCAGATAGATGGCGAAGCCGATCATCCACAGCAGTTCCCGCGGCGATTTGAAGGAACCGTACATGAGGCCGCGGAATATATGCAGGTAGACCACGATGAAGAACATGGACGCGCCGGTGGTATGGGCATAGCGCAGCAGCCATCCCCAATTGACGTCATACATGATGGTCTGGATGGAGTCGAAGGCGGATTTTTCATTGGGCTGGTAATGAATAAGCAGAAAGATGCCGGAAATGATCTGAATTCCCAGTACCACGAGTGCCAGGGAGCCGAAGATAAACCAGATGTTGAAATTTTTCGGGGCGTAGTATTCCGTGAGGTGTTCGCGCATCATCTCGCGAAACGGGAAGCGGTCATTGATCCAATTGATGAGTCCTTTCATGTCTGCGGCTTCCTATTTGCTAAAACGCACTGGTGCCACGGAATCGTCAGCAAATCTTCGTTTGCGGATACAGGGACGTGATCTTTATTTTGGTATCGCCGTCGGCAAAGTCGTATTCGGGGATGGCCATATTAAGCGGGGCCGGTACGTCTTTGAAGACCCTGCCTGACAGGTCGTAGAAGGATCCATGGCAGGGGCAGTGATAACCTCCCAGCCAACTGTGATTGACGGAGCCCTTTTCCGGCTTGAAGGCCGGAGAGCAGCACAAATGAGTGCATACCCCCACCATGACGAACCACTGAGGTTTACGAGACCGGTGGATATTGTTGCAGTAGGGAGGCTGCTGGGGATGCTCGTTGCCCGGGTCACGCAGTTCGGGGGTGACCTGCTCGAGAGTGGCCAGCATCTCCGGTGTGCGGTTGACGATGAATACAGGTTTGTCCTGCCACTTGATCACCTTTTGCTGGCCGGGGGCGATGTGTGAGATGTCCACCGTGGTGGATGATGCGGCGGCCACGCTGGCGTCTGGTTCCAGGCTGCGTATGAAGGGGACGGCGGTCAAGCCTACACCCGCCGCGCCGACGATTGTGGTAGCCGCGGTGAGAAACTTTCTCTTCTGTTCGTCGACGTCGTCTTGGCTCATACTGCCTCCGTGCCGGTTTACTCAAGCCATGCTTTAGACCGGTATCTCCTAACTCCGTTCAGTAAGAGAATAACACACACGGCGTCCAATTCATGTATACAGGCAAGACGTGGACCAGGAATTATCATAAAATGCTGTTGCGTGTTCGTGGCGCCTGAAAGGTGACGCGCTGTTGTCCGGCAGTCTCGTCAGGGCCTTTAATCCATTGCACAAATTCGGTGCGGGCAGTATGCTCCGGCGCAGAGATACAATCGAGCGGCTGTGTGTAACAATCTGTTCAGATCCAGAGAGGTTCCATGACTGTAGAACACCGCCCCGAAAACGTCACTATCAGTCAATCCGTCGCCATTTTAGTGGATGGCAACAACCTGGAGCGCGCAATTCACGACCAGTCGGGTAATCCCCATTCCATGCTGAATTTCGATACGCTGATCCCCAGGCTTCTGGACAACCGCAGCCTGAACCGCCTGTTCTATTTTCGCGAAGGGCGTCAGATTTCCTCGAAACTCAAGGAACGTCTGCACCATCACTACCACGGCTCTGTGCAACCGTGTCATAAAAGCGCTGATATCCCGCTTACCATCAAGGCCATGCAGTTGGCCAACAAGGTGGATACCATCATCATTCTGTCCGGCGATTCCGACTATGTGGAGTTGGTGCGCCATTTGAAGACTGAGGGTGTGCGGGTGGAGATTGCCGCCGTGGCCAGCGCCACCTCCCATGTTCTCAAGGATGAGGCGGATCACTATCACGAAGTTACCAAAGAGGATTGGTTTATCCTCCCGCCGCGGGCGCAGAACAGAAAGCCGCAACGCAGGCAATAATTCCGGCGAATTTTGCCCGAGAGGGTTTGCACGCCGAGACCTGTTATATTCGGTCCGTTGTTTGACGCTCGAGTATTCTTAGGCAGCCGCCATGCCCGAACCCGCTTCGTATCTGCCACGCACCGTAATCGTTCTGGGGTTTGTCTCGCTGTTCAATGACGCGGCCAGTGAGATGATTACACCGCTTCTTCCCCTGTTCCTTACCATGACCCTGGGTGCCGGGCCAATGGTCGTCGGATTGATCGAAGGTACAGCGGAGGCCACCGCCAGCATACTGAAGCTGGTCTCCGGTCGCCTCGCCGATATGGGCTGGCGGCATAAGAAGCTGGTGGTCGGCGGATACACGTTAAGTAATATTGCCAGGCCGTTGATCGGCTTGGCCTTTAGTTGGGCCTGGGTACTTGCATTGCGCTTTCTTGACCGCGTGGGCAAGGGGTTGCGCACCGCGCCGCGGGATGCCTTGATTGCCGGTGCCGTGGAATCGCATCGCCGCGGGCGCGCATTTGGGTTTCACCGCGCCATGGATCACGGCGGTGCGGTCATCGGACCATTGGTGGCGTTCGTATTTCTCGCGTTCAACATGGACCTGCGTAATGTATTCCTGTTGTCGGTGATACCAGGCATCATGCTGCTGGTACTGTTGGCGGTCAGTCTGCCGCCGACAGCGCCGGTTGTCCCGGCGTCGGAGCCGGTGACCAGGATGCGATGGGGCGCGCTGGATATGCGCCTGCGGGGCCTCATCATCAGCGCCGCGGGCCTGTCCATGGCCGCGGTGCCGGAGGCCTTTCTGGTATTGTGGGTGCGGGCCGAAGGCATTGCCATTGTATGGGTACCCCTGTTGTGGTCCGCCGCCCATGTTGCCAAGGCATTGGCGGCGATGCCCGGCGGCAGTCTGTCAGATCGCCTCGGCCGCATGCCTGTGCTCCTGACCGGATGGGGTATGCGCATACTGATGCTGATGCTGATTGTTGTCACGGCGGCATATCCCCCTGTGGTGGTGATTTTATTCATTGCCTACGCTGCCGCCGTGGCGTGGACCGAGGGGGCGGAGCGCGCCCTGATCGGGGATTTTGCGCCACCGGCCCAAAAGGCGACGGCGTTCGGCCTGTACCACGTGGCCACGGGGCTCATGGCACTGCCTGGCGCTCTGCTGTTCGGGGCGCTGTGGCAGTGGTTTGGCATGGCCGCGGCATTTGCCACGGCAGCTGTCCTCAGTACGATTTCCGCTACAGCACTATTCTACGTGTTGCGCCACGGGCGATAATGCCTGGGGACGCACCACTGGAAGTGGGTTGCGATTTTGTGCTAGAAAGTAATCAGGCGACTTCAGGGAGAAGAAGGCTGGCCTCCCCGCATACAACAATAGATTCATCAATGTGAGTGGTGCAGATATGGCGCTGTCCCCCCAGACCATACTTTCCCTCATCGGTTTTGTGCTGGCGGTTGTGTGCGCCGCGGCGGCGATGGCGGCGGGTTTTGGCAGCCGATTCGACTGGTGGCATTTCACGACCGGTTTTTCCGTCCTGCGCTGGGCAGTCTACGGCGCCATCGGTGCTGCGGTGTTGTCGGGTATTTCGCTATTCGTATCCCGTCGCAAACGGCTCGGGCTCGGCTGGTCTGTGGCGGGGTTGGTTATCGCTTTGGCCATCATCGGTGTGCCGGCTACCTGGATGGTCTCGGCCATGCGCTTGCCGCGTATTCACGACATCACAACCGACACCAAGAATCCACCGCGCTTTGAGGCCATCCTGCCGCTGCGCAGGAATGCGCCCGATACTGCGGAATACGGTGGATCGATCATTGCCGAACTGCAGCATAAGGCCTACCCGGATATCAAACCCCTGGTCGTGCACAGTCCCCCCGGGGAGGTGTTTCAACATGCATTGGCGGTGGCGCGGGGCCTGGGCTGGGAGGTGGTGTCGGCGGACTCCGAGCACGGCCGTATCGAGGCCACGGATACCACGTTCTGGTTCGGTTTCAAGGACGATGTGGTGGTGCGCGTTAAACAGGTGCTGCAGGGGACGCGGGTGGACGTGCGCTCCGAGTCGCGAGTGGGGTTAAGTGACGTGGGGACCAATGCCGCGCGCATTCGCCGCTTTTTCGCCGCGTTGAAAGGGAAATAAGTCTCAGGTCGAAGGTCACAAGTCGGGAAAAAATTCCTGGCGTCAACTATAGCACAAGAAAGCAGGTTGACACTTGCGGGTAAGCGACACACCCTGTAGTCGACCTGCGACCTGCGACCTGCGACCTGCGACCTGCGACCTGCGACCTGCGACCTGCGACCTGCGACCTGCGACCTGCGACCTGCGACCTGCGACCTGCGACCTGCGACCTGCGACCTGCGACTATTTTGTCTTCATCAGAAGCTTTTTCAGCGCCGGCCACACATTATCCAGCATCGCCGGCTGGGCCTTGGCGATGGGGTGCAGGCCGTCGGACTGGAAGAGTCGGGTGTTTTCCGCGAATCCGGCCATCAGGAACGGGACAAACGAGGTATTATAGCGCTTTGACAGGGTACGGTAGGTCTGTTCGAATTGGGTTGTATAACGGGGCCCGTAATTGGGCGGCAGGCGCATGCCTATCACAAGTATCCTGGCGCCGCCGGATCGGCAGCGCTCTATCATGTGCGCAAGGTTGCGCTCCATGTTTTCCAGCGGCAGGCCGCGCAGTCCGTCGTTGGCGCCGAGTTCGATGATGACTATGGCCGGGCGGTGTCGCTTAAGCTCTTCACCCATGTGTGACAGGGCGCTGCGGGTGGTTTCCCCGCTGATGCTGGCATTGACCACGTGATACTCGTAACCCCGTTGTTCGAGCCGTTGTTGTAGTAAATTGACCCAGCCGACTTTTTGATCGATACCGTAACCCGCGCTTAAACTGTCACCCATGACCAATATCACCGGTGTGCCCGATACCGCCGCCGCGGCGGCCGGCGGGCCAGAAGCGAGTGCTATTCCCGGCATGCAGACTGCGACCGCGGCCGCCCAGCCAATTCTGTTGGCCCAACATCTCAGTAAACGCGTTACCAGCCCCACCGGCGATCTCGATATTCTGAAAGACATCAATCTTAGCATCCCATCCGCCGCGGCAGTGGCGGTTTTGGGGGCCTCGGGATCGGGTAAGTCCACGTTACTGGGCCTGCTGGCCGGGCTGGATACCCCCACATCGGGCCGGGTATCCATCGACGGTCATGACCTGTTCTCCCTTGATGAAGACGGGCGCGCGCGGCTGCGCGGCGAACTCATCGGCTTTGTGTTCCAGACATTTCAGCTGCTGCCCAATATGACCGCGCTGGAAAATGTCATGCTGCCTCTGGAGCTGGCGGGACGCGGCGACAGCCGCGGTGTCGCCATGGAGGTCCTCACACGAGTCGGACTGGCGTCGCGCATGGATCATTACCCCCGGCAACTGTCCGGGGGGGAGCAACAGCGCGTGGCCATCGCCCGTGCCTTTGTCACCGCCCCCAAACTGCTGTTCGCCGATGAGCCTACCGGCAACCTTGATCGTACGACAGGCGGGCGTGTCATCGACCTGCTCTTTGAACTCAACGCCGAGCGCGCCACCACGCTGGTATTGGTGACCCATGATGAGTCGTTGGCGCTGCGCTGCGACCGGCGCCTGGAGTTGGATGATGGCCGGCTCAGGGAATAGGCGGTGAAGGTATTCAAGCTGTCTCTGCTTATGCTGCGTCGGGATTGGCGCGCCGGGGAGTTGCATGTGCTGGCATTGGCGCTGGTCATCGCCGTGGGCAGCATGACATCGGTGGGCTTTTTCTCCGACCGCATCGATGGTG
>Ga0315540_10002075_pt1 | contig 11347 bp, 6 predicted proteins | sample SalMarSW160110MG_FD_203677 | JGI IMG/M metagenome (GOLD analysis project Ga0315540, IMG submission 203677) | Salt marsh sediment microbial communities from the Plum Island Ecosystem LTER, Massachusetts, United States - Salt Marsh Sediment SW1601-10 ... | reverse complement strand
GGGGTAGACCCAACAGTCGTGTCACCAGGGGCCATTTCGGCTCAGTCGAGGAGGAGCCGGCTCTCCATGTCGAGATCGAACCGTCCGTACGGGTTGACGTGCTCCCAGATCAGGGGCGTCAGCGCCGCATAGTCGCGCGGCGTCAGCCGTCCCTGCCAATGCGGTTGCGCGAGCACTCTCTGGATCATCAGCGTGTTGATGTAGACCATGCAGTTCTGGATCAGGTGCAGTGCCAGCATACTGATCTCATGGTCCTCACGACGGTTGCTGGCCATCTCGCCACGCCGGGCGAAGAAGACGAAGTCCGTGGCCCCGTTCCACTGCTCGACCACGTTGAGGCCCTCGTGGATCTCGCGACGCAGCTCCTGAGAGTGCAAGTAGCGGCAGAGGAAGATGGTTTTGATCGCCTTGCCGAGCTCGGCTAGCGCCTTGTAGGTCGGGTGCTGGACGTTGTTCCTGGTGAAGCGGCGCAGGATCGACTCGGTGTCCGCGGTTCCCAGTCGCAACGCCGTCGCGTACTTGATCATCTGGTCGTACTGCTGGCGGATCAGCCCCCAGTCGATCGGTCTGGTTAGAATCTGCTGTAGCTTTTCGTAGGCGTCCGCCTGACCTGTCTTCGGTCGGTACAGCTTCTGCGCGTGGATGGCCTTCAGCCGTGGCAGCAGCTCAAAGCCGAGCAGGCGGCAGAAGGCGAAGGCGACCGTGCTTTGACCGTGCGAATCGACGTACTGGCGGTCGATCTCCATCTCGGTGCAGTGATGGAGGACGCCCTCGATCATCGACGCCACCTCAGAAGAGGACGGCGACTTGAGTTGGCTGTGGATGCACAGCGAGTTGCGCTCAACGTGCCAGTAGATCATGACACCCCGTCCTCCGTAGCGGACATGCCATTGCGTCATCAGGTTCTGGTCCCAGGCGCCGAAGTGCTTGGAATCGGAGGCACACGCCGTCGTACCGCTCCCCCAGATGGCAGGATCGCGGGCGTGCAGGGTCCCGTCGGCCACGACGGCGATGGCTCGGCGCAGCGTATCAACACTGAGGTAGCGCCGCCGTACATAGGCCAAGTCGCGCGGCGTCGTTCCGGAATCCAGCCCGGCCATGCGCTGCAAGCCAGCATTGGTGCCCAGACCGTGCAGACACAGCAGCAGGCGTGGCTGCAAGAGCGAGTGCCCCATCGTTTCATAGGAGGTCGGACTGCGTAGGACCTCGGTGAAGCTCAGCCGTAGATCGGCTTCCTTCACCATGTCGAGCAAACTGGTCATCGGCCAGGTCGCATTGAGCTCGGCCTTGAGTGCGGTGAGATTGGGCGGCTCGGGCTGCGCATCCAGCGGTGTCAGCGTGATCCAGCCACCCCCCTTGTCGCTCAAGCGAACGAAGCGGTTCTTCTTCAGGCCGGCATCGAAGGTCGTCAGGGCGTCGTCCATCTCGGTCTGGATGTCGGCGATGAAGCGCTCGGCGTCCATGGGCAGCTTCAGTGCCTGATAGTAGGCCTCCCGGTTGGCCTCGAAGTCGGTCGGCAGATCGTCATCGGGATTACCGTAGCGGTTTGCACCGACCACCCAGATCTCCTTGCAGCGCAAGCGCTCGCGCAGGGTCTCCAGCACGGCAATCTCGTAGGTGATGCGGTTGACGCGCTCCTGGCCGGTGGTGTCCGTCTCGATCACCGCCTCGCGCCATAGACCGCGGACCACGCCATCGAGGGGGACCGTTTCCTCGGCCGGGAAGGTATGCACCTTGGTCGCGGCGAAGCGCTTGACCAGGTCGAGCGCCTCCATCACGGGTTGGTGACGCTCGTTGTTAGAGCGAAACTCCAGCGCTGCCAGCAAGGTGGGCACCATGCGCCGATAATGCCCACGGTAGGAGTTGCGGATGACGGTGCGGAGCGTTACGCGATAGGTCGGACCCGTGGCCTTCCATTCCTTGACCAGGGCTTGCAAAGTCTGCTCGCCCACGACGGGGAAGACGACCTCGCGCACCACGCCGTCCGGCTGGGCCAATGCCGCATCGGCCAGCTCGAACAGCAGGTTCTGCTTGCCGGAGACGCGTTTGAGGTCTTCCAGCAGCTCGCGCTCGACCTTGCGCTCGGCGCGCGCACCGATCTTGTGGATGGTCTCGATGAGCAGATCCACGAGGTCGTCCGTCAGACTGCGTACGCGCAGATACACGAACGCGGCTAGCCAGGTCAGGCGGGCGGCCTGCGGATGTCGGCGCAGCTCATAAGGGGCCTCGACGGACACGCGTCGACGGACGCGCTCCAGATCGCGCGCCGCCGCCTGCTCGAACAGATCCGGGGGCAGTTCGATCCCTCGCAGGAGCTCCAGCTTGGCCAATTCGTCCTGCAGGCTGGCCAGACTGGGACGGCCGGGGTTGCCGAGCAGCTTCGACAAGACCGCCGGGGCCTGGCGGCTGGCCCCATCCTCGGCCGTGGCTTCGTCGCTCCCCTCCGGCCTCAACAAGGCGTCCAACCGCTCGCGCGTTGCCGCGGGGAGTCGCTCGAAGGTAATCGCGTGAAAGCGTTCCTCGTAGGCACGGACCGCCGAGCGGGCGATGCGCTCCATCCGCTCGACGGTCGGTGGCTCGATGGCGAGCTCGCGACAGCGCGCTTCCAGGCGCTCGATCAGTGGCGCAATCTCGCTACCGATAGCGCCGATGAGTTGATCGCACAGCCAGCTCGTCAGGTTGTCGGCATCGGCGACCGTCGCCTCGCGGAAACCGAACAGGGCGCGGATCTCGGCGCGGGCGCGTTTCCAGGTCCGCTGCAACGGATCGTAGCGGTCGGGCCAGGTGGGCTCCAGGCCGAGCTGGTGTGCCACCTGCGCCCGCAGCCCGGGATCGATTTCGGCCAGACTGGGCGGGAATCGCCCGTGCTCGCGGTAGAACACGAGCAGCAACGCGAAGCCGAGGCGGTTGGCAGCGTTTTTCGCCATGACCAGCGCGTACTCCGCCGGAGTCAGCGGCGGCACGCTCCCGCTCGGCTCTTCGTCGCATCCCATGGCTCGGTGGATACCTGTGTCGCACAAGTCCTAAGTTCAGCGACAACCGCCCCGCGCCGCAATCGCAGGCCTCGGGCTTGTTGCAAAAGTCTGTCGCGTAACTAGACTATTTCGCGACGACATTTGCAACAGGGTGTCCCGGTCATGCTGCTCGGCTACGCGCGGGTCTCCACCGAAGACCAGGATCTCAGGCTGCAGCGCGCGACCCTACAGGAGGTCGGCTGCCAGCGCCTCTACGCCGAGAAGGTCTCGGGGGCGACACGCGCGCGTCCGCAGCTCGAGCGGATGCTCGATCAGCTGCGCGCGGGCGACGTGGTGGTGGTCTCGCGCCTTGATCGGCTGGCGCGCTCGACGCGCGACCTGCTGGAGATCGCCGAGCGACTGAAGGAGAGCGACGCGGGCTTACGCTCGCTCGCCGAGCCCTGGGCGGACACGACCTCGCCGGCTGGGCGGATGGTACTGACCGTCTTCGCAGGGATCGCCGAGTTCGAACGGGCGATGATCCTGGAGCGCACCCGCTGCGGGCGCGTCGCCGCCCGGGCGCGCGGCGTGCGCTTCGGGCGCCCGCCCAAGTTATCGAGCGAGCAGATAGCGCTCGCCCGACGGTTGCTCGACGAAGGGCACCCGGTCTGCGCGGTGGCGAAGATCCTCAAGGTCCACCGAACCACCCTCTACCGGGCACTGACTCCGGCGGCAGAAGACGGCCACGAAACGCCATCGCCGACCCCAGATGGCCCCTGGTGACACGACTGTTGGGTCTACCCCAAGTACGCTCGATAGAAACGGTCGAGAAACAGGACAGTATCGGTCTCCGGGATCTCCCACAGGCTCATCGCAAGGGTCGGCGCTCCCGCGAAGGTGAAGGCTCGGCTCAGCCCAATCACGCCGTCCGCTCCGATACGTCCGCGGCCGGTCTCGCAACCGGCAAGGATTGCAAGCTTGGCGTGCAAATCGAGCCCATAGACATCCCTGAGCGTCAGTGGCGCACCGGCCATGGCGATGTAGGAACCCCGATCATCGCCTGGTATATCGCTCGCCTTGGCGTGGGTGACAAAGGTAAGGACCCCCGCTTGCGAAGCTGTGGCGAGGACGTTCTCCCACGTAGCCTCGGCCCCAGAAAACACCTGCCGCGGCGCGCTTTCCGGATAGCTCGCCGTCAAGACATCCTTGAGTGTTGTACGCATCTCCGCGCTCTTACTGAACGGCTTCAATCCGCTGTACTCGATACCTACGGGATCCCAGAAGGTGACGAAGTCGCGTTGGTTCATCTCTGCCGCGCGACGCGCGTTCTGCTGAGTGAAGCGCATCATGCCGATGGAGGTCAGATAGGCCAAGGGGTGGTCTTCGATTAGGTAGCGCAGGCCACCGAGGTCATTCACAGGGGTCGTGATCAGCGCACCAAAGGGGATCTGGAAGAGCTCGGCGTCCGGAATGATGGTCACTACCGCCTCGGGATCGGTCGGTAAGAGATGGGCGATCGGTGCAACGAGACGCTGGTATAGATCGTGAAGCAGGTTGGCAAAGGCCTGGGCCGACCCATCGCCTATCGAAATGCCGTCACGGGTTACAAAGGACTGGAAATCGTCAGCATAGGTCTTAAGGTCACATGCGGAGACATCGAGTTCGCGCGCCTCGATCCCACGACACTGACAGCTTTTGATCTCTTGCTTGTCCCATTGGGACTGGCCTTCGGCGACTGTGCGGAGTTCCTGCAAGACGTCGTAGTAGGGGTCGTCTTGCGTTGCCACTTTCTGTATCACGGGTGCGCGCTCGCAGGTACATGAAAGTTGTGCAGCATCCAGGACCCACACCAACAGGCGGTCGTCGAGGGCATAGTAGGCGACGGTAGTGCCGCCCCGGGCGCGCACCAAATCCACGAGCTCATCGACAGTGAGAGGAGCCTGGGTCTCGAAGCTCGCTAACGCGGTCCCAGCATCGTTCCGCCGCGCGAGCGCCAGATCCTCGCGAGCGGCCAGCAGATCCTGCGTGGCCCGGTTGCGCACGGATTCCGCGGCGATCAAGACCCCCATGGCCCCTCCCTTGCTGACACTCTCTGTCTTCGGTTCCAGGTCCCAGAGGACCTTGAGCCACTCCCTGGAAAAGGCGGTCCCCGCGTTCAAGGCTGCAATCCTCGTCTTGTCGAGTGCCAAGCGCCCGCGCCACTGCTCCAGCTCTCGGGAAAAACGGGCGATCCTGCGGGCGTGCTCCTGAATATCGTCAGAACTCGGTTTCGCGCGCCGCTTCCAGTTCTCAATGGTGTGGATCTCTGTTTTCAGCTGGGCCGATAATCGGAGGGTCAGTACTACAGCCTTGAAGTGCTCGAAGAAGAGGCTGGCCTCCGCGCCATTGATCGACGGGTCAGCGAAAAGCTCGGCGATCATTTCGTCCTCGATAACACCGACCGGCTTCTGGGGGTCGACCGTTTCCGGGCGTTTGGCAGCTGGCACCTGCCCGGTATCCCCGATCATTTTGTCCGCGGCATGAAGCACGAATCGCTGAGTCGACATGTAACGGTGCCAATCGGAAAACAGGGATTCGCCGAGGGCAATCAGTCGTTGGACCCGTTGCGGGACGCTCGCCTTCTCCTCTTCGATCAGGTCAATGACCCCTTGGAAAGCCTCGTTGAAAGCGGTTTCGTTCGCCTGGGACGGGGGTTTGGCTCGCCCCACGGCATCGGCCAAGGTCAAGAGAGAGGAACTCGTTTCTTCGGCGCTGAGCCGTAGCGACTCCATGGCCTGCTCGAGCTGGACACGTCGTTCGGAAGAGCGGATACCGTAATACCACGGGCCGCGCACAACGACGATCTCCCGCGAGTCGCCAGCCGTGGATACCGTCAACCTCAGCGAGGTCCCTTCGGGACCCTGCAGCGTGCGGAGCGCACCCTCCGTGTCGAGGGGGAGGGCTGCTTCGCCGTCGATTGCAACGATCTCGTCGCCGGGCTTCAATCCGGCGCGAGCCGCTGGGCTGCCGGAGGCGATGGCGCCGATGATGAGAGGCTGACCCGATGCTTTGGGATCGAACATCATGCCAACCTTGGGTGAGCGCAGGGGTTCGAGGTTGTCGATCAGCAACGAGACAGTGCCAGCCATGTCCCGAAGGTCCCCAGTGGTGCGGGCGACTTGGGAAGTGAAGGCGTTCCGAGCCCGAGTCAGTGGATTCATTTCGCGCTGAAGGGCGAGCGCCTCGCGCAGGTAATCCAGGGTCTTTCCGTAGAGGCCAAGATCGAAGGCACAGTCGATCATCGGCTGGATGATGGTGTTCTTCTCTACGAGAACGCCGAATATCTCGACCTCCGGCCGCTCGGCCTGGTTCTGCAAGCGTTGGCCGTAGGCCTTCCAAACGAGGTCAAGCACCGAAAGAGCCTGGGTGCACTTGCCCTGACTGGCCAGGTCGCGCCCCAGCTTGTGTAGCTGATCCAGCTGCTCGTCGGTCACGTCCGCGGCATCGCGATCGGACCAGGGCTCGCGGGGCTGGATGGCAAGGACCGGAACGGCATCGACCCGGTTGGGCTCGGTGCCCCACATACCCAGAGCACGCCCCGCGACGGATAGGGGTCTCAGGAAGCCCCAGCCGCGCTGTCCACCCCCGTCGGCCCAGGAGAGAGTCAGGATGCCATCGGCGATCTGCCCATCCAGGATACCGGCCATCTCCGGCCCGAAGGATCCCTTGCGCGTCTCGCCCTCTCGTTTGAGGCGGATGATTCCTATGGCATCGATGTTGGTCTGCCAATCACCAGTCAATGGAAAGATGCCAACGCTGGCGAGCACTTGCTCGATAACTTGGTTCCGGCGCAATCCACCAGTAATGGTGGCGGAGTAACGGCTGGTGCGGGTTCCATCGAGCGCGACATGACCCTCGGCCTTCAGAGCGCCTTGGATGCTGGTCCCGACCACGGACAGGGAGGCATCGACCCGTTCAGGCACGGCCATGGTCACCGCTTCGTTGAGCAGCGTGGACCAATTCAGAGAATATCCCAGCCCGGCTGTTGGATTGAGAAGCCTGAAGCTCAGCTCACCGTCGGTTGCATCGACATCCCATGCGGGGCCTATGGAGGTGCTCACACCGATGGTCCCCGGAGGGCCGTCGGGGAAACCCTCGGCGGACAAGAGTACGGAGATGGCCTGACCTGGTTGTTCGGATTTGCTGAACATCAGCATCGCCGGCAAGGGACCGAAGGGAATGTCATCTACCGTGCCATCCAGCTTCACATCGAACCATGAGGGGACCGGGATGCCCTTGATGTAGTCCGGCTCGTCGCGAGTAAACAGTACGGGGTCGATGTCGGGGATCTCGTCACTAAAGTGGTAACTCTCGACGAGGAATCGAAAAAATGCGTCGTTCCCGCCCTCCCAGAGCATTCGTTCCTGCTCCGCGCGGTATGCAGCGAGCTTCCGCTCAAGCTCCTCGGCAGTCCAGGGGCGGTCTGGAGACTGTACGGAGTCAGGTACGGGGGACCCAACCGCCGCGATTGGCAACGCCGGTTTCGGTTGGAGGCTCATCCGGACGTGGCCGATTTGCTCGGACCCGCGCAGGCCGATGGAGTAAACAGCGTCGAGCACCCACTCCCCGCCCTCAGCCCGGATGAATCCGTCGAGGGTAAATAGGCTCCCGGTTGGACCTTCGTGCGCACCGTGTAGCTCCAAGAGCTGGGTACCAGGGGGTCCGACCGGGCTCAAACGTCCGATCAGGGTGAAAGTCCGCGTGCGCAGCTGCGGGGCGGCGACGGCCTCTCCTGACGGACCCGCGGCGACGGGCGCGTTCAGGAAGGCAGGGGAGGGCAGGAAACCGAACCGATCAGAGAGGAGGATCAATCTCGATCCGGCGAAAATCCCGTCGGCATCTGGTGCGCCGAAGTCGAAGACCGCACGGCGCTCCTGATCGAACTCTGGCTCGGCCTTGCCGGTCTTGGCTTCATCACAGGGCGATGGCGCCCCGGCGGGTGCCGTTGCGAGAACCTCCTGGGCATGGAGTACCTCGATTACAGGGGCTGCCCCGCCGAAGGAGGTCTGAGTCCACGAAGGCGATGTTTGCCCCGTCGCGAGAGCCATTGTCGGGAAATGGGATGACAGGGCGCACATAACGAAAAGGAGACAAAGGCCGCGGAACGCATGGGGAGATATTGGACTCATCGATTCCATCCGAGTAAGAACAAGCTAACGGTTGACAGGTCCGCATGCGGCGCGGTGGGGCAAGGTGATCTGGGTGAGTCGGGGATCCATGAGCGTGTTCAAGGAAGCTGTGACGAACACAGAATGGCTGTGCGCGACATACCAGAATTTTTATGTGGAAAACTCTAACAGAAGGAACCTGATCTTCGAAGACTTCTAGATTGAGCATCCACTTGTTGGGTCAGAGCTGCTGGTCTGGCTTAACAATAAGGTGTTCGGAGTAGCCGGTGTTCTGAAGGTCTGCCAGAAGCAGGCACCACGCCGGAATCAGACACCGCAGGAGGCAGGCACCGGGAGCAGACACCCGCCAAGCTTAGCTTACGATTTTGTCCCTTTCGTGGGCTGCCCCCTTGAGGCAATCGTTCCAATCGTCGCCTTCCCCTTCGGGCAGGTGCTGGACAATCTGAAGGCCCGCGCGGCTAGTCTCCCTGGCAATGGCCTCGATTTGCTCTGCCAGCTCCCAGCCGCCGGCGTCGTTGTCGGTGGCGATGACGATCCTGGAACCTTGCCCCATCTTCTCGATGGCGCTGCGGATCAAGGCGGGCTGGTTTGCGTTCATGGCCCCGCCGGTACTGGCGTACCTGGTGACCGCATCCAGGTGCAAGGCAGCATAGGACAGAGCATCAATGCCGCTCTCCGCGATTACCAGGGAGGTGTCTCCTACCCTCGCAGCAGAAAACCACAGTCCCTTCTCTCCACCCTTGGAAAATCCAGTGAAGTGGTGGTTCTTCACCTCGTAACCGCAGGGGCCGTCCTGGTCAGCGTGAGGAAAGATGGCGTTGGCTCGGGCATCGACCTTGATCTTGCCGGCAAAGCGTGGGCTCTGCAGGAGGGCCGCTGGGATCTTGCGCTCGTCCTCGAGGTAGCGGTGAAAAACGAGGGGCTTCATACGCGCGAGCTCCAAGAGGACCTGCGCCCGGTCCTTGGAGATGGGCTCGATCTCCTGGACGAAGAGGTCCGGATGGGGCCAAACACCAGACCGAGATCCACCAATCCAGGGCCGGAGCTCCTGGCGAATCCTACCGAGCTTCAGGCCCCGGCGCTTCTGAACGAAGTCGATGATGGAGCCGTTGTCACTGTCATCTCGCACCGAGAAGTAGATCCAGTGCCGATCTTGGCCGCGGGCGATGACAATTTTGTCACCTGCCGAATTGCGCATGATCGCTGAGTTACTGGAGCCGGCATTTTTGTCCAAAACGTAGCCTTGCCCTGCCGCGTACTCGGTTAGGTTGATGTTGGTCTTGAAGTCTTCCAGCTCGTCCACGATCCGGTTTCCCGCAAGTATATAAGTAAATTTTATGGCTTCCTTTCCCTACTGCCCGTTGAACTGAGTGTGCCGTAATGATGAAGGTTTGGTGAAGCGAAGAGGGTAAGACGTAGGGGCCGACGAAGGAGGCCATTGGAAAAGGGTCCGTAGCCGAAGGCTAGGACTCCTTTTGGGCGCATGGATGCGCCCATTAGGCCGCGTAGCGGGGCGAAGCCAGGGATGGCGGAGGGTAGGTGCGCGCGTTAGCGCGCGGAAAATATCATTTTTGCGGAAGCGGTGAAGTTATCCACAGGCATTGGGCGTTAAAGATTTTTTGTTAAATATTCTTAGTTAAACGCGCGCGCGTGTTACGGTTTCGCGAGGCCGCGTGGTTACTTGGCTCAGGGGGGTATCGCGTGTCTGATATGACGACGGAGGCGTGTCTGATATGACGTGTCGATCCACAGAATGCGTGCCTGATATGACGACGGAAGTGTGTCTGATATGACGTGTCTATTCACAGGCGAAAGGGCTGTGGTCTCGTGTTATCCACAAAGCGCGGAAAAACGTGTCTGATATGATGATTGGTAGGCGTGTTACGGTTTCGCGAGGCCACGTAGTTACTGGGCTCAGAGGGGTATCGCGTGTCTGATAACACGTGTCTTGCCGAGGATGTCGAGGGGTCTTGCTCTACGCCGCTGATATGGCGCAGAGCGCCACAAAATGGTTACACCGCGGAACGGTGTAACCAGGGTGGCTTCGACATATCAGACACCGGACATCTTGTGCTCGGCCCTGGATGGGAGCCTAGAACAGCTTGCCTTGGGGATGCTCCAAGACCGCCTTGGCTTCCTGGATCGCGCCCTGCGGTGTCCGCGCGTAGAAGACGACCTGATCCTCAGGCGAGTCATAGACGAGCCTGTAGTCCGGCATATGGTCGGTCTTGGCGATCCCCTTAACCTTGCGCCGAAACTCCCTCAGGGTGGCGCTCGAGCCGGATTTCTTGTGTAAAAGGTCGAGGCGGACCTTCCAGCACCGCTGGTAGCCGCAATGCTTACGCGCGATCTCGTAGAGGCGACGGTCCAGGCCCTTGCGCAACCGGAAGTATTCCCTGGAGATGGTCAGCACTTCGCGCCCGAGGATCGCGTTATAGAGCCATTCGGATAGGGTGATCTCGATGGCTACCATGTGGTCGTTATCGGGCGACTTCTCCACGATTTCCCAGCTGTCGAGAAGCCCGAAGTCTTTGGTGATAAGGACATCCTTCGTCTTGATGTCCGTTGTTATTCGGGTCCCGGAGAGGCGCTGTAAGGCGCTCTTGAGCCCTTTGTAGCCTTCCCCGCTGGTCTGCCTGTTGGTGGACACCAGAAGGTCATAGGCGGTTACCCAAATGACTCTGGAGACATCTTGTCCACGGTTGATGGCCTCGACCAGCTGGCTGATGCAGTAGATGAGGATGTCCTTGTCCCAGATGGTCGCCATCCCGCGGGCGCCCGGGGCGATCTCGATGCTGTTCCCGCGGTGCTCGTACCGTCGTATCGTATGATCGGGCTTGGTGGAAAGGGAAAACATAGGATGCTCCATGCTCCCCAGGTCGTCCTTGGGAGTGGCATCCAAGATATCGCAAACGAAGAAATCGCGGTTCGGGTGACGGTCCGGGAGCAACGGCGGCAGGTTGCGCTGATACTCGTCTAAGTCCCCTCGCTCGACCGCATCCAGTCCGGTCAATAGGCGCTCCCTGAGCTTCTGGAGCTTATCGTTCTTCGTGCCGCTCATCTGATCGCCAACAAAGGGGACAGACGGCGGCTTTTTGCCGCCGTAATATAATTGTAATTTGTAACTACTCACCCGTCTCCGCATAGATCTGCCCGGAAAGGGCCATTTGGATAGCGACCAGCGGATTGTAACCTTGGTTGGCCATGGTCTGCAGGTAGCTAGAG
>Ga0315540_10002074_pt1 | contig 11361 bp, 11 predicted proteins | sample SalMarSW160110MG_FD_203677 | JGI IMG/M metagenome (GOLD analysis project Ga0315540, IMG submission 203677) | Salt marsh sediment microbial communities from the Plum Island Ecosystem LTER, Massachusetts, United States - Salt Marsh Sediment SW1601-10 ... | reverse complement strand
CAGGGCAGCGACCCGGTGACGGACACTGTGCTCCGGTGCGGACGCGGGCAGCTCGTCGCGAATGTGCTCCAGGTAAAGCCGGCGGTCGCGCTCCGCGAGTCCTGTGCGCTCGGACGGGTGCTCGCGCATCTCTCGCTCGTCGCCATCGACGTAGTAGTCGAAGTCGATCAGGTCCGGTACTGTCCAGCGATCGTGCATGGCTGACGGCTGTGCCCGGCCGGGAGATGGGTCGTACCGTGGGGAAAGCGGGTCCATTGGTCGGTCAAACAAGGGAACGGAACGAGGAGAGCCATTCCCTTTGGCAACCCAGAATGCAGGTTATCTTGGGTGGTCGGGTCGGATCAAGGTGCAGGCCGTCGTTTCGGATCCATAATTCACGGTAACCTCTGGTCTTCCCCTCGGGCTTCGGAGCTGAGCTGCTGGCGGGTATGGAGCATCTCCGTCAGCCGGGCCTGAATCTGGCCATTCAGGCTGTCTGCCGGGTACTCCCCGGAGGTATCGGGCAGACCCGCCCTTTGCCCGCTCAGCAGCTCCAATGCCTGGTCGACGTGGCGCACGGAGTAGATTCGGAATTTGCCCTGAGCCGCCGCCTCGATCACGTCCGCGCGCAGCATCAGGTGCTTGCGGTTGGCCTCGGGGATGATTACCCCCTCGTCGCCGGTCAGGCCGCGGGCGGTGCAGATGTCGAAGAATCCCTCGATCTTTTCGTTGACGCTGCCGATGGCCTGGACCTCCCCATGCTGATTCACGGAGCCGGTGATTGCCAACGACTGTTTGAGGGGGATGTCGCCGATGGCCGAGAGCAGCGCGCACAGCTCGGCCGCGGAGGCACTGTCTCCTTCCACCGTTCCATAGGTCTGCTCGAAGACCAGGCTGGCGGAGAGGCATAGGGGCTGAAACCTGGCATAGCGGCGGCCGAGGTAAGAGGAGAGGATCAGGACACCCTTGGCGTGTATCGGGCCGCCCTGGTCCACCTCGCGCTGGATGTCCACCACTTCGCCGTTGCCGATGCGCGCCGTGGCGCTGATGCGCGTGGGTGCACCGAAGGCATAGTCGCCGAGCTGGATCACGGACAGGCCGTTGACCTGTCCGAGCTGGACGCCGGCGGTATCGATGAGCAGGGTGCCGCGCAGAATCTCCTCCTGGAGGCGCTCGCGCATCTGATCCAGCCGGTGGTGCTGTGCCTTGCGGGCACTTTCCAGGTGCTCCCGGCGAAGGGTTTCGTCCCCCGATCGGCGGGCCAGGTAATCGGCCTCCTGCAGCAGGTCGGAAAGCCCTCCCAGATGGATGGACAGGCGCTCGGCATCCTGCGCGCGCCGCGCTGCCAGCTCGATGACCAGCTCCACCGCGCTCCTGGTCAGCGGCAGCAGCTTTTCGCTCTGCTGCAGGCTCGCTACCAGGCGCGCATAAAGGGTCTCGTTCTCCGGCAACCGGTGCATGTCTTCGGCAAAGTCGGCCGCCACCTTGAAGAGTTGGCCGAAGTCCGGATCGTAGGCCTTGAGCAGGTAATAGAGGAGGCGCTCCCCCACCAGGACGACCTTGAGATCGACAGGGATGGCCTCGGGCTCCAGGGAGGTGGTGCTCGCCAGGCTCAGCAGGCGCTCCAGGGAGTCGATGCGGATCTCGCGCGAGCGCAGCACCCGCTTGAGGGCGTCCCAGGCGAAGGGGTTGGTGAGCAAGCGCAAGGCGTCGAGCACCAGGAAACCGCCATTGGCGCGGTGCAGGGCACCGGCCTTGATGAGGCTGAAGTCGGTGACGAGGGTGCCCATGCGGGCGATGTGCTCGACGCGCCCGATGAGGTTGAGATAGCTCGGGTTGTCCTCGTAGACCAGGGGCGCCCCGTCGAGGTCGGCGTTGTCCACCAGGAGATTGACGCGGTAGCGGACGAAGGGGGGATCATCCGGGCTCGGCGCCTTGCCCTCCTGGCCGTCCCCTTCGCAGAACACCTGGCCGTTATCGATCACATCGCGCTTGACGGCGGCCAGATAATCCAGCACCACGGGTAGATCGGCGTAGTTGGATTCCAGCTCCGCCATGAGGGTGGTCACCGTGGTCTCGGTGATCTCCCGGTTGAGGTCCTTGAAACGCCGCCGCATCTCTCGCTGCCACAAGGGGACTTGGCTCAGGGTCTTCTGCAGCTCCTCGCGGAGATCTTCGATGACCTTTCCGATGCGCTCCTTCTCCTCCTCCGGCAGCTTGGCAAACTCCTCCGAGCTCAGGATATGCCCGTCCACCACCGGCGCCAGGGTGTAGCCGTTGGGGGTATGAATCAGCGCAATCCCCCGCTCCTTGGCATCGTGGCCGATGGTGCCCGCCGCCTGCTCCTCACGATCCTTGAACTCCTGCTGAATCTCCTCTGCCCGGCGGGTGTAAGTCTCGCTCTGAAAGGCCGCGGGGACGGCGTTGAGCAGGTCCTCGACCAGTTGATGCATGTCGCTGCGCAAATGGCGTCCGCGGCCCGGGGGCAAGCGCAAGGCGGTGGGGCGGTGATGATCGTCGAAGTCGGCGACATAGCACCAGTCGTCCGGTGCCGCCGCCGCGTGACGCCGCTCTTCGAGGGTGCTTGCGATCAGGGCGTGCTTGCCGAGCCCCGCGCTGCCCATCAGGTAGAGGTTGTAGCCCTCGTGATCCATGCCGACACCGAACCGGATGGCCTCCATGGCCCGCTCCTGCCCGATGTTGGCGCCCAGGGGCTCGAGGTCGGCAGTGGTCTCGAAGCCGACTGCGGAAAGATCGCAGGTCCGGTAGAGATCCTCCGCAGGGAGCGGTCGCGGCAAATCTGTTGGAATCATCCCTCGTTCCGATGATCGCCTAGAGATGTTCCGGCAGGTGCTTGCGTATCGCGGCGCTATCCTGGGTCGTCAGGTTTTTGTCCACCTCGCCGGCCACCGTCTGCTCGAGGGAAGTGGACCGATGTTTGCGCAACAAGCCCAGGAAATGGGGGGCAGCGACCACGTAGAGCTTTCGAAACGCACCTTCGTTGCGGGCTGCCTCGAGCTGGCCGCAGACCTGGAGGGCGAAGCGGTCCGTCCCTTCCTCCTTGCGCGAGGCATCCGCACCGAAACCATGGGTGCCGGCTCCGGGATTCTGGTCGCTTCCGGACCTGTCCGTTACCAGGTCGCCTTCATGCAGACGCGCCTCGGGATAGAGGAGATCGCGTATCTCCTGGAGAGGGCCGGTGGACGTTTCGGCAGCGAAGAACCGAGCCCGACTGTTGTCCGCTACTAAGACCCAGATTGCCATTTTCTTATACTTCTCCCGTCGAGCCACCTCTGACGCCAGGTGGGAAGGCGAATGTGCTATTGAGAAGCCGTACCCGCTCGCCATCCGAGTCCTTACCCGGGTCCCGACCTCTACTTTGAGTGTAACAGGTCCAAATGATGCACAGGGTAGGGAAAGGGCCCCGTCGAACGGTCACAGGAGGTGCAGTCTGGTGGGCGGAAATGTATCTGCAGGTGCGCTCGTGAGGGAGCGTCTGCTGCCCGTGGGTAGGTGTCGGCAGCTGAGGAATGGAACATCGCCGGGGCGGCGGATCGATCGGATCATTCGCGGCAGGATCAGACCCGACGGGCAGTGCCGACTCACCCTGCGCGCAACTTAGGATCAAGGCATCAACGCTTTCCTAAGGGGGCAGGGAGCGCTCGGAAATCGTTCTGACGGGGCTGTCCCGGCCGCGACACCGATGAAGTGGTGCCGCAGACCGGGAAAACGCCATGAGCAGGGCAGCTCGCCACGCTCACCACGGATCAGACGGCATTATTCACCGCCGCACTTGGCCTCTTTCGTGTCCTTGCCGTCGCCGCACTTCTGTTCCGTGGTGCTTTTGTCATGATCGCACTTTCCTTCCGCGGCGCTCTTGTCGTGATCGCACTTTCCCTCCGCCGTGCTCTTGTCATGGTCGCACTTTCCTTCTCCACCTTCGTCGTTGCTGGCGACGACCATGTGGTCGCCTGGCTGCTGAGCAGTGAAAGGATTTTCGGTAGCAGCAGCCGGATTCACTGCCCACAGGGCTCCTGCGAGGGCGGCGCCGATAACGGCGGCAACAGATCTGGCACGGGTCTTCTCAGTCATGGTTTCCTCCGGAGTTGCAATTTTTGGGCGGTTGTTAGTAGCCGGCAATCCCCCGCTCAAAGGTCCGGGCAAAATTACCGACCGGGGTGGTAAGGATTCTTATAAATAGCACATGGGGCATGCTCTGCAAACAGATTTGACTCATCAGCAAAGGTTTCCTCCCCTCGAGGTTTCTAGTCAGGCCTTACTGTCCTGAGGTTCTTCGGTCTTGTCCGCGAATTCGCATAGGTCGCGGATGATGCAGATTCGGCACCTGGGTTGGCGAGCGGTACAGAGGTAGCGGCCATGGAGGATCAGCCAGTGGTGAGCATCCTTCCGAAACTCTCGGGGCACGAATCGCAGCAGCTTCTTCTCCACCTCGAGGGGCGTTCTGCCGGGTGCGATGCGGGTGCGGTTGCAGACGCGAAAGATGTGGGTATCCACTGCCATCGTCGGCACCCCGAAGGCGGTGTTGAGCACCACGTTGGCGGTCTTACGTCCGACCCCGGGTAGTGCCTCCAAGGACCTGCGGTCCGCGGGAACCTCCCCCCCATGCTCCGTAACCAGGATGGCGCAGGTCTTGATGATGTTTTTGGCCTTGCTGTTGAACAAACCGATGGACCGGATGTGGCGTTTCAGCCCCTCTTCCCCGAGGGCGAGGATGGTCTCGGGCGTGTTGGCCAGCGGAAAGAGGTCGGCAGTGGCCCGGTTCACCCCCTTGTCGGTGGCCTGGGCGGAGAGGATGACCGCCACCAGCAGATCGAAGGGGGTGGAGTACTCGAGCTCCGTGGTGGGTTCTGGATTAGCGGCGCGCAACCGCTCGAAGATGGCGCATCTTTTTTCCTTGTTCATTTTCTACTTTGTCGGATTGTGTGCCTGCTGCTTTCTCATGGGCTTGCGAGTTATCAGTTGTGTTCTGAAAATCATAAAGTTATGGGGAATCCGACAAAGTAGAAACAAGCAGATAAGAATACCGGCAGAGGCCGATTGCAGAAAAATTATTGCAAGGTTGGCTATACTGTACATGCATACAGATACCGGGATATGGTGTGCAAAGCGAGCCGCATCTTCCGCGATCGTTATCGCTGATTTTCCTACTATCCCAGGAGGGAAAGAATCATGCCCCGCGAGCTCACGCCACGCCAGCGCCAGATCATGGCGCTCATCCGCGACCATATCCGCGACACGGGCTTCCCCCCCACCCGGGCGGAGATCGCGCGGAAGCTCGGTTTTCGCTCGGCCAATGCCGCCGAGGAGCACCTTCGTGCCTTGGCCCGGCGGGGGGTGATCGAGCTGCAGCCGGGCATCTCCCGCGGCATCCGCCTTCTGGAGGCTGCGGATGACGAGTTCCTCCTGCCGGTGGTGGGCAGGGTGGCCGCCGGCAGCCCAATCCTGGCCGAGGAGCACATCGAGGACCACCACCGGCTCGATCCAGGGTTGTTCCGGCCCCGGGCCGACTACCTGTTGCAAGTTCACGGAAGCAGCATGCGGGACGCGGGCATCCTGGACGGCGACCTCTTGGTGGTACATCGCACCAGCGATGTCCAGAACGGCCAGATCGTGGTGGCGCGGCTGGAGGGCGAGGTTATGGTCAAGCGTTTCCGCCGCCACAGCCGCTGGCAGCATCGGGTACAACTGCTGCCGGAAAATCCGAGCTTCGAGCCCATCCCGGTGGATCTGCGGACCCAGGATCTGGTGATCGAGGGGTTGGGCGTCGGGGTACTGCGGATGGGGTTGGCGGGGGCGAAGCAGCTGTGATCTCCTGGTTTCCCGGGCGTCAAAGCAATGCTTGGACGCCCGGGAAACCAGGAATCAACCGAGGGGATTCAGGCCCAGAGTTGATCTCGGTCAAAAAACAATATCTAGTTACTTCTATAATCTCGTGCACAACATATTGTGCAACGAACTAGATCCGGGAGAGATCATGCACGAGAATCTGCCCCGCCTCGCAACCCTTCCGACCCGCGTGCGCAAGCGTGACGGACGCGAAGTCCCCTTCGACGCCCGCAAGATCGAGTCCGCCATCCTGCGCGCCGGCCAGGCCAGCGGGGAATTCGCGGACCTGGAGGCGAGCCTGCTCACCACGCAGGTGATCAAGGTCGTCAGCCACCGCCTCGGTCTTGGCCGCATCCCGGATATCGAGGGCATCCAGGACGTGGTGGAGCAGACCCTGATCGCGGCCAATCACTTCGAGACCGCCCGCGCCTACATCGTCTACCGTGAGCAGCACTCGCGGCTGCGCGAGGACCGCCGCACCCTGGTGGATGTGGCCCAGTCCGTCGACGAGTACCTGGACCGTTCCGACTGGCGCGTCGCGGCCAACGCCAACCAGGGCTACTCCCTGGGCGGGCTGATCCTGAACAGCTCCGGCAAGATGATCGCCAACTACTGGCTTTCCCACGTCTACCCGCCGGAGATCGGCGAGGCCCATCGGGAGGGGGACCTCCACATCCACGACCTGGATATGCTCGCCGGCTACTGCGCGGGCTGGTCTCTGCGCACCCTCCTGCATGAGGGGCTGAACGGCGTGCCGGGAAAGGTCGAGGCCGGACCGCCCAAGCACCTGTCCTCTGCCGTGGGCCAGATCGTCAACTTCCTGGGCACACTGCAAAACGAGTGGGCCGGTGCCCAGGCCTTCTCCAGCTTCGATACCTACATGGCCCCCTATGTGCGCAAGGACCGCTTGAGCTACGAAGAGGTCAAGCAAGGCATTCAGGAGCTCATCTACAACCTGAACGTGCCCTCCCGGTGGGGCTGTCAGACGCCCTTTACCAATCTCACCTTTGATTGGGTCTGCCCGGAGGACCTGCGCGAGCAGGTCCCGGTGATCGGCGGCGAGGAGCAGTCCTTCACCTACGGCGAGCTGCAGGCGGAGATGGACCTGATCAACCGCGCCTACATCGAGGTGATGACCGCGGGGGACGCCAAGGGGCGCATCTTCACCTTCCCCATCCCCACCTACAACATCACCGAGGACTTTCCCTGGGAGAGCGAGAACGCCGACCGGCTGTTCGCCATGACCGCCAAGTACGGGCTCCCCTATTTCCAGAACTTCATCAACTCCGAGCTCACACCCAACATGGTGCGCTCCATGTGCTGCCGCCTGCAGCTGGACCTGCGCGAGCTCCTCAAGAGGGGGAACGGCCTGTTCGGCTCCGCGGAGCAGACCGGCTCCATCGGCGTGGTGACCATCAACTGCGCGCGCCTCGGCCACCTGCACCAGGGAGACGAGCAAGGGCTGTATGCACGGCTCGATGCGCTGCTGGAAATCGCCCGCAACAGCCTGGAGATCAAGCGCAAGGTCATACAGCGCCATATGGACCAGGGGCTCTTCCCCTACACAAAGCGGTTTCTCGGCACCCTGCGCAACCACTTCTCCACCATCGGCGTAAACGGCATCAACGAGTTGATCCGCAACTTCACGGCCGATGCGGACGACATCACGACCGCGAGGGGACGGGCGATCGCTGCCCGCTTCCTGGACCGGGTGCGCGAGCGCATGGTGGAGTTTCAGGAGCAGACGGGCCACATGTACAACCTGGAGGCCACTCCCGCGGAAGGCACCACCTACCGCTTCGCCAAGGAGGACCGCAAGCGCTATCCCGGCGTCATCCAGTCAGGTACCGAGGATGCCCCCTACTACACCAACAGCTCGCAGCTACCAGTGGGTTACACCGACGACCCCTTCCACGCCCTGGAGATGCAGGAGGAGCTGCAGTCGAAGTACACCGGCGGCACCGTGCTGCACCTTTACATGAGCGAGCACATCTCCAACGTGGACGCCTGCAAACGCCTGGTGCGGCGGTCGCTGACCAATTTCCGGCTGCCCTACATCACGGTGACGCCCATCTTCTCCATCTGCCCCAAGCACGGCTACATCCCCGGCGAGCACGAGTTCTGCCCCGCCTGCGATCAGGAGCTGATCGCAAGGAAACGGGCGGAGACGCGGGAGCAGAAGGCCTGCGCCTGCGCCTGTGGCTGAGCCCATCCGCCAAGCTTCAAAACCCGAAAAAGCAGGAGTGAAAATCAAATGACCGACCTTCAAGGCATCGAGCTGAGAGATGAAGAGCGCACCCCTTGTGAAGTCTGGACCCGCGTGATGGGCTATCACCGCCCGGTTTCCGCCTTCAATGCCGGAAAGCGAGCAGAGCACGCCGAGCGGCAATACTTCGTCGAGTGCCGGACGGGTACGAAGGCTCGGCTAGATCGAGCGGCCTAAGCCCGCATTTTTCACCACAGAGATACAGAGGGCACAGAGGAGGAGGTATCCACTTGAATTATCGAGTCTTTTTGATATTGAAGCATGTGATCTTCTGTACGAGATGCCAGCCTCCAGAAGACGAAAAACTCTCTGAAATTTCTGTGCCCTCTGTGCCTCTGTGGTGAATTTGTGAAATATCCAGGCTAGCGCCTTCGCTTTCCGAAAGTGGAACCGCGAATAGACGCAAATGAGCGCGAATAACTGCATCTCCTCATTCGCGTCTATTCGCGGTAGAAAAGAGCGAGATCACCCGTGACACCCTTGGTCCAATCCCTGCGCATCGGCGGTCTCGCCCCGATGACCACGGTCGACTATCCCGGGGAGCTGGCCGCCGTGGTCTTCTGCCAGGGTTGTCCCTGGCGCTGCCGCTACTGCCACAACGCCCATCTGCTCCCGCCGAGGGGCCCCGAGCAGATCCCCTGGTCCGAGGTCCGCGCCTTTCTCGAAGCGCGCGTCGGACTGCTGGATGCCCTAGTCTTCAGCGGTGGGGAGCCGACCCTGCAGGCCGCGTTGCCCGCGGCCATGCGGGAGGTCAAGTCACTGGGCTTCAAGGTCGGCCTGCACACCGCCGGCCCCTATCCGGTGCGGCTAAGGCGCGTCCTGCCCTATGTCGACTGGGTGGGGCTGGACATCAAGGCACTGCCCGCCGATTACCCTGCGATCACCGGCGTACCGGGGTCCGGCGAGCGGGCATGGGAGAGCCTATCGCTATTGCTCGATGCCGGGGTTGCCTTGCAGGTACGGACGACGGTCCTTCCCGATTGGACCCATGCGGATGACATCGGACCGCTGGCGGATAGGCTCGCCGCCGTTGGCGTCACATCCCATTCCCTCCAGCCGTGTCGCACGGAAGTGATGCTCGCCCCGTCGTTTACTCCAAAAAGTAGTCCACGTACCGGGCACAGTGTGCGTAACTGCGGATGACTTTTCCCAGAAACAGCTTTGCTACGATTCCCTTCTCGGTATGTGAATATAGCAAATAGGATACACATAAACCTTGATCCGCCTCCTATTATCTATGCATGAACCGAGGCTCCTAGATATAGGAACCCAAATAGGGGTACCTACATATAGGTTCCCAAATTTGGGAACCTAGATTTGGGAACTGGTAACCATATTTACGAACTTGTTCCTAAATCTAGGAACTTTAGTGATCCCGCTCGCGCGGACCATTGCATGTTGGGCGGAAAGCACTACGAAGTCCCAAGTGCGCTTGTAGAGCACAACGCGCGCGACGCTGCACCAGAAAATAGCCATTCTTCGATGGGTAGCCTCCAACATACAAGAGCTTTCTGCTTGCATAAGGGCCGCTACGGATACGATAGCCGTACCTTCGTGACTACCAAACAAACCCGAGCTACGTGCCGAACCTCATGGATATACGAGCCCAGAAAGCCGAAGTAGACAGAATTCAAGCTGAACGGGCTGCGGCGAACCGTCGTATTGCCGAGGCACTCCCGTCAGCCATTGAATTCTGTCTAGCCGTGCCGCTGTATCGGAAGTACCAACTCCCATCCACGCGTGAAGCAGCACACTTTCTGATTCTTAACGACCAGACGCTGGACTGTTACTGTTCCGACTGTAAGCAACATAGCGTTTTTCAGCGTGTCGGGCGACCGGCACCGGGGGCATTAAACGGAGAGTCTCCTACTCCCCCCTTTTCCGTGAACTTTGCTTGCTCAAGAAACCCTAAGCATCACTTACTTCGTTTCTTCTTTCTCGTTGACGACGATCAGATTCAGAAAATCGGTCAGTCGCCGTCTCTAGCTGACTTAGGGCGTCCTGATCTCGATAAATATAGGAACCTACTGAAAGCGGATTACAAGGAGTTAACTAAAGCAGTTGGCTTGGCAGCGCACGGCGTAGGGGCGGGGGCGCTTGTCTACCTTAGACGGATCTTCGAACGCCTGATTGCGGCGACTGCGGATAAAATGGCGCACACTAGCGGGTGGGATGAGGACGGTTTCCGAGCCGCAAGAATGGAAGAAAAGATACTAAGCCTTAGCGACCAATTGCCTCCCTTCCTCGTAGATAATAGAAGCATTTACGGAATAATGAGCTCCGGTATTCACAACCTCACCGAGGATGAGTGTCTACAGCTTTTCCCAACCGTACGGATTGGAATCGAACTTATCCTCGATGACGTGCTTCGGAAACGGGAAGAAGAGGAGAAGATCCGGAACGCAACTAATGCGATCGGCGCTTTATCCGGTGAATTAAAGAATAGGTGAGCTAGTGCCCTGAGCTTTCTCTCAACAATGTTGCTATCCTCGGTAACAGGCCCTCGCCCAACAAAGCGATTAACACGGACGCTTGACCGCGTCGCACCTTCGCAACCGCTCAGGCACGCCGCCGTCAAGCGCCGGTTATCGCAACGTTAGCTGATGGCATGAAGGTTCACTGTTGCAAGTACATCAGGAAATTCCACTGGCCTGTAAGCGTGCTGACATTTGCCTCTGGGACGCACACACTAAAAGCGTCCAAAGTCGATTCGGTGTGCCCGGTGCAGGCCACCTTGTTTTCCCACAGTACCGCGGGAAACGTGGGAGTTCTCTTCGCGTCAGTGAGCAGGAGGCCAGGTTCGCTTTCGTCGAAGCGCTGTGCCAAGGGTCTCTCTGGTACTCAGTCGAGGCACCGACCTGCAAGCTCTATCAGTTCACTGGCAAGACGCCGCTCTCGGCTCAGACAGACCTCGCTGTTCACGACGAGAATGGAAGTCGCTTCTGTAACGTTGAGTTCAAGGCGAAGGGTGTCAGCTCATCCGCCCAGAATCACTTCGCGATCTACAAGGATCTGCAGAAGCTCCTGAGAGAGCCCGTGTGGGGGTTGTGGTTCCATCTCCTTGAGAGCATAAACAATTCGACCATCAATGGCCTTCTAGCTGTGATGGGAAAGCAAATCGACGAGGTACAGCGGCGATTCGGCCTCGACGCTAACGTAAATTGACCCTCTAGCGCTAAGAAAAACTGACCCAGAAAGTGCACGGAGGTTGATCGTTGTTTCCAGTTGTGTTGTACGGCAGCTTGGCAAGTTGAGGCTGAGCCACGAGC
>Ga0315540_10002069_pt1 | contig 11366 bp, 10 predicted proteins | sample SalMarSW160110MG_FD_203677 | JGI IMG/M metagenome (GOLD analysis project Ga0315540, IMG submission 203677) | Salt marsh sediment microbial communities from the Plum Island Ecosystem LTER, Massachusetts, United States - Salt Marsh Sediment SW1601-10 ... | reverse complement strand
ACATGCGAAGACGATTGGCCCGGACCGGCGCGCCGCACTGGGCCAGCACGGCGTTGATTCCCACGGCGCGGATGAGGGTGCTTTTGCCGGCCATATTGGGACCGCTGATGATCATCAGGCGCATTTCTCCGCCGAGGGTCAGGTTGTTGCGGATGGCTTTGGCTTCGGGAAGCAGAGGATGGGCGAAGTCTTCGGCCTGGAACAAACCCTCTTCCGGCGATGCGAACTCCGGGAAGACGTCGGCCTGGTGCTCGAAGGCATAGCCCGCCAGCGCGCAGAGGGCTTCCATCTCGCCCACCGCCCGCAGCCAGCCTCGGATGGACGGCCCGAATTTTGTGCGCCACGCATCAATGGCGAAAGCGATCTGGAGGTTCCAAAAGATAAAAGGATTGAGGGCCGCCACAAACATGTTGCGCCGCGATTCCATGTATTCAACCATGCGGCCCAGGCGTGAGATGGCCTGCGATGGGGCTACGCCCCGGGTCTTTAGGGCGGACTGCAACTCGACGAGCTTTACCGCTGAAAATTCTTCGCGCTCAAGCCTTTCCAGGACGACGGCAAGCACAGCAAGGTCTTTCGAGACATCCTCTGTGGATGGAAGTTTTCGCCCGCCGGAGCTGGTGTGTACCCCCACATCCGGAACGATCTGCTGGACGCGTTCGCTGAACCGGGAATTAAAAAACAAATTCAGCGCGCTGGACGCGAGCGCCAGCTCCCACCAGCCCCAGCCAAACCATGCCACCATGCTGAACAACCACACGCCTGCCAGCACAAAGGCCGCCGTGCGCGCCAGTCCGGACTTCAGGATGGGTCCGGCTTCAGCCCAGGCCGCCAGAACATCGGGATGCACTTTGGAACGGACATCTTCTCCCATGACGGCCAGGTCTTCGCGCAGACCCAGTCTTGTGCGCAGATCGGTAACGGCGGCGTGGCGCGCGTAGATTTCGTCAACAGGAGCGGGCGCCAATAGCCAGCGCGCCAGAGCTTCTTCGCCGGCGGCGGTGCGGGCGGTAGAGAGAAGCTCGAACAGCGATCCCTGGCCGAAAAGGTCGAGGTCGCGCGAGTAGGGATGAGCCGGGTCGAGGAAGCGCTCGCCTGATTCTCCTGTGCCCATCCAGCGGTTGTCCAGCCGGGCCAGGGCTCGCTCGTAGAAGGCGATGGCGCGCCGGCACTGTTGAAGCGCCCGCAGCGCGCGCGAGTGGATTGTCTCAGAAAGCGCCAGCGCGGCGCCTGGCACCAGCGCCCATAAAATGGATAGCGAGCGCGAGTCCAGGGCCAGAACAATGACGACGAGCGCTGCCAGGGCCATCACCAGATTCACTCGGCCGAGAGACTTATGCCGGCGGTTGAGACGTGACTGTGATTGCCGGAGCGCTTCCAGCCGGGTGACGTATTCGGTCTTGGGGTCGTGTGACATAAGCTGAAACCAAGTGTCTGATTGTACTCCATGCTTGGCTTCAACCTGGACACTATCGCCGAAAACGGAGATATTGGCAGGTCCGCCTTGATGCCGCCGTGTGGCGAGATGAACTCGCCGTTGCTTGCAGGGCCACTAAAAGCGTGAACAAATTTGCCCGGACTTGCGTATCTTGTTGTGAAGAGGAAAGCAGAGAGGGTAGCGAAATGTTTTGCAGCAACTGTGGCGCAAGCCTTATACCAGGACAAAATTTCTGCAGCAAGTGCGGCAAACAGGTTGTGGCCGAAGTGACCGCGCCTCCACCCGCGCCGTCGCCCGAAGCAAGAAGCGCGCCTTTGCCGGCGGTCCAGAGCAGGGTCGAAAAACACACGCGAATTCTTGCCATCCTCTGGCTGGTGATCTCAATCATCGGCCTGGCCCGCGGATTTGGAGTTTTCTTCGGCGGCAGCATCGCCATGCACTTTATTCCGTTTCCGATGCGCCCCTTTATCTGGCCCATTGCCGGAATGATCGGGGCGTTTCTGCTGGCAAGTTCAGTGGCAGGTTTCCTGGCTGGATGGGGGCTGCTGAATTATCGCCCCTGGGCGCGCACCCTGACCCTGATCCTGGGGATCATCTCGCTCATCCACGTCCCCCTCGGAACGGCGCTTGGAATTTACACGCTCTGGGTGCTGCTGCCTGCCGAGTCGGAAAGGGAATACCGGCGCCTGGCGCGCGCTGCGTACTGACACCCGCTGGCGACAGGCTCCTGGCGAAGTCTCCGCCAGGTGGGCGCATGCGCTCTAATTCGCCACGACTTCCATCTGGCCAATGGTGGGAATGCCGCCAACCTCCTTTCTGGCTCCCTCAGTCAATGATTGGCTTTTAAGAATCCTTGTTCTTAAAACCGAAATCCCGTGTAGAATTCTTCTAGGGAAACTTTCCTGCCATTGCCCTGTTCCCTTTGGTGGCGAGCGGCGATCGACCCGCCCCTCGGCACCGACAGAGTCTGCCTATCCGAGGTCTTGTCAGGCATTATCAGTTCAAAGATAACCTTCAGGAGGACCGAACATGGACACGACAACTCAGGAAAAGGACGTTCTGGGCTTTCCTCGCCTTGGCCAGCCAGCACCGGTTTTTGAGGCTGAAACGACGCATGGGACGCTGCGTCTGGAAGACTTTAAAGGAAGCTGGCTGATACTGTTTTCACACCCCGCAGACTTTACCCCAGTCTGCACAACAGAGTTCATCGCCTTTGCGGAGCTTGCTCCTGAACTGAAAAAGCGAGGCGTGGAGCTGTGTGGCTTGAGCATCGACAGCACCTATTCCCACATCGCCTGGGTTCGGAACATCGAGGAGAAGTTTGGCGTGAAGATTCCGTTTCCTGTAATTGCAGACCTGAACAAGAATGTAGCGACACTTTACGGGATGATCATGCCCGGAGAAAGCAAGACGGAAACCAGCCGTTGCGTTTTCGTCATCGATCCAAACGGCGTTCTCCGCGCCATGATCTATTACCCTCTCACTACCGGCCGCAACATGCAGGAAATACTGCGCCTGATCGATGCTTTGCAGACTACCGACAAGCATGGTGTGGCTACGCCGGCAAACTGGAAACCGGGCGAGAAGGTCATTGTTCCTCCGCCTGCAACCGCCGAGGCTGCCGAAGCGCGCATGAAGGCAGGCTTCGAGACCAAAGACTGGTATTTCTCCAAGAAATCGCTTTAGCCGAACTCCTGGCGCACAGATTGCAAGGCGGGGGCTGCCTGTCCCCGCCTGGGAAGGAGCTGGCAATGCCCTGTATCGATAGCAGCGGTCATATGACGGAGATCGCGGGGAAGATTCTGGCCGCAATGGCGGATGGCACCCCGCTGAATGAGGTTGCCGAGAAGACTGACCTCCCCCTCTACCGGATCCGCAGCGGAGCGCGAGAACTGGTGGAGGCAGGGCTTGTGGAACCTAAAGGTGAAGCCTATGTGCTGACGGAGGCCGGACGGGCGGCTTTGGCAAACGCTCACGGCCTGGCCTGAAGACCGCCTGGTCTGTTCAATTTGAGCCTGGGCAGGGAATGGAAACCGGAGGTGTCCGGAGACCGAGAATAGCAATTTGCCAGGAAGTACGTGTTGCGCTTCGACGGACAGTGATGAAAGAAAAATGACTGAAAGCTGCAAGGAGGCTCGCTGTGAACAAATATGTCATGGAGTTTATCGGGACCTTCTTTTTGGTGCTGACGATCGGGATGACCGTGATTGTGGGGGGCAGTGGAGTGATTCCCCCATTGGCGATCGGATCGATCCTGATGGTCATGATTTTTGCCGGGGGTCACATTTCAGGTGGGCACTACAATCCGGCAGTGTCCCTGGGGGTATGGCTTCGCGGACGCCTAGATACGAAAGACGTAGCGCCGTACATGGTTGCCCAGACAATTGGTGCAGTTCTTGCCGCCTTCACTGTGAGATACCTGAAAGGTTCGGCCACGGTCTCACCCAGAGAGTTGGCGGTTGGACCGGAACTGCTGGCGGAGTTCCTGTTTACCTTCGCGCTGGTTCTGGTGGTTCTCAACACAGCAACGGCCAAGGGTACGGAAGGCAATTCGTTCTACGGCCTGGCAATTGGTTTTACAGTCCTTGCCGGTGCGTTCGCTGTGGGTAGCATTGCAAGCGCTGCGTTCAACCCAGCCGTAGCGGTTGGGATTTCGGTGATGGGAATGGCTGCATGGGCCAAGATCTGGATCTATTTCCTGGCGAACTTCCTGGGTGGAGCGCTTGCGGCTTATGCCTTCAAGTTCATGTGTCCTGACGACAAGTGAACTGCAACGCCCGGTTTAACGAACGAAAGCGTGAAGGCCCCCGTTGAGTTGAAGGCTGCGGGGGCATCATGCGTAAATGCCGCGCAGTTTCAGGATGATGGCGACACGGTCAATGGCCAGCATATAGGCTGCGATGCGGTTATTGACGTTGTGCTTTTCGCCGTAGTGGACCACGTCGTTGAACGCCGCCGCCTGGATGTGCTTGAGCCTTTCGTTGACCATTCCCTCGGGCCAGAAATACCCCTGGCGGTCCTGGACCCATTCAAAGTAGGAGACGGTGACGCCCCCGGCGTTGGCCAGAATGTCGGGCACAACAAACACCCCGCGATCGAAGAGGATGTCGTCCGCGGGTGGCGTGGTGGGACTGTTGGCGCCTTCCACCAGGATGCGGGCCCGGATGCGTCCGGCGTTCCTGCTGGTGATGACGTTTTCGGTAGCCGCGGGAAGCAGAACGTCGCAATCCTGTTCCAGGATTTCCTGGCTGCTGATGCGCTCAGCACCGGGGAAACCCTCAACCGTCTTGTGTTCCTTCGAGTATTCGATCAGTTGCGGGATGTCGAGCCCTTTGGGGTTCAGGATGCCTCCGTGGATATCGGCAACTCCGATGATCTTGTACCCGGCTTCGTGCATCAGCCGTGACCCCTGCGAACCCACGTTGCCGAAGCCTTGAACGATCACCCGCGTCTGCTCGCGCTGGCGACCGAAGCGCTTGAGCGCCTGGTCGGCGACAATCATGCAGCCGCGCCCGGTAGCTGCCGGCCGGCCGCGCGATCCTCCCAGGCCGAACGGCTTGCCGGTGACGGAGGCTGTTACCGTATGGCGAACGTGCATGGAATAGGTATCCATGATCCAGGCCATCGTCTGCTCATTGGTGTTCATATCCGGAGCCGGGACGTCGCGTTCGGGGCCAAGGTAGTCCAGTATCTCCGCCGTGTACCGTCGGGTAATCCTTTCCAGCTCGGTCTGGCTGAGGTGTTCGGGATCGCAAATGATGCCGCCCTTGGCGCCCCCGAAAGGGATGTTGACCACGGCGCATTTCCAGGTCATTTCTGCCGCAAGGCCGCGGATTTCGTCCAGGGTAACCTCCGGCCCGTAGCGCAGACCGCCCTTGCAGGGGCCTCGCGCGATGCTGTGCTGTACCCGGAAGCCATCAAAGACTTCCAGCCTGCCGTTGTCCATCATAACGGGAATGTGGACGATGATCTCGCGGTTGGGGGTGCGAAGATACTTGAGGATACCTTCATCCAGTCCAAGTTTCTGGGATGCGATGTCGAAGCGCGCAGCCATCGAATCGAAAACGCTGAATTCTTTATCGGTATCTACCGGGGTCATGGGAGCTCTCGCATTGGGCAGGTTCGCCTTCAAGGGAAGTATAGCAGATGGGCAGGAGGGTGACTATATCGTCACGAGCCCGGATGAGAAGACACTAGGAAGCTGGACTGGGGACGATGGCGGGGCTCTCGGTGCGAGCCTTTGCGGAGGAGGTTGTTGATGTGTGAACCAGCTTCCAGGCGCTCTTTTCGCGCAGTAACCGGCTGACCAACGCAATGTGCATGGCGTGGCCGGCGCGGTCGGCCACAACGTGTCCGATCAAGGGCCGTTCGAACATGACCAGATCACCCACCAGGTCCAGAATCTTGTGCCGGCAGAACTCATCAGGAAAGCGCAGACCCTCTGGATTCATGACGCCGGTTTGCGTCAGGACGATGGCATTTTCAAGTGAGCCTCCGCGCACCAGGCCGCTCTGCCGCAGCATTTCAACTTCGTCGATAAAGCCGAAAGTTCTTGCCGGAGCAATGCTGCGCTCATAGCCGGGCAGGTTCATGGTGAAGGTGCGCTCCTGCTCGCCAATCAGCGGGTGAGGGAAGGAAATCCGGTAAGTGATCCTGAAATCTTCGGCCGGGTAGATGGCGATGCGCTTCTGGCCGTCCTCCACCTCGACGGGCTTCACCACTTTCGCCCATGCTGTTCTGGAGCGTTGCTGCTTCAGGCCCGCCTGCCGGAGCAACTTCATGAAGGGAAGCGCGCTGCCATCCATAATGGGAACTTCAAGATTGTCGATTTCGATGAAGACGTTATCGATGGACGACGCCGCGAGCGCGGAAAGCAGGTGCTCAGTGGTTGAGATGAGCACGCCTTTCCTCATCAGGCTGGTCGCGTAGCTGACCCGGGCCACATTCTTTGCCCTGGCCTTGATGGAAAATCCGTCCAGGTCGACCCGCTTGAAAACAATGCCGGTGCCGCTCGGGGCCGGCAGCAGGCGCACATGCACGGGAACTCCCGTGTGCAAACCAATTCCTTCCGTTGTTACCGGTCGTGCAATCGTAAATTGGTGACCCAAGAAACCTCCCGCAGACAGTTATCATATAAGCAAAAGTCTTGCCATACGTCCTTTATTTATAAATCATTCGATAACAGTCAGTTGCATGGATAGCTTTCGGTCATGGCCTGACAATGTGTGGTAAAACTACCACACATTGGTAAGCATTAGCCAACACCATTGTGTGAATCTGATGCCCGAATTGCTTTTCCTGTAGGATACAATGGCTGGGATTCAGGGAGGAAAAAGCGTGGCGGAAACGTCGAAAACAGGGAAGGTGGTTCTGGTTGATGGGATGTCGTTGTTATTTCGGGCGTTTTACGCCCCCATGCAGACCACGCTGACCTCTCCCGGAGGGATGCCGACCAAGGCAATCTACATCTTCCTGCGGACCATCCGCAAACTGCTGAAGGACTACAGGCCGGAAAAGGTTGCGGTGGCGTTTGACACAGCGGCTCCCACGTTTCGCGACGAGCTTTTTGAGAAGTACAAGGCCAACCGTCCGCCGTTCCCGGAGGAACTCAGCGTCCAGCTTCCCTACGTGCATCGCTTTTGCAAAGCGCTGGGGCTTCCGCTGGTTGAACTGGAAGGGTTCGAGGCGGATGACTTGATTGGGACCCTGGCCCGCCAGACTGCCGGGTTGGGCGAGGAAGTCTTTATCGCTTCCGGCGACGAGGACCTTTTTCAGCTGGTTGACGACAGTGTGAAAGTGCTGAAGCCGGGGCGCTCATCGTCGAACGGCGAAACGGTCTGTGACGCGGCCAAGGTGAAAGAGATTATCGGGGTGGAGCCCGGCCAGGTGGTCGACTGGCTGGCGCTGACCGGCGATCCCAGTGACAATATTCCGGGCGCGCGTCCCTTGCCCGGCCGCGAACCCTTGCAGACGGAAAACGGAAAGAAGCGGAGCTACATTGGCCCGAAAGGCGCCACCGAACTGATCAACCAGTTTGGGACCCTGGAGGCTGCGCTTGAGAACTACGAAAAAGTAAAGCGGCAGAGCTACCGCGAAGCGCTGCGCGACTTTCGCGAGGAAGCTCTTCTGAGCCGCGAGCTGGCCACCATCCGCACGGATGTGCCGCTCGACATTGTGCCGGCGGACCTGAAGCCCACACCGTATGACGTGGACGAGGTTCGCGCATTGTGCCAGGAACTGGGCTTTGCTTCTCTCTTGAATGAACTGCTCCAGGAATCCGGCGCGGAAGAAGCTGCGGATGACGATGAGTCGGTTGAACTTCAATCTCCCGATGAGGTTGAGCGCTGGCTCAAGGCCGTACCGTCGGGTGCGGGGCTGGGCATCGCATTTGATGTGGAAGGCGAAGAAGGCTTTGCGGGCCGGCTGGCGGGAATAGGTCTCTCAGACGGCAAACGTGCCGGGACGATCGCCGCGGAATCGCTGGAGAGCGCAATGGGTGCGCTCAATACCGTGTTTTCCGGAGATGCCCACGCGCTGGCAGTCCATAACTCAAAGCTCTTCCGGATGATGCTTTGCAAACAGGGGATCGGGCTGGAAGGTGTGGCGCACGACACGATGCTTTATTCCTATTTGCTGAATCCGCTGGCCACCAGCCATACTCTGGAATCCCTCGCTCTCCTGCGACTGGGGAGAAAGCTCAACGGTTCGCTGGGATTGGCCGCGCGCTATACGCATGAGCTTGCCGCGATAATGAGCCCGCAGGTTTCGCGCGAAAACGTCCGGGAACTTTATTCGACGATTGAGCTGCCTCTGGCCGAAGTGCTGGCCGACGTAGAAATGATCGGGGTGAAGATCGATCCGGCGATTCTGGCCCGCATGTCGGAGGAATTCGCCGGCGAGCTGACTGGCCTGACCCGCGAGATTCATGACTTGGCGGGGGAACCCTTCGATATCGACTCGCCGAAGCAGCTGGGCCAAATCCTTTTCGAAAAGCTGAAGCTGCCCGGAGGGAGAAAGCTGAAAAAGAGCGGGCAGTATTCCACTGAAGCCTCGGTGCTGGAATCGCTGGCGGAAAAATACGACCTGCCGCGGAAAATCATCGACTACCGCACCCGGGCGAAACTGAAGTCGACCTACGTGGACGCGTTGCCGAAATACATCAATCCCGAAACCGGCCGCCTGCATACGAGTTTTAACCAGACCGTCGCCCGCACCGGGAGGCTCTCATCCTCGAATCCCAATCTGCAGAATATCCCCGTCGGCGAAGAGTTCGGGCTGCGGATCCGCTCGGCTTTTGTGGCGGAGCCGGGCTGGTTGCTGATTGCGGCGGATTATTCGCAGATTGAGTTGCGGGTGCTGGCCCACATGTCCGGCGATCCCCTGCTGATTGAAGCCTTCAGGCGGGGGGAGGATATCCACGCGCGTACGGCCCAGGAGATTTTCGGCGTTCCGCCCGCCTTGCAGAACCACGAACACCGGCGGATGGCCAAGGCGATCAATTATGGGGTGATCTACGGCCTCAGCTCCTTTGGCCTCGCGGCCCGGACGGGCTCAAGCAGGACGGAAGCGCAGCAGTTTATCGACGCCTACTTCAAACGGTACGACGGAGTGCGGGCCTTCCTGGAAGCGCGCATTGAGGAAGCGCGCACAACCGAACGCGTCCGCACGCTGTTTGGCCGCCTGCGTCCCATCCCGGAAATCAACAGCCGGGACACCATGGCGCGCAACCGTGCCGAGCGCGAGGCGATGAATACTCCCCTGCAGGGCACCGCCGCCGACCTGCTGAAGCTGGCCATGGTGAAGGCGCACGAGCGGCTGAAGCGCGAGAATCTCGAAACCCGCATGATTCTGACGGTTCATGATGAACTGGTCTTCGAGTCGCCCGAAAGCGAAGCAGAAGCGGCCGGGGAAATCATCCGGGCGGAAATGGAAGGTGTTTATCCGCTGAAGGTGCCGTTGAAGGTTGACATGGGTACCGGAAGGAACTGGAAAGAAGCAAAGTAGGCGGCAGTAGCGTTTTTCGGCAGCCCGCTGATGTGGGGCATTCATAAGACTGGTGTGGGAGGCAGGGCAAATGGAATCTCTGGATTCAATCCGGCAATTGTTTGAATATGACTACTGGGCCAACCAGGAATCGCTCCGCAGCATGACTTCCGTCAAGACACCCTCGGAACGGGCGCTGGAAATCGCAGGCCACATTGTGGGAGCGCAACGTGTGTGGCTGGGACGTCTGGAGACTCCGGGCGGCGATCCTCCTGCGCCGTGGCCGCTGATGAGCCTGGAAGAAGCAAATACTGCTGTCAATGAAATGCACGAGCGATGGAACGTCTTCCTCGGCAATATTTCGCCCGGGCGCCTGGATGAAGACCTTGTCCACCGCAACAGCAAGGGCGCTGAGTTTCGAGTGCCGGTGCGGGACGTTCTGACGCAACTGGTGATGCACGGAGCCTACCACCGGGGCCAGATTGCCGCCGCCGTCCGCGACGCAGGCGGAACTCCCACCTCGACCGATTACATCACCTGGGTCCGCCGGCAAAGGACGAAATAGTCCCGATCATGCGACTGCTTTCAGAGTTCGCTTGCAGGGTGCGCTACGGCGTGGAAGGCGGGCGATGCAACTTCCAACCAGTCTGCAACGAGCCCCTTCGATAATTCAAAGGCTCATCTTCTAACAACGACAGCCGATAAAGAATCTGAGGGCTGAAGGTGGGCCGTCGAGTTGGACAGGGGCCTCCTTGGGACCTTCCATGTGGTTTCCTGAGAGAGGAATGATGCGGAGACTTTGTTTGTTGCTGCTGATTGCCGGCCTGGCTGGGGGGCCATTGTTTGCCCGGCAGCGGTGGGCGCCCGACTCGGCAATGTTAAAGGTACGCCAGAAGACGGAACGACGGGCCCTGAAGTTGAAACAGAAGTACGCCCGGGAATCCCTGCAAAATTCCCGTCTGCCCAAAGCGGTCCGCATCCAGCTCAGGCACGAATTGAAGCGTGAGCAGAAGAGACTCCTCCAGCGGCAAAAGGACGAGCGGCAAACATTGAAGGACCGTGAGCGGTTGTTAAAGCTCGAAACAACACTGCCTGAGTCTCAATAACCCGTGGCGGTCGCCAAGGAAGGACCGTTCGCGCGGCTTTCGCTGTCACTCCCGCTGACCTGGAGTTCCCGGCCAACAGCTTCACTTCACAGGTTTCCCACCTGTTTGTGCAATGACTGCATTCCCCAGCCCGGCAAAACTTTGAGCAAGCCTTTCTGTTAAACTAGGAATGAAATCTGCAAGTGGAGGCTAGTGATGAGGGCATTCATCTGGGGTCTGGCAATGTGCCTGGCGTCGGGTCCGGTGCTTTACGGCCAGCAAGCGCCAACGCTCGGCCCTTCCCGTCCGTCTCTGGAAGGTCCCGGCAACACGCGGACAGCCAACCCGCGCATGCTTGTGAAAATGCGAAAGGTCTACATTGAGAGGATCGATCACGATCTGAATGTGAAGCTTGCAGATGACCTGGCGCACGTTTCGTGGCTGAAGGTAGTGGACAAACAGGACCAGGCCGACGCCATTGTCCGGGGAACCTGTTTTGACCTGCGCCGCCTGAAGCGACTGCACGCTGAGATCTATATCAGCGATCGCGTCACCGGAAAGTCCATCTGGCAGGACGTGATTCGAGTTCCTTACAATCCGCCCGATCTTACGAAATCCCTGGACCGGGCAGCTTCTGAAATACTGGCTCACCTGAATCAGAGCGTGCGCGCCGCCGCAAAACGATAGACCGGGCAGCACGGCGGTCGATAACCTTCAGCCCAGAGCCTGATCTTCCCAAGGTGGTTCCTTGTCCCATGACTGATTACCGAATGCACTTTGCTGATTTTGGCGAGACGGCCTATCTGAACTGCGCCTATCAGGGAGTGTTTCCCCTCACGGCCGTGGCGCGCAGCCACGAA
>Ga0315540_10002068_pt1 | contig 11373 bp, 6 predicted proteins | sample SalMarSW160110MG_FD_203677 | JGI IMG/M metagenome (GOLD analysis project Ga0315540, IMG submission 203677) | Salt marsh sediment microbial communities from the Plum Island Ecosystem LTER, Massachusetts, United States - Salt Marsh Sediment SW1601-10 ... | reverse complement strand
GGTTCTCCGTGGGAGGGCCCGTGGTCATTCCCAAGATCTACAATGGTCACGACAAAACCTTCTTCTTTACGAATTTTGAACATGACGCGCTGAACAATCTGGTCACAAATGGTTTCGGAACACTGGCCGCGAAGGAATACAAATCGGGCGATTTTTCAGGCTTGCTGGATCCGAACTGGACAGGCAACCCCCTGTCGGGCACGCAAATCGGCACGGATGCAATGGGCAACCCCATCCTCTTTGGCCAGATCTACGATCCCAGGACCACAAGGACGGTCAACGGCCAGACTTACCGCGATCCCTTCCAGGGCAACATCATCCCCACTTCGGCGTGGGACCCGGCGGCCTCGAACATTGTCAACAACGTCGGCATCGTCGACCCGCAGTACGATCAAATGATCAACAACATCAACAGGATCGGCGGTTCTCCCTACTTCGACGAGCACATCATCGGTATCAAGATTGACCACTCGATCAATGAGAAGAACCGGCTCTCCGGCTATTGGAACCGTAGCTATCGAAACCGGCAAAACAATGGCGCGACCCCGTTTCTGCCCTTCCCAGGTCCCCTCACGCAAAGTTGGCAGCAGCAGACTACACCGGGGTACATGGGCAGATTTTCATGGACTACGACCATTACGCCCACTTTGCTGAACCGCTTCGCTTTGGGCTACAACAGGTTCACTAACAACAATGGCGCGCTCCCCGACGTCGTGAATGCGGGTTGTGCATCGACGATGGGCCTGTCAGGCCTGCCCGACACCATGTGCCCCACATTCAGCTTTTCGGGTACCGAGGCCCAGGGCGGGACCATCTCCCGGATGGGTGTTAGTTTCGTGGACCAGAGTCAAAACGGAAGCGAGGTCCTCGCGGACGATGCCACCTGGATCAGAGGGGCGCATACCTTCAAATTTGGGTACGTGTACACCCGATATTTCTATAACGACAATTCACTATCCGATGCGGGTACCTTCAGTTTCACCCCGCGATCCACTGACATGCCGGGCTTCGACGCTTCCACCGGGCACGCTTTTGCGAGCTTCCTGCTCGGCGGGGTGAACAACGCCGGCCACGGGATCTCGGGTATCAGTTCGGCGTTCCGCCAGCCTTACCACGAGTTCTATTTTTCCGATGACTGGAAAGCGACCCCGAAGCTGTCGGTCAATTACGGCCTGAGGTGGGGAATCGTTCCGCCGTTCTTTGAGCGCACCGGCCGCATGTCCGAGGTCAACTTGACCACGCCCAATCCCGGCGCAGACAACCAGCCCGGCGCGCTGGTGTTTGGCAATCGCTTCAACAACACTTATTACAAATTGATCGGTCCGCGCTTCGGCCTTGCATACCAATTCAGTGACAAGATCGTGATTCGTGCCGGTTATGCCCTAACCAACACGCCACCCATTGCCAACAACTGGGGCTATGGGGGTTTCTTGAACGGATTCAATGGCAACGACAACGTTATTGCGGGTACGAATCCATCGGGGTTCATTGACGATCCCTCAATGTACTTGAGCAATCCGTACCCTGCTTTTACCGCCACGCTGCCCAATACGGATCCGACTCAGTTGAACTACTCGAGCACGGCGCCGACCACGGCCCCAGACGCCAACCGCCCGACCTACGTGCAGAACTACAGTTTGACGGTTCAATACCTGCTGCCCAAGGCGACGGTGCTGGAGGTGGCGTATGTCGGTAACAAAGGGACACGGGCCTGGGGAGGCATCACCGCCTGGAACCAATACAACGGCTTGGGCTCAAACCTCCTTTCCATGGGGGATACCCTCACTGCCCCCGTCAGCAGCTTCCCGCAGTATATGCCGTATGCCAGCTTCCCCACTAACCTGACCGTATCCCAGGCACTCAGGCCCTACCCACAGTACCCTAGTGTGGAGGAGCAATTCCCTTACAACACCAACTCCAATTACAACTCCTTGCAGATAACAGCGACGAAACACCTGACCAAGGGGCTGGGCTTCCTGGCTGCTTACACGTGGTCAAAGGCCATTGGCTACGTGGATGCCAACGGGCCGGGGGCCTACTATGCCACCTTGCAGGATTATCACAACCGCGCTATCGAGAGGTCTGTTACCGGGTTCAACATTCCCCAGGATTTCAAGTTGACCTGGGTGTGGCAGACCCCGGTGGGGAAAGGGAGGCACTGGGACTTGCACTGGGCCAACCCGTTCCTCGGAGGGTGGCAAGTGTCGGCAATCCAACACTATTCGTCTGGAGGTTCGATCCGGATCTCAGAGGGTGATCTGTTGATTCCCGATGGGATCGCTCCTGGGATTCGACCGGATGTTATCGGGAGCCAGAGTCTGACCCTCGGCGGCGCCTCCAAAAATGTCGACATAAATGTCCCGACGCCTTACCTCAATCCGGCAGGGTTCTCGCCCGTCCCCCATACGGCAGACGGCGTGCCCTTGCGCGTGGGTACGGCTCCCAGAGAACTGCCGAACGTACGAGGCCCGGGCAGCGCGGGCGAAACCTTCCGGCTGGAAAAGAACTTTCCGATCACCAGCCGCGAGGGGACGTACTTTGGCCTTGGGATGACCATGACCAATCCCTTCAACCGCCATTCCGCCCACATCTCTTCAACGGACGTCACGTCCTCACAGTTTGGAGCGTTGTTAGCGAATGGTGGCGGTCGAACAGTTCAATTGGACGCTCGCTTCAACTTCTAGTTGACATGCGGGCTGTTTGATTCCTTGCGCGGAGCGGATGTGACCCATCCGCTCCGCGTGCTATTATAAGGGGTCATGAAGCGCAGGTTGATAACCCTCCTCGGCACAGGGCCGCGCCTTGGGGCCAATTCCCCCCGCAGCAGAATCAACCACCGGTGGATTGGGCCACTTTGCGCAGGGCTTTGCCTTTTGAGTCTGGTGGTCCTCACCTCGTGCAGTTCCACAGAGAAAACACCGAGCGAAGCGCACGCTATCTTAAAGCCCATCAACGTAGTCCTGGTTACGATCGATACTTTGCGGTCGGACCATGTCCATTGTTACGGATACCAGGACGTCAAAACGCCGACGCTTGACGCGCTGGCGAAACGCGGGGTGCTTTTTGAGCAGGCCGTGGCGCAGGCCCCGCTGACGTCGCCCTCCCACGCCAGCATCTTCACGGGCGAGTATCCGACCATGCACCACGTTCGTGACACGGGCGGATTCGTTCTGCCTTCCTCCGCACTGACCCTCGCGGAAATCCTGCAGAAACAGGGGTGGGATACGGCGGCGTTTATCGGCGCAGCTGTGCTCAAGAGAAATTTTGGATTCAATCAGGGCTTTGCGGTTTACGACGATCAAATGCCCCAACCGGGGCCTTCCGAACAATTTCTGCCAGACCCGGAACGGCCCGCCAAGGAGGTGATTGACCCGGCCATTCATTGGCTGAACACGCAGGCGGGAAAGCCGTTCTTCGTCTGGGTCCACCTGTACGATCCGCATATGCCTTACAAGCCGCCCCGCCCTTTCCGGGAACAGTACAAGACCCATCCCTACGACGGTGAGATCGCTTACGCAGACCAGCAGCTTGGCCGGTTGATCGACGTCGTAATGAAGAAGGCTCCACAAAACACGATCATTGCCGTCCTTTCCGATCACGGGGAAAGCCTGGGCGATCATGGTGAGTACACGCACGGCGTTTTTCTTTACGATTCAACCTTGCGAATCGTCTTCATCATGGCGGGGCCGGGAATCCCTGCCGGCATGCGGATCAAACGACAGGTGAGGAGTATCGATTTTCTGCCAACGTTGCTCAACCTGATGGGTGGGAAAGCGCCACATCAGGTGCAAGGCACAAGCCTGGTACCGGCGTTCTCGGGCAACCCGGTAGACACGGGAACTTCCTACGAGGAGACGCTTTACCCCAAAATCAACATGGGATGGTCCGAGCTTCGCGCCATTCGAACAAATCACTGGAAGTACATCCGCGCCCCGAAGCCTGAGTTGTATGACTTGACCCGGGATCCCGGCGAGACGACGAATGTCATTCAGCAGCAGCCCGTGCAGAGAGAGAGGCTCGAAGCAATTCTGAATGGAACCCTCTCAGCCGGGGGCCACGGGACGACCGAGAAGGTCCAAATGAAGTTGATTGACAAGCAGACGTCTGAGGAGCTGAACTCGCTCGGCTATGTGGCGGAGTACTCGCCCAAGACGTATGTGTTGACGGGCAAGGGTGTGGATCCCAAGGATCGCACGAACATTCTCAAATTGCTCTACGAGGCGGAGAACCCCTCGTCGAATACGAGTGAGGCGCGCCGCCTTAAACTGGAACGTCAGGCCTTGGCCGAGGATCCGACGAATCCGATGATTTACTACCAGCTGGGGGGGCGATGCGAGAAGGACGGACTTTACAAGGAGGCGATGCACCTCTACCGGACGGCGCTCAGCAAGGGCATCGAGAGTGGAAAGCTGCACGGACGCATCGCCAATTTGCTGGTTCGCCAGGGGAAGACCGACGAAGCCATCGCCGAATATGAGAAAGCGACGCAACTGAATCCCGTCGACACGGAGAGCCTGGCAAACCTGGCCACAGCGGACCTGCATGCGGGCAGGCTTGACGACGCAGAGGGTGCCTTTAAACGGATTCTGGCCATTCGTCCGGATAGTGCCACGGCACAAAACGGCCTGGGCCTGATTGCCGTTCAACGCCGGAATCCTCAAGCGGCGCGCAGGTATTTCGAGCGCGCCGTCCAGCTCAATCCCGACTTGCTGGAGGCGCAGGTGAACCTGGGTTTGATTTACGAGATGACGGGCGACCGTGAGGGGGCGCGGAAGTGCTTTGAAACCTTCCTCGCCAAAGCGTCCCCCGCGCAGTACGCCACGGTGATTCCGAAGGTGCGCCACGAGCTGGCGACTCTTCGCCAAAAGAAGCCATGAATTATTTCCTTCTCATCCTGCCTTTGCAGATTGCGCCCCTTGCCCCCACGAACAGACAGCAAAGTCCAGACACAACCTGCGGTACCCTCAGCAGCCTTTGCCGGTATTCGCAGGGCTCGGCCTGCCGCGCCCCGCGCTTCACGCGAATGGCCACAATTTGCTGGCAGATTTGCGCGGTTTCGCTGTGCGCTGCAACCCTCTGGGCTCAGGTTGCACCCTCTTCGGAGTCCTTGCGCCGTGCCAGGGACCTGGTGATCGCAGGAAAGCCCGAGCAGGCCGTCCCCATCTATCAGGAACTGGTCCGAAAGTTTCCCAGTAATCCGGGATTTCGTGTGGACCTTTGCGTCGCCCAGTACAAGGCCCGACATTACAGGGAATCGGCGGAGGAGGCGAAAGCGGCACTCAGGCTTCGGCCGGGGTTGCCCAGCGCCAATCTGTTTCTGGGTGCCAGTTATCTCCAACTTGGTGAATTCGCCTCCGCCATTCCACCGCTTCAGAAGTCGCTGGAAGCGCAACCGATGGACCGCAACGCGCGGCTCGCCCTGGCAGAGGCGTTTTCGGGGGCCCGGCGGTATGAACCAGCCGCCGAACAGTTCCAGAAACTGGCGAAAATCCTTCCGGACAGTCCCGAGGTCTGGTATGGCCTGGGCCATTGCTACGACAAACTTTCCGAGCAGGCGCCCGGACAAAGCGAACATTACCGGGAGTTGGCGCAGCAAGCTTACAACCGATTGGACCAACTGCCTCCTTCACCCGAAAGTCGCATTCACGCTGCCGAACTGCTCGACCAGAGCTCGGAGTGGATGGAATCGGCAAAGCAGTGGCGCAAAGCACTGGACCTTGCGCCGCATGATAACCGTGCGCGCGGAGGTCTGGCCTGGGCGCTCTATCGGGCACGGGACTATAAATCGGCGCTGAAGGTGATTGAAAGCATGCGGAAGGACGGCTTTGATTCCACTGTGGTGAACTTCTTAACCGGAGGATGCTGGCTCAACCTGGAGCAGCCGGAGAAAGGGATCCCATATCTGGAGAAAGCCATCGCCGACGATTCCCATTTCCTGCCTGCGAAGGCCGCTCTCGGACAGGCCCTGCTGCGAACCGGCAGAGCCCGGGAGGCTATTCCGTTCCTTCGGGCTGCGCTTTCCGTTGACGAAGACGGGACTACCCACTTCCAGCTTTACCGTGCCTATTCGATCGCGGGCCAGGCCGCGGCGGCAAAGCAGGCGCTCTCGGATTACGAAGAGTTTAAGAAAGGGCTGCCCCATGCCTCAGCTTCGCCTGGAAACGCTTACCGGTAAGAGAACTGCACCTTTGAGCTCAATCAGGGCAACTAAGGTTCGCGAACCCTTAGCACTTGATTTGTCTGAACGTTCGTGAGCACCTGGCGCGTCCCGCTGGGCCACCGAATTTCGATTTTCTTCACCTCCTTCAGCTTGCCGGTACCAAAATGGACGCCAAAGTGGCTGGAAGACGCATAGCTCATCGCGGAGGTCATGTGATTGACCTGGCCGTCCACGCGGATTTCTGCTCCGATTCCGTCGCGGTTGCTCCGGGTTCCCTGCAGCTTAAAGATCAACCAGGAGTTTTCACCCGGTGTGACGTTTTCCCATAACTCCGGGCCCGCGCCTAGTGAGGTCACGACCGCGTCCATTCTGCCATCATTATTGAAGTCGGCAAAGGCGGCGCCCCGGTGCGCCCGCGGCGTGAGAAAATCCTCTCCCACGGTCTCGGAAACGTCCTCAAAAGTCCCGTCGCCCCGGTTCAGGAACACCGAATTGTGCAGCTTGTATTTCGTGGCTTCGTAGAGCGCGACCATGTCGTTGACGTGAGCGTTGGAGGTGAAAAGGTCTTTCCATCCATCATTGTTGAAATCGAACATGCCGATCCCATACCCACTGTAGACCCTGCTCGCCAGGCCCATGTTGCTCGAGTAGGTCATATCCCCGAACAATCCCCCTCCCAGGTTCCGAAAGAGCGGGAAGGTTTCACCTGCAAGCGCGGAGTAAGCAATATCCGGCAGCCCATCATTATTGTAGTCCCGAAAATCCGTGCCCATCCCTGAGACGGGATTGCCCGTGTCGAGCAAAGCCACACCCGCCTGCATGGCGACCTCTTCGAACTTTCCGTGTCCGAGGTTGTGGAATAGGAAATTCCGCATCTTATCGTTCGTGACGAAAATGTCCATGAGGCCGTCACCATCGTAGTCAGCAACCGCGACACCCATCCCCTTTCCGATATGCTTCGCGATCCCGGACTCTTGCGAGACGTCCTTAAACTTTCCATTGCCCTCGTTATGGTAAAGGGCATTGGGGAGGCCTTCGAAGACGCGAGGATGGCAGTAGACGCGCAAATGGCGCGATGCATCGCCGCAGTAGGGTTCAAACGTTGGCGACCATTGCAGGTAATTGAGCACGAAGAGGTCCAATAGCCCGTCATTGTCGTAGTCGAACCAGGCGGCGCCAATCGACCAGGGGCTGCTCTTGATCCCCGCCTGCTCGGTTACGTCTTCGAACTTCCCGTCACCCCGATTGTGATAAAGAATATTCCTGCCGACCCCCGTCACGAAGAGGTCGACATGGCCGTCGTTGTCGTAATCGGCGGCGCTGGCCCCCATCGAATACCCTGCGCCGGCGACTCCCGCCTTTTCAGTCACATCCTGGAAATGAAATCCACCCAGGTTTCGGTAAAGGCGATTCCAGTATTTGGGCGAAGTCTTCTTCAAAGACGGCAAAGACGCCCCGTTGGTGAAGTAGAGATCCGTCAGCCCGTCGCCGTCGTAATCGAATGCCGCCACGCCCCCCGCCATGGTTTCAACCAGGTGCTTGCTCGGAGTCGGGTTGTTCTCCAGCACGAATTGCATGCCCGAGGCGGCCGCAACGTTGCGGAACCGGACGGAATCTGTTTTGGGAGCGGGTTGGTCCGCAAGTCCAAGCTGGCTGGTCAACAGGGGAAGGCAGAGGCCTGCGCTTGCTTTCAGCAAATCGCGTCGGGTGAATTTACCGGCCATTACCAGATGCGTTTCCCCGGATTGATCATGCGGATATCTTGCCATTCCGCGACATTTTGAGTCAACACAACCGGCGCCGATGCATTGCGGATACACGCGGCCACGGGCAACAATATGCCGCCGTGAGACGATGCCATTGCCAAGCAGGCCCATGCGGCGAAGGTCCGCGGATTTGCTGAGCGTGCGGTGCAAGCCGATTGCAGTGAGAAAAGAGATGTTGGCGGAGAGGGTGGGATTCGAACCCACGTGCCCGCTTTTGGCAGGCAAGACGCTTTCGAGGCGCCCCCGTTATAACCACTTCGGTACCTCTCCGCAAGAGCGTAGCCGTGGTCATTGCGACTATGAGATTAATATTGCGCGATAGTCCCGGCTGTTTTCAAGTTCCGGTGCGGCTTGCTTTTCGGCGTTCACGGAAGAACTGCCGAAGAATGGCCGAGCACTCTGCCTGGAGGATTCCGCTGTCAAACACGACCTGATGGTTCAGTTTCCTGTTGTTGAGCACCTCAAGCGACGAGCCACAGGCGCCTGCTTTCGGGTCCATGGCTCCCACAACCAGCCTCTGAATGCGCGCCTGGACGATGGCCCCAACGCACATCGCACAAGGCTCGATTGTAACATACAGCGTGCACCCCGGCAGGCGGTAGTTCCCGAGCCTGCGTCCCGCGCGGCGTAGTGCCAGGATCTCCGCGTGCGCCGAAGGATCGTTCAGATGGATAGGCCGGTTGTGGGCGCGGGCGACAACTTCTTCCTTGCACACAACGACTGCTCCCACCGGAACTTCACCTTCGCGACAGCCCCGCCGGGCCTGGCGCAGAGCCTCCCGCATATACTGGCGGTCCAAGTCTTTCACATGCTCACTTTTAGGGGTGCGCATCCTTGTATCCTAGCATCTTTGAGGCGTGGTATGATCGGCGCTGCGGCGGGAAGTCCTGAGATTAGAATGACCTGGCGCGGGGCAGGTCTTCCGGCCGTTCGTTTCCCTCTGCTTGTTCAGTGGCTGTGTTACCCTTGGCCACTGAACTGTGACCTAATTGCTAAGGAGGAAGTGTTTCCATGAGCTCAATGAACCGAAGAGATTTTCTCCGGACCGGCGCTGTGGCTTCAGCAGCTCTGATGGCCGCGGGCGGGGCCCTGGATTTATACGCCGACCCTTATGGAATTCCGGTTGGTTTGCAGCTTTACACGGTGCGGCAGCAGCTTGACCAGGATTTTGCGGGGACTTTGCGCAAGGTAGCCGCTATCGGCTACCCGCAGGTGCAGTTTTCGGGCTTTCACAACCAGCCGGTGCCGAAGATCAAGCAGTTGATTGATCAACTCGGCCTGAAGACCGCCGCCGGCCACTTTGGCTACGATCTGCTCAAGTCGAATCTGTCGCAGGTGACCGACGATGCCAACACGCTGGGCATGAGTTACACCGTGCTCTCCTCGGTTCCTGATTCCTACCGGCACTCGATGGACGGTTACAAGCGGGCGGCTGAGTTTTTCAACAAAACGGGCGAGGGTTGCCGGAAGGCCGGCGTCCATTTTGGATATCACAACCACAACCGGGACTTTGAGAAGTTCGGCAACACCATCGCGCTTGACCTGATGCTGAAGAGCACGGACCCGGCCCTCGTTACTTTTGAGATGGATTGCTTCTGGGTCACGCGCGCCGGCTACGATCCCGTGGCTTACATGAACAAGTACCCCGGCCGTTTTCAGGTCCTGCACGTCAAGGACGAGCGGAAGCATTATCCTCCCACCGTCTCCGGCCGCACGCCTGCTGAGGCTTTTGCGCCGGTGGGCAAGGGCGTCATCGACTGGAAGCGGATTTTCAAGGCGGCGCCCAAAGGCGGACTGAAGTACTATTTTGTTGAGCAGGACGCCACCGAGCTTCCGGTTTTTGAGGCCATCAAGTTCAGTTACGACTATCTCCACAACCTCAAGGTTTAGCGGGTGAAGAATGGGGGCTGCCCATGCCGGTGAACATCAGGCGAGCCTACGATCCGCCGGGCGCCCGCGACGGCATTCGCATTCTGGTGGACGGCCTGTGGCCCCGCGGCGTGAGCAAGGCTGACCTCAAAATCAGCGCGTGGGGAAAGGCCATTGCGCCGTCAAGGGGCCTGCGTGTGTGGTACGGGCACGACCCCGCGAAGTGGCCGGAATTCCGCAGTCGCTACCGCAAAGAGCTTCGGGAATCGCCGCGCAAGGAAGTTTTCGACCGCCTGGTTCGCCTGGCGGCGCAGGGAAACCTGACCCTCGTTTTCGGCGCCCGAGACGCCCAACACTCCAACGCCGCCGTCATCGCGGAAGTCATCCAATCGAAGCTAGAGGCCGGTCACTGAACTTCGCGGAGGACGCCACTACTATCTAAATGGATTGATTACCAGAAGCACGATGCGCTTCTCGCTCCGCGAGAGCGATGTTACAAGGCGAGCATCTGGGCCAGCCACGGGTCTGCTCTATTTAAGGCTTCAGACGTCTTGGCTTCGAAATCCGTGCGGCGACCGCATCCCAGCCTCCCTTGTCGCGGACGAAGATCAGCCATTTGATCCCTCGAATGCTCTGGACGTACTGGTTAAGCTCGTCGTCGGAGAGTCCAGCTTCAATCTTGCCTATGAGCTGGGCATAGTCATTCAGGATCTCTTGTCGCTGAGAATGAAGATTTGGGTAAATGGTATCCACGCCTGGCCCGAAGCGCGTGCCATTATCAAACTCGGCATACACAACGGTTCCAGTAATACGACGAACAGCCTGGCCTTTCGGAGCAAGCACGTTGAAACTGAGCACCTCCTTTTTCTCCGTTCCAGGGGCCAGGAATGCGGTGTCAGTGGCCCAAGAGTCGATCAAATCAGTTGACGTTACTGGACTTGGGCCCGAAGGTCCTCCCTCAAATTTCCAGGACGTTATTAGAGTAACCAAGCCAGCCCGCGCATTATTCTTGAGAATGTAGGAACCGCCGCTAACTCCTCCGTTCTCCTGAAGGTTTAATTGTAGGGCGGAATAATCCAGAGGGATATTCCGGGGGATGAGCAACTCCGCTTTCGCTTCTCGGCCCCCAGGACCAAGATTAATCGTTCGCGAAACACAATCCTCACAGGAGTATCCCGAGGCAGCGGGAGGCGGGTCGGCACAGGGCGGATCGGGGTTACCATCCTTGCTCACAGTGGCCGGGCTGATGACGGAGCTCATCGCGGAAAGTTGGGGGCCGAAGTTCGACGGGCACGACTGCCCTGTGCAGCCATTAAACTGGCAGTGATCTCCAAATGCGCCCGTAGAACAACACTGGTTGCATGTGTTTTGAAGACAACTGCCGTTCGATACGTCGCCAACCGTATACCCAGGGTCAGGGCAGCATGTGCAAGTAACAACGAAGCTGCCGGAGTTGCAATATCCGCAGTCTTCACACGCGCCCAAACAACCCGTTGGACAGCTGTAATTGCTGCAACTCGTCTGAGCTGCGCATGGTGGCGAGCAAAGCGCTCCAGCCAATAATGCGAAAGTCGCGAA
>Ga0315540_10002067_pt1 | contig 11375 bp, 5 predicted proteins | sample SalMarSW160110MG_FD_203677 | JGI IMG/M metagenome (GOLD analysis project Ga0315540, IMG submission 203677) | Salt marsh sediment microbial communities from the Plum Island Ecosystem LTER, Massachusetts, United States - Salt Marsh Sediment SW1601-10 ... | reverse complement strand
CGGCGCGATGGTCAGGATAACCGATCGCTGTCGACTTTGGAATCCGGTATCGAAAGACGGCGGCCTTGTGGGACGGTGGCGGACACAGCGATCGAGGACAGAAGAATCAGGGGCGTCGCGTCCGACGCGCGTGCGTCGCCCATGCCACCGAGAAGGCCGAAAAACGTTGACAATTCGATGCGCTCTGGTTGCGATACGGCTGGTGGCGCTCACGCGCCGCCTTCCCCGAATTTCCAGACCGGGATGCCCATCTTTCTGGCTTTGTCGGCGAGGTTCGCCGAGATGCCGGAGCCGGGAAAGACGATGACGCCGATCGGCAATACGTCGAGCATCTGGTCGTTGCGCTTGAACGGCGCAGCCTTGGCGTGACGAGCCCAGTCGGGTTTGAAGGCGACTTGCGGGACTTTGCGATTGTCGGCCCAGCAGGCTGCAATGCGCTCAGCGCCCCTCGGACTACCGCCATGCAGGAGCACCATGTCGGGGTGCTTGGCGTGAACTCTGTCGAGCGTTCCCCAGATCGCGCGATGATCATTGTAATTGATCCCGCCGGTGAAAGCGATCTTCGGTCCGGCGGGGAGGAGCACCTCGGTTTCGGCGCGGCGTTTGGCGGCGAGGAAGTCGCGGCTGTCGATCATCGATGCCGTGAGAGTGCGATGATTGACCACAGAGCCGGAGCGCGGACGCCAGGGTGAGCCGATATGGCGCTCGAACTGGTCGGCCGCCAAGTCGCGGAAGAGTTCCATCGCGTTTCGGCGCTCGATGAGCGTGAGGCCTTCGGCGACCAGCCGTTCCAACTCGACCGAGCGGATTTCCGATCCGTCCTGATCCTTCTGGCTGCGCTTCTGCCCGTCCTCATTGTCGTCGAGTTCGCGTTGCACGCGATCGCCGGCACGGTGGAAGAGATTGACCGTTGACCAGAGGAGATTCTCAAGGTCGGGCTCGAGCCGCGTGTCGCCGAGTGTCGCGACCAGCGCGTCGAAAATGTCGGCCACGGCGCCGCCGATGGCGGCGGCTGCCGGCAGCGGCCTTGGGTCGGGCTCATCCTGGAACGGACGATGCCCATAAAGCTGCAGCTCGGTGAGGACGTGATCGGTGGAGGACGAGCCGTAAACTGGCTCGAGCTCGGTATCGTCGTGATCGGTCGCCATGGTGATGCTCCTGGTCGGATCGGCCGCGCCCATCGCGGCCTTTTTGGCGACCACCTGACGGCGGGCGGACCGGGCCTGCACCGCCGAGCAAAGCGACGGCGGCTGGAGCGCAGCGGAGGACGGCGGGCGGCGACTATTTTGCTTCGCGATGCAAAGCCGGAGATCAGAGTCATTTGCGCGGCGAAGCCGCTTGGTTGGCGTGGCTGTCCGGCGGCGGAAAATAGCCGCCAAACGCCGTTGCGGACCCCGTCCGCTTTGCCGTCCAATCGCCCTCTGAAAGGCCGCGGGCGCGGCCCCTTGGCGGCAAGGGAGCGATCACGCGAACCGACGCGGTCGACGAACTGGGAGACAGGTGTCGGACGCATCGTCCGCGGCCGGCCCCACTCATCGGATCAGAAATCGGGGCACGTCCTCCGGGGCAAGCTGGATGCGCAAGGCCGCGCGGAGCTCATCGACGCCGCGGCGACAGAGGTCTTCGTTGAAGTCGCCCAGCGCGGGCGACAGGGTAAGCGCCTCGATGCCGGCTGAGTGCGCCCTTTCGGTCAAGATCTCTGCCGCCAGGTCGCCGGCCGGATCGTGATCGCGGGCGACATAGAGACGGCGAAGCGTTGCCGGGAAGAGAATTGCCGCGAGGTGATTGGCCGACAGCGCGGCAAGCGTGGGAAGGTCCGGCAGCACGCTTTGCAGCGACAGCATGGTCTCGATGCCTTCGCCGGCCACCATGACGTCAGTCGTCACGCCGAATCTGACCCCGTGCCCGAGCAGATGACCCATCGCCCGTCGCGGCGTATCGACCGGCGCCTTCCCGAAGCCGTCCGGCGCAAGCCAGGTGCGATGCGCGCCGGTGATGGCGCCGGAAAAATCGGTGACGGCCGCGATCATCGCCGGCCAGGTCTCAGTCGGCGAAGTGTCGTCCAGGCGATAGTAGCAGCGCGGATGAAACCGCAGCGCGGCCGCATCGTGGGCAGCTTTGATGCCGCGATTGCACAGGTAGGTTTCGACGAGCGTCCGGCGGATCGGCTGCGACATAGCGAAGAGCCGCCGTGCTGCTGCCGGCGATCCGGTAGGAACGGGCGTGCACACATGCTTTGGGCTGCCGCCCGGTTCTGCGCGCGGCAAACTCAGGAAGCGCCGTGCTTCCTCGACGACATCGCGAAAGTCGAGGAGACCGCAGCTCTCGCGGATCACGTCGAGGAGATCGCCATATTCGGCCGAGGCAGAATCGGTCCAGCGCCCGGCGGCGCCGGGACCGGAGTCCGGTCCGCTGAGCCGGACGAACATCGACCGGCCGGGCGTATTGCGAACGTCGCCCACCGTCCAGTATCGACCCTGGCGCCGCCCATTGGACAGGTAATGGCGGCATACCGCTTCGGCATCACGGGCGAGCCGGCGCGCCAGTTCGGCGGCGTGTGAGGACATCGAACCACCTCACGCGGCCGCTTTGTCAGCGATGCGAAAGAGCGGATGCCCTTCCATCATCTTGGCCAAGATGGCGGGTCCGGACACGCCGGTCGGCACGAATAGACGAAGCTTCCACGAAATGATCTCGGAGATCAGGCCGATCGCCTTCAACCGTTCGACCATGCCGCCGGTGAAGCCGGAAAGTTCGACACGAAATTCGCCCATGACCTTGACGCGGCGAAGCTCAAGCCCGTCCTGGAGCTGCAGGACCGTCCGTCCGTCTAGCAACGCGGCAAGGGCGTCGGTCGGGCTGAGCGTCGGCGTATCATTCTCGGTCGCCTGCGCGACCCAGGCTGGCGAGACCAGCCGGCCGATCACGCGCTCGCCATCATCGGTCTGGAGCCGGTAGACGCGCATGCACTCGTTCGGGAGTCGTTTCCAGATCGGCAGCAACAGGCCGGTGACGATGTGCAGAATGCTGTCGGTGAACTCCGGCACGGCGGAGAGCTCGGCCTCCCAGGCGCGAGCGAAATCGGTCCGATCGGCTTCCCGCCAATGCGTCTGCGCCATCGTGCTGAGGGGAATCGCGGCACGCTCCATCGGCCGGAGCAAGCGGACGCGGCGTTCGACTTCGCCATCGTCAAGCATCAGGCTCGGCGCTGGCACTTGCACGGCCGCGCGCCCGGATTGGCTGTTCACCAAAAGCCTGGCACGGGGATCGGTTGCACGGTCGAGCGCCTCGGCAAGCGTGAACGGCCGGTTGCGGTCGCGGCGAGCGATGGTGAACACCTGCGTCTCGGCGCCGCTGTGCGGATGGACATAGAGTACCCGCCGATCCGTGACGATCAGACCCTCGGCGGTGACTGTCTCGACGCCGAGATCATAGGTACCCGATACGATAGCACCCTCGACCTTGGCGCGCAGCAGATCCTCGAACACGCCGAACAGCGTGTTCTGCAGGTCGATAGTCAACGCCAGCAGCCGATTGAGGAAGGTGGTGATCGGCGGCAGGTCCTCGCGCAAGCTGCCGTCGCCGTCGGTGAGATGCAGGCCGGTCGCGTCCTCGAATGCCTGAAGCGAACAGTCGTCGACCTTGCCGGTGTAGAGCAGCACGTAGAGCTGGCGCAGCGCCGCGCGGGCATAGATGGATTCGAGATTATCGTCGGCGCGGAACAAGCCCTGACCGCCGGTCTGACGCTGGCCTTTGGTGATGGCGCCAAGCGTGTCAAGCCGGCGGGCGATGGTGGAGAGGAAGCGCTTCTCGGCCTTGACGTCCGTAGCGATGGGCCGAAACAGCGGCGGCTGGGCTTGATTGGTCCGATTCGAGCGGCCCAGGCCCTGGATCGCCGTGTCCGCCTTCCACCCCGCTTCCAGCAGATAGTGGATGCGCAGACGACGATTCTTCGCCGTCAGATCGGCATGGTACGAACGGCCGGTGCCGCCGGCGTCGGAGAAGACAAGGATGCGCTTCTCGTCGTCCATGAAGGCTTGCGCTTCGGCGAGATTGGCCGAGCCGGCGCGCGCCTCGACGGCGAGGCGATCGAAGCCTCCTGATCCCGCCTTGCGCACGATGCGCCTCGATCGGCCTGTCACCTCGGCGACCATATCGGTGCCGAACCGCTGTACGATCTGGTCGAGCGCGCCCTGGACGGGGGCAAGCGACGCCAGGCACTCGATCATGCGATCGCGCCGCTCCACAGCCTCGCGACATTGGACCGGTTGGCCGTCGCGGTAGACGGGCCGGGACGAGAGATTTCCGTCACTGTCGGTGAACGGTTCGAAAAGCTGTGTGGGAAAGCCGTGCTTGAGGTAGTCGAGAACATATTCGCGCGGAGTGATGTCGACCAGCACGTCGCCCCACTCCTCAGTGGGGATCTCGGACAGGCGGCGCTCCATCAGCGCCTCGCCGGTGGAGACGATCTGGATGACGGCGGCGTGGCCGGCTTCGAGGTCGCGCTCGACCGCAGCGATCAGCGCCGGGGTCTTCATCGCCGTGATGAGATGATTGAAGAAGCGCTGTTTCGCGCCCTCGAACGCCGAACGGGCGGCCGACTTGGCCTGGCTGTTGAGCGTCCCTGACTCGCCGGTGACGTTGGCGGCTTGCAGCGCCGCGTTCAGGTTATTGTGGATGACCTGGAAGGCGCCGGCATACGCATCGTAGATGTGAACCTGCTCGGGCGTGAGGCGGTGTTCGATGAGCTCGTATTCGATCCCCTCATAGGAGAGCGAACGGGCCGCGTAGAGTCCGAGCGCCTTGAGGTCGCGGGCGAGCACCTCCATTGCGGCGACCCCGCCGGCCTCGATCGCTTCGACGAACTCAGCCCGTGTGGCGAAGGGGAAATCCTCGCCACCCCAGAGACCGAGCCGTTGGGCGTAGGCGAGATTGTGGACCGTGGTCGCGCCCGTGGCCGAGACGTAGAGGACGCGCGCATTGGGCAAAGCGTGTTGGAGACGCAGGCCCGCACGTCCTTGCTGTGAAGGCGCCTGATCGCCGCGTTCGCTCTTACCTCCGCCGGCATTCTGCATGGCGTGGCTCTCGTCGAAAACGATGACTCCATCGAAATCGGAGCCCAACCAATCGACGATCTGCCGTACCCGCGAAACCTTCGCTTCGCGCGCGTCGGACCGTAGCGTGGCGTAGGTGGTGAATAGGATGCCCTCGTCCAGGCGGATCGGTGCGCCTTGCCGGAAGCGCGCGAGCGGCGTGATGAGAAGCCGCTCCTGACCGAGCGCCGACCAGTCGCGCTGGGCGTCCTCGATCAGCTTGTCGGACTTTGACACCCATACCGCACGGCGCCGGCCCTTCAGCCAGTTGTCGAGCAGGATGCCGGCGACTTGGCGACCCTTGCCGGCGCCGGTGCCATCGCCGAGGAACCAGCCGCGGCGAAAGCGGACAGCGTTCTCCGCGTCATCGTGCGCTGCCGTGACGAGATCGAAGGTCTCGTCCACGGTCCATGCGCCTGCGAGGAAATCCGCATGGGCCTCGCCGGCGTAGATCACGCTTTCGAGCTGCGCGTCGGACAATACGCCGTCGGCGATGAGACTTATCGGGAGATGCGGCCGATACGAGGGCTTTGGTGGCGCGACCGAGGCCATCGCCGCGGACTGCACCAGCTTCGTTGGATGCGCCTGAGAGCCGGGAATACGGATCGACTGAAGGACGTATTCTTCATAAAGCGCATCCGTAAGACGGCTGCCTTTGGGCGGCGTCCAGTTCAGGGTTTCGTAGGCAAGCTCGGCAGCATCGGGCTCAGGGGTAGCGACTGCCGCTGGCCGCGAGGCAGCACGCGCGAGATAGCCGCGAACGGTGCGCGGCGTTGCAGACCTTCCGAGCGGTGCCGTGCGGAGCGTCGTCGTGATGGGGCATCGTGGCGGCACGCGCTCCGCGATCCAGGCGAGCAGCGTCGCTACATCGGGCGCGACACCTGCGGACGGTGGAAACCGCGCCGGGTCGGACGCGGGCGCCTTGTCGATGACAGTGAGCCGCGTCTCGGTTGTCGTGCCATGCTTGGCATAGACCGCGCCATCGATCGCCGCAGTGAACACGACGCGGCCACGCTCCTGCAGGCGGATGAATGCCTCGCGCCAAGCCGGCGTCTCGGGACCGAAACTGGCGCCGGTGACCGCCACCAGCCGCCCGCCTTCGGCGAGACGCGCCAGCGCCGAGGCGACATGACGATAGGCGGCGTCGGTCATGCGTCGGTCGACATTCGCCATCGCCGAAAAGGGCGGGTTCATCAGCACGACGCTCGGCGTCACCGCAGCGTCGAGATGATCGTCGATCTGCGCCGCATCGAAGCGCGTTACGATGACACCGGGAAAGAGGAGGCTGAGGAGCGCCGCGCGGGTGTCGGCCAGTTCGTTCAACACGAGCGCGCCGCCGGCGACCTCGGCCAGGATGGCGAGGAGACCGGTGCCGGCCGAAGGCTCCAGCACGCAATCGGCCGCCGTAATGGCGGCTGCGGTGCAGGCCGCAAGGCCGAGCGTGACCGGCGTCGAGAATTGTTGGAGCGCTTGACTCTCCTCGGAACGCCGCGTGTGGGTGGGCAGAAGGCCGGCGATCTTCGCCAGCGCAACGAGCCGTGAAGCCGGGGAGTCGGCTTTACGGAAAAGCGCCATTCCGTATTTGCGGAGGAACAGGACGGTCGCCGCTTCGCAGGCGTCGTAGGCGGTCTTCCAGTCCCATGCGCCGGCGGCATCGGAAGCGCCGAAGGCTGTCTCCATCGCGGAACGCAGGACGCCGGCATCGATGCGCCGCCCACGTTCGAGATCGGAAAGGAGAAGTCGCGCGGCGTGGAGGATGCGGGCAGATGCGGATGTGTGCGATGGCGCAGCCGCGCAGGCGGCCGCGACGCGGGAAATAGTCGTCATGAAGGGAACCTCGGGAGAGCGGGTGCGGGCCGAGCCGCCGGGCGCTCTCTCTCGATCCCGATCGGCTCAAACCTTTCCCGGCCGGCCTCTCGCTCTCGTCGACGCTGCCAATTCTTTAAAACGAAAGCGCCCGACACGGTGGCCGGGCGCCGAGGTTGATGAATAGGGATATGAGCGGGACGGCCGATGCCGCCCCGCTCGTGGTGGTTACTCGGCGGCGATTGCTGCCGGTTCGTCCGCATCTTCTTCGCCGGCGTCTTCCTCGTCGTCGGAGAGAAAGGCGGGTAACGACTCGTCACCCTCCACACCATTGCCGTCGATCGCCTCCGCGGCGACGGCGACCGACGTGCGCAGCGGTTCGGGAAGCCAGCCAGTGCTCTCCAGCAGCCGCTCGGCCTCCTTCGCCATGTCCGCCTTCTTCAGGTGGTCAATGAGCTGCGCGGAGTGTTCGCCCTTCGCCTCGCGCACCGCCTCGAGGATGCGGGGTTTGGTGATGCGGCCGAGATAGTTGTCGATGGTCGGCCGCCAGCCGGCCTCGACCATGTCGAGCCCGACCGCGCGCGCGAGGCGGTTGGCCTGGACGAGACGGCGCTGGACCCCATGAGCCGAGATACCCGGGCCGCCATAGCGGTCGCCCTTCTCATAGAGTGCGTTGACACCAAAAGAGACGCAGTGCGCCAGCAAGGCGGCGCGGCTGGCATCGTCGAGAGCGGCGAGCCAGTCCCAGAGGGCGGCCTCGTCTTTCGGCAGGTCGGCTTTCCAGGCCTGGTGCCGTTCCGCGACCGCCTTCGCGGGCGGGCTGTCCTTGAGGTCCGCCGGCTGAATCGAGAAATGAACCTCCCGCACGGATGCTTCGAGACAGGCGCCTGATGCCGCGTGCTGGAAGGTGTCCAAGCAGAGCCTGTGCAGCAACGCTGTCATCGCGACGTGGGGATTGTTCGCCACCGCATCCCGCAGCGCCAGCGTCCGATAGGCGGTCAATTCGCTGACCAGCCGGTCCGGCAGCGGCTTGATGGTGTCCTCCTCGTCCTCCTCGACCTCTGGCTGGCCCCCGATCGTGATGACGGCACGCTGGATGGTAGGCGCGGAAGGCTCGCCACCTTCGCTCGCATTGCCGTCGCTACCTGTTTCGCCGCCCATATTCGCGCTGGCAGGCGCCTCATCCTCCGGGCGGACGTAGCCGCGATCGACCGAGAGGCTGCCATCCGAGTCGATGCTGACGAAGACGCCGGCACGCGCGATTTCTGCCGGATCGTAGCTCACCGGCCGATCCTCGAACGCGGCAAGCGCCGTTTCGATTTCGCCAAGGCGAGCGTCGATGTCGTCGGGCAGCTCGTCGGCGTTCTCGTATTCCGCCTCGAGTTTGGCGTACTCGGCTTTCAAAGCCTCGATCGTTGTCTGTTCCTCAGCCGTGAGATTTGTCGGCATCCCTTCGAGCTCGCGCAGATGGTGCTTATGGCCGAACGGGAAATCGACATTCACTTCGATCCATTTCCACCCTTCGGCCACGATCTTCTCCGCTTCGGCCTTCAGCTTCTCGGCGACCAGCGCATCGAGCAGGCCGACATTCTCCAGCCATCCGCCGTCGTCCTGCTGAAAGAGATCGCGCATGACGATGCCGCCGGCCTGCTCATAAGCATCGATGCCGACGAACAGGACTCGCCTGTCCGACGCGCGCACGGTGCGCTCGGTCAACATGCGGCGGATCTGATAGGGCTCCTGGCTGTAGGAGCGCTGCAGCGCTTCCCAGACCTGTTCCTGGCGCGCGTGATCGGTCGTGACCGTGAACGCCATGAGCTGTTCGAGCGACATTCCGTCGGCGGCGTAGATATCGAGCAGCTTCTCCGACACCGTCGCGAGACGCAGCCGCTGCTTCACGACGTTCACGCCGACGAAGAAGGCGGCGGCGATCTCTTCCTCGGAGTGGCCCTTCTGGCACAACGCCTGAAACGCGCGGAATTGATCGAGGGGGTGGAGCGATGCGCGGTGAATGTTCTCCGCCAACGAGTCTTCTTCGGCGGAGATGTCGACGCTGGGATCGCGCACGACGCAGGGCACCGGCGCGGTCTTGGCGAGACGCTTCTGTTTGACGAGAAGCTGGAGCGCGCGATAGCGCCGCCCGCCGGCCGGTACCTCGAACATGCCGGTCTCGCTGCCCTCGGCGTCGAGGATCGGCCGGACATTGAGGCTTTGCAGGAGCGTGCGCCGCGCGATGTCCTCCGCCAGCTCCTCGATCGAGACGCCGGCCTTCACGCGCCGGACATTCGATTGGGAGAGAACGAGCTTGTTGAGGGGGATGTCGCGCGACGACGACAGGGTGATCTTCTGAACGGCAGTAGCCATCGGGATTGTCTCCGCGACGGGCGCCGAAAGACTCTCTCTCGGCTTGCAACCCGTCACGAAGACTCAGCGCACCTCTTCCTCTAGAGCGCCGGATATCCGGCGAACCGGAGATGCGCATCCGCACAAATCCGTCTTTGCGTGACGGCTTGCTCACTGTCGCGACCGAGCGCATCACGCGGCCTCCTGCTCCTTCGCGGCGGAGGCTTGTGCGTCATCGCTGGGAAGAAAGCCGAGAAGGAAGTCGGCGGCCTTGCTCGCCTGCGACGCCGCGCGAACGATGGCGCGGTTGTCCTCGCGCAGCACCTCGAGCCAGGAGCCGATGTAATCGGCATTGCGCACGGTCGGCACGATGCCGAGCGAGGCGCAGCAAAACGCGGCGTTCATCTCGGCGACCAGCTCTTCGAACGCGTACTTCTTGGAGCCGAAAGAGCCGGAGAGATCGCGGTTGAGCCGGTGCGGCGCGCCGCTGGCGTGACCGAGCTCATGAAGCGCCGTGCGGTGCCAGTTGATCGGCTCGAAATAGGCTTGCGGCGGTGGAACTTGCACATAGTCCTGTGCGGGCATGTAGAAGGCCCGGCGCCCGCCGATGCGGAAATCGATGCCGCTGGCTTTGATCAACGCTTCCACCTTGGGCTCGATGAGGCCTGGCTCGGGCGGCGGTGCGGCGACCACGAGGTTCTCCGGCAGGCCTTCGCATTGCGCGAGGTTGAAGACGGTGAAGCGCTTGAGGAACGGGATCGCTTGCGCTTCCTCGCCGGTCTCTTGGGCGCGTTTCTTCTCGTCGTCAGGAATGAAGCGATCGGCGTAGACGACGGTGGTGCCGTGCTCGCCCTTGCGGACGTTGCCGCCGAGACCGAGGGCCTGGCGAAACGTCAGCCAGCCTTGGACCGGGAAGCCGTGCTCGATCACCGAACCCCAGAGGATCAGCACGTTGATCCCGGAATAGAACCGGCCGGTGCTGGCGTTCTTCGGCATGGCGAGCGGCGCCTTCGCTGCCGCCGTGCCCCAGGGTTGCACCCAGGGCACGCGGCCGGCCTCCAGCTCGGCAATGATGTTGGTGGTGATTTCATCGTAGAGGCTCGTCCGGCTGGCACCGGACCGAGCGCGAGCGGCATCTCTGGGCATCGCGGATCTCCGCGACGGGCGCCGGGAGCCTCTCCCCCAGCCCTCAACCCGTCACGGAAAACCCGTCCGCACTCTCACTCTCGGGGCGTTGCGGGGGTGTCCCCGCAGAAGGGGTCGGCCGAGACTACAGGCTCGGTCGCAGGGGAAGGCTTTTCCCCTCCAACTCTTTTAGATCGCGGCCTGACAGCTCCCAATCAGCGGTCTATTGACTTCCAATTAGCCGGTACGATAATTCCAATCGTCCGGGGTTCAGGGTGGCATGTTCGAACGGTTTGTGGAGCGGCGGGCAGAAGAAGCCCTTTCGGATACCCCAGTTGTCCTGATCGTGGGACCGCGCCGGGCCGGCAAAACCACGCTCGTTCGAAAGATGGGGGAGGCAGGTCGAACGTACATCACGCTCGACGATCGAACGGTGCTTGAGGCCGCTCAGTCCGATCCGGCCGGCTTCATTCGGGGCCTGGATCGGGCGATCATCGACGAGATCCAACGTGTGCCGGATCTGCTGCTGGCGATCAAGAAAACAGTCGACGAGGATTATCGTCCCGGTCGATTCCTGCTCACCGGCTCAGCGAATGTACTAACCCTGCCGCGGATCGCCGACAGCCTAGCCGGCCGAATGGAAACCATTCGAATGCTGCCGCTGGCGAGGGCCGAGATCGCGGGCAGCACGCCAACTTTTCTGGACCGCCTCTTCGAGGGGAACCTACAGAACCAGCGGCACGCGATCCTCGGCGACGATCTTGTCCGGGTCGTAATGCTCGGCGGCTTTCCCGAAGCGATCAGCCGCAAAAGCGAGCGGCGGCGGCAGGATTGGGCGAGGTCCTATCTTACATCGATCCTCACACGCGATCTGAGAGACATCGCTGACGTGGAGAAGCTGACCGAGCTTCCGAAATTCGTGCGACTGCTAGCCGAGCACTCCGGTCAGTTGGTCAACTATTCCCAGTTCGGCGCCGGCATCAACGTCAGCCACAAGACGGGGCAGCG
>Ga0315540_10002066_pt1 | contig 11379 bp, 7 predicted proteins | sample SalMarSW160110MG_FD_203677 | JGI IMG/M metagenome (GOLD analysis project Ga0315540, IMG submission 203677) | Salt marsh sediment microbial communities from the Plum Island Ecosystem LTER, Massachusetts, United States - Salt Marsh Sediment SW1601-10 ... | reverse complement strand
TACTCCAGGACCTTGGTGTAGGTCCGGATCGCGTCGTTGTAGTGCCCCTCCGCCAGGGCCTGGCGGGCGGCCTCCATCAGCTCGTCCAGCCGTTCTTCGGAGATTGGCGCGGGGGCCGAAGGGGCCACTGGAGCCCGGGCGGCGGTGCCCAAACGTAGGGCCGTGTCGGCGGAGGCGCTGCGCTCGGACCATGGCACCCGGGTCACCCAGTTGCCCGGGAAGAACGGCTCCAGCTCGGCCTGGTGGCGGGCCGCCTCGTTCGCCGTGGCGAAGAACCCGAGGCGCAGGCGGTACCACACCCGCCCGTCCCGCGTGTAGGAGGTCGTGTAGAGCCGGTGAGTGCGCAGGACGGCCAGGTCCGGGAGGGCGCCTGCGTCCGGGGGCCGGGTGGAGAGCGAAAGCTGGAGGGCGTACGGCAGGGCGACGTCCACCTGCGGGCCCGCCGCCTCCGCGCGGGGGGGCTCCTCCAGGGCCGAGAGGCCGAGCAGCAGGATGCCGATCAGCCGTGCGGGCAGGGATCGGGCGTGGCGATGGCGGCGCGGGAACATCGGGGGGTTCGGTTCGGGACGGCCGGGAAGCGGGCGAGGAAGAAGCCGGGCGGTCCTCCCCTACTCGACCCCGGGCGGCGGGTCCGCGTCCGGGTTCTTTGGGACGGTCACCACCAGGCTGCGGAAGTCCTTGCCCTGGCGGACCCAGAACGTGACCGGGTGGGAGAACAGGAAGCTCACGACGGGCCCGTCGTCCGCATCCCCCTCCCAGGTCACCTCCATCAGCCCCATGGCCCCGGCCCCCTGCGGGCGCACCGACTCCCGGCCGGCGGCGCCGGGCGCGTCCAGGTTGCTGACCGCGAGGGGCTGCATGGTCACCCGCAGCTCCGTTCCGTGGCGCGGCGGGAAGTGGTGGTCGTAGCGGGCCGGGAAGGTCAGGCCCACGTGGATCTCCCAGGCATCCGGCGTCTCGGCCACGAGAACCTCGTCCAGGACCCGGTCGCGCGCCGGCTGGGCCCACGGTGTCGGGAACGGCACCAGCAGCGCCGCCATGATTACGAGGCCCAGGAGGAAGGTCTCGACGGCCGACTTCACGTGGTCGCGTGCCATCAGTCGTCCCACGTCCGGGTGTTGTGGCAGGCGTTGCAGTCGCGCGAGGTGTTCGGATGGTCGCGCGGCTTGCCCCGGGCGATCGTTCCGTTGTGGCAGATCTGGCAGGCGGTCATGCGGCTGTGGTCCACGCTCAGGCTGGTCCACGACGACGTGCGGTGGCAGGCGTCGCAGTCCAGCGACGTGCTGATGTGCCCGCTCTTCTTGCCGGTGGCGGTCGAGCCGTTGTGGCAGCTGCTGCACGAGCCCGTCACGCCCGAGTGGTCGAAGCTGGCGGGCGTCCACGCGGTGGTGGAGTGGCAGCGGTCGCACGCCAGGGTGGTGGGGACGTGGTTCGCTGGCTTGCCCGTGGCCGTGCTGCCGTTGTGGCAGGTGGCGCAGGTGCCCGGGGTCACGCCGGCGTGGTCGAAGTGGACGCTCGACCACGACGCCGTGACGTGGCAGGTGGCGCAGTCGTTGCTGGCCGGGATGTGGCCCGCGGGCTTGCCCGGCGCCGTGCTGCCGTTGTGGCACGAGTAGCAGGTGCCCAGCACCTCGGCGTGGTCCACCCGCGTCACCGGCAGCCAGCCGGCCGTGCCGTGGCAGCGCTCGCAGTTGTTCGAGCTGCTGATGTGGCCCGCGGGCTTGCCGGGGGCTTTGGAGCCGTTGTGGCAGTCCACGCAGCCGCTCGTGATGCCGGTATGGTCGAAGTGGGCCGCGGCCCAGCTCGTGGTGACGTGGCAGACGGCGCAGTCGTTGGTGGTCGGGATGTGGTTCAGGGGCTTGCCCCCGGCCGTCACGCCGTTGTGGCAGGTGGCGCAGGCCCCCAGCACCTCGGCGTGGTCCACCCGGAGGGCGGGCGTCCAGGATGCGGGCGAGTGGCAGCGCTCGCACACGTCCGTGGCGTTGATGTGGCGCGCGTTCTTGCCCGTGGCGGTGACGCCGTTGTGGCACGAGAAGCAGTCGGCCGCGATGCCGGCGTGGTCGAAGGTGGCGTCGGCGAAGTTCGTGGTGTTGTGGCAGTTGTCGCAGGCGTTGCCCGACGGGACGTGGGTCACCGGCTTGCCCGTGGCGGTCACCCCGTTGTGGCAGTTCGAGCAGGCACCGCTCACCTCGGCGTGGTCCACCCGGCGCACGGGCGTGAAGGCGCTCGTGTAGTGGCAGGCCTCGCACCGGTCGGTGCTGGCGATGTGGCCGAAATTCTTGCCGGGGGCGTCGGTGCCGTTGTGGCAGCGGGAGCAGCCGTCCGTGATGCCCGTGTGGTCGAAGCTCGCGGCCGCCCACGAGAAGGTCGTGTGGCAGACCTCGCAGTCGTTGCTCGCGGGCGGGTGGTCGCCCGGCTTGCCGGTGGCCGTGGTGCCGTTGTGGCAGCTGACGCAGGTGCCCGTCACCTCGTTGTGGTCCACGCGCGTGGCGGGGTTCCAGGCGGTGGAGCTGTGGCACCGGTCGCACTGGTCGGTCGAGGCGATGTGGCCCGCGGGCTTGCCCGTGGCGGGGCCGCCGGTCTTGTGGCAGACGGCGCAGCCGTCGGTCACGCCCACGTGCTCGAACACGCCGGTGGCGAAGGTGGTCGTCGTATGGCAGTCCTCGCACCGGTCCGTGGTCGGGATGTGGGTCGCGGGCTTGCCGATGGCGGTGGATCCGTTGTGGCAGCGGGCGCAGCCGTCCACGATGCCGGCGTGGTCGAACACGGCCGTGCTGAATGAGGTCGTGTTGTGGCACACGTCGCACTGCTGGGTCGTCGGCAGGTGGTCCGCGGACTTGCCGGTGGCCGAGCTGCCGTTGTGGCAGGTGGAGCAGGAGCCCCGCACCACCGTGTGATCGACGCGGAGGACCGGCACCCACGCGCGGGTGCGGTGGCAGCTGTCGCACGTGTCGCCGCTCGCGATGTGGCGCGCGCCCTTGCCGGTGGCGGTGGACCCGTTGTGGCAGCGGGCGCAGTCGCCGACCACGCCGGTGTGGTCGTACACGGCGGAGGCGAAGGTTTCCGTGGTGTGGCAGTCGTCGCAGTTGGGGCCGCTGGCGATGTGGTTCGGCGCCTTGCCCTGGGCGACACGGGCGTTGTGGCAGCTCGCGCAGGTACCGCGCACGGAGAAGTGGTCCACCCGGATGACCGGCTTCCAGGCCTGGGTGGTGTGGCAGTCGCCACAGGCGTCCGTGGTCTGGATGTGGTTCGCCGGGCGCGGCGTTGCGCTCACGCGGCCGGCGCGGGTGTGGCAGGCGGCGCAGGCGGTGGGGGTGCCCTTGAACAGGCCGCCCACGTGGCAGTCCTCGCACGCCACGCCGACGTGGGCGCCGGTGAGCGGGAAGCCGGTGGAGAAGTGGTCGAAGGGGTTCTCCACCTGGCGGGCGGCCGCGGGCGCCACGAAGACCGTGGCGATCAGGGCCGCGGCCAGGGCGAGCTTGAGCGCATGGGTCGGTCTCTTCATCAAGGGTTCACCGTCCGATCCGGATGTCGTCAAACGCCTCGGTGGTGTGGCAGCGGCCGCACTCGGTGCCGAACCCGCCGTTGTGCACGTCGTCCCGCATGTGGCAGGCGCCGCAGGCCGCGTCCTGCCGCACTTTTCCCCGGGTGGGCGTGCGGTGGCAGGCGCCGCAGGCGAGGCCCTCGTGGGCGCCGTCCAGCACGAAGTCGGTCTGCTTGTCGTGGTCGAACCGCCACCGCTTCCAGCCGTTCGGGTTGTGGCACAGGCCGCAGCTCGTCCCCAGGGTGCCGTGGTGGTCGTCGTCCGCCTCGTGGCAGGCGTCGCACTCCAACGGAGCGCCCTGGAACCGGGCCGACAGGTGGCACGCCTCGCACGGCTGGGCCGCGTGCATGCCGATCAGCGGGAAACGCGTCACGCCGTGCTCGAAACGCACCTTCGCCCCCCACCCGGATGGGTCGTGGCAGCGCTCGCAGGCCTTGCCCTGCTCGCCGTGGTGCACGTCGTCCGGGGCGTGGCAGGCCCCGCAGGCCGTGTCGAGCTTCTCGGAGTACGCGTCGCCCCGGTGGCAGGAGGCGCACGGCACGTCCTCGTGCTTGCCTTCGAGCGGCCAGTCGGTCTCCTTCGTGTGGTCGAAGGCCGCCTTGGGCCATCCCCTGGGGCTGTGGCAGGTGTCGCACTTGTCGCCGTAGCGGCCCTTGTGGACGTCGTCCCCGGCGTGGCAGCCGTGGCACTCGGTCTCGGTCTCGTGGTGGTAGAGGCGCTTCGTGTGGCACGAATCGCACTCGACCTTTTCGTGCCGGCCCTTCAGGGGCCACTTCGTGTCCTGGTCGTGGTCGAAGACGGACTCGTCCCACGCCTTGGGACGGTGGCACGAGTCGCACTTGTCGCCGTAGCGCCCGCCGTGCCGGTCGTTGATGCGGTGGCACGCCACGCACTCCGTGGGCGTGTGCTCGTAGTGCTCGCCCGGGTGGCACAGGGCGCAGGCCACGTCCTCGTGGGCGTCGGCGAGGGGAAAGTCGGTCTCGCCGTGGTCGAAGCGCGCCCGGGGCCAGGCCTTGGGATCGTGGCAGTCGCCGCACCCCTCCCCCAGCCGGCCCTTGTGGACGTCGTCCTCCTTGTGGCACGCGTAGCAGGCGTGGGGCGCCTCCCGGAACGGCTTCTTCGCCTCGTGGCAGCGGCCGCAGCGGGCCGCGGCGTGGGCGCCTTCCAACGCAAAGTCCGTCTGGGTGTGGTCGAAGGTGTCGGCGTCCAGGCCCACCACGTCGGCGTCGCGCCCCACGTGCTCCGTGTGGCAGCCGCGGCACTCGATCTCCGTGATCCTCGGGATGCGGCCGTGGAAGCCCTCGCCCTTCTTCACGTCCGCCGCGATCTTGTCGTGGCAGTCCAGGCAGAGGGGACGCTGGGGGCGTTTGGAGAAGCGCTGGTGGCACTTGTCGCAGTCGTTCTCGAGGTCCGCGTGCCCGGCGATCACCGGCCCCGGCATCACCAGCGACTCCAGCTTGGAGGCGCGGGCGCTTCCGGGGGCGATCAGCAGGGTGGCGAGAACGCTCATCACGCAGACGAGGATCCGGTCCTTCATTCGCTGCGAAGACGGGCCAAAAAAATCAGTACGCGTGCACCGCGATGACGTGGACGATGCCCGCCCCGATCAGGAGCAGGAAGAGCGGGAAGTGGAGCACGTGCCACAGGGAGAAGAGCCGCTCGTAGAAGCTGAACTCCACCACCCGGCGCACGCTGGCGAGATACGCGGTCAGAAACGCGTCCACCTCCTGCCGCTGGTGCTTGAGCTCGGCGCGGCTCCAGCCCTTCTCCCGGGCCCGCTGGCGCAGGGCCGGGCGGATGAAGCGGCGCAGGGAGCGGCGCCCAAGGTTCAGGGAGACCCCCAGGGCCACCATCTGCCAGGCCCGTCCCAGGGCGCCACGGGGGCGCAGGACGCGGGTCTCCACGTCGGTCATGCGGTGGCCCAGCTGGGGGGCGAAGGCGAGGCGCCGGGTGAGGGCGCCCTTGGCGCTCTCGGCGTCCTCCCGCAGGGCGATCATGTCGGCCCGGCGGCCGTAGAGGCCGTAGTGGATCTTGGTGTAGACGAACCGGCCGATCAGGCCGCTGCCGGCCACGGTGAGCATGGCCGCCATGGCCACGGAGCCGTTGACGGAGCCGGTCTGGAAGCCCGCGTGGTAGACGACCAGGACCGGCGCCACCACGCCCGTGATCATGTGGATCCGGAACCAGTGCCGCACCGCCCCCCAGCGGCGCATGAAGCGCAGGCGCTTGCGCATGGGGTAGAGCACCAGGGTGAGCATCAGGGAGGCCCCGACGATGCCCAGCCAGTAGCCCGTACCGGTCTCGGGGGTGAGATCGCCCGTGTCGCGGTGGAGCCAGCCCCAGCCCAGGGCCGCGGCGAGCAGCGCCAGGAAAGCCCAGGTGGCGGCGGGGGTGGAATCCGCGGGGGCGTCGGGCCCGGTGCCGGGGGCGGCACCCGGCGCCTCGGGGGCCAAGAGACCTTGAGGAGCCTGTGCCGTGGGCGGCGGTGCCTGTGCCGGGCGCGGGGCGAACCCGGTTTGGGCGGACGGGTGGACGACGGGCGCCTCGGGCGCATCGTGCGTCGCGGTCTGGGGGGGCATTCCGCTCTCCTTCGCCTTCACCCGCCCGGGCTCGGCGCGGCGTGACCTAGCAACGGCCGTGCCGCCGGCCCGGGGGATATCCAACCCGCGGATTTCACGCGGCTTGTCCGATCGCCGGGACGCGGGATCCGGAGGTCGCCTCCCGGCCCAAGCGGTACATTTTTCCGTCCGGTGTTCAAAATCGGCCCAGTTTCCTCGGGTCGCCCCGGCGCGCCGGGCGCGCGCGGGAAGGCGCACGGCGGCGGTCGGGTCGTTAGACGCCCCAGGCGGCGGCAAGGTTCCCGGGAATGCCTTTTTTTCGGGCTGGGTCGGCGGCGGGAGGCGTTTTCAATCGGGAATGGAACTTGCTGCCCGCTTCGTTCGTCTTACCGAAACGACACCGATGGGATTCGAGCTGCTGATCTACGCCGGGGTGCTGGTCCTGATCTGGGCCGGCTTCGCCCTGGCGCGCCTCAAGACCCAGCGCCGCTACCGGCGCATGCAGCGGGAATCCGAGGCCGCGGGGCTGACGGAGCCCGCCTCCCTGCACCCGCTGATCGACCCGGTCCGCTGCGTGGGCAGCGGGGCGTGCGTGCGGGCCTGCCCGGAGCAGGACGTGCTGGGCCTCATCGACGGCCGCGCGGCCCTGGTGAACCCCACCCGCTGCATCGGCCACGGGGCCTGCGCCGCCGCCTGCCCCATGGACGCCATCACCCTGGTGTTCGGCACGGCCCAGCGCGGGGTGGACATCCCGGTGGTCAAGCCCAACTTCGAGACCAACGTGCCGGGCCTGTTCATCGCCGGCGAGCTGGGCGGCATGGGGCTCATCAAGAACGCCATCGAGCAGGGCCGCCAGGCCGTGGACGCCGTCGCCCGCCTGGACGGCATCGGCGCCCCCGACCGGCTCGACCTGGTGATCGTGGGGGCCGGCCCCGCGGGCATCGCCGCCACCCTGGGGGCCATGGAGCACGGCCTCAAGGCCGTGACCATCGAGCAGGACTCCCTGGGGGGCACCGTGTACCACTTCCCGCGCGGCAAGGTGGTCATGACGGCCCCGGGCCGTCTGCCGATCGTGGGGCGGTTCCGCTTCGCCGAGACCAGCAAGGAGCAGCTCCTCGAGTTCTGGCGCCAGGTGGAGCGCGACACCGGCTTCCAGGCCCGCTACGGCGAGCGCCTGGAGGATCTTTCGCGGGAGCCGGACGGCTCCTTCACCGTCACCACCACCGCCGGCATGTACCGGACCCGCGCCGTCCTGCTCGCCATCGGGCGGCGCGGCACGCCGCGCAAGCTGGACGTGCCGGGGGAGAACCTGCCCAAGGTGGTCTACCGCCTGACCGACCCGGCGCAGTACCGGGGCCGGCGGGTGCTCGTGGTGGGCGGCGGCGACAGCGCCCTGGAGGCCGCCACCAGCATCGCCGAGCAGCCGGATACGACGGTCACCCTGTCCTACCGCAGCGAGGCCTTCTCCCGCGCCAAGGAGAAGAACCGCGCCAAGGTCGCCCGGGCCGAGGGCGAGGGGCGGCTCACGGTGATGCTCGAGTCGCAGGTGCGGGAGATCACCCCCGACGTGGTGCGCCTGGAGCACCGCGGCCAGCCCGTGGAGATCGGCAACGACGCGGTCATCGTCTGCGCCGGGGGGGTCCTGCCGACCCCGTTCCTGAAGAAGATCGGGATCGCGGTGGAAACCAAGTATGGGACCACTTAGGGCCCTCGCCGCCTCCCTGCTCCTGGTCGCGTTCCACGCCGCGCCGGTCTTCGCCAACGGCTTGGACGACGTGAAGGCCGCCGTCCGCGTGGGCGACATGGCGCGGGCGGCGAAGCTGCTGAAGCCCCTGGCGGAGTCCGGCGACGCGGAGGCCCAGTACGAGCTGGCGGCCCTGCTGCGCTCCGGCACGGGGGTCCCCAAGGACCACGCCACGGCCTTCGCCTGGTACCGCAAGGCCGCCCTCCAGGGGCACGTGAAGGCCGAGTACCAGCTCGGCGTCATGTACGAGAACGGCTGGGGCACAAAAGCCGACCGGAAGGCGGCGGTGAACTGGTACCGCACGGCCGCCGACGGCGGCGACGCCATGGCCCGAAAGCGCCTGGAGGCGGGCGACCTGGGCGGGCGCCGCGACATGCCGGTGGTGGGCGAGGCGACCTCTCCCGAGGAGGCCCTGCGCTGGGCCGCCCGCAAGGGCAACGCCTCGGCCGTCCGGGCGCTCCTGAAGAAGCACGCCGACCCGAACGCTTCCGACGACTACGGCGCCACGCCCCTCATGGAGGCCGCGCGGGCCGGCGAGGTGGGCATCGTGAAGACGCTCATGAGGGCCGGAGCGAAACCGGGCCACAAGGACAAGTACGGCGACACCGCCCTGCTCATCGCCGCGGCCGAGGGCCGTCCGCGGACGATGCAGGCGCTGCTCGACGGTGGGGCGGTGGTGGACGAAGCGGACGCCCACGGCAACACGCCCCTCATGGTCGCCGCGCTGGCCGGCCACGCCCGGAGCGTGGGCGTGCTCCTGGCTGCGGGGGCGGACCTCCACCGCCGCAACCAGAAGGACCTCACGGCGGTGCGCATCGCGGACGCCCAGGGGCACGCCGACGTGGTGGCGTCCCTGGTGGCCCACGGCGCCGTCCTGGAGGAGAAGCAGACCGAAGCCCCCAAGGCCATCCCACTGTCGGCCCTCAAGGCCATGGAGAAGCAGGGCGCCGGCAAGGGCGACGACGCGCGCTTCTATGCGGGCTGGCCCACCCTGGCCCTGGCGGCGTGGCGCGGGCAGGAGGACGCGGTTCGGGTCCTGCTCAAGAACGGCGCCAACCCGAACGCCCGCGACCCGGAGGGCCACACCGCCCTGGGGCGCGCCGCCGGGCGCGGCCACCCGGCCATTGTCCGCATGCTCCTGAAGGCCGGGGCTAGCCCAAAGGTGCGCGGCAAGGACGGCCGGACGCCCCTCGGCTGGGCGGCCGAGGCGGGGGACGAGAAGGTCGTGGACCTGCTCCTCGCCGCGGGCGCGAGCCCGAGCCCGGCTCCCGACACCGCCGGCAACACCCCCCTCACCGTGGCCGTGCGCGGCCGGTCCGCCGGGGTGGTCCGGCGCCTCCTGGACGCGGGCGCCGACGCCGGGGCCGCGGGGGAGGACGGAACGACCGCCCTCATGGTGGCGGCCCGCAGGGGCGACGCCCCCACCGTCCGGGCTCTGCTCGCCCACGGCGCGCCCGTGAACCGGGCCGACGCGGAGGGGCGCACGGCCCTGTGGTTCGCCGCAGGCTCCGGCGACGCCCCGACGGTGGCGGCCCTGCTGGACGCCCACGCCGCCGTGGACCGGGCCGACGAGCGCGGCGACGCCCCCCTGGCGCAGGCCGCGCGCCAGGGCGACGGGGCGGTGCTGGACCGGCTGCTCGCCGCCGGGGCGAAGGTGGACGCGAAAACCGGAGCCGGCAACACGGCCCTCATCCTGGCCGCCGACGCGGGCCACGCCGGGGCGGTGGAGCGGCTGCTCAAGGCCGGGGCCGACCCGGACGCCCGCAACGAGACCGGCTATACGAGCCTCATGCGCGCCGCCGAGGGGGGCTACGCCGACGCCGTGCGCGCCCTGCTCGCCGGGGGCGCCGACCCGGGCCTGCGCAACCGGCGGCGCGACCGGGCCGTGGACCTGGCGGCGGCGGCCGGCCACGACGACGTGGTCGCCCTGCTCGAGCATCCACCCGCCCGCAAGCGCGTCTTCGGGATCTTTTAGCGTGGACCTTCCAGCCCCACGGCGCCCGGGCCGCCCTCACACGTTGCAAACAATGTACGTTTAAAAGCGTGCGGCGGCGCGGCGCCTTTGCCCGCACCCGTGCCGCACCGAGTGAGGCCCATGCACGTCGTCGACAGCACCCTCTTCTACGGCCCCGCCAGCGGCGGCGTGCGCACCTACCTGAGCGCCAAGCGGCGCCGCCTCGCGGCCGTGCCCGGCGTGACGTGCAGCCTGGTGGTGCCGGGCGCGCGGAACGGCCTGACGGACGGCGCGGGCAGCGCTGGCGGCGTCCACACGGTGGCGGCCCCGCCGATCCCGTTCGGCCAGGGCTACCGCTTCCCCCTGCGCACGGGGCCGTGGACGCGGGCGCTTACCGACCTGGCCCCGGATGTGATCGAGGCCGGCGATCCGTACCTCCCCGCCTGGGCGGCCCTGGAGGCCGGGCAGCGCCTGGGCGTGCCGGTGATCGGCTTCTACCACTCCGACCTGCCGCGCCTGGTGGGCATCCGCTTCGGCCGCGGCGCCGCGGCCGCCATCCGGGCCTACGTGGCGAACCTCTACCGCCGCTTCGACCGGGTCCTGGCGCCCAGCCGCGTGGTGGCGCTTCGCCTCCGGGCCCTGGGCCTGACCCGGGTCCACGTGCAGCCGCTGGGGGTGGACCTGGAGCGCTTCCACCCGCGCCACCGCGACCCGGGCCTGCGGCGCGCGCTGGGGGTGCCCGAGGGGACCGCCCTGCTCGTCTTCGCCGGACGCGCCTCGCGCGAGAAGAACCTGAGCGTCCTGCTGCGCGCCGCGGCCCGGCTGGGACGCGACTACCGCCTGCTCCTGGTGGGCCCGGACATGCCCCGCCGGGTGCCGGACAACGTAACCGTCCTGAACGGCTTCCAGGACCCGGCCACGGTCGCCCGGGTCCTGGCGAGCGCCGACGCCCTGGTCCACGCGGGAGACAAGGAGACCTTCGCCCTGGTGGCGCTGGAGGCCATGGCGAGCGGCATCCCGGTCGTCGGGGTGCGCGCCGGGGCCCTTGCGGAGCGGGTGCCCGACGGGTGCGGCGTGCTGGTGGCGCCGGGCTCCCCCGAGGCCATGGCCGAAGGCGTCCGCGCGCTGATGGCCGGCGACCCCGGCGCCATGGGACGCGCGGCCCGGCGCCACGTGGCCGCGCGCCACGGCTGGGCCGGCGTCGTGGAGGGGCTGCTCGGCCACTACCGCGCCGTCACCGGCCTGTCGGCGGCGTGGGGCGTTCCCGTCCCGGCGACCGACCCGGAGGCGCCCCTGGCGGATCATGGCTGATCCCGCCCGACCGGCCGGCGAGGCCCTCCTGGTCGTCCTGCACGACGTGGCGCCGCCCACCTGGGACGCGCTCGCCCCGTTCGTGGCGGCGCTCGACCGGCTGGGGCCCGTCCCCCTCTCGTTCCTCGTCGTGCCCGACTATCACGGAACGGGGTCGATCGCGGGGGACGGGACGTTCGTCGCGGCGATGGACCGCAGATTGGCGCGCGGCGACGAGCTGCTCCTGCACGGCTGGCGCCATGCCGACGACGCCCCGGCGCCGCGCGGC
>Ga0315540_10002065_pt1 | contig 11387 bp, 11 predicted proteins | sample SalMarSW160110MG_FD_203677 | JGI IMG/M metagenome (GOLD analysis project Ga0315540, IMG submission 203677) | Salt marsh sediment microbial communities from the Plum Island Ecosystem LTER, Massachusetts, United States - Salt Marsh Sediment SW1601-10 ... | reverse complement strand
TGCGCGATTGCGCTCATGACCGACACCCCGATGGCGCCGGGCTCGATCTACGGCCTGCACGTGATCGTGCCCGACATCGTGGCCGCCCGGTCGCAGCTGGTCGGGCGCGGCGTCGACGTCAGCGAGTTCTTCCACTTCGGCCCCAAGGGGCAGGATCCCGGGCTGGCCCCGGACCGCAGCAACTACAACTCGTTCGCCTCGTTCCAGGACCCGGACGGGAACACCTGGCTGGTCCAGGAGGTCGATCGGTCGCGGGAGACGCCGTCCGCCCACGATGCCACGGACGCGTGACGGCGCGGGTGCTGTGACCATGACGGGCCTGAACGCCGGGCGGGACGCGATCGACACCGCGAGAGCCGAGGCTGCCCCGGGCGCGGTTACCGCGGCTTCACGGCTGCCGCAGTGCCGACGGCCGCGCGGGCAGGTGCACCTCGAACGAGAGGCCTGCCACGAGCGAGCCGTCCCGCGGGCCATCACCAGCCGAACAGGCCGTTCGGCTCTTGGGGTGGACACTGGCACGGACATGCTATTGGCATATGCATGTGGATCATCACTCGCACATCCATCACGATGATCACAGAGGCTGGGTCCGTCCCGGCGGCCGGCGCGGTCGGTGGGTCGAGCCATTCCTGCTCGCGCTGATCGGCGCGGACGAGGAGGTCCACGGGGGGGCGCTGATCGCCAGCTTGGACGAGCTCTGCCTGGCCCCCAACGGCGTCGATGTCGGGATGACCTACCGCGCGCTCCGCGAGTCCGAGGCGGAGGGCCTGGTGACCTCCCGTTGGGTCGCCGATAAGGGTGCACCGCGGCGCGCCTACCGGTTGACCGATGCCGGTCGGGCGGCGCTCGACGAATGGACATCGGTGATGTGGGAACGCCGGAGGTTGGTGGAGGCGTTCCTTGGACAGGCTGAGCGCCTCACGCGAGGCAAGGAGGTATGACATGAGCTGCCGGCACGGCTGGCATGACTGCGGGCCCTGGTACGGCCCGCCGTATGACATGGGCTGGTACGGCCCCGCTGACTGGTACGAGCCGGAGGAACGACCGGTCCGCCGCCGCTATGGCCGGACCCGGCGTCTCGACCGCGGGCCTGCGGACGAGGACCTCGAGGCACGGCTCAGCGAGCTGCGCGACGAGATCGGCCGGCTGGAGGCCGAGCTCGGCGACATGCGGGGTGCGGAGGCGAAGGGCTCGTAGTCCGTCGGGCCCGCGACGGTTCGGAGGAGTCCATGACGCACACGTCGCGCCCTCCGGCCACACCCGACCGGGAGTGGCCGGTCGAGGGGCCGCCCGGGCTGCCGATCGCCTTCGGACCGGTTCACTCGCGGCGGTTGGGGTGGAGCCTGGGCATCAACAACGTTCCGCCCAAGACCTGCACGTACTCGTGTGTGTACTGCCAGGTTGGGGCCACGGACCGCGCATGCCTGGAACGCGAGGCGTACGTCGCGCCCGGGGAGATCGCCGCCGTCGTCGGCGCGCGCCTCGCGCAGTGCTGGGCCGCCGGCCAGCCGGTCGACTACGCGACCTTCGTGCCCGATGGCGAACCGACGCTCGACGGCCACCTCGGCGAGGCGATCCGGAGCGTGGCTGCCCTCGGTCTCAAGGTTGCCGTGCTGACCAACGGAAGCCTGCTCTGGCGCGATGACGTCCGAGCCGAGCTTGCCACCGCCGACTGGGTGTCGATCAAGGTCGACACGGTCGATGGGACCGCCTGGCGGCAGCTGAACCGTCCGATCGGCAGGCTACGTCTGGAGGCGGTTCTCGACGGGATGCGCCGGTTCGCCGCGGAGTATCGCGGTGATCTGGTGACCGAGACGATGATCGTTGCCGGGCTGAACGACGACGACGCCGCAGTCTCGGCGACGGCTGCCTTCGTGAGCGCGCTTGGGCCGCTCCAGGCGTACGTGGCGATCCCCACCCGCCCCCCGGCCGAGCCCTGGGTGCGGACCCCGGCTATCGAGGCCGCGCGGCGCGCGGCCGGCATCTTCCGCGCGGCGGAGGTGCCCACCACCTGTCTCATCGAGGAGCTCGTGGCGCCGTTCGCCGTCTCGGACGACCCGGCCACGGGCCTGCTCGGCATCGTCGCGGTCCACCCGATGACCGAGGCGGACGCCCGAGACTACCTCGCCCGGTCGGGGGCCGACTGGTCGGTTGCCCAGGCGCTGCTCGACCAGGGGCGGATCGTCACCGTCCGGCACGGTCGTCGGACCTACCTGCGGACACGGAGGTGATGTCGGATGACCCGTCCCGTCGTGACGCGGCACGGGGTACTTCGGGTGCTGGTCGGGGAGCGGCCGCCCGGTCACCAGAACGCGGCGACGAGCGCGAGCGAGAAGAGGACGCCCAGGAGCAGCCCGGCAGCCGCCTCGGCGACGTAGGAGTGGCTGAACGCCTCGGGGATGAGCTCCGTCGACGCCAGCACGATCATGGCCCCTGCGGCGAGCGCCGACGCGACACCCGGCGGGAGGATCGGGCCCAGGACGGCGAGCGTGAGGATCCCGCCCAATGGCTCGCCGAGGCCGGAGGCGAGCGTGAGCCCCGCGCACCGCCACGGCCCCAGGCCCGCGCGGCGGAGGGGTTCGGCGACCGCAAGGCCCTCGGGGACGTTGTGGGCGCCGATCGCGACCGCGACGCCGACGCCGACCGAGCCCCCGAGCTGGGAGAAGGTGGCGACGACGGCCATGCCTTCGACGACGTTGTGCAGGGTGACGACGAGGGCGACACGAGCACCACGCCCCAGCCGGGACCCGCCGCCCGCCCCTTCCACGGCGGCGACCCCTCGCAGGCCCAGCACCACACCGCCGCCCACCAGTGCGGCGGCGATGATCTCGGGGGCTCCCGGATCCACCTCGACGAGGAGGGCGCCGGCGCTGATGGCGAACATGACGCCTGCCGCGAACCCGAGCACGCCGTCGAGCACCCGGTGGGGGATCCGGCGCCCGAACAGAACCGGAAGGCCGCCAAGCCCGGTGGCGAGCCCGGCAATGAGGCTGGCGATGACTCCCTGTCCGACCGGGTCCACGCTCCGCCGCCGATCACGCTTCGTGAGATCTTGAGGGCAGCATGCGGCTCGTGTCCGACGCTCGACAAGGGCCGGTTGCCTCGACACGCGGGGCCCGAGGCGGCGCGTCGTCGGACGCTCGATCCAGCCTTTGGACCCGCCCGCCCATGACGTCGGGCCCTCGAGGAATGCTCTCAGCATCTACATGCTGGAAGCCAGCATGTAGCGGGTTGCCCCGCGGAAGGTGGCGATGCAAGCCCTGACCAGGATCTCGCATGAGCACCACGATCGCATGTGGCGCTACGTGAATCACCTCAACGATCTGGCCGAATGTCTGAACTGCGACTGCCTGGACAGCGGCCGGCTGGCCGCCCAGCTGCCGGAGCTGCGGGAGACCATCGACGGGCTGAACAGCCTCCTGATCCCCCACATGGAGGCCGTGGAGGCCGCCGTTCACCCGACCCTGGAGCGGATCCTCGCCGATCACGATCGTGTCGTGCCCATGGCCGCCGAGCACCAGGAGGTCCGCCGCCTCGTGACGATGCTTGCCGGGTTCGTCGATGATCCGGGGGCGCATGCCGATCGGGTCGCTGTGCTCGCCCTGCGGCGCGTCCTGCTCCGGCTGTACACCCTGCTCAACACCCATCTGGCCGAGGAGGAGATGTACATCCCGATTCTCGAGGACCGCCTGACGCCGGCCGAGGAGGGAGCGCTCGCGAGGGCCCTCGATCACCTGGCGGCGGAGCGGCTGTAGTCGATCACAGCTAGGCCACGCCGGCGGCAACCTCCGCCGATGCTCGCGAGGTCTGGCGCCCGATGCCATCCGCCAGCGCCTCGCCCAGCAGCCGCGTGAGCTGGTCCCACTCGGTCAGGAACGCGTCGTGCCCCTTGATCGAGCTGAGCTCCCGGTAGGTGGCGTCGACCCCGGCCGCGGCGGCCTCGTCGACCAGCGTCCGGACCTGGTTCGGGCCGTACAGGATGTCGCCCTCGATCCCGATCCCGGTGAGGCCCATGCCGGCGTTACCGAGCCGGCCGAGCGCGGGCAGGATGCCGCCCCGATCGCGCCCGATGTCGTGGCCGTCCATGACCCGGACCAGGACGCGGTAGGTGTCGGCATCGAAGCGGTCGATCAGCTTGCCTCCCTGGTGGTCGAGATAGGACACGACCGAGAACCGGCCGTCGGGCTCGTGGGCTCGACCGAACCGGTGGTCGAAGTCGGCCTCGGAGCGGTAGGTCGTCATCGCCAGCTGGCGGGCGAGGGCGAGGCCGTCGTCGCCGAGGCGATCGATGAGCTCGAGCTGGATGTGGTCCCAGGCGATCGCCATGGCGCCGGTTGCGGGCGGGGCGGCGATGGGGACGACGTGGTCCACCTGGTCGGGGCGGGCCAGCGCCACCTCGAGCGCGATCATGCCGCCCAGCGAGCCGCCGCTGACAAGCGCGAACCGCTCGATGCCGAGCGCGTCGGCGAGCGCCCACAGGGCGCGGGCCTCGTCCCGGGCGGAGACGGCCGGGAAGGTGTCGCCCCATGGCTTGCCGGTCGTGGGGTCGGTGGAGGTCGGTCCGGTCGACCCATAGCGGCCACCGACCAGGTTCGCGCACAGGACCCCGACGCGGTCCGTGTCGAACGCGAGCCCGGGCCCGATGAGCGGTGCCCACCAGTCCCCCGCGGCATCGGCGGAACCGGTCAGGGCGTGGATCACCAGGACCTGCGGCGCGTCGGGTGCCGGGCCGTCGTGCCGGTAGGCCAGGGTGAGGGGCAGGGGAGTGCCCCCGGCCTCGAGCGCAAACGGCCCGAGGTCGGCGGCGATGACCTCCCCGGTGCCCAGCGGATGAGACCGGGACCGGGGAGTGCCGGGACGCCGTTCCGAGGCTGGCGCCATGACCGCCACCTCAGGCCGTCACGAGCTCGCGCTCGGGCGAGGGTCCGGTCGCGGCGCGCAGCGCCTGGTCGAGGTCGGCCAGGATGTCGTCGATGTGCTCGATCCCGATCGAGAGCCGGATCAGGTCGGGCGTGACGCCGGTCGCAACCTGCTCCTCGTCGCTGAGCTGCTGGTGGGTGGTCGAGGCGGGATGGATGATCAGGCTCTTCGCATCACCCACGTTGGCGAGCAGGCTGAACAGCTTGACGCCGTCGATGAGCCGCCGGCCGGCATCGGTGCCGCCCTTGATCCCGAACGTGACCAGGCCGCCGAAGCCGCCAGTGAGCGTCCGCGTTGCGACCTCGTGGCTGGGGTGCGAGGCGAGGCCCGGGTAGCTGACCCATTGGACCTCCGGCCGGTCCTGGAGCCACTGGGCGACCGCGAGCGCGTTCTCGCTGTGGCGCTCGATCCGCAGCGGCAGCGTCTCGAGGCCCTGGAGGAGCAGGAAGGCGTTGAACGGGCTGAGCGCGGAGCCGAGGTCCCGCAGGCCCTGGACCCGGAGCTTGAGGATGAACGCCAGCGGCCCGAACGCGTCGGTGTAGGAGACGCCGTGGTACGAGGGATCGGGCGCGACGAAGTCCTCCCGGAAGCGGGGCGAAGCCGCCCAGTCGAACTTGCCCGAGTCGACGACCACGCCCCCGATCACCGTCCCGTGCCCACCGATCCACTTGGTCGCGGAATGGACGACGATGTCCGCGCCGAGCTCGATCGGCTTGGCGATCAGCGGGGCGCAGGTGTTGTCGACGACGAGCGGGATGCCGGCGGCGTGCGCGACGTTGGCGATGCCCTTGATGTCGGCGACGTCGAGGCGCGGGTTGCCGATCGTCTCGAGGTACAGGGCGCGGGTGTCGTCGTCGATCGCGGCCGCCCAGGCGCCGAGATCGGAGCAGTCCACGAACTTCACGCTGATGCCCAGCTTGGGCAGCGTGTAGTGGAACAGGTTGTAGGTGCCGCCGTACAGGCTCGAGCTGCTGACGATGTTCTGGCCCGCGCGGGCCAGGTTGAGGATCGTGAGGGTCTCGGCCGCCTGTCCCGAGGCCAGGCCGAGCGCACCGACCCCGCCCTCGAGGGCTGCGACGCGCTCCTCGAACACGCCGGTGGTTGGGTTCATGATCCGGGTGTAGATGTTGCCGAACTCCTGGAGCCCGAACAGGCGTGCCGCGTGCGCCGCGTCGTCGAACACGTAGGACGTGGTGGCGTAGATCGGGACCGCGCGGGCGTGCGTGGTGGGATCGGGGACCTGGCCCGCGTGAAGGGCCTGGGTCTCGTCGCGCAAGGGGGGCAGAGCGCTGGGGTCGAAGCTCATCTGGGTGGTTCTCCGGCTGTGGAAGCGGTGGGTTGTCGAAGCGTCGAGGGGCCCCTTCGGGGTCGGGCTCGGCGGCTCCCGTCGTGTGTGCCGGAGAACAGAAGAGCCGCGAACCCTCGTGGTTCGCGGCCCCGGGACCTCGGCTCCGAGATCCCCGCTGTCACTCGCTGCTGGTCAGCGCGGGGAGACTCGGCGCCCGTCCTCCGAACGACGGGGCCGCCCACGCATACACATGGACCAGCTAACGGTTGTGTGACTCATCAGGACACGAACAATGGGGGAGCGGCCGCCGTTCCGTCAAGCCCTGAGCCCGGCTCGCCACCGAAACACAACCTGGTGTCGACGCCGCATCGGGCCCGGCCCCGCTCAGGCGCTCCGCGCGCCGTCCCTCCCCGAGCGCCAAGAACGGCCCCCTCAGCCGGCGGCCCCCCGCCGGCTTGTCTCCCAGATAGAACCTCCTGCGATTGTTCGGAGCCGTCACGCGCCTCGTCCGAACGGGCGAGCGGGCCGAATCGCCCCATCCATGACACAGGGCTCATGGATGGATGAGCGGAGGGGCCGATGGCGAGCCTCCTCCCGCCGCGCGGACGCCCTGCCTCACCGCGCAGACGTCCCGACGCATATCTGGTTGAAACCCGCGCGGTTCTCTCGGCGCCGTGGCGGAAAGGCTCACGGCCGGGAGATCAGCCCGGCCGACGGGAGGCGCGAGCCGGTGGATGAGACGCGTGGGGCCGGCCGATCACGCGCGCGGCGCGCGGCGAGGTCCGCAGATATCGAGCGGCCCACCGTTTCCGGCGGGCCGCTCGTGCGTCGCTGAGGAGATGCGGGTTTCAGCCGCTGGTGCCGGCGGTCGGCGCAGGCGAGGCGTTCGGAGCGGCCCCACGGCCTCCGCCGAAGAACCCGTGGCCGAAGCCGAAGCCGCGGCCGCCGAACCCCCTGAGGCCGCCGAGGTCACGAAGGATCCCGTTGCCGAGCGTGCGTAGCTCGTCGATGGTGATCTTGCCGTCGCTCATCAGCGAGGTCAGCTGGCGCAGCGGGCTGTCGGCCGGGAGCTGGTTGAGCTCGTCCTGCGTGATCTGGCCGTCGGACAGGAAGTCCTTGATCTGCTGCCGCTCGGCCTTGAGGGCATCGGCCGCGGCCTTGCGGTCGGCGGCGATCTGGTCGCGCTTGGCCTGGAGGGCGTCGAGGACGGCCGTCTTCTGAGCTGCAGTGATGGTCCCCTTCGACACGAGCCCGTCGAGGACATCCGAGAGCACGGTGTCCTGGGCGGACGGCCTCGCGGTCGGGGTCGGCGTGGGCGTCGCGGTCGGGGCGGCGGGCACCACGCCGTCAGTGCCCGCGGGGGCGGGGGTGGCGGTGGCGGCCAGCACGGCGCCGGCGCCGACGATCAGGAGCACCCCGATGATCGGGATCGCGAGAGTCTTGCTGAGCTTCACGGATGACCTCCGATTGGACGGATGGCAGGCGGGCACTTCGTTGGAGTGGTCACATCGTCGACGGGGCGGCTGAACCCGACCCGGGAGGCTGCTGTGAGAATACTGAGATTGGCAGCCGGATCACGAAGGTTGCACCCCCTCCGGGCGTTTCGTGGTGCCAGATGGCACCCTGGTGCGCGGCCAGGATCGATGCGGCGATCGACAGGCCCAGACCGATGCCGCCGTTGTCCCGCGAGCGCCCGAGGTCGGCCCGGTAGAAGCGGTCGAACACGCTGGCGCCGTGCTCGGCGGGGATGCCCGGTCCGTGGTCGACGACGCGCAGCTCGCCCGACTCCACGGCCTGCGCGCCGTCCCCGTCCCGCGCCCGCCGGACGACCACCTCGAACGGGGCCGTCGCGGGTGTGTGGACGCGCACGTTGGCGATCAGGTTGCCGACGACCTGGCGCAACCGGTCCTCGTCGCCGACCACCACCACGTCCGGGTCGATGGCACCCACGATCGGCCGGTCCGGTTCGAGCGCCCGCGCATCGGCCACCGCGTCGGTCGCGATCCGGGACAGGTCCACCGCGTCCTGCCGCACCGGCCTGCCCTGATCGAGACGGGCCAGCGTGAGCAGGTCATCGACCAGCGAGCCCATGCGCCGGCTCTCCGTCCCGATCCGGTTCATCGCGATCGCCAGCTCACCGGGGTCCGACAGCCCGCCGGCCCGGTACAGGTCCGCATACCCGCGCACGACGGTCAGCGGGGTGCGGAGCTCGTGCGAGGCGTCGGCGGCGAACCGGCGAAGGCGCTCCTCGCTGCGTGCCTTGGCGTCGAGCGCCGCCTGCTGCTGGCCGAAGCTCGTCTCGATCTGGTCGAGCATGGCGTCGAACGCCGTGCCCAGCCGGCCCACCTCGGTCTGGTCGTGCGGCACGCCCGCGCGGTGCGAGAGGTCGCCGCCGGCGATCGTCCCGGCAGTCTGGGCAATGCGCTCCAGGGGGAGCAGGTCCCGCCGGACGATGATCCAGGCCACGACCAGCAGCCCGGCCAGGGCGAGGAGGCCGACCAGGAGCAGGGTCCTGATCAGGGCACCGGTCACCGCGTCCACCCCCGACAGCGGCGCGGCGATGGCCACGATCAGGTTGGGTCGGACCTGCTCGACGAGGACCCGGTAACGCATCGAGCCGTCGACCGACGGCCGTTCCTCGACCGTCCCGTACGCCGCTGACGGGATGCCGTTCGCGTAGACGGGCATGTTCGGCAGCGGGTCCGGATCGCTTCCGAACCCCGACGGGATCGCCTGGACGACCTTGCCCTGGCGGTCGAGGCGCATGACCGCGAGGCTGCGCCCAGCCTCGTTGTTGGCCACACTCAGATCGGCGAGCCGGAGCAGCCGGCTGCTGGTGGATGCGACGTCCCTGAGCTCGGTGTCGACGCGCGCCACGAGGCTGACACGGGTCAGGCCGACCAGCAGGATGCCGGCCAGGATCAGGGCCACCGAGAGCATCGCGGCCAGCGAGATGAGCAGCCGCGCTCTCAGGCTCATCCGGGCGGGCCGTCGGCGCGGAGCACGTAGCCGAACCCGCGCACCGTGCGCAGCATCCTGGGCTCGACGTCGTCGACCTTGCGGCGCAGGTAGCTCACATAGGTCTCGACGACGTTGTCCTCGCCGTTGAAGTCGTACTGCCAGACGTGGTCGAGGATCTGCTGCTTCGACAGCACTCGTTCCGGGTTGAGCAGGAAGTAGCGCAGCAGCCGGAACTCGGTGGGGGAGAGCTGGATCTCGCGGCCGGCCCGCCAGACCTGGTGACGATCCTCGTCCATCTCGAGATCCCGGTAGCGCAGCCGCGAGGCCTCCTCGTCGAGGCCGCCCCGGACGCGGCGGAGGAGGGCACCGATGCGGAGCGTGAGCTCCTCGAGCGAGAACGGCTTGGTCACGTAGTCGTCGCCGCCCCGGACGAAGCCGGTGATCCGGTCGTCGTCGGAGTCGCGCGCGGAAAGGAAGATCACCGGCACGAAGTCGCGCGCGGCGCGGAGCCTGCGGCAGACCTCGAAGCCGTCGATGTCGGGCAGCATCACGTCGAGCACGACGAGGTCGGGAGCGGCGGTGGCCGCTTCGTCGAGGGCGGCATGCCCGGTGGCGGCGGTTGTCACGCGGTAGCCCATGTAGCGGAGCGCCGTGGACAGCAGGTCGGTGATCGCGGGCTCGTCGTCGACCACGAGGATGTGCGCGGGACCGCTGGGCGGCGTGTGCATGCGCCCATGACACGACTCAGGGCTGAGAGTTTGCTGTGAGTTTGCCCTGAACTGGTCCGAACGATCGGCCCGTGGTGCGCGGGAACAACTGATGGAGCTGATTGGCGGCGCCCTAAGATCGGGGCATGGCAGAGCTCCCGAGCACCTTCCGTGCGTACGTCGTCGACCGGCCCGAGGGAGGGGCGTTCTCGCGCGGGCTCCGCTCGCTCACGCCCTCGGACCTGCCGGGAGGCGAGGTCACGGTCCGGGTCGAATGGTCGAGCGTCAACTTCAAGGACGGCCTCGCTGCCCGTGAGGACGGCCGGGTCGCTCGCACCTACCCGCTGGTCCCGGGGATCGACCTCGCGGGCGAGGTGGTCGCCTCGGAGGACGCCTCGATCGAGGTCGGTACCGCGGTGCTCGCCAACGGCTACGAGATCGGAACCGGACGGCATGGTGGCTACGCGGAGCTGGCGCGGCTGCCCACGGGCTGGGTGGTGCCGATGCCGGCGGGGCTCACCGCGCGCGAGGCGATGGCGATCGGGACGGCCGGGTTCACGGCAGGGCTGAGCGTCGAGGCGCTGGAGCGACACGGCCTGCACCCTGGCGTCGGGCCGGTGCTGGTGACGGGGGCGTCGGGCGGGGTGGGTTCGGCGGCGGTCTCGATCCTGGCCGCGCGGGGTCACGAGGTGTGGGCGGCGACGGGGAAGCCGGGCGAGCACGATCGGCTGCTGGCGCTGGGGGCGGTGGGCTTCCTGACACGGGACGAGGTGTCGGCGCCGGGACGGCCGCTCGAGCGGGCGCGCTGGGCGGGGGCGGTGGACACCGTCGGCTCGGCGGCGCTGCCGTACGTGCTCCGGACGCTGCGGGTCGGAGCCTCGGTCGCAGCGTCGGGGAATGCCAGCGGCGCCGAGCTCCAGACGACGGTGTTCCCGTTCATCCTGCGCGGGGTGTCGCTGCTGGGGATGGACAGCGTGAGCATGCCGATCGACGAGCGCAGCGCGCTATGGGCGCGTCTCGCGGGTGACCTGCGGCCGCGGGGCATCGAGCGCGGCATGACCGAGATCGATCTCGACACCCTCGAGCCGGCCCTGGACGCGATCGTCGACGGGCGGGCGCGGGGTCGCTGGCTGGTACGCGTCAGCGGCTGACCGCCGACCGGCGCCGCCGGAGAGCCCTCGGTCAGGCCGCCGGCGAGCCTCGATCAGGCCGGCGCGGGCGGCGCGTCCAGCTCGCCACGCAGCTGGGCCAGGGCTCGCTCCAGGGGCTCGCCTGCTGCGTCCGCCGGGTACGGCGCGATCCTGGTCGCCTCCTCGAGCGACAGCTCGCCGGCGTGGATCCGCGCGGCCAGCGTGGCGATCGCCCGGAATGCCGCCAGCGAGCTCTCGACGAACGCCCGGCCCGCGGGATCGCCGTGGCCCGGCACGACCACCGTCCGCTCGCCAACCAGCCCCAGCAGCGCCTCCACGGTCACCGGCCAGTCGATCGGGAAGCCGTCGCCGAAGTAGGGG
>Ga0315540_10002063_pt1 | contig 11389 bp, 10 predicted proteins | sample SalMarSW160110MG_FD_203677 | JGI IMG/M metagenome (GOLD analysis project Ga0315540, IMG submission 203677) | Salt marsh sediment microbial communities from the Plum Island Ecosystem LTER, Massachusetts, United States - Salt Marsh Sediment SW1601-10 ... | reverse complement strand
AAAGCCACCGAGCGGCTCTTCTTACCTCTGATGCGTTTGTTCATGCCGGAAATCAGGGATGTGTGCATGCCGGCCGAAGGCGTGTTTCACAACTTGGTGCTGGTCTCCATCCACAAGCGCTACCCCGGGCACGCTCGCAAAGTGATGCACGGCCTGTGGGGCCTCGGCCTGATGATGTTGGCCAAGTGCCTGGTGATCGTCGATGAATGGGTCGACGTCCAGGATCCTTCGATGTCAGCCTGGCAGGCTTTGGGCAATGTCGATTGGTCGCATGACCTTGAACTGACCATGGGTCCAGTGGACGATTTGGATCACGCGTCCTACGCCCATTCGTATGGGGGCAAGATCGGCATTGACGCCACCGCCAAGCTGCCAGAGGAAGGCTACAGCCGGGGTTGGCCGCAGCGCATTGAGATGAGTCCCGAGGTGAAATCTCGCGTGGATGACATCTGGAAACAGTTGGGGTTGGGGAGCTGAGGTGGAGGTCCGACTCTAACCGACGGCCAGCGCCCGCCGGCCGCGCCACGTCCAAAGCACACCCTGAGCGACCGGGATCAAGCAGATCAAGGCCCCTATCTGGCCAATGGCTGCGTACCCCAGTGCGGCGAACGCGAACCCACTCGACAGGCTCCCTACGGCTGACACCAAACCCACCAGTGTGTCGTTGAGGCCCTGCGTCCGGGAGCGCTCACCGGCCCGCAAGTGATCCGAAAGCAGCGACGAGCCTCCCACGTAGCACAGATTCCATCCGAGTCCCACAAAGAAAAGCGCCACGGCCAGAGGCAGTAGATCGGAGGTCAGACCGGCCGCCAGGGATGCGAGCATCAAGGTCAGCCCTCCCGCCAGGATCACCGGCGCTCGACCGAAGCGGTCCGCCAGCCGGCCGGAAACCACAGAGAAGGCAAACATCCCCACCGTGTGCGACGAAATGACGATCGATACATTGGAGAGGGAATGCTGGTTGGCTTTCATGTACAAGGCCGTGATGACCATGACCAGCACCATCACCAACTGCGCCGTGATCATCACCGTCATGGGGAACAAGACCCCGGGATCGCGCAGGATGTCGCCGAGCTTCCGGCCGGAGCCTCCGCTGGTGGGTGAGGTTTGAATATTCTTCTCCACCTCGGCTGCCAGCAGCTTGGGATCCGGACGGAGTCCGAAAAACAGGATCATGGTGGCCGCCGCCATCAGAACCACGGCCGCCAGAAAGCCGCCTGACAGCTCGGACAACCCGAGCTGAGTCATCCACACGCCGGAGGGGCCCACAAGCAGCGGCCCCACAATCGCACCGATGGTGCCACCGAAAACCACCATCGACAGGGCCCGAGCGCGACTCTGGGGCGGATGCACGTCGGCAGCCGCAAATCGTCCCTGATCCGTCGCTGCGCGCGAGATGCCCATCAGCGTCAGGCCCAGGATGAGGATCCAGAATGATCGGGCCAAGACGCCTCCGGTGGCAACGGCTGCCCCCACGATTCCCAGGCTGGCCCCGGCAAGCAGGCCGGCGCGCCGCCCAAACTTCTCCATCAAGGCGCCCCAGATGAAGGCCGACACGGCCACACCGCCCAGCTGGCTGGCGGATGGGACACCAGCCCAGGCGGCCCGGCCTGAAAGCTCGGCCCCCACAATGGATGCCAGGGTGACCGAGGCGAAAAGCGCGGCCGAGGCCATGCTCTGTGTGGCGAAGAGGGTGCGGGTAATGCGCACTGCGGCTTTAGAATTCATGAGTCGTCCATTCTAATCGGAGTTCAGCCTTGACCTGGATGAACTCGGCTTTGGCACGCTTCCAGTTCTTGTTCCCTGTAATGTCCTCGTAAGCCTGGGATTCTAGACTGGACGCGTGTCACGACCCAAATTATGGAGGACCTCGCCCATGAAACGTATGTGGATCTTGTCGGCAGCCGCGCTCGGGCTACTCACGGGGATTGCCTTTGTGGCCCTGAACTACCTTGGCCTGCAGTGGCTGAAGCTTCCGTTCATTCCGTTCGACAGCTTTGACTGGATGACCCGCATTCTGCCCGGTGCACTCATCACGACCGTTATTCATACCATGGTCAGTCTCATCCGCGGGCTCAACTTGGGCGCGACCGACTCCACCGCCAAGCTGATCGAGCAGACCATTGCCATCGGTCAGTTCATCGCTGGGGGTGCCGTGTTTGGTGTGGCCCTGGCATATGCGCTGCGAATCCGCCCGGAAAGGCGCGGCATGATCAGCCTGGTTGGCGGCGGCCTGGTGGCACTGATGTCCATAGCGGTCGAGGCGGCCCTGGGTGTTGGACCGGTGGGCTGGTTGACCACGATCCTGTGGATCGCCGCCCTTTCGTTTGCTTGGAGCTACGTATTAACCTGGCTCCTGCTGGGTGCGGGCCGGGCCCACGCCGAGACGACAGAGATTGGCGTCGTCGACCGCCGCCAGTTCCTTTATGTGCTGGGTGCCTCGCTCGGCATCGGCTTGGGCTCATACGCGCTGGCCTCGATCGCAAGTCGACCCAGGCCGACGGCTTCCGCCACCGGCGCGACGCCGAATATCGGCAGCGGCGATACCTCGGGGCCAGCGGCTTCGCCGCCCCAAGCAACCCTTGAAGCGCGGATTCCGCCAGCGCCTGGAACCCGACCCGAGCTGACCTCCAATGCCGATTTCTACCGCATCGACATCAACACCCTGCCGCCGGCGCTTGACGGCTCCACCTGGGAGATGAAGTTTGACGGCCTGGTTGTTCAACCCACCACCTACAAGATTCCGGATCTGGTCAACCGTCCATCCGTGAGCCAGGTGGTGACGATGCAGTGTATCTCTAATCCGGTCGGCGGCGATCTCACCAGCACCGCCCGCTGGACAGGTGTGCCCCTCAGAAACTTGCTTGCCGAAGTCGGGCTGCGCGATGGTGCCACGGCGATCCAAATGGAAGCTGCCGACGGATTCTACGAGAGCCTTTCCATCGAAGAAGCGATGGATGAACGCGTGCTCATGGTTCACTCGATGGGCGGTGTGCCGCTTCCGATCGAGCATGGTTTCCCCCTGCGGATCTACATTCCCGGCCACTACGGGATGAAGCAGCCCAAATGGATTACCCATATGGAAGCTGTCGACAACAGCGGTCGTGGATACTGGGTCGAGCGCGGCTGGAGCCAAACCGCCATCCCGAGAACCACTTCTGTCATCGACACGGTGGCCGTCGATCAACCCGATCCCGGCACCGGCAAGATTCCGGTGGGCGGCATCGCCTGGGCCGGCACGCGCGGCATCAGCAAGGTCGAACTTTCCGTCGATGAAGGCCCCTGGACCGAAGTTGAGCTTCGCCTCCCGGCGCTCAGCCCGTTGACCTGGGTGCAATGGCGCTATGATTGGGATCCGTCCCCCGGCAGCCACAACTTCCAGGTACGCGCCTACGATGGCAACGGTGACCTGCAGATCACCCAGCCGGGCGACCCTTACCCGGACGGCGCCACCGGCACAGACAGCATGCGCGTTCGCATCTAACCATTCTGCCGCCTGGCAACAAGCAGGCGACGGGTGCCTCCGGCCGCTGGTTTGGAACCATACCAAACCAGCGGCCGCTTGATTCTCACCATTCCGCAGCCCTGCCGACATGTTAGAATTCAGCAGTTGTCCGTACCCCTGCCAAACCCCTCATGGACTGTCCATGCGCGTCCTGAAAAGTACCCGTGCATTTCTCGAACTCATCAAGTTCGAGCATACTATCTTCGCGCTCCCATTCGCTTATTTAGGGATGATCCTGGCCGCCGAGGGGCTCCCCTCCTGGCATGATTTCATTTGGATCACCCTGGCAATGGTCGCCGCTCGAACGCTCGCCATGGGTGCCAATCGTCTGGCCGACCGTGAACTGGATGCACGCAATCCACGTACGGCGAGGCGGCCGCTCGTGGTTGGCCAGATCGCAGCCTCGACGGCATGGCTGGGGATGGCCTTCTCTGCTATCGTGCTGGCGCTGGCGGCATACATGCTCGGGCCGCTTCCGTTTCGTCTGCTGCCCGGGGCGTTGTTGTTTGTCCTTGGATACCCCTTCGCCAAGCGCTTTACAAGCCTTTCGCATCTGATTCTGGGTTTCACCGACGGGCTGGCTCCGATGGGTGCATGGGCTGCCGTCCGCGGCTCGCTGTTCACCCCCGCCGACCTCCCCGCCTGGTTGCTGCTGGGGGTGGTGACATTCTGGATCGGCGGCTTCGACATGATTTATGCCTGCCAAGACGTCGAGTTCGACCGCAAAGAAGGCCTGCACGCCATCCCAGCCATTTACGGCATTCCCACCGCCTTGCGCCTGTCCTCCGCAAGCCACATCGTGACCGGCCTGCTGTTGATCGGCCTCGGATGGAGCCTTCATCTGGGACTCCCCTACTGGCTGGGGACCATCGTCACACTCGCTCTGCTGGCCTACGAACATGTCCTGGTCACACCCTCCGATCTGAGCCGTCTGAATTTCGCGTTTTTCAACCTTAACAGCGTGATCAGCATCACGCTCTTTGTTGGCACGCTGGGAGCCCTGCTGCTTCCAGTGTCGCTGGTTTAAAGGAGCTGCTCTGTGGTCAAACGTCTTCTGTCTTTCTTTGTTCTCCCTGCCATCCTGCTCACCCCGCTGCTCTCAGCCTGCTCCGGAGGCACATCCGGGCCGGAGACCGTGCGGGTGGCCGTCCTCCCAATTCTCGACGCGCTTCCCATGTACGTCGCCGAGGCGGAAGGCTATTTCGAAAAGGAGGGCGTCCAGGTTAAGTTCATCCCGGTGTCGTCGGCCGCCGAACGCGATCAACTGATGCAGTCCGAACAAGCCGACGCCATGATCAACGATCTTGTCTCGACCATGCTCTACAACAAGGACCAGACCCAAATCCAAATCGTCGATTTCGCCCGCACTGCGTCGAAAGAATTCCCGCAGTACCGCATATTGGCCGCCAAAGACAGCGGCATCAATACCATCGAGGATCTCAAGGGCGTCGAGATCGGGGTCTCTGAAGGGACGGTTATCGAATACACCACCGACCGATTGCTCGAGGACGCCGGCTTCGCCCCGGAGGACATCAAGACACTCGCCGTGCCCAAGATCCCGGATCGTATGGCGCTGCTCAACTCGGGCGAACTCAAGGCGGCCAACCTGCCCGATCCCCTGGCTTCGCTTGCAATTCAGCAGGGCGCCAAAGTCATTGTCGACGACAGTTCGGACCCGCCGATCGGCAACAGCGTGATTTCCTTCCGCTCTGCCTTTATCAAGGACCATCCGCAGGCCGTGCGCGGGTTCCTGGCCGCCGTCCAGAAGGCGGCCGCCGATGTGAATGCCGACAAGTCCAAGTGGTCCGATCTCCTGACCGAAAAGAGCCTGGTCCCCGCCCCGCTGATCGGCAGCTACAAGATTCCGGATTTCCCGGCTGGCAGCGTGCCCTCCAAGGCGCAGTTCGAGGACGTCCTGGCGTGGACCCACGACAAGGGGTTGGTCGAAACCGATGTGAGCTATACGGATTCGGTCACGTCCGCCTACCTGCCGAAATAAGGTCATGAGCCCGACGCTGCGGATCAGCCCATGATCGATGTGCGCAATGTCGGGTTCCGCTACGTCGACGGCCGCCCGGTCTTCCAGGACTTCTCATGGCATGTCGATCCCGGTGACGCATGGAGCGTGCTCGGCCCTTCCGGCTGCGGCAAGTCCACTCTGTTGTACCTTCTGGCAGGACTTCGATTTCCGAATGAGGGCCAAATCCAGGTCGCCGGAGAGTTGCTGGCTCGCCCGCGCCCCAAAACGGGCCTGATTCTTCAGGACTACGGCCTGCTGCCTTGGGCCAGCGTGCGCGAAAACATCGCCTTGGGGCTTCGTATCCGCGGCTTTTATGGTCCCGATGGCACCCACGCCCCGCGTGACGAGATCGTGGTGCGCGTGCAGCGGCGGGTTGACCCTTGGCTCGATCGGCTCGGGTTGGACTCCGTGGCGGACAGCTTTCCGGGCCAGATTTCTGGCGGCCAGCGCCAGCGCACCGCCATTGCCCGCACGCTGGCCCTGCATCCCGACCTGCTCCTCATGGATGAGCCCTTCGCCTCACTCGATGCCCCCACACGCGAGAGCCTTCAGAACCTTACCCTGGAGCTTCGCCACGAGCGCGGCCTGACGACGGTCATGGTGACCCACGCCATCGAGGAGGCGGCGTTGATGGGCTCGCATGTGCTTGTGCTGGGAGACCTTCCCAATTCGCGCCCCAGGATCTTCGAGAATCCCGGGGCGGCCACGCCTGAGTTCCGCAGCCGGAAGGCCTATTCAGACATGGTGCATTCGCTGCGCCAAGCTTTGGAGATCTCAGCATGACGCGCGGCAAGCTGGGCCTGGCAGCCTTGGCTCTGCTGGTCATTTGGCAGGGGCTGGCCTGGTTGGTTCATCGGCCGATCCTCCCCCCGCCGTGGATCGTCCTGGCGACCTTCGCCACCGAGCTGCCGCGCTCGCTGGGGGTTGATTTCCTGGCCAGCCTGTGGCGAGTTGTGGCATCCATGGCGCTCTCGGTCCTGCTGGCCGTGCCGGCCGGCCTGGTCCTGGGCCAATCCAAGCGCCTGGACCGCCTGTTTGCGCCCTTGATCTACATCCTCTTCCCTATCCCAAAGGTCGTTCTGGTGCCTGTGGTTTTGCTCTTCCTTGGGGTTGGGGATTTACCAAAGATTGTGATCATTTTCATGATCCTGTTCTTCCAGATCCTGGTCCTGGTGCGGGATCAGGCGGCTGGCATTCGACCGGAGCTGCTTCACTCGGTGTCCAGCCTCGGAGCCGGCCGTCGTGCCCTGTTCCGCTTCGTCTACCTGCCGGCCAGTTTGCCGGCCATTTTGACGGCGCTGCGCCAATCCGTTGGCACGGCCGTGGCCGTGCTCTACATCGCCGAGTTGTTCGCTACCCAGCGCGGCCTCGGCTACTACATCTATCTCAACGGCAGCACCATGCTCAACTACCCCAAGATGTATGCCGGCGTGCTCGCCATGAGCCTGTTGGGCCTGGGCCTGTATTTCGCTGTCGACTGGCTGCACCAGCGCCTTTGCCCCTGGCAGTTTGCGGGCTGACCTATGTTGCTCCAATACCTCACCCCATTCAGCCAACACCGCCCGCGCGCCTGCCGTGGGTTGAGCCGGCCGCGGTGACACACCTCCAGGGAAGGCAGCGGTCCGCCTATGTCCGCCGCATGTTCGGCCGTATCGCCGGTCGCTACGACCTGCTCAACCGGGTGATGACTGGCGGCCAGGATGTGCGCTGGCGGCGCGATGTCGTGAGGCGGCTGGCACCCAAAGAGGGGGGAAGCTACCTGGATCTCGGCACAGGCACCGGCGACCTCGCCTTCGAGATCCAGCGGCAGGCGCCGGACTCCGTTTGCGTGGCGGCTGACTTCACGCCCGAGATGATCGCTGTCGGCCGCGAGCGCCAAGGCCCCAGACAGCCAGAATGGGTTGTGGCCGATGCGCAGCGATTGCCCTTCTCCAGCGCCGCGTTCGATGGGCTGGTTTCGGGCTTCCTTCTGCGGAACGTCGTCGACCTGGACGCCAGCTTGTCCGAGCAGCGACGTGTTCTCAAATCGGGTGCCGTCTGGGTGGCCCTGGACACCTCGCCGCCGCCCGCCGGCCCACTTCGTCCCCTGATCGAATTGCATCTGCATCACGTCGTCCCCTTCCTCGGCCGCATCCTGGCAGGAGACGCCGACGCATACACCTATCTCCCCGACTCCACGGAAGGCTTCCTGGCGCCGGAGGCGATGCTGGGACGCCTGGCTGCGGCCGGGTTTTCGCATGGCGCCTACGTCCGGCGGATGTTTGGCACGATTGCCATCTACTCTGCCCGAGCGGGCTGACGCGCACGTCCAGCCTCCGATGGTAGACTAGGTCCCCTAACCATCCGCCCACAACCGGAGGCGCACCTTTGCAGCCCTGGCAGACTCTCAATTCGCGCTTGCTTCTGGATCGATCACCCTGGCTTCGTGTCTTGGCCGAAGACGTCCAACTGCCCGACGGCCGGGTGGTTGAAGCCTACCTGCGCCTGGACACGCCGGACTACATCATGGTGGTTCCAGTGGACGAGGTCGGACGGTTCGGATTCATCCGCTCCTACAAGCGGGGCGTGGACGACATCGATTTGCAGCCTCCGGCGGGCATGATCGAGCCAGGCGAAGATCCCCTGGAGAGCGCCAAGCGGGAGCTGATGGAGGAGATGGGATGCCAGGCTGACTCCTGGCGTGGCCTGGGCAGGTATGTTATCGGCGGAAACATGCGCGGCGGTTGGGCTCACATCTTTTTGGCGACCGGCTGCCGCCAGGTGGCGACGCCGGACTCAGGCGATCTCGAGGAGCAAGAGCTCGTTTGGCTCACTGAGGCCGAGGCCCACGCACTTTGGGCCGGTGGCGAACTGGCCCAAATGTCATCGGCGGCCGCCCTGGGCCTGGCTTTCGCCCACCTGAACAGCGCTCCGAGGTTCAACACGGACTGATGGATTCGCCTGACCTACCGCGTGCGGCCCTCCGAGGCGAGCCTTCGTACGTCTGGCGCGCCGGACAGGTTCGCCGTTGGGAGATGATTTTGGCGGCTGCAGATGGGCGCGAGCACGGCCGCGTGCTGGACTGCGGCTGCGGCATCGGCGCCTATCTGGAACGCATGGAAACCCACGCCTCACATGCGTTTGGGTTGGAGTACGATCCCGACCGCGCCCGGATGGCTCACCTCAACCACCACGCCGTGGTGTGCGCCGCTTCAGAACACCTCCCGTTCCCGTCCAACAGCTTCGACCTGATCCTGTCTCACGAAGTGCTCGAGCACGTCGACGATGACCGTCTATCCGTTCAAGCGATGCTGCGCGTCCTGCACAAAGGCGGCCGCTTGGTGGTCTTCGTCCCCAACCGCGGCTACCCTTTTGAGACGCACGGCATCTTTTGGGGAGGCCGCTATCGTTTCGGCAACATACCCCTGGTGAACTACCTTCCTCGACGTCTTCGGGACAAGCTGGCGCCCCATGTGCGCGCCTACAGCGCCGCCGATTTGCACACCCTGTTCGATGGGTTGCCGTGCAGGCCGATAAGCACCACGACCATCTTCGGCGCCTATGACAACATCATCGCCCGCTGGCCCCTCCCGGGACGCTTGCTGCGCACCTTGCTTCAAGGTTTGGAACACACGCCGCTTCGCGGCCTGGGGCTATCGCACTTCTGGGTGGTAGAAAAGATCTGAGGTGAAGCTTCCTCTGCATACAAAACCGGCGCCATGGGGCGCCGGTCGGATTTCGCCTAGGACCAACAAACCTTCCTAACGCTGTGCCAAGGGCACCCACGTCCTTCCCGTGGCCCCAACATAGGTAGCCCGAGGCCGTATCAAGATGTCGTCTTCGATCTGCTCGAGGACATTGGCTGACCAGCCACCCATCCGGCCCATGGCGAAGACCGAGGAAAAAATCGGCGGCTCGAGCTCAACACCATGCAGCACCAAGGCCGTGTAGAATTCGACGTTCGTCCGCAGATTGCGGCCTGGCTTGAGCTCATCCAGGACATCGATAAAGGCAGCCTCACAGGCCCGCGCGTCCTCGTATAACTGGTTATCCCCGGTGCGTTCGAACAGCTTCTCAGCCGCCGCCCCCAGGACATCAGCCCGCGGGTCGCGCACCTTGTAGACGCGGTGACCAAAACCCATGATGCGCTCGCCGGCCTCCACCGTTTCCCTGGCCCAATCGTGGGCCACTTCCCCGATAGGTCGGCCGGACGTTTTCGCCATTTCCCTCAGGGCAAAGACGGTGTCCAGCGCCGGGCCCGGTGCCCCCCCGTGCAGGGGACCCTTGAGCGCTCCAACGGCACCAACCACGGCCGAGATCATATCTGAACGGGTGCTGACAATCACGCGTGCCGTGAACGTGGAGGCGTTCATGCCGTGGTCAACGACCGTGTTGAGATATGTTTCCAAGCCCCGCACGGCGGCGGGATGAGGCTCATTGTCGAACATCATGTACAGAAAATTGGCCGCCTGGCCCAAATCCTGGCGGGGTGAAACTGGCTCCTTTCCATGCAGGAGCCGCCACATCGCCGCCACAATTGTCGGCGCATGCGCTACCAGCGAAATCGCTCGCCGTAGATTGGCCGGCCGCGAAGTGTCGGATAGATTTTCGTCCACCAGGCTGAGCGTGTCGAGCCCGAGCCGGAGGCCGTCCATTGGGGGCAATCCCTGCTTGGCAGCCGCCGCCAGCACATCCAGGGTTGCCCCGGGCAGCTCCCGCTCGGCGGCCATGCCCGACGTCAGGGCGAGCAACTCCTCCTCGTTCGGGAGGCGGTCGTGCCACAACAAGTGCACCACCTCTTCGTAGCTGGCATTCGGCGCCAGTTCCTGAACTGGATACCCGGCGATCGTCAACTTACCCGCCTGCCCGTTGACCTGGCTGAGATGGGTCTCCGTCAGAATGACGCCTTGGAGACCGCGTGCGATGTCGGTCATATGCGTGGGAATCCTAACCTTTCTTTGTGAATTTCTTCACAAACCGCCCGAATATGGGACGGCGGATCTAAATGTGAATGGGTGTGCCCTCGGCCACGTGCGCCGCTTCCATAAGCGCCTCGCTCAAGGTGGGATGGATGTGCACATTGCGCGCGATCTCGGCTGGGGTCAGCTCCATCATGTGGGCGATGGTCAGCTCGGGCAAGAGCTCGGTGACTTCGGGCCCCACCAAGTGCGCCCCCAGGATCTCGCCGTACTTTGCGTCCACCACCATCTTGACCCAGCCCACATTTTCCCCCATGGCCAGCGCGCGGCCGTTGGGCTGGAATGGGAATCGCCCTATCTTGACTTCGTATCCGCGTTCCTTGGCCTGTTCTTCCGTCAGCCCGAACGACGCGATCTGGGGTTGGGAGAACGTGCCGCGCGGCATCATTTCGTAGTCCAGTTCAACGGACTCGACTCCGGCGATCCGCTCGGCGCAGACGATCCCCATGGCCGAGGCGACATGCGCCAGGGGCAGTTTGCCGGTCACATCGCCAATCGCCCATACACCTGCAACGTTGGTCGCCATGCGGTCGTCGATGTCCACCCAACCTCGTTCGGTGGTCTTGATTCCGGCTTTTTCCAGCCCCAATCCACCGGTGTTGGGCGTCCAACCGATAGCGATCAATGCCTGATCCGCATCCAGCGTTTGCTCGCCGTCTTCACCGGAGACGTTCACCTTGACTTTGGTCTTGAGCACCTCGATCCCGGCCACTTTGGTCCCGACGTGGAACTTGATGCCGCGCTTGCGGAAAGCCCGCGCCATTTCCTTGCCGACCTCCGGATCCTCGCGCGGCGCAAGTCGATCGAGCATTTCCACCAGCGTGACCTCCACGCCATACGAATGCCAGATGGTGGCGAATTCCAGACCGATCGGGCCGGCGCCGACGATCACCACCGACTTGGGCA
>Ga0315540_10002062_pt1 | contig 11393 bp, 8 predicted proteins | sample SalMarSW160110MG_FD_203677 | JGI IMG/M metagenome (GOLD analysis project Ga0315540, IMG submission 203677) | Salt marsh sediment microbial communities from the Plum Island Ecosystem LTER, Massachusetts, United States - Salt Marsh Sediment SW1601-10 ... | reverse complement strand
CTTGCCTGCGATGGGCGGTCCCCCTCCCCCGCCACGCGGGGGAGGATGAATGTTGCGCTTTGCCAACAGGCGGAGACGTCGCGCCTGCATCCCCGCCATGCCGAGATGGCGGGCGAGATATGGGCGACCCATGCGGTGCGGCTGGGGCTGCGGCAGATCTCAGGTCTGGCCGAAGCCGATGCACGGGCGATCGAAGCGGCGCGCGGCACCGGGTTCGACTCCGTCCGCGATCTGTGGTTGCGCACGAAGCTCACGCCTGCGGTGCTGGAGCGGCTGGCACAGGCCGACGCGTTCCGCTCGCTCGGGCTCGACCGCCGCAAGGCGCTGTGGGCGGTGCGGGCGCTGCGCCGGGCCGGCGACAAGGATGACCTGCCGCTGTTCGCGCGGGTCGCGATGCCGGAACACGAACCGGACGTTGCATTGCCGCCGATGCGACTGGGCGAGCATGTGATCGCCGACTATCGCCACCTGCATCTGTCGCTGAAAGCGCATCCGGCTTCGTTTCTGCGCACGTATTTCGATCGCCGCGCCATGCTGCGCAGCGAGCAGCTCGCTGGCCTTTCCTCCGGTCGGTGGGTGAATGTCGCCGGCATCGTGCTGGTGCGCCAGCGCCCCGGCACCGCCAAGGGCGTCATCTTCATGACCATCGAGGACGAGACCGGCGTCGCCAATATCATTGTCTGGCCTCAGGTCTTCGAAATTTTTCGCCCGGTGGTGCTGGGCGCCCGGCTGGTCGGCGTCAGCGGGCGGCTGCAGAATGAATCAGGCGTCATCCATGTCGTGGCCGACCGGCTCGACGATCTCACGCCGCTGCTGACGCGACTTGCAAGCGATGCCGGCTGCATCGATGCGCTGGTGCGCTGCGACGAGGTGAGGCGGCCGATCCCGGAAGGCCGCATTCCCCAGCGCGCCGGCAGCTCGCTTGCCGCGCTTCTCAAGGACGAGCCCCGGCTGACTGAAGAATTCACCCCGGCGGTCAAGGTCCGCGCGATCGTTCCCAAGGCCCGTGATTTTCGTTAAATCGACCGGGCGGGGCGATAATGGCCTTGCGGCGTGCCATCGCTCCGGTCAAGATAGAATTAGAAGAAGATAAAGTACCTGAGGAAACACCCTAAGGAGGATCTATTGTGATTGCCTTTCTCCGTTTTTCGGTGAGGCGGTTCGCCGCCTATGCTTGCGCGCTTGCCGTGATCGCAGCGCCGAGCGCGGTGTTCGCGCAAATCAAGATTGGCTCCTCGCTCTCAGTCACCGGCCCGGCGTCATTCCTCGGCGATCCCGAGAAGAAGACGCTCGAAATGTATGTCGACGAGATCAACAAGAAGGGCGGCATCAACGGCCAGAAGCTGGAGCTCGTCATCTATGACGACGGCGGCAATCCCAATAACGCGCGCACCTTCGCCACCCGCCTGGTCGAACAGGACAAGGTTGCCGCGGTGATCGGCGGCAGCACCACCGGGACGACCATGGCGATGATCCCGGTGTTCGAGGAAGCGAAGATCCCGTTCATCTCGCTTGCCGGCGGCATTCCGATCATCGAGCCGGTGAAGAAATGGGTGTTCAAGACACCGCATACCGACAAGATGGCGTGCCAGAAAATCTTTGCCGATCTCAAGAAGCGCAAGCTCACGACGATCGCGATCATTTCCGGCACCGGGGCCTTCGGCAAATCGATGCACGACCAATGCGTGAAGATCGCGAAAGCGTCCGGCATCACCATCGCCGCTGAAGAAACTTATGGTCGGGGCGACACCGACATGACGCCGCAGCTCACCAAAATCAAGGGCACGAAGGGCGTTCAGGCGGTGGTCAATACCGGGTTTGGCCAGGGACCGGCGATCGTCACGCGCAACTATCGCCAGCTTGCAATTCCGCTGCCGTTTTATCAGAGCCACGGCGTCGCTTCGAAGCAATACATCAAGCTTGCGGGAGACGCTGCGAACGGCGTGCGACTGCCGGCAGCGGCGCTGCTGGTCGCGGACAAGCTGCCTGCCAACGATCCGCAAAAGCCGGTCGTGACCGCCTATGCCAAGACCTATCAGGACAAGACCAAGCAGGAGGTCTCGACCTTCGGCGGTCACGCCTATGACGCCCTGATGATCCTGACCGACGCGGCAAAGCGGGCGAAGAGCTTCGACCCGGCAAAAGTGCGGGACGAGATCGAGAAGACCAAGGGCTTCATCGGGACAGGCGGCATTGTCAACATGTCACCGGCCGATCACCTGGGCCTCAATCAGTCCGCCTTCCGCATGCTCGAGATCAAGAACGGCGACTGGACGCTCGCTCCCGGCTCGGGCTCGTAAGACCTGCTGCGGGTCTCGGGTCTTCGAACCGAGACCCGCTCTTATCACCTCGGCGCGCGTGATCTGCCGGCCGCTGCGGCGCGGATATTTGTCAGATGTGAGCGCGTGCGGACGGCATGGCGAGCGTGATCGGGCGCCTTTGCAGCTAACGGTTCGTACCCGCGATAGACTTCGATCAAAGCCGCTCGGATAGACCATGGCCGAGTTTCTGCAATTCGCCTTCTCCGGTCTCACCGTCGGAGCGGTCTATGCGCTGGTCGCGCTCGGCTTCACGCTGATCTACAACGCCTCCGACGTCATCAACTTCGCCCAGGGCGAGTTCGTGATGCTGGGCGGGCTCGTCACCGTGTTTCTGGTGGCGGCCGGTCTGCCGCTGCCGGTCGCGGCGCTAGTTGCGATCGCTGCGGCGACGCTGGTCGGTCTCGCCCTCTATCGCTTCGCGATCGAGACCGCGCGCGGTGCCAATGCCGTGACCTTGATCATGATTACCATCGGCGCCTCGATCTTTCTGCGCGGCGCCGCGCAGGTGATCTTCGACAAGCGCTATCACAGCCTGCCGCCATGGTTTGGCGACACGCCGATCCGTTTCGGTGGCGCGGCGATTTTGCCGCAAAGCCTTGTCGTGCTCGCGGGCGCGCTGGTGATCGTCGTGCTGCTATGGGCCTTCATCGACCGCACGCTGTTCGGCAAGGCGGTACTGGCGACCGCCGCGAACAAGCTCGCCGCCCGCCTGGTCGGCATCGATACGAAGCTCACGGTCGGCTTTTCCTTTGCCATCTCCGCCGCGATCGGCGCGGTCGCCGGGATCCTCATCACGCCGATCACGCTGACGAGCTACAATATCGGCACGCTGCTGGCGTTGAAGGGCTTCGCCGCCGCCATGCTCGGCGGCATCGGCAGTGCTCTCGGCGCGGTGATTGGTGGCCTGCTGCTCGGCCTCCTGGAAGCGCTCTCGGCCGGCTATCTGTCATCGCAATACAAGGACGCGGTTGCGTTCATTGTGATTCTGATCGTGCTGCTTGCCCGTCCTCAGGGATTGCTGGGGCGCGCCAAAGTGGAGCGCGTATGAGCGTGCGGCCGATCGATGAACGCCCCTTTGCGAAAGAGCGACCTTCCGGCGGGGCGCACGTCGGCGCGGCGTGGCGTGCCATGGCCGAGCGGGTCGGGCGGCACCGGCTGATCCCGGTGCTGTTGATGGCGGTGGTCATTGCTGCGGCGCCCGTGCTGTTTCCCTCCGGCTACTACTATCGCATCTTCGCCCTGGTTTACGTGTTTGCGCTCGCCGCCCTCGGCCTCAACCTGCTGACGGGTTTTGCCGGGCAGGTGAGCCTCGGCCATGCCGGCTTTATGGCGCTGGGGGCCTATGCGGTGGCGATTGGCCCCGCTCATTTCGGTCTGCCCGGCTGGCTGTCGCTGATCCTGGGCGCTGCGTTCTCGGCCCTGGTTGCGTTTCTGGTCGGCCGTCCGATCCTGCGGCTGAAGGGCCATTATCTTGCGGTGGCAACGCTCGGCTTCGGCCTGCTGCTCGCGATCGTCTTCACCAACGAGTCGGATTGGACCGGCGGGCCCGATGGCATGATCGTAGGCCGGCTGGTGCTGTTCGGCTGGGTCGTGCGCGGCTCGCAGACCTGGTACTGGGTGTCCGGTGTGCTTTTTCTCGCCGGCGCGGCGCTCGCTTACAATCTGATCGACAGTCCGGCTGGACGGGCGATGCGCGCGATCCATGACAGCGAGACCGCGGCGAGCGTGCTCGGCATTGATGTCGCGCGCACCAAGCTCCTCGTGTTCGTCATCTCGGCGGTCTATGCCTCGGTCGCGGGATCGAGCCTCGCCTTTTTCAACGGGCTCATCACGCCCGATGTTGCGGGCTTCCTGCGCTCGATCGAGCTGGTCGCCATGGTGGTGCTCGGCGGCATGGGCTCGATCGTCGGCTCGCTCGTTGGCGCCGCGGTGCTGGTGCTGCTGCCGCAGGTGCTGACCTTTCTCCACGACTACGAGCACATGGTGCTCGGCCTCATCATCATGGGCGTGATGATTTTTCTGCGCACCGGGATCGTCCCCAGCATCGCGGCGGCGTTCGGGGGGCGGCGCGGATGATCATTCTCGCCACCGAACGTCTCGCGATCAGCTTTGGCGGCGTGCGCGCGGTCGACGGCGTGACCATCGCTGTGCCGGAAAACTCCGTGTTCTCGATCATCGGACCGAACGGCGCGGGCAAGACCACGCTCTTCAACATGATCTCTGGCGTCTACACGCCGCGCGACGGCCATGTGCTGCTGGCCGGCGAAGACGTGACCGGCCTCAAACCCGATCGGCTCGCGCGCCGCGGCCTGTCGCGCACCTTTCAGAACCTGCAGATCTTCTTCCGCATGAGCGCGATCGAGAACGTCATGGTCGGCCGCCATCGCCACGAGCGCACCGGCATCTTCGCCGATCTCTTGCACGTGCCGACGGTCGGGCGTCAGAACCGCGAAACCCGCGCGCGGGCGGAAGCGGCGCTCGACCGGGTCGGACTTGCGGGCCTTGCCGGGCAGTCCGCCGGCAGTCTTGCCTATGGTGATCTCAAGCGTCTGGAGATTGCGCGCGCGCTTGCGAGCGAGCCCAAGGTGCTGCTGCTCGACGAGCCGGCGGCCGGCTGCAATCCGGTCGAGACCGCGGCGCTCGAAGGGGTGATCCGCGGCATCGCGGCGGGCGGCGTGACAGTCGTTCTGGTCGAGCACGATATGCGTCTCGTGATGAGCGTGTCCGACCGCATTCATGTGCTCGCCAATGGCGCGACGCTGGCCGAAGGCACGGCGTCCGAAGTGCGCAACAATCTGGCGGTGATCGAGGCCTATCTCGGGGTCCATGGGGCGCAAGAGGCGGCGCATGCTCGCCATTGAGAACCTGCGTAGCGGCTATGGTCGCATCGAGGCGCTGCATGGCGTCTCGCTCGAGGTGCATGCCGGCGAGGTGGTGGCGCTGCTCGGCGCCAATGGCGCCGGCAAGACGACGCTGCTGCGCGCCATTTCCGGTGTACAGCCGGCGACGGCGGGGGAAATCCGCTTCGAGGGGCGCCGCATCGAGCGCATGCCGGCGCATCGTCGGGTGCCGCTCGGCATCGCCCAGGTGCCGGAAGGGCGGCAGCTCTTCACCCCGCTTTCGGTCGAAGACAATCTGAAGCTCGGTGCGTGGACGCGCAAAGCGAGCGGCGCAGCGGCAGATATTGCCCGCATCTTCGCGATGTTTCCTATGCTCGACGCGCTGCGCCATACCGCGGCGGGCGCGCTCTCCGGCGGCCAGCAGCAGATGCTGGCGATCGGCCGCGCGTTGATGGCGCGGCCGAAGCTGGTGCTGCTCGACGAGCCCTCAATGGGACTCGCGCCCATTCTGGTCGATCAGATTTTCAGCATCATCGCCGAGCTGAAGCGGACCGGTCAGACCATCCTGCTGGTGGAGCAGAATGCGCGGGCGGCGCTCGCGATCGCCGATCGCGGCTATGTGATTGCGACCGGGAGTATCACGGCCGGCGCCAGCGCCGCAGCACTGCTTGCAGATCCCCGTGTGCAGAGCGGCTATTTGGGCGTATAGGAGGATATCAAACTATTCCGGCGCGTTTGCAAAAGGTCAACGACCCCACTCGCACGCGACGCCACTGTCTGCAAAAATAGGCCGCCGGCACGCCATCGGGCTTGTTTGCGGCGCACAAAGGAAATGTCATGAAGTCCACGCTCAGCCCCGGCGTATCGCGTACGAACCGCTTCGTCATCGACGCCGACCGCACCATCAGCTTCATGGGGGAAGACGGGCGCGTCTACGCGACGCCCTGGTTCGTGCGCGACGTCGAACATACCTGCCGTGAGTTGATCCTGGAGCATGCCGATCCCGGTGAGGACTCGGTCGGTATCGAGGTAGCGGTGAAGCATGCGGCGCCGACCCCGCCGGGGATGACGGTGGAGATCACGGCGACAGTGACGGCGGTCGAAGGCCGTCGGGTCGCATTCGCGGTCACGGCCAAGGATGAGATCGAAGCGATCGGCTCCGGCACGCATGCGCGCTTCGTCGTCGACGTGGCGAAAACCTTGGAGCGGGTGAAAGCGAAGCGTGCCAAGCATCGCGGGAACTGACGGCGGAAAGTTCTCCCTCCCCCTGAAAGGAGGAGGGTCGGGGTGGCGGTCGTATGCGATCGGCACCGCGGAGTCGATACGGTTGACCGCTCTTTTTTCCTCCCCCTGCAGGAGGAGGAAACGATTTATGCGCGTGAAGGAGTGCAGGCCATGCCCGTGACGAAACCGGGCGACGAGCGCACCGTCTCCACCTACTGCTATCAGTGCGTGGCCGGTCCCGACCTCTTGAAGGTCCGCATCGAGAACGGGGTCGCGACAGAAGTGGCGCCGAACTTTGACGCTGCGCAGGTGCATCCCGCCGGCGGCAAGGCCTGCGTCAAGGCGTTCGGGCTCGTGCAGAAGGCCTATACGCCGGACCGCGTGCTCTACCCGATGAAGCGCACCAATCCGCAGAAAGGGCGCGAGCACGATCCCGGTTTCGTGCGCATCTCCTGGGACGAAGCGCTCGATCTCGTTGCGGAGAAACTGAAGGCGGCGCGCGCCGCCGGCCTGCACGACGAGCAGGGCTTTCCGCGGCTGGCCGCGAGCTTCGGCGGCGGCGGCACGCCGACCGCCTATATGGGCACACTGCCGGCCTTCCTCGCCGCTTGGGGGCCGGTCGATATGAGCTTCGGCTCCGGCCAGGGGGTGAAGTGCTATCACTCCGAGCATCTTTACGGCGAGCTGTGGCACCGCGCCTTCACCGTCGCGCCCGATACGCCGCTATGCGAATATCTGGTCTCCTTCGGCGCCAATGTCGAAGCCTCCGGCGGCGTCTGCGGGGTACGGCGCCATGCCGACGCGCGCAAGCGCGGCATGAAGCGCGTACAGGTTGAGCCGCATCTGTCGGTGACCGGCGCCTGCTCGGCGGAATGGGTCCCGATCAAGCCGAAGACCGACTCCGCGTTTCTCTTGGCGATGATCCACGTGCTGCTGCATGAGCACCGGCACGGGCGGCTTGATCTGCCGTTTCTGAAGGAGCGCACCTCGTCGCCGTACCTGATCGCGCCCGGCGGGTTCTTCCTGCGCGACCCGAAAGCGCGCAAGCCGCTCGTCTTCGACCTCAAGACCGGCCGCGCGGTCGCCTTTGACACGCCCGATATTCGTCCCGCTCTCGAAGGCAAGTACACGGTCGACGGCCTCGAAGTCGGTCCCGACGGTGATACCACCACGCATCGCAAGGCGATCGTGCAACCCGCCTTCGCTCATCTCGTCGCCCATATGAAGGACTACACGCCGGAATGGGCGAGCGCGATCTGCGACGTGCCGGCACCGATCATTCGTCGGATTGCCAACGAATATCTCGATCATGCCCGCATCGGCGAGACGATCGAGATCGAAGGGGTGACGCTGCCGTTCCGCCCGGTGTCGATCGCGCTCGGCAAGACCGTCAACAATGGCTGGGGCGGCTATGAATGCTGCTGGGCGCGCACGCTGATCGCCTGCCTGCTCGGCGCGCTGGAAGTGCCGGGCGGCACGCTCGGCACCACGGTGCGGCTCAACCGGCCGGCCGATAACCGCTGGTCGAGCGTGACGCCGGGTGCGGACGGCTTCATGGACTATCCGATGAATCCGACCGGCAAGAACACCTGGCTGTCGCAGCCGGCGGTGCGCAGCGCCCATCGCACGCTGGTGCCGCTGATCGCCAATTCGCCGTGGAGCCAGGCGCTGGGGCCGACGCATCTCGCCTGGATGATGCAGCAGGAGGATTTCGAGAAGCTCCCGCACGCCTCGGCGCCCGACGTGTGGCTCGTCTATCGCACCAATCCGGCGATCTCGTTCTGGGACACCAAGCGGATCGGCGAGGTGATGGCCAATTTCCCCTTCACCGTGTGCTTTGCCTTCACCCGCGATGAGACCAACCACTTCGCCGATGTGCTGCTGCCGGACTGCACCGATCTCGAAGGCTTGCAGCTCCTGCGCATCGGCGGCACCAAATATGTCGAGCAGTTTTGGGATCACCAGGGCTTTGCGCTGCGCGATCCCGCAGTGCCGCCGCAGGGCGAGGCCAAGGACTTCACCTGGATCGCGACCGAGCTGGCGCGGCGCGCCGGCCTGCTCGCCGAATACAATGCCGCGGTCAATCGCGGCGCGCATGGCATCAAGCTGTCGGGTCCGAATTACGATTTCTCGCTTCCCCTCGATCAGGTGCACGATGTCGAGGCGATCTGGGATGCGACCTGCCGCGCCGCGAGCGCCGAGCTGACCGAAGGTGCGGAGTCGCAGGGGCTTGACTGGTATCGCGAGCACGGCTTCCGCGTCGGCCCGTTCCCGCGGCTGCAATGGTACCTGTATCCGAAAATTGTCGAGACCGGCCTGCGCTTCGAGCAGCCCTATCAGGAGCGCCTGTTCCGCATCGGCAAGGAGCTGGAGCGCCGGCTGCACGAGCACGGCATCCATTGGTGGGACCGCCAGATCGAGGAATACGAGGCGCTGCCGCGCTGGCGCGATCTCGCCGCTTTATGGGAGGGCGCGCTCGCCAAGCATTACCAGGTGAAGATCGAGGACTATCCGTTCTGGCTCATCACCGCGCGCAGCATGCAATATTCCTGGGGCAATAATGTCGGCATCCAGCTCATGAAGGAGCTGTCCGACAATGTCATCGGCCATGGCAGCGTGGTGATGAATGAGAGCGCTGCGGAAAAGCTCGGCATTGCCGACGGCGACAGGATCGAAGTGCGCTCGCCGCTCAACGCGACCCAAGGCAATGTCGTGCTGTGCGAGGGCATCCGGCCCGACACGTTGCTCATCATCGGCCAGTTCGAGCAATGGGCGACGCCCTACGCCAAGGACTTCAACGCCCCGAACATGAATGCATTGGTACCGATGTTGCTCGACCTGACCGATGCGACCGGGTCGAGCGCCGACCTCGTGAAAGCTGCAGTGACGCGAATCGGGAGAGCGGCGGCATGACACGGTGGGCGATGGTCGCCGATCTCGAGCGCTGCGTCGGTTGCCAGACCTGCACCGCCGCATGCCGCCACGCGAACGCGACCTCGCCCGCCGTGCAGTGGCGCAAGGTGCTCGATGTCGAGGCCGGCTCGTTTCCGAGCGTGAACCGCACCTTCGTGCCGGTCGGCTGCCAGCATTGCGCCGATCCGCCCTGCATGCATGTCTGTCCGTCGACCGCGACGCGCCAGCGGCCGGACGGCATCGTCACCATCGATTATGACATCTGCATCGGCTGCGCCTATTGCGATGTCGCCTGTCCCTACCAGGCACGCTTTCTCGTGAATGAGCCGCATTTCGCCTATGGCCCGGCGATGCAGAACGAGGTCGAGCGCTTCGATGATCGCCGCATCGGCGTCGCGCAGAAATGCACCTATTGCTCGGACCGCATCGATTTCGGCATCGCGCATGGGCTCACCCCCGGCCGCGATCCGCGGGCGACGCCCGCCTGCGTCAATGCCTGCATCGCCGATGCGCTGATCTTCGGCGATGTCGAAGACCCCTACAGCAATGTCTCGATTCTGCTGCGCGAGCAGCGGCACTTCCGCATGCATGAGGAGGTCGGGACCGAGCCGAGCTTTTACTATGTCACCGGCCAGCGCGACGGCGCTCCCGATGCACTGCCCACCGCAGCGACCGAGGGCCAGCAGGCGCAGCCGGGGCGGGTGCGCACCCGCGGCGTCGAGCCGTGGCACCAGCAGCATTGGAACTGGAAGGCGGCGGGCAATTTTCTCTGCGGCGGGACCGGCACCGGGCTTCTCACCTTCATTGCCCTCGCAGGCCTGGCGCAGGCGCCGGTGTTCGCCGCCGGGCTCGTTGCGCTCGGCGTCGTCGCCTTCGGGCTGTTCCTGCTGATCTTCAAGATCGGACGGCCATTCCGTTTCATCCATGTGCTGCGGCAGCCGCAGCGCTCATGGATGTCGCGCGAGGCGTGGATTGCGGGGGCATTGTTCCTCACTGCGCTGGCATCGCTGTGGTTCGACAGCCGCGCGGGGCTCATCATCGCGGCCCTGCTCGGCATTGGTTTCATGGTTTGCCAGGCGATGATGTTCTATGCCTCCAAGGGCATTCCAGCATGGCGCGTGCGGGCGATCGTGCCGCTGGTGATGGCGACCGGCTTTGCCGAAGGCAGCGGCCTGTTCCTGCTGCTTGCCGCTGTGGTGCCGGGCCTGCAGGCCTATGCGACGCCGATTGCAGCGGCGCTCGCCGTGCTCGTCGCCGTGCGCCACCTCGCCTGGCGCAACTATCTCGGCGAACTCGTGCGGACCGGGGCGCCGACGCGAACGCTGGAAATCTTCCGCGCGTTCGCGCCCTGGTTCCTGGTCATGGGCCTGATCGCACCGCTGTGGCTAGCGGCGCCTGGCTTTGTCGCACCGGGCCTTGCGCCGCTCCTGTTCGCGCTCGCCGGCATTGCCGCCCTGGTCGCTGGGTGGGCCTTCAAGATGACGCTCATCACCCGCGCGGGCTTCAATCAGGGATTTGCGCTCAAGCACACGCCGGTGCGCGGGTTCGGTGCCGCCGGCCCGGCCGTGAAGCCCGGCTGGACAATGCACTGGCGCAGCGAATTGCAGCAGGGGGAAAGTCGTAAGCAGTCGATCGTCACCAGAAAAAACAAAACGGCGGCAAGGGAGATAACGCCATGAGTGTGCAAGAAGCCTATCGTGAAGACGACATATTCATGTTCGACCCGGCGGTCGAAACCATGCCGCGGCGCGACCTGGAGGCGCTTCAACTCGACCGGCTCAAGCGCACGGTCAGGCATGCCTATGACAACGTCCCGCACTTCCGTCAAAAGTTCGACGAGGTCGGCGTCAAGCCGGAGCATCTCGAGACGCTCGCCGACATCGACCGTTTTCCGTTCACGAAGAAAAACGACCTGCGCGATCACTATCCGTTCGGCATGTTCGCGGTGCCGCGCGAGCACTTGCTGCGCGTGCACGCGTCTTCGGGCACCACCGGCAAGCCGACCGTCGTCGGCTATACCAGGGCCGATCTCGACCTGTGGTCCGACGTGATGGCGCGGTCGCTCGCCTGCGCCGGCGCACGGCCCGGCGACATC
>Ga0315540_10002061_pt1 | contig 11398 bp, 16 predicted proteins | sample SalMarSW160110MG_FD_203677 | JGI IMG/M metagenome (GOLD analysis project Ga0315540, IMG submission 203677) | Salt marsh sediment microbial communities from the Plum Island Ecosystem LTER, Massachusetts, United States - Salt Marsh Sediment SW1601-10 ... | reverse complement strand
GCAGCAACGAGGTAAGACGCGACGATGACCCAGATCAGATAGCGATGCACCAAGTGCACCAGCTTTGATAGCGGACGGTCGGTCGCAGTCACCTCAACGTCAACGACTCCAATTTGTCGCTTGCCTGCGACCCCGAGGCTTGACGCGACTGGCCCGACAATCGCGGGTGCGCAGGTAAGCTCAGACCGTTATGCAAAGCCGGGAGCGCCCAAGTACGGCGGCCCCGGCAACGCCGCCGAACTGGCGGCGGCAATGCGCGATAAGGCGCAGACTGACACCCTTCATGTCTATGGCGGCCTGCGCGAGGCGGTGGCCGCCGAGCAGGTGGTCATGCTCGAGACAAGGCGAATCTCATGCCCACTTCTTACCGAGGTCGTCCAGAGCAGCCTTTTGCAGATCCTCGGGGCTCATCAGAATGCGAAATTTGCAACTGGCCTGGAGTTGGAGAAAGAACGGCTCTGAAAAAGACGGCACATCCGAAGGATTCTCCACGTTTATCACAAAGATTCCGCCGCGGTTTCCGTCTTGCTCGGTGAAGTAGGCCGTCTCCGGCTTGATGGTTTCGAGGATACGCTCAATGAGCTCTCCTGCTTTTCCACCTCTGATGATCGAGTTGAAAGGCTCGAGCGGGAAATCGACCGTAAGTAGCATCTTCATGGAAGGATCTCCGTTTGTTGCGGCAATTCATGACCGTGGGGCCCGGTTGGATTCGGCAGCAGAGCTCCGTCCGTCGGACGGTCGCTTGCGGCAGGGGCCAAGGGCTCAATAGAGACCTCGGCCGTTGCCATGGCATCCAGCAGTCGGCGCGCCCCCTGCAGCGAATCGCCATGGCCCAGGAGGTCCCGCCGAAGTCGCTCCTCGCGGGTTGGCGCAGGTTTTCGAGCAGCATGGGACCCTGGCTGAGGACCTTTCGTTCCGGATCGAGCGGCGCAGCCGTCGGGGCGGGCACCAGGGAGGGCCGGCGTCAGGAGGAACGTCGATAAAGTCGCCGCCAAGGCAAAGCGGAGGGACACAGCTTTTTTTCACCATTCGTCCTCCCGTCGGTTGATTCCTAACAAAGCTGGCAGCAAGACCCATGCCGGCGCTCGGAATCCGCCCGAGCACTCGGAGCGCAACGTCTCCTGCTTTCGACCTTTGACTAAATGAGCCTGTGGATTTCAATGAGCTCAGCGAAGGTCCAGGGGGTCAGGCCAGCCGATGTCTCAATCACTCGCCACTGCATCCTTCCGAAAACGATCGAGGAATTGCACGGAAGCCCAGGGGTCCAAACCATCTCTCTCCGACCTTTTCGTTTAGCGGCACCCAGGTCGCTGAGCCAGCACTCGGCTTCCGCACCCGAAGCGTTATACCCGGGGTACGGATTCGGGAAGCGGTACGGGTTCTCCCGCCTGGCCGGAAACTGTATGTCTACTCCGTCGCCGTGAAGTAATCGCCTGGCTCGCAAAGCCTGTGTCGCCGCGCTCCGTCTGTCGAACGTCTACGTGGTTTGTCCTCGTCAACTTGGACCAAGCCTGCCAGGTCTCATCCGCCGGAAATCGGCTTTCTGCACCATGGTCCTCGGGTCGCCATCGCGGCAGTTCCCGACGCGAATGGGGGCTCCGACGGCTTGGCACGCAGAATGCTGTACCCCGGTCAGAGCATGAGGCGGCGCGGACGCCGGTCCGGCTTTCATCTCAGTTGCTCCGCGCCGTCACGGCCTGAGTCGCGACACCCGCGAGGCCTCGCACCGGTTGTGATCGTACAAGCCCAGACCGGACACTCAGCAGCAAATGAAACTGGAGGTCCTGCTCATGTCAAACCAGATCGCGCGCACAGAGTGGAAAAACATACTCCACGCAGGGTGGGATCGTCTCCGTCATGACGGATACCTCATCATTCCCCAGCCCAAGAGCACGCTCGGCAAACTGGCATTCACCAACCTGCCTTACGTCGTTCTCTATACGATCGCGGTAGCTCTGATCGCTATGACCAACCGCAACCCCGCATCCGCGTACGGGACCTGGAACTATTTCATCCCCATTGTGGGGCTCGTCTCCACCATCGATGGCTGGCACCAGCACGCCGGTGAAGTCTGGCGGACACGGGCGCGATATCTCCTGCGGCAGATAGTGCATTGGGGGAGCCTACTCGTTGTCATCCACCTCTTGTTCCAGCCGAATGTTCAGCACTTCCTGCGGTCCGAAACCCAAGGCTTCATCATCGTCTACCTGCTCGGCCTTGCCAGCATCCTGAGTGGGCTCTACCTGGACTGGAAGATGGCCGTATTCGGGGTTTTTCTCATCTTCAGCGGCATCGTTGTGGCCTACCTCGATGAGAATGCCTTGCTCCTTGCCCTTATCGGGATCGGTACGACGGCTGTGATCGGAACCGTCTTCGCCTGGATCAAGCTCCATCAGCACCACAAATCTCATCGAGTCGATGAATCTCACTGACTCCACCTCGATGGGATGCAGTTGATGGAATGCAGCGATTCGAAGGCCATGCGCCGTCATCCGTACGTCGAGAAGGCACCGGATGCCATGTTCGAATCGGCCAATCAGAACATCGCCAACAGCCGGAACATACACATCAAGAACACGGGTGCTGACGAGAAGCGTCACTAGACGTTGGCGCCTCCCGCCGCCGAGGGGCCGATGGACGGCCCCTTCTGCAGCCGATTGCCCGCGCTTGGTGGTGCCGATTTAGGATGGTACCGACGCGCGCCTCGCCGGCTGTTATGCCAATCTCCAGCACAACGGGTCCACCGCGGCCTCGATCTCGACCCACGCGCTGCTCGAGTGAGGGGCCCCGTGCTGGGCGCCACCTACCCGAGTCAGCACCCGTATGAGGGATTCCGATTTCGAGCCGGGCGGCTGATCGCTGCTCGCGTGTCCGTGGTCGACATTACCCCTTTTGCCCCATCGTCCTCGGCTCATGTTCACAGCGACGATCGTATCGGTGATGGTACGCTACACCGGCAAGGCGGGACTTGGAATCGGAACGGATCCGGCAGGGAGTCCTGGAGCAGCCTCCGGCTGATATTGCGGAGCTCGCGACCGGCCCCGAGATCCCGAAGCAAGGCCCATCGCGTCCGCCGAGAACGATGACTCGGTCCGAACGAATCCGAGGAGGCGATCGCTTGGAAGAGACAAACGCCACCCGAAGCTACGGCGAGCTTTCGCTGCGATTGCTGGGACTGGCCTTGGCCACCGGATGCGTGGCGGGCATCGGCGCCATCGTCTTTCGGGCCATGATCGGGCTGATCCACAATCTGGCCTTCTTTGGCCGGCTCTCCTTCGCCTACGACGCCAACCTGCACACGAGCCCCAGCCCCTTCGGACCGGCGATCATCCTGGTGCCGGTGACCGGTGCCTTGGTGGTGGTCTGGCTGGTGAAAAACTTCGCGCCAGAGGCCAAGGGCCACGGCGTGCCGGAGGTGATTTACTCGATCTATTACCAACACGGGCGCATCCGCCCTACAGTGGCCCTGGTCAAGTCCATGGCCTCGGCCCTGTCCATCGGAACTGGTGGCTCGGTGGGGCGCGAGGGCCCCATCATCCAGATCGGGGCCGCCTTCGGCTCCACCCTGGCCCAGTGGACCAGGGTACCGGAGTGGCAGCGCACGACCCTGATCGCATGCGGTGCCGGCGGCGGCATCGCCGCAACCTTCAACACACCTTTGGGGGGGCTGCTGTTCGCCGTGGAGCTGATCATGACTGAGATCAGCGCCCGCACGCTGGTGCCCCTGGTCCTGTCGGTGGTCACCGCCGTCGTCATCGGACGGCAGTACTTCGGCGATCATCCCTCGTTTCTGATTCCTGCCCTCGAGCTTCAGGTCCACCAGGTCTTCACTCCCGAGGCCCTCCTCGCCTACCTGGTGCTCGGCGTGCTGCTGGGGCTGGGCTCGCTGGTCATGATCCGTTCCATTTACGGCTTCGAGGACCTCTTCGAGCGAATGCCCGGAAACTATTACAGCCGCCACTATCTGGGCATGGCTCTGGTGGGCCTCTTGATGTACTTCCTGCAGGCGCACTTCGGCCATTATTATGTGCAGGGGGTGGGCTACGCGACCATCCAGGACATCCTCGATGGCGTCTTGCGCGACCCGGGACTGCTGTTGCTGCTGCTCGCCGCCAAGCTGCTAGCCACCTCCCTGACGCTTGGCTCCGGCGCCTCTGGTGGAGTCTTTTCACCTTCCCTGTTCCTCGGCGCCTGCCTGGGCGCTGGTTACGCCTACCTGGCCCAGGCAATCGTGCCTGGTCTACCGCTGGATCCGGTGTTCTGTGCCGTGATCGCCATGGCGGGGATGGTGGCGGGCGCAACGGGTGCCGCACTCACCGCCATAATCATGATCATGGAGATGACCCACGAGTACCAGGCAGTGCTTCCCCTCATGCTGGTGGCGGGCAGCGCCTACGGCGTGCGCCGACTGCTGATGCAGGAAAGCATCTACAGCATGAAGTTGTCGCGGCGCGACCAGCCGGTTCCGCAGTCCCTGCACACGGCGATCCTGTTTCTGCGCAGCGTCGCGGACCTCGCCGACACACCCGTCCGCGAGGCGGAGAATCCGACTGCCGGATCGGCGCGTGTGCATCAGGTGCTGCGCCATGAGGGGACGGTCGAGGCACTGTGGCCGGCCGGGGTGCCGGAGCCGGTGCCGGCTTTGACCCTAGCGCCTGACACACTGGTGCTGGACGCCATCGGATTCCTGCGCGCTGCTGGTGCTGAGGCGATGGTCATCACCGCGAAAGGTGATCCACGAGGACCGGCCCTGGGAGCATTGAGCTTAGCCGACATCTCGCGCCATGGTCACCTGCCACCGGCTTACTTGTCCGGGCATACGGTTCGTCCGGTGTAAAGTGCCAGCGTGGTCTGACATTTCCTGAAGCTTGTGCTTCGCATCGGCGACTGCTTCATGGCCGGTAGCGGCCGGCTCCCGCTTCATCGCGCGGAGCTCGAGCAAGGCTATCTTCGTCGCGCCAACCTTCCGCTGCACCTCCCCGGTATACTCCAACGAGGGCGCATCCCGCGCTACGGTCTACTCGAGCGATCTACTCCCGCGAACGGCTCCGGGTACGGAGTCAGGAATCTCGGGCCCATGCTCGTTCGACCTCGGAATAGTGGAGGTTGGTGGTCCTCTCCGGCCCCGGCATTGCTTCTGGGTCGGAGTGGAGCCATGAAGCCGTCACGGACTCTCGGGGCCGGCAAACAGCTTTCGATGCCACACCACGAGCGGACCGGTATCCGTGCTGGCAAAGTGGCTCATCGCCGTGCGCGCACGTACCGTGAGCGTGTGGAGCTCATCGAAGGACATCTGGTTGCCAATTTGCTCCCGGTAGATCTGCGGCGCGTTGGGATCGACGTGTACGTGAGCATGGTCGGCCCACGCCGGATCGGAGGGCGCAAACCCTCGCGTATAATGCAAGCTGTTTGTTTCCGGATCGAACAGGACCCCGCCGACAAGCAAAGTGTCTTCGACAAGGTTGAACACCTTGATGATCTTCCCGTCTTGGTCACCCGTTACTCGGTAATGGTGACCGATTTCAATCGCCTCGTCGTTCATCATGGCACCTTTCCGGGTTGCGTCTGAAAACTTACCATTACCCTATCCATGGCAAATTTAGAGCCAGGTTTTTGGGTTGCGTCCGGCTCCTCGCAGCAGATGTCGAGTCGTACGAGCCACTCGGCGCATTGGCCCAGATGGGATCTCTCAGGTTTGCCCAGGAGCCGGCCCAAACCCACCGACGCACCGGCGAATCGGTTGGGCTCCACCACAAGCCATGGCCACACTGCTCGATCGCTCCATGGGCAAGGGACGACGACACTGGCTCCTGGCCCGGGTGGTAGTAGCCAGCGCCCTGCTCATCGGCGACGGCATGTTGACCCCGGCCATCTCGGTATTGAGTGCCGTTCAGGGTCTGGAAATAACTTCACGCGAACTGACTCACCTCATACCTGTGTTGACGGCGGCAATCCTCGTCCGTGGCCGCAGCTTCCTGGCAACAGCGGCCCTCGACACCCTATTCATCGGCATCGACGGCGCCTTTTTCGTGGCGTTACTCGCCAAGCTTTTGTCCGGCGCTCTCGTAGTTTCCGTCATCAGCGCGTTTCCCCTGGGGCTCGATCACAGCGCCTTTTGCCCTCCTGGCGGATGATTCAAAGCCCCGACGGCATCCTGGTCTTTTCCACCAACCCACACCTCTGTTCCGGCCTCGGGGCCCGTTCGGACGGGCCTCCACGACCCTGGAACGGATCCTGCTACAAGCGCTTCAGTTACCTCACCAACCTGCGCAATGGACTCGAGACAGGATCGAGACACAGCTGAGCGACCTGTGGAAACGTGAAACGACTGAGAGGTCAACAACCCATGTTCGACGCTTTTTACAGTTTCCTCGACAAGATCGGGTATCTGCACCCGATTCACCCGGCCATGACCCACATGCCCATTGGCCTTGTGGTCGGATCGCTCTTCATGGGTGCGACCGCGCTGGCGCTCTCGCGCCCTGCCCTGGCGCGCTCCGCCTACTACACCCTGGTGCTCGCCCTCATCTTCTGGTTTCCCACGGTCACCTTTGGTCTCATGGACTGGCAACGCTACTATGGAGGCGCTTGGCTTCATCCGATCAAGATGAAGCTGATTCTGGCGTCTATTCTCTTCATCCTGCTCGTAATCGGGGTCTGGGTCGGGTACGGCGAGCACGCGAGGGCCAAATGGCTGCCCCCCATCTATGTGCTTTGCTTCATGACCGTAACGGCATTGGGCTATTTCGGCGGTCAATTGGTCTATGGAGGCAGGACACCCCGTGGACCGGCCGACTTCCGCCCTGGCGAGTTGGTGTTCGACAGCAACTGCTCCGGTTGCCATGCGCACGGCGGCAACGCGATCCTCCCCAATTTCCCGCTGCGAAGCGCTCCCGAGCTAGCCAGGTTCCAGGACTTCCGCGAATTCATCCGCGACCCGAAGCTGCCAAGCGGCGCCGAGGGCCCCATGCCGGCCTTTCCGGCCAGCAAAATCTCCGACAAACAAGCGCATCAGCTGTACGAATACATCAAGCACGTCATCGAAACGCCCAGCCGGAAGCCATCGGAATGAGGCATGGGGCACACGGCTCGATCTGCGCACCGATTTCGGCGCCAGCAACGGCTGGCGCGACAATGACGGGTCCCGCAATCGACATAGGACAGCGTAGCAATGCGCGAGCGGCGATATCTGCGGGTACTAACATCGAGCCGGTCCCGACCTCCGCGCTTTCCCGACCCGCACTTGCGTGCCGTATCAGAAGACGAGCCATGCCTGCAGATACAAGGTGTCGTTGTCCGATGCCCCCCTGGTCGTCCCATCGAAGCGGCTGTATGCAACATACTGCGCCGAGATCTTTGGATTGAACCACGGCCATAGAGATGGCCCGCCCTGTTTGTTGAAAGGGAGCCAATCGAGCTGGAGGGTAACCCAACTGCTGTCCGGGGAGCCGTTGTCGGTGCCGTAATAGGCGGGATCGGCGTCGCCGCGCAGACTCGAATAGCCGGCCGTGAGTCCCCAGGTCTTGTCGTACAGGTAGCTCAGATTCCCGTTAAAGGCATCGAGGTCGTTCGAGCCGTTGATCGCCGCTCCCAATCGCCGACTGGCGTCCAGATCCTGCTGCTCCCGTATCCAGGACAGACGCAGGGCGATGTCGTCGCGCGCACCGGCGTGCTGGTACTGCAGATCCAGGCCGATGTCCGTAAAGCGGTCGTTACCTGCGGTCCGATTGCCTTCGGGAAAGGTATTTGCGACCATGCCGAAGGTGCCGCCCGATAAGTAGTGTGGCCCCCATTCGCGTTGCAGTGCAAGCCGCCAGTAGGGCGCAGTGCCGTCGATCTTGGCGCTCACGTCCTCGGGAGACACGCCCAGTGCGCGCAAGGTCCCATCCGCGAGTGATCGGTAGCCGTCGAGCTCCAGGTACACCAGGTCGTTCCAGAGCGTATAGCCGCCGAGACCGGCGACCTGGCCGCCTACCCCCTGGATGAAGGTAGCTGCCGCCGGTGTCGATGCGATGCCGGAGGACGAGAACGGAAAGCTCCAGGCCGGAGTCGAATTCCAGAGATCCTGCACGGTGGGATTGTTGTTGAGGTCGAGCCCGTAGACGAGTGGTTTGTCCTTGATGATCGTGGAGTCGGCAAACCGCAAGTCCGTATTATCCCAAGAGAGCACCTTTCCGACCCCGTCGTAGGTCGCCTGCACGAATCCGCCGGCTTTGCTGGCGATCCTTCCCCCGAAGAAGAGACTCGTCTGGGTAACGGCGAGGTTATTGTTCGCACCGAAATCCTCCGGCGGTTCCGACAAGTCCGCCGACGTATGCGTGAAGGAGGGCTCCGTCATTAGGGCGATCTTCTTGTACCAGGGTACGTTGGCGGTACCGAGCGTATATCCCGTCAGCTTGAACTCCCGCCCGAATGCGTTGAGCTGGGGATAGGCGGTGTGACATTGCGTGCACTCGACGCCCATTTGGCGCGCGAACGCCGGAATTGCCTCGGCAGGCGTCGAGACCAGAGCCAGCGAGGCCAGGATCAGAATTGCGACTGATCGTCCCCCCATCGTCATGCATGCAAGCCACGGGCAGAAGCGGTCGGGAATATCGGACATGTTGATCCTCTTCATCTCACCATCCTCGATTCGTGTCATGAACCGGCAAGGCGACCGCCCCTGTATGAGCGAGGCCGCCTTCCTCTCCGAGTCAATCCCTGACCCACGAGCGGGGGCACCCTATCGAGCCCCTCGCCAATGGTTGCCGGGGTGGCGACGTTCTCGAGTCCGGCATCACGGGTGTCTCGACCCAAAACCACATTTTCCGTCTGTTTATAGATCGTTATTGTCTTGGAGTATAGCCCCCTGCTCGGGGGCGACACACGCGGGCAACCTAGGGCCGAGGTGGCCGCTGTTGATTGCCGCTGGCAGATGGTCCGGTGGAGAAGCCGGTCGTCACGGCCCGGTGGGCTGCTCAGTCCGACCCGAGCGGCCCGTGGCCCAGCGCAGCAGCAGGGCTGTTCCCAGTCCCCAGGCCCCGTTGATGATAAGCGCCGTAAGGATCCCAGAGGGTTGCCATCCCCCGCCCATGGGGGCCCCCTTCAGAGGCAGAACCACCAGCCAGTTCACTACGGAGGGGCCGATCGCCCCGAACACCAGGGCGGTCAACCAGTAGCCCGCTCGCGTGCGTACACACATGAGAACAAGTGCGAGCGGCATGGCCCAGACGCCGCCCCAGAACGCCAATGACAAGACCCTGGGGACACCGAGTGGGACGGTGGCCACCATGGGGTAAGGTGCGAGAGCCGTCAGGCCCAAGGCATGAAGGACCGCCAACATTGGCTGATGAAAGAGCAGGACCCCGAGGAATCCTGCGACGAAAGCCAGCGGCAGTCGCCGTTCGAGGTGCTGACTACAGTGCCTCATAGCGGTACGGTTGGTCATGATGGCTCTCCGGGTAGAGTAGATCGGTGGGTGACGGAGTCAGCACCTCCAACTGTGCCCGCACACGTGGCATCAGGACAGGAGGAGCCAGCCGGCAAAGGCGAGAAGGGGTGCCGCGACCGACTGCAAGATAGGGCTCAGCCGCAGGGGCCTGAGCAACATCCTGGCGGCTGTTCGGTAGGGGTAATGATGGCGGGCGAGGCGGGTATAGTGGCGCTTGATCCGCCGGTAGTCTGCCGCGGTGAACGGCTGCCCGGGATGCATGACCAGAAACACGTGCTTGATGGCATAGTAGATGTCCTCCCGGTCGAGCTCCGACATGCGGGCACGTAACGCCGCGAGCACCTCAATGCGACCCGTGCCCTCCTGCCCCGCCCAGCGCCCATAGTGGTACAAATACAGGTAAAAGTGCCGGTGCTCATCGTCCTTGATCCGGCTCGCAAGCTCGGCGAGAACGGGCTCGGGGCTGACCTTGGCAAGGGCGGCATAGAAGGTGGCGGTTCCGGTCTCGACCACGCAGCGCGAGGCCAGCTCCAAAGCGCGCGTAGGTCCGAGCATGCCGACCGCGCAGTAAGGGGCGTTCCGCGTAGAAGCCCTGGTAGGCCTTCTCCCAGTCGAGCTCCGGCCACACCGTCTCTACGTAGCGTCTCAGTGCCCGGCCATGCTGCTTCTCTTCCTGCTCCCAGCGCTCCCTGAGCCAGTGGCTCAGCCCGTCGTCCCCGGCGAAGTACTCCACCAGATTGTCGGCATAGAGGTCGGAGGTAATCTCGACGAACGAGGCCCCAGCGACCAAGTACAGCAGATGAGGATCGGACCGGGCACGCTGCCGATCGATGGATCCGTATGGGATCTCCTGGACGGACCAGTGTCGGGAAAGGCCTGCTTGGATGCTCACGGGAAACACCTCCAATTGGGTTTGCTCTTGCTCCGTGAAAGGCAAACCAAGTGCCAACATAAGACGATGCGCTCCCCAGCTACGAGCGCCATCGCTGCCGACCTGCCCTGCGTCCCTTGGGTGACCAACACAGGTGCCTTCCGAGAATCTGCGAAGAAAGCGATCGGAATCGGGGAGCCCATGTTGGTCGTTTACGCGTCGGAGGCGGGACCGTGAGGATGTCGGTGTGCTCGAAAAACCCTTCGCTGTGCTCAGTATCGAACCGAGCTCGATCCGATCCGTACTTCACCGGAGCTTCGAGGAGGGCCGCGGCCCGAGCTCGCCCAACATCCTGGAACAGGTCCTCGGCGGCGCCGCTTTGTTGTTCCCCGTGCCCGAGACCAGGGCGGTGCAGGGCTCCTTGCCGGCGCACTCGGCCAACGGCGGGGGGCGCCCGTTGACGGTCACGGCAACATCCGATCGACGAGGAGGCTGTGGTAACCGTACCCGGCGTCGGACGTTTCGTGGGCACGCTCGAGCAGGATCGGCATGGACCCGCTGCCTCGCCGCAGGTGGCGATCTCGGTGGCCACCTCGGGCGACTGCCGCAGAGTTATTGTGCAAGACACAATGGCTCGCAGCTCTGCGCGCGCGGCCTCCAAGCGGTCCGGTGGAAGGCGCGGCCAGCGCACCCGCATCTCGATCTCGCCGTCGCGTTCCACACGCAGAACCGCGCGGTTGCCCACGCCCACCTCGTCGAGGACGGCGGCCAGATCCGCTACGCTGCGCATTTGCTTACCCTGTGCAGAGGTGATGTCATCGCCTAGCCGCCCGCGAGACGCGTCCAGACCGACCAGCCCGTCCGCTTCGGCGGCGTGCTCGGCAGCACGCCAGCGACTACCACGCTGTCCGTGCCCTGGAAGCGCACCCCGATCAGGTCTGCACTGCTTACGACGTCGTCTTTGGTGATGATATGCCCCGGCGCATCCCCACAAAGCCCGAGCCCATGCCCAGCTCGCCGACGTTATGAGGGGTAGACTGCCTTGAGCACCTCGATGGCGGTGCGCTCCATGTGCGTGCTGAAGAGGGCGAGCTGCA
>Ga0315540_10002060_pt1 | contig 11399 bp, 9 predicted proteins | sample SalMarSW160110MG_FD_203677 | JGI IMG/M metagenome (GOLD analysis project Ga0315540, IMG submission 203677) | Salt marsh sediment microbial communities from the Plum Island Ecosystem LTER, Massachusetts, United States - Salt Marsh Sediment SW1601-10 ... | reverse complement strand
GCTGCCGCGGAGCAGTTCACGCAGGTAAGGCACATCGACTTTGTCCATGTCATAGTCGGCCTCGAATTGAGTCTCGATATCGCCGATTTCCTGTTTACTGATCTGCCATTGATACAGTGCCTGCACAGCAAAACGGCGCGCGCGGCTGCGGGCGTGATGCGGGTTGGCGGGTGCCGGTTTTTCCTGCGCCATCATCGTTCAATCATCACCACGGGCGATGCGCCGTGAAAGACTGACCATCTCCATGGCACACAGCGCGGCGTCCGCGCCCTTGTTTCCCGCCTTGGCGCCGGAGCGCTCCACGGCCTGCTCGACGCTGTCCACGGTCAATACCCCGAACGACACCGGCAGATTGGCCTGCAGGGCCACCGTGGACAACCCCTGGGTGCAGGCGCCGGCGATATATTCAAAGTGCGGCGTGCCGCCGCGGATGACCACGCCAAGGGCAATGACTGCGTCATAGCGGCCGCTTTTCGCCAACTGCTGGGCGGCCAGCGGCAACTCGAAGGCCCCGGGGACGCGCACCAGGTGGATGTGCTCATTGGCTACGCCATGTCTGATCAGGGCATCGGTGGCACCGTTGATCAGCCGTTCCACGACGTACTCGTTGAAACGCGAGGCCGCAATCGCAAAGCGCGCATCGCTGGCCAGGTAATCGCCTTCCAGGGTCTTGATGTGGTTCATTGACATCCCTTGATAAATTGTATGCCGTTATAGTTTAGCTGTACGGTATGTATTCAACCACATCCAGACTGAAACCCGACACGCCGTGCATGCGCCGCGGGGTCCCCAGCACACGCATGCGGCGCACGCCGAGGTCATGCAGGATCTGGGCACCGACGCCGTAGGTCCGCAGCGCGGCGCTGTTGGGCGGACGCGGCGTGTCGACACCGTCCTCGCGCAGCTGATACTCCCTGACGCGTCGCAACAGTGTCTGCTCTTGCTCGGGCTCGCGCAGCACCACGATAACCCCCGCGCCCGCGTCGATGATGCGCCCCATGGCGTCGCGCAGAGACAGACCGGGGGCATCACGCTCCGCCTGCAGCAGATCGCGCAGGGTATCCTGCATGTGCACGCGGATAAGCACCGGCTCCTCGGCGTTGACTTCACCGAACACCAGTGCAAAGTGCAGGCGGTTGTTTATCCTGTCCCGATAGGTATGCAGACGGAACGTCGCCTGCTGGGTGGGCCAGTCGCACTCCGCCACCCGTTCAACCGTCGTCTCCCGCGCCAGGCGATAGCGAATAAGATCAGCGACCGTGCCGATCTTCAGTCCGTGCTGGGCGGCGAAGCGCTGCAGGTCATCGCGGCGCGCCATGCTGCCGTCCTCGTTGAGCACCTCGACGATAACGCCGGCGGGCTCCAGGCCCGCCAGTCGCGCCAGATCACAGCCGGCCTCGGTATGCCCGGCGCGTGCCAGCACGCCTCCCGGCTGGGCCATAAGCGGGAAGATGTGCCCGGGCTGTACCAGATCACCGGGCCTGGCGTTGCGGGCCACCGCCCGGCGCACGGTGGTGGCACGATCCGCCGCGGAAATCCCCGTGGTCACCCCCTCGGCCGCCTCGATGGAGACGGTAAAGTTGGTCAGGTGCTTGTCGTTGGTGTCGTTGACCATCAGGGGCAGGCGCAGCTGTTCGCAGCGCTCCCGGGTCAACGTCAGGCAGATCAGACCGCGGCCGTAGCGGGCCATGAAATTGATGTCCTCGGGACGCACGCGCTCCGCCGCCATCACCAGGTCGCCCTCGTTCTCCCGGTCCTCGTCGTCCATCAACACCACCATCCTGCCCTGGGCGAGCTCATGGACGATTTCATCAATGGTATTAAAGCCCGCGGGCGCGCCCTGCGCCGTATTCGTGGCGGCCGGGGACGGCATGTCTTGCTGGCCCATGTTGCGGGACAAATTCATTTCCTCAGCGTTATCGTGCACAGCATTACGGCGCTCAATCGACGGATCCGGCACTGCCGCCCTGGAGCAACCGCTCCAGATACCGCGCAATGATATCAACTTCGATGTTCACCCGCGCGCCCGCCGAAAGGCGGGCAAAGTTGGTAGCTTGCAGGGTATGGGGAATGACGTTCAACCCAACCTCTCTGCCGGAGACGTCATTGACCGTCAGGCTCACACCGCTGACGCACAAGGACCCCTTACGGGCGATATATTGTTCAAGACCGGCGGGCACCTCGATGGTGAAACGTTCGCAGCTGCCCTCCCGCCAACGTGCGGACACCCTGCCGACCCCGTCCACATGCCCACTTACCAGGTGACCGCCGAGGCGCGTGGTGGGCAGCATGGCCGCCTCCAGATTGACTTCATCGCCTGTCCCGCGCTCGCCCAGGGTTGTACACGCCAGGGTCTCACCGGACACATCAAAACTCAAACACCCGTGTCCGTGGTTCACCACGGTCAGGCACACCCCATCGACGGCGATGCTGTCGCCGACAGCCACGTCATCGGTGTCCAGGCGGCCTGCATCGATGGTGATACGGCGTTCATCTCCGGCGGGGTCCACGGCCGACACCGTACCCACCGCGGTCACAATACCGGTAAACATAGTCCTCGTATCATGTCTGCATACACAATCGCAGGCGGCCGGTCCCAGGTCGGGCGGTGACACGCAGGTCTTCCCCAACGCGGCGAACATCCATGAACTGCAGCGGGATGCACTGATCCATACCTTCGAGCCCGGGCAGATTGAACATGCCCCGCGCGCCATCACCCATGAGCTTGGGGGCGATGTAGATGATCAGTTCATCAATCAGACCGGCATTCAGCAAGGCGCCGTTCAACTGCGCTCCGGCCTCCACCAGTACATCGTTGACTTTACGTGCGGCAAGGCGCTCAAGCAACGCTTCAAGATCGACCCGCCCGCCCGTGCACGGCAGGACTTCCAGGACGACTTCATCGCCCAGTGTAGCACGGTGTGCGGCCTCGCCTGCGGCGGTGGCGATCAATGTTGTCCCGGACGGGGATAACACGCGTGCGTTTCCGGGCATCCTCAGGCGGCTGTCCACCACTACCCGCAGGGGCTGGCGCACGCCGCCGGTCGCACTTTGCTCGGCCGCGACGATCTCGGCATCACGCACTGTCAGCGCCGGGTCATCCATCAATACGGTCCCGATGCCGGTCAGTATGGCCGAGCTGCTTGCGCGCAACACCTGAACATCGCGCCGCGATGCCTCCGACGTCACCCAGCGGCTGGCGCCGTTCGCCATGGCGGTTCGCCCATCGAGACTGACGCCGATTTTACACCGCACGTAGGGTCTGCCGCGGCGCATGCGCGTCACGAATCCCCGATTCAACTCCTCGGCCTGCACCTCCATGACGCCGCACTCAACATCAATGCCGGCCGCCCGCAGTTGATCGAGCCCTTTGCCCGATACCTGGGGGTTGGGGTCCACCATGGCGGCGACCACTCGCGCCACCCCCGCGTCGACCAAGGCATGGCTGCAGGGGGGCGTGCGCCCGTGATGGCTGCACGGCTCCAGAGTAACATAGGCGGTGGCACCGCGTGCGCGCTCGCCGGCCTGGCGCAGGGCGTTGATCTCCGCGTGAGGCCCGCCGGCATAGGCGTGCCAGCCCTCACCTATTACCTCATCGTCACCGCCGACGAGAACGCAGCCGACGCGGGGATTCGGATCGGTGGTATACATACCTTTGGCGGCGAGCTGCAGGGCTCGCGCCATATGAAAATAATGACGGGGATTCATGGTGCCGGGGTCGATGGGGAATGAGCCGTAAACATGTCTGACGACGACGCGGCGTCAATCACCACCGCCCTCACCCGGCAGCAGCGACAGCTGCTGCTTTTTTACCTGCGGCGGCGGTTCCGCCTCCAACCGCTCGATTTCCTCGCGGAACGCGTTCACGTCCTGGAAGCTCCGATACACCGAGGCAAACCGCACATAGGCCACTTCATCCAGGTCACGCAGTTCCTCCATGACCCAATTACCCAGTTCCTGCGAGTCGACCTCGCGCTCACCTGAGGCACGCAGCTTGTGCTTGATGCGGTTGACCGCCGCGTCGATGCGGTCCGTGTCCACGGGGCGTTTCTCCAGCGCACGGGTCATGCCGCCGCGCAGCTTTTCCTCCTGAAACACTTCCCGGGTGCCGTCCTGTTTTACGATGCGGGGAAGCACCAACTCGGCGGTCTCGAATGTCGTAAAACGCTCGGCACAGGTCAGACACTCGCGGCGCCGACGCACGGCGTCGCCCTCATTGGCGAGTCGCGAGTCGATGACCTTGGTGTCGGCGGCGGCGCAGAATGGACAACGCATATGTCTTTATCGCCTCAGGATGAAACCATAATCCGGCGCATGGGGTGCTGCAGACGGATTTAATTCGCCTGTCGTATCTTGTGCTCATGGGAGGGGAGCGCTTTGCCGTAGACGGGAAAACGCCGGCACAGATCGATGACCTGCCCCTTGACCCGCTCGATGGTGGCGCGATTTTCGATGTCATCGAGGATGTCGCACATCCACCCCGCCAGTACCCGCACCTCCGCCTCCTTGAAGCCGCGGGTGGTCACCGCGGGCGTGCCGATACGCAGGCCACTGGTCACGAACGGCGAACGCGGGTCGTTGGGCACGGAATTTTTGTTGACGGTGATATGCGCCTCACCAAGGGCAGCGTCCGCGTCCTTGCCGGTGATACCCTTGTCGATGAGATCCATCAGAAACAGGTGGTCATCGGTCCCGCCGGAGACAATCTTGTAACCGCGCTCCATCACCACCGCGGCCATGGCGCGGGCATTGGCCAGCACCTGAGCCTGATACGCCTTGAAACCGGGCTCCAGCGCCTCCTTGAACGCCACCGCCTTGCCGGCGATGACATGCATCAGCGGTCCGCCCTGGGAGCCGGGAAACACCATGGAGCTGATCTTCTTTTCGATGTCCGGGTTGGCCTTGGCGAGAATCAGCCCGCCGCGCGGTCCGCGCAGGGTCTTATGGGTGGTCGATGTGGTGACGTCGGCGATCTGCACCGGGCTGGGGTACAGGCCCGCTGCCACCAGGCCCGCCACGTGGGCCATGTCCACCACCAGATAGGCGCCCACCCGGTCGGCGATGTCGCGAAAACGCTGCCAGTCCACCACCCGTGAATAGGCGCTGAAGCCGGCGATGATCATGCGCGGCTGGTGCTGCGCGGCCAACGCCTCCACCTGCCCGTAGTCGATTTCGCCGGTGTCGTTGTTAAGGCCGTACTGCAGGGCGTTGAACAGTTTGCCTGAGAAGTTGACCTTGGCGCCGTGGGTGAGGTGGCCGCCATGGGCCAGACTCATGCCGAGAATGGTATCCCCGGGGTTGAGCAGCGCCATATACACGGCGGCGTTGGCCTGAGAACCGGAGTGCGGTTGTACATTGGCATAATCGGCGTTGAACAGCTGTTTCACCCGGTCGATGGCCAGCTGCTCAACCACGTCGACGAACTCGCATCCACCGTAATAGCGCTTGCGCGGGTAACCCTCGGCATATTTATTGGTCAGGACCGAGCCTTGGGCCTCCAGGACCCGAGGGCTGGTGTAATTCTCCGAGGCAATGAGTTCGATGTGCTCTTCCTGGCGCAGCGCCTCACCCTGCATGGCGGACCATAGATCAGGGTCATAGTCTGCAATGTGCATATCGTCTCTAAACATGCTGACTCCATTAAGGTGGGTGGGAAGACGGGATTCGTGACGTTACAGGATACCCAATTTCATGGTTGATTGCATTGCAATTCAGGCGGTTAGTTTCAAAGGACCGCTAAATACCCAATAAAATCAGCGACTCCTGCGGTAACACGATGACCGAGCAGATGTGACAGTTCAAACACAACATATTGTGTTTAACTTATACACTTCGGCGATTATACCACTATATCTAGATTTACCATTTGTGTTATGATCCTGTTCTGAAGCGCTTTGGCATTCCGAAAATGTCGGAATACTTTACATTTAGTCATCGCCCGAACCCGGATTGACAGCATAACATGCTGATATTAAATGTAATATAACGCATGGCACAGATAATGCGTACACTAGTAAGCGGGAGTGATGCCATCAGGCATCCTGGGGCATGACTATCTATAATATAAAAATGATTGATCCACACAGTGGTCACAGTAACTGCGCAGTCAGCTCCCGTACACCGCACTCTCACTTCGCGTACGTTACATTCCACCCCACTCTGTGGTTGCTGGCAAGGCGGCCGTTGCTGGATTTTTTATACTAATTAATATGTTATTGTAGGTTGATCCTTTGGCGCCTGAAGACGAACAAATAGAACATGCCACCAAGCGCAAAGTGCTGCACATGCTGGACAAGCTGCGGCAGACGGCGGGAGGCGCGGCACTTTACCAGCATATCGAGGGACTGCTGGGTGACCTGGAACACCACCACCAGATCACCGCAGAAGCCTATTACACCCTGCTGAGAAACCTGCTGGACAAGTTGGCGGATCAACCCTCCACCGATCCCGCCTTGCGCTCCCATCTCAAACTCATGCAGTTGAGCATGGCCTTGCCGGTGACGACCGCCGAGCTCATGCGCCTGGCGCAGACCCTGGAAGGTCTGCCCGGCGGAAACGGGCATCAACCCGCCGCCGGCGAGGACACGGGGAAGGCCTTGCATCAGATGATCCAAGATATGGGCCTGGAGGGCGGCGAAAAGAACGAGGGAAATACCCCGCCGCCGATCTTTGACGCGGCCGCCGATCAACAAGAGCCCCCCGCGTCTCCCCAGGGCGAACCCGCTCTGCAGGACGAGCAGCAAGGCCAGGTGGAACACCAGCGCCAGCGCTTTCAGGAGATACAAAAGACCCTGACTCAGCAAGTCACCGATGTAATGAAGCAGAACGAGGAATTCGGTGTTTTTCTCGAAGTTGAGTTGGAAGCCCTGCGTCAGGCTGGCGCCGTCCACGAGGTGGATACCCTGCGTCAGATGCTGTGCAGGGAGGTGGAAAAACTGCTGCAGCGCCACCGCTCACTGGCGGCCAAGCTCGACCGCAGTTACAGCTACCTGCAGATTATCGAGACCGATAGCCAACTGCTCACTGACGAGCTGACCCGCGTCCACTTGTTGAGTCTCACCGATGAGCTGACCGCGCTGCCGAATCGGCGCGCCTTTACCCGGCGCCTGGAAGACGAAGTGGCGCGCGTGCAACGCTATGGATATCCCTTGTCCCTGGCGCTGATTGATCTTGACGGCTTCAAGGGAATCAATGACTCCTATGGCCACCCGGTGGGCGATGAAGTACTGCGCACATTCTCCACCGGCATTCTGTCCATGTTCCGCCATCATGACATGGTGTCCCGCTATGGCGGGGAAGAGTTTGCCGTGCTGCTGCCCAACACCGACCTGGAAGGCGCCATGCGCGCCCTGCGCAAGGTGCAAAAGCGCGCCACCGAGACGACCTTTCAGTTCAACGGCACGGCCATGCAGATGCCCACCTTTTCCGCCGGGCTGGCCCTGTACAAACCCGGTGAGACGCCGGGCAATCTCATCGAGCGGGCCGACAGCGCCCTGTATCGCGCAAAGCGCCTTGGCCGCAACCGCATCGAGCAGGGATCCCACGAGTCCACCGATCGGGGACACCAATAACCGAACGCGGGGCATGCCCGCCCCTTCACGCCGCGCTCAATTGCGACTCCACCAATGCCTGGACAACACCCGTCCAGGCTTCGGCGAGATTGCGGCGGTTATAACCCCCGCCCCCCACGGCCAAAACCCGACCGGGACAATGGCGCGCGGCCATGTGACACAGCCGCGCGGCGGCATGGGCATGTGACCGGGCACTGAGATTCATGTGAGTAATGGGATCGCCCGCCAGGCTGTCGGCGCCGCACTGCAGCAGGATAAACTCCGGCTTCACCTGCTCGACGATGGTTTCTATTTTCGCCCACGCGGACAGAAATGCATCATCTCCCGCGCCGGGGCCCAGTGGAAAATTATGCTTGGTCCCGCGCGCCGCACCGCTGCCGGTCTCATCCGCCGCGCCGGTGCCCGGATAAAGATACTCGCCGTCCTCGTGGATATCCGCGATATACACCCGCGGATCGCTTTCGAATCCGTAGTAGACGCCGTCCCCGTGGTGGGCATCGATGTCCACATACAGCAGGCGCTGCAGACCGTAAGCCGTCATCAGGTGCTCCATCACCACGCCGCAGTCGTTGAACACGCAAAACCCCGCCGCGCCGTCGCGACGCGCGTGATGCAGACCGGCGATGGGCACAAAGGCATAGTGGCACTCGCCGACCATGAGCCGGGCGGCGGCATCCACCGCTGAACCGACCACGTGGGCAGCGGCCTCATAAACACCGGCAAACGCAGGCGTATCGCCGTAGTCCAGGAAACCCTGCCCGGTTTGCGACTGCGCCTTGACCCGCTCGACATATGCATGGTCATGAAAAAGCTCGATGGCCGCCTGCGTCGCCTCGACCGGTTCACGGACACACACCAGATCGCTCAACCCCAGCTTCTGGGCCCGATCCCAGAACGCCTCCATGCGGTCCGTCCCGAACGGGTGCCCGTGCCCGAACCCATAGGCGGCCAGCGCATCGCCGATATAGACACAGACTTTCGCGGGACCGGACATAGTGCAAGATAGGGCGTTTCGAGTTTCGAGTTGAGGGAGCGGCCTTCGGCCGCTGCTAATCGATTTTCCTCCCTAGAAACGCGTTTGTCGACCTGAGACCCGCGATCCCGGGTTCTTGAACCCGAAACCCGCGACTCGAAACGGTCTTATGGCCTGCTGTCCAGACCCTCGCCTTCTTTCTTGACCGGCATCAGATCGGCCTTGCTGACCCCAAGCAACAGGGCCAGGGAACTGGCGATATAAATGGAGGAGTACGTGCCCACCACGATACCGACGATCAGCGCCAGGGAGAAGTTGTGAATGATCTCGCCGCCAAACATATACAGGGCAATACACACCAGCAACGTGGTCAACGAGGTCATGATGGTACGCGACAGAGTCTGGTTGACCGAGACATTGATGACCTCAGTGGGCGTACCCTTGCGCACCTTGCGGAAATTCTCGCGAATCCGGTCGTAGACCACGATGGTGTCATTAAGGGAGTAGCCGATCACCGCCAGCACGGCGGCCAGCACGGTGAGATTGAATTCCAGTTGAAACACGGAGAACACCCCCACGGTAATGATCACGTCATGGATGGTGGCGATGATCGAACCGATGGCGAACCGGTACTCGAATCGAAAATAGACATAAACGAGAATTCCGAATAAAGCGGCAAGCATGGCGATGCCACCCTGCTCCGCCAGTTCACTACCCACCTGGGGACCGATAAATTCCACCCGCCGCAGCTCGACTTTATCGTTGCCGGACTGCTGCAGCGCCATAAGCACCTGGTCACTCAACTTTTGCTGGTCTTCGCCGTCCCGCGGAGCGATGCGGATCAACACATCCTTGGCGGTACCGAAATTCTGCACAATGGCCCCGGTAAAGCCACTGCTGTTCAGCGTGCTGCGTATTTTGCCCATGTCCGCCGGCTTGTCGTAGCCGACCTCGAGCAGCGTGCCGCCGGTGAAGTCGATGCCGAAGCTCAGGCCGCGCACGGCGAATGCGCCCACTGAAATGAGAATCAGCAGCCCGGACACGGCGAACGCAACCATGCGCCGGCCCATAAAGTTGATATTTGCATTGTTCATGGAAAATGCCATAACGGCTTCCGCCCTCGGTCAGATCGTCAGTTTATTCAGCTTGCGGCCGCCGTAAATCAGATTGGCGATGGCCCGCGTACCCATGATGGCGGTGAACATGGATGTCAGAATACCAATGGACAGTGTCACGGCGAAGCCCTTGATAGGCCCGGTACCCAGACCGAACAATACCAGGGCGGCGATCAGGGTCGTGATATTTGAGTCGGCAATGGTGGCCATGGCCCGCTCATAACCGGCATTGATACTGGCCTGAGGGGTATTGCCGTTGCGCAGTTCCTCGCGTATGCGCTCGAAGATCAGTACGTTGGCATCCACGGCCATACCCACCGTCAGCACGATGCCGGCGATGCCCGGCAGTGTCAGGGTTGCCTGGAGCATGGAGAGGATCGCCACGATCAGCACCACATTTGCCGTCAACGCCAGGTCGGCAAGCACCCCGAAGAGCTTGTAGCGAATCACCATGAAGATGACCACCACCACGAAACCGATGACCGTGGACAAAAAGCCCTGGTTGATGTTGTCCTGGCCGAGGCTGGGACCCACGGTGCGCTCCTCGATGATGTCGATGGGCGCGGCCAGGGCGCCGGCCCTCAGCAGCAGGGCCAGGTTGCGTGCTTCGTCTGAGCCGTCCAGGCCGGTAATCTGGAAGCGCTTGCTGAATGCATCACGGATGGTGGCGACATTGATGACCTGCTCCACCTTTTTGGTGGTCTTCACCGGTTTGCCGTCGACCATATGCGTCTCGGTCTTGTGCTCGATATACACCACGCCCATGGGGTGACCGATGTTCTCCTGGGTGGTCTTGGCCATCTTTCTGGAACCGTTGCTGTCCAGGGTCACGAACACGGCCGGTGACCCGCTTTGCTGATCAAAGCCCGACGACGCATCGATAATCTGGTTGCCGGTAACGATGACCTGCTTTTTCAACAGCACCGGATTGCCGCTGCGGTCGTGATATAACCGCGCACTGGGGGGTACGCGGCCGGCCACGGCGTCCTGCACGTCGTGGGCGGTATCCACCAGGCGGAACTCCAGCGTCGCGGTGGCGCCCAGAATCTCCTTGGCCCGCGCGGTGTCCTGTACGCCGGGCAGTTCCACGACGATGCGGTCCTGCCCCTGGCGCTGGATCACCGGTTCGGCCACGCCCAGTTCATTGACGCGGTTACGCAACGTGGTGATATTCTGTTCCAGCGCGAATTCTCGGGTCTGCTTCAATTCCTTGGCGCTGATATTGACCCTCAGGAGATACTCCTTGCTGCCGGTCTGCGGTTCGTTCAACAGCAGATCCGGGTATTCCTTGCCGACGAGCTTATTGGTTGCCTCAAGATCCTGCGCGTTGCGCAGCTTGATGACGACGTCGGCGTCACGGGACGTGCCGATATCGAGATAACGAACCCTGTTCTCCCGCAGCAGCGAACGGATGTCGCTTACATAACGCTCCTTGGCCTGATCCACCGCCGCCTTCATGTCCACCTCCATAAGGAAGTGCACGCCGCCGCGCAGATCGAGACCCAGGTACATTGGGGCCGCGTTGATCGCCCTCAGCCACTTCGGCGTGGCCGGCGCCAGATTGAGCGCCACCACATAGGTGTTGTCCAGACTGTCACGGATGGCCTGCTTGGCCTTGAGCTCCGTCTCGGTATCCCTGAACCGCACCCGCAGGCTTTTCCCACTGTGCTCTATGGACTTGACTGGCAGATTGTCATGCTTCAGGAGCTCGCGGATCTTGTTCTCCACGTTGGCGCCTAT
>Ga0315540_10002057_pt1 | contig 11404 bp, 7 predicted proteins | sample SalMarSW160110MG_FD_203677 | JGI IMG/M metagenome (GOLD analysis project Ga0315540, IMG submission 203677) | Salt marsh sediment microbial communities from the Plum Island Ecosystem LTER, Massachusetts, United States - Salt Marsh Sediment SW1601-10 ... | reverse complement strand
CGCTGTCTATAATCTGCAAGTCATCTCCTCACAAAATGTCGCTCAACCGGAGCAACTTCTGACCCAGGACTAGCACAGAGGCTGGAAGCAACAAGCAAGAACCAAAGAGCCGGACGGGGAGCGCACGCGGCGAGACCTAGGGGCGGAGCCTGCTGGCTACCGACCCTCTGTGTGCTCTGTCTGTGTCTCTGTGTCTCTGTGGTTTTCCTCTAGCCTTCGATCTCGAACGGAAGCCTCAGTACGTGACGGTCGGGATCGGGGTTGCGCCGGAAGACGATCAGGATGTGGCCAACGATCCCGACGACCTCGCAGCCGAGGCGTCCCTCGAGCGCGGCGGCGAGCTCGCGGCGGTCTCCAGCGTGATCGAGCAGCCGGACCTTGATCAGCTCGTGGGCGGTCAGCGCCTCGTCGATCCCGGCGACGGAGGGATCGCTGAGCCCGGCCTTCCCAAGGTGCACGATCGGCCGCAGGTGGTGTGCCAGACCGCGCAGATGACGGCGCTCGGCACCGATGAGCCGTCTCATGGCATGTCCTCCGCTTCTCGGAAGGTCAGGCAGCCGGTCTCCTGCATCAGGTAAATCAGCCGAAGCACCTGCTCCTCGTCCCGCTCGCGGCGGATGACGTCCGCGATCGAGCCCGCATCGCTCTCGATCACTCGCAGCAAGCGCTGCTCACGGCCGGACAACCGCAGTGAATCGGGCCTGCCGTTGACCGAAACCGCGAGGGGCTGGCGGAGGTGGCCGTCGAGCGCACGTCGGATCGTCGCGAGCGGCAAGCGCTCGCTCACACCTTCGTGGATGAGCTCGTGCGCCTTCAGGTCGAGCGGGATGCCGAGCTCAGGCGGCTCGAGCCCGGGAAAGAAGGCGTAGCGCCCCGCGGTCCAGGTGAAGAGCTCGAGGATGCGGTCGCGGACCTGCTCGCCGAGGTACCGGTAGAGCTGATGGGGCGCCAGGATCTGGAGGCTGAGCAGCGCCTCCGAAAAGCGCAACCCCTTGGAAGCGGCGAAGTCCATGGTGGCGCTGTGCTCCTTCGCCGACAGCAGGCCCCGGGCGACGAGGTGCTCTCCAAACAGCTCCGCAGAGCTGTTGGAGACGATGAACACCGGGTCCCCCAGCTCCAGGAAGACAGACTTGACCAGCGGCTCGCGTACGAGGTCGAGACGGCCCGTCGCGCGGTCGACGGACAGGCGGTGGAGCACCCCTGCGAGCGAGTCGACGGCGAGGCTGCCCTCGAACGCGGGACTGACCTCTTCGACGGGAGTCGCCGGGAAGGAGAACCGCGGTGGCGGCAGGGTCCGGACCACCCGCGGCGCGGCAGCTGCGCGCGCGGGGCCGGCTGCGACGCCCGGCGGCGTCGGGCCTGGCGACTCCCCAGAGGGCGGCTCGGCCGCCAGGATCGCGTCGACCTCGCGGTCGCGCGCAATCTCGCGCTCGATCTCCTCGGCGAAACGCTGGCGCATGAAGCTCTCGGTCTGCTCGTCCGTGTACGGTGGCTCGCAGTCCAGTTGCGGGTCGAGGATGGCGGCCCGGAACTCGGCGGCCGAAGGGAAACGCTCCGCGGGGTCGGTCGCCAGAGCGTGATCGAGCACCGGGCGCAGACCGCCGGGAAACGCCTTCAGCCGGTCGAGGTCGAGTTTCCCGTCGCGAATCGCCATCAGAACCGCGAGGTCGTTGGGCTCCGCGTGGAGCGGCGCCATCAGCACCATCTCCGCCAGCACGACGCCGAGAGAGAACAGGTCGCTGCGCCGGTCGAGCTCGCGGCCCGCGGCGGCCTCCGGGCTGAGGTAGCGGATTTTGCCCTTGATCAGCCCGTGCTCGGTGTGCTCCTCGCGGTCGCGCGCCCGGGCGACGCCGAAGTCGGTCAGCTTGATCTCGCCGCTCCAGCCGATCAGGACATTGCGGGGACTGACATCGCGGTGGACGATCTCCTGGGGTGTGCCCTCGGTGACACCGAAACGGTGGGCGTGGTCGAGGCCGCTGCAAACCTCAGCGACGACCCGGCGGGCGAGACCGACCGGGAACGCCTCGCGGGCGCGTGCCAGCCGCTGCACGACAAGGAAGAGATCCCGCCCCGGCACGTACTCCATCGCGATGTAGGGCACCCCCCGGTCCTCGCCGAGCTCGTAGATCTGAACAATGTTGGGATGCACCAGTCGGGATGCGATCTTTGCCTCGTCGGTGAACATGCGGAGGAAGCGCTGGCGTTCGAGCAGGTGGGGGAAGATCCGCTTGATGGCGACAGACTTGGAGAACCCTCGAATGCCGACGACGCGCGCACGGTAGACGTCCGCCATCCCCCCAGAGGAGATGCGCCCGACCAACACGTACTTGCCGAAACGCCTCATGCCATCCTGCTCGTCGCGCCCCCCAGTGTACTCCGGGCGCCGGCCCTTCGGCGCCGCAGGATGACATCTCGCATCAACGCGTTTGCCGCCCGACAAGCACCACGACCGACCGCGGGCCGACCAGGTACACACCGTCGGCGAGGACGGTCTCATCCCCGAGATCGCTGATCTCGTCAGGGGGTTCGAGCGAGGTGTCGAGGAAGCGGTGCCATGCGCGGCCCCGACCCGAAGAGGGAAGCTCGAACGGGAGTGCCTTCTCACCCGCATTGAGGGCGACGTAGAGATCATCGTCACGCCCCTGGCCGAGGAGGTGAAAGGCGAGTGATCGCGAGGCATCGGACCAATCCGGCCGGCCGTGGACCGGGCCGTGCCACTCGATGCCTGGCGACTCCGGATCGTCCTCGTCGAAGAAGGTCCGACGGCGCAGGTTGGAATGCGCCTTCCGGAAGCGGACAAGGCGGGTCACGTAGCGGACGAGGGCGGCGCTCTGGTCCATCAGCCGCCAGTCGATCCATCCTGTCGGGTTGTCCTGGCAGTAGGCGTTGTTGTTGCCGCCCTGGGTCCTGCCCAGCTCGTCGCCCGCTGTCAGCATCGGCACGCCCTGCGAGAGCATGAGAATCGCCAGGAAGTTGCGCTGCTGGCGCGCGCGCAGCGCGAGCACCGCCGGGTCCTCGGTCGGGCCGTCGACGCCGCACCCCCAAGCGAGATCGTCACCGACGCCGTCCAGGTTGCCCTCGCCGTTGGCCTCGTTGCGCTTGTGCTCGTAGCTGACGAGGTCCGCCAGCGTCAGACCGTCGTGACTGGTGACGAAGTTGACGCTGTGGTACGGCGCCCGTCCGCTCGAGCGATAGAGGTCGGCGCTTCCGGCGATCCGCGTGGCGAGCTGCGGCACCGTACCCGCGTCGCCGCGGACGAAGCGCCGTACGTCGTCGCGGAAACGGCCGTTCCACTCGGCCCAACGACCCCAGCTTGGGAACGAGCCGACCTGGTAGAGGCCGGCGGCGTCCCAGGCTTCCGCGATCAGCTTGCAGCGCGCGAGCACCGGGTCCGCCGCGATCATCTCGAGCAGCGGCGGGTTGGCAAGCACCGAGCCGTCACGGCCACGGCCGAGCACCGAGGCGAGGTCGAAGCGGAAGCCGTCGACGTGCATCTCGGTCACCCAGTAGCGGAGGCTGGCCAGGATCAGACCGCGCATGGCGGGGTGGTTGCAGTTGAGCGTGTTGCCGCACCCCGTGTAGTCGTGGTAGGCGCCGGTGATCGGATCGACAATGTAGTAGATGGCATTGTCGAGACCTCGGAAGGAGATCGACGGCCCCCACTCCACGTCCTCGCCGGTGTGGTTGAACACCATGTCGAGCAGGACCTCGATCCCGGCCTCGTGGAATGCCTTGACGGTCTCCTTGAACTCGCGCACCACCCCGCCCGCGGGACCGGTCGCCGAGAGCGCCGCTTTCGGCGCGAAGAAGCCGAGCGGCTGGTACCCCCACAGGTTGCGCAGCGATTGACCGGTCGCCGGGTCCTTGCGGTCGAGGTCCAGCTCGTCCCACTCGGTGATCGGCATGAGCTCGACGGCGGTCACCCCGAGCTGCGCGAGGTAAGGGACCTTCTCGACCAGGCCTCGAAAGGTCCCCGGCGCCGCGACGCCGGACCCGGGATGGGAGGTGAAGCCTCGTACGCAGAGCTCGTAGATCACCGAGTCCGCGAGCGGCACGTCGGGCGGCGAGTCCCAGCCCCAGTCGAAACGGTCGTCCACCACTCTCGAGCGGAACGACCGCTGCAGCGGGGCGGGACCGGCGGCGGTGACCGTCGGTTCCCCCCAGCGCTCGGCCCCGGCGAGGGCGCGCGCGAACGGGTCGACCAGAACCGCCGCCCGGTCGTAGCGGTGCAGCCATGGCTCCGGGTTGGGCTGGCGTGCGGCGCGATAGCCGTACTCGAGGCCCGCGTCCATGCCACGCACGAACGCGTGCCAGACGTCACCGGTGCGATGGTAACGGGCGTCCAGCGGCAGCTCGAGCAAGGGCTCACCGTCTCCCGGAGCGAACAGCACCAGCGTGATCTCGGTGGCGTGGCGGGAGACCACCGCGAAGTTGACTCCGCCGCGCCGCACGGTCGCACCGAGCGGCATGGCCTGCCCACGTTCGAGGGCGAAGTCCTCCCCGAGGTAGCGCAGGATCCGCTCTCGCCGGTCCTCCGGAGTAAGAGGATCGACGCCTCTCGGCGGGTTCACGACGCCCGCCCCGGTTGCGCGGTCATTCCTTGGCTGCCCCCTCGCCCTCGGGAACCCGCGTCCACTCGCTCGTCCGACCGAAGAGCGAGATCCCGATGTAGCCGCGCAGCTTGAGGGTCCCGTCCGGGTCGAGGCGCATGTAGCACTTGTAGGTCTTGCCGTTGTCCGGGTCGTAGATGCGCCCTTTGCGCCACTCGCCCTTCCCGTCCCACATCATGTTGTCGAAGATCTTCAGCCCGATGATCGGCCGCGAGCGCAGCGCGGCATCCGGGTTGTTGCGGTCGACCCGGGCCTGACCGGCCATGCCCCCGGGGTCGTCCGGCGGGTAGGTCGGTTTTTCGAGCCATACGATCCGGCCCGAGTAGACGTCGGCCTTGCGCACGATCTCGACATGCGCCTGACCGTTCTCCGTTCCCGGAGCCGTCGCCCACAGTCCGAGGATCGCGTCGCCGCCGCCATCACCGGCGACCACCGGGATCGCCGCGAGGACGACCAGGACCGCCGCCACCATCACCAGCGTCTGCCTCATCTGCGCCTCCCTCGTACGAGCCCTGCCGGAAACCCGCGCCGACATTCTACGCCGGCGACGCCCCCTACAGGACAGCCGGAGTCTGAACCACAGAGACACGGAGGCACAGAGCCATCACAGAGAGGCAAATGACAGATCCCTCTGTGTCTTCTCTGTGCCTCTGTGTCTCTGTGGTGAAATTCCGACCTACCTTACCTGTTGTCACGACTCATGAGCGAACGCGACGCCCTATCCGCTTCCCCTCTCGACGACGCCCTCGCGGCGAGCGATCCGGTCGCCGCGGCCCAGAGAATGGCTCGGGTCCTCGCGTCCGCCCACGAGGCCGGTGACGCGCACTCCGGCGAGGTTGACCGCGACGCCGTCGAGCAGCTCCGTCAATCCTCTGCGGCAGAAGTGCTCGGGGCACTCGACCTCGAGGTACTCGAGGCACTCGCGGGCCGATGCCTCGCCCGCCTCGGCGACGAGCCGCCCGACCTCGGGCGACGCCGGGAGGCATGGAACCTGCTCGACCTCTTGCGCCGACCCGCCGTCGCAGAGCGCATCGCCGCAGCTGGAGCAACCGAAGCGTGGGCAACACGGATCCTTCGGCTGGTCGAGCGCTCGCACTTCACGGTTGGCGAGCTGTTCGCGCACCGCGCCGCGGCCTACGCCGGGCGGACCCTGTTCCGACTGCCTGGGCGCAGCGCCGAGCGCAGCCTCTCCTGGCATCAGGTGGCGGGTCGGGTGGAGCTGGTGGCACGCGGTCTGCTCGCTGTCACCGGGGACGGGATGACCGGACCGGTCGCGATTTTGTCCGAGAATCGCCTCGAGTCGGCCCTGGTCGATCTCGCGTGCCTGTCCGCAGGCCTCGTCAACGTCATGATCCCCGCAACCTCGAGCGAGATCGACGTCGGCTGGGTCCTGCGCCACTGCGAGGCCGGGACGGTCGTGTTGTCCTCTCCCGCCCAGCTCGCCAAGGTCCTCGCCAGCCGAGACAAGCTCGCGTCGCCGCCGCACCTGATCGCGTTCGATCAGGAGGCCGGCGCAGCGCCCGGCGTCCAGTCCTTCGAGGCGCTGCTCGAGGCCGGCTCGGCGGTTCCCTCGGCCCGGGTGTCCGAGCGACGCGACGCCTGCCGCATCGACGATCTCGCCACCCTGATGTACACCTCGGGCACGACCGGCGTCCCGAAGGGAATCACCTTCTCGCACCGCAACATCGTGTTCAAGCGCTTCGCGCGCGGCCTCGCGGTGCCCTTCCTTGGCGAAGACGACTGCTTCCTGGCCTACCTGCCCCTGTTCCACACCTTTGGCCGCTATCTCGAGCTGATGGGGGCGATTTTCTGGGGCGCGACCTACTGCTTCGCCGAGAACCCCGCCATCGAGACCCTCGTGCGGCACCTCCAGGAAGAGCGGCCGACAGTGTTCATCAGCATCCCGATGCGCTGGGTGCAGCTTTATGAGCGAATCCGGCAGGAGGCGGATCCTGAGACCGCTCCGACCGCCGAGGTCGCCGCCGCGGTAGCGCGTCTGACCGGCGGACGGCTGCGATGGGGCCTGTCGGCAGCAGGCTACCTCGACCCCGAGATCTTCCGGTTCTTCCAGCATCACGGCATCGATCTCGCGAGCGGATTCGGGATGACCGAGGCCACCGGCGGCATCACGATGACGCCTCACGACCACTACCGGGACGACTCGCTCGGTGTGCCCCTGCCCGGCATCGAGACCCGCCTCGCGGAGGACGGCGAGCTGCTCATCCGGGGGCCTTACGTCACCCCCGGTCTGCACGACCCGGCACCCGAGGAGGATCCGTTCGATGCCGATGGGTGGCTGCACACCGGCGATCTCATGGAGCGGGATACCGAGGGACACTACCGGATCATCGACCGCAAGAAGGAGATCTACAAGAATGCCCGCGGCCAGACCGTCGCGCCGCAGAAGATCGAAAACCTCTTCCGCGACTTCGAATCGGTCGGCAGGATCTTCCTCGTCGGCGACCACCGCGAGCACAACACGGCGTTGATCTGGCCCAACTGGAACGACGCCACGATCGACCTCCGGAGCCTGTCGGAGGCAAGCCTGCGAGCGCACTTCCGCTCACTGGTGGTGTCGGCCAACTCGTTTCTCGCGCCCTTCGAGCGCATCGTCGACTTCGCGCTCCTGCCGCGCGACCTCTCTGCCGACCACGGCGAGCTGACACCCAAAGGCACCTATCGCCGCAAGTCCGTCGAGCGCAACTTCGCGGACGCGATCCGACAGCTCTACCGGGCCTCGAACCTGTCGGTCGGCGGCGTGGAGGTCGTGGTCCCGAACTGGCTGCTGCAAGCTCTCGGGATCACCGCGCAGGACCTCCGTGTCGCCGAAGGCCGCCTCGCGGTCGACGGCGGCCGCTTGGAGATCGGCCGCGAGGACGACGGATCGCTCCAGGTGGGAGCCGTCCGCTACCGCTCCCGCCGCCGCACGCTCGACCTCGGCGCGCTGCTCTCGACACCGTCACTGTGGATCGGCAACGAGGCGCTGGTCGCCTTTGCACCTCTCGATCCGGAGCGCCGGCAGCGGGGACGGCGGATCACGCCGGACGTCGAATGGGTCGCCCGGACCGCGCCCTTCGAAGCCGGCGACGCGGAGCGCCGCGCCGTGCGCGAGGCGATGGTGCGCGGTGAGGGGGACCTGCTCGACGTGCACCGTGCCGCCCTGTTGCTCCACGGCGAGGAGGCCGAAGACGCGCTGCTCGCGGTCGAGGCCCTGCACCAGCTCGTGCAGGTCGACGATCCGACGGTGGCCGAAGCCGCCCGCACCGTGCTGCGGCGCGCCGTCGACGCGACCCACCCGGCGGCGGTCCGCCGCGCCTTCGAGGCCATGGTCCTCGATGAGCAGGACACCCGAGCCGCCGCCACGCTGTCACGCTTCCTCGACCATCCTTCCGGTGTGCTCGACCCGCCGACCATCGCCGCGCTTGCCGAACGTCAGCTCGACCCCGCCCGGCTCGCGGTGCTCGTCGCCGAGGCCGTGAGCCGCTGCGGCGACACGGCCGCCGGTGAGGAACAACGCCGCCGGACCGCGCCGCTCGTCGATCTCCTGTCCGCCTACGGGATCGCGCATCCGAGCCAGTACGCCCGTGTCCGTGCCGTCCTCACCCGACTCGCCATGGAGGCCGTCGACCCCGGCGTCCGGCGGCGGGCGGCAGAGGCGAACGGCCGGCTGCAAGCTGGCTTCCGGTCATGGCTGGGTCCGGTCTCCCGGATCGCGGTCGATCCAGAGACCGGCCTCGAGTACCGCTGGCGGGACGTCGTCGCCTTCTCCGACGAGGTCCCGATCGAGGCGCGCGAGCGCCTGCTGACGGCTCTGTCGACGGCTCCGGTGCTGCGCGAAGCGATCTTTCTGTTCTCCGGCGGCGCGAGCGTCCGTCTCTCCGACGTCCTCCCCGGAGGGGTGTGGATCCGTCTGCTCGGCGCGAGCCACGGCAAGTCCGTCTTCCGTGTCGCCGTCCGGACCCGGGGCCGCGAGCAGTACGACCTCGCAGTCAACCTCAACCAGGACCTCGCCGAGGCCCAGGTCCGCGAGGAGGTCGATTGGCTGGTGGTGTGCAGCGAGGACCGCGGCTCGGGCCCGCTGGTCGAGGCCTTTGGCGGGCACTGGCGAGACCACGACCTGTGGACGGAGGAGTTCATCCCCGGTGAGACCCTCGACCGCGCGCTGAGACGCGAGGCGAGGCGGGGCGACGCCGAACGCTTCCGGGGGCTGTGGGCCTGGGCGGCCTGGGCGGCGCTCGCCGCGTACATTGACTTCTGGGACCGGACGGGCCGCAGCACCGAGGTCGCCGACCCCGGACCCGCGAACGTCATCGTCCCGATGCACGACTACCATGCCGGGGCCCGACTCGTCTCGATCACCGCTCGAACCTCCCACTCCGGCATCGCCGCAATGCTGGTTCGCCTCCGGGAGGGGCTCATCACACACATCGAGAGCGAGCACGCGGAGCTGGCCGGCGTGGTCGGCTGGGAAACGCTCTTCTCGGCGGTCCTCGAGGTCCTCGGAGAGTCCGAGGGCGTGAGCATGCTGTCCGCGGCAGCGGCTGATCCGCTCCTGCCCGGCGACGCCAGGGAGCGTGTGGACAGCGTGCTCGCGGAGGTCCGGCAGCGTGGCTTCATGCCCAGCCGGCTGCACTTCGCGGTCCAGCGTTACCTGCGCTGGCTGCAGCTCAACACCGAGGCCACGCACGAGGCCCGGGCCGCAACGATGGCCGAGCTCGAGGCGACCTACGGCCTCGCCCGGCTCGCCGCCGGCCATCCTGAGGTCCGGGCACGGTTCTTCCTCGCCACTGTCCTGAGCGACTCGCCCGCACCGCTCAGGGAAGGCCTCGAGGCGATCATCGCCCGCTTGCGGAGCCGAGAGCTTCCGCTTGAGGAGCTCCCGGCGGCGGTCGCCGACCTGCGCGCGCGGCTCGACCTGCCACCGGCCGTGGACGCCGCCCTCGCCCGTCTCTCGTTCCCCTACCTGAGACCCGGCGACGACGCGGGGTGGGTCGCCGCACGGGTCGGCGGCGGCGCGACCAGCGACCTCGTGATCACGCTCGAGGATGCCGACGGCGAGAGCTATCACATTCGTCACGCCCTGAACCCCAAGGAGATCGGACGTCTCCACCGGCTCTTCGTCACCGCAAGTCTCGACGTCCGATTCCGGCCCGAGCACCGCTTTCTGGTCGCGGTCTCCGACCGCGGACACCTCGTCGGCGGCCTGTTCTACGAGCTCCAACCGGACAGTCGAACCGCGCACATGGACAAGGTGGTCGTGGCCGAGCACCACGCCGGCAGGGGGATCGGTGCTGCGCTGATCGAGGAGCTGTGCAACCGCCTCCGAGCGGCCGGCTGCCGCTCGCTGACCACCGGCTTCTTCCGACCCGAGTTCTTCTACCGCCTCGGCTTCACCATCGAGCGGCGCTATGCCGGCCTGGTGCGGCCGCTGATCGACGCGGGGGACGGTACGACACCCTGAACGGATGTCGGCCTCGTTTGACTGAGTCCAGACAGCAATGGTACCCTTCCGACCGTTCGCGCGCCCCGACAACGCACGCGAACGGAGGATCTGCCCCATGAGTCTTCTCAAGACGATCAAGAACGTCATCATCGGGTCGCCGGAGCGCCCGTTGCCCGAGCTTGGCCGCAACGACCAGTGCTGGTGTTCGAGCGGCAAGAAGTACAAGAACTGCCACCTCGCGAGCGATGACCGCAAGCGATCGGCCCAGCGCTCCGCCACCCTCAACGGAAGCTCTGCCAACACGATGTTCTAGGCGCCCCAATCGGGCGCTCCCGGCGCACTCCGCACGGACCATCGCGGCCCCTGACTTCGTTGTTCCTCCTCGACGTAGCTGGGCTACGCCTTCGTCGTCGCGCCTTGCCAGGAACCACGCTGCCCCCGCGAGGAGCGCACCGGAACACCCGACTGGAACGCCGCCATCTCGGACGGTGAGTCCTGCTACGCCGGTGGCTTCCGTCGGCCGCCTCTCACAGCGCCTGGAGGTTTTCGCTGCGACCGGGCTGTCCGGACGCAACTCCCGCGCCCCGATCGAAGGGACGTCAACTCCGCGGGGCGCTCACCGGAACACCCCACTGGGACGCTCTGATCGAGCGACAGTCGAACGAGGGATCAGTCACCGGACCTGCCCTTCCCTCCTCGCCTGCTGACCTTCTCACCTCCTCACATCCCGACCTCCCCTCCCGGTGTGCGGTATACTGTGACCACTTCTCATATCTACTCGAGAACGGCCGCAGGAAGCGGCCGGTGACCGTCAGCCGACGGTGCTCTGGAGGTTGCCATGGTGTTGCGTCGGATCGGAGTGATGTCCTGTGCCAAGATGTTGACCATTCTCTACGCCCTGTTCGGCCTGATCGTGGGCGTCTTCTTCTCGCTTTTCGGCCTGCTCGGCATGGCCGCAGGTCTGGCGGGCGGCCGGGAGGGAGCACCTGGAGCCGCGATCGGCGCGATCTTCGGCATCGGTGCGATCTTCCTCATGCCGATCGTCTACGGCCTGATCGGCTTCATCGGCGGGTTGCTGATGGCGTGGCTCTACAACTTCGTCGCGAAGCTGGCCGGAGGCATCGAGCTCGAGCTGAGCTGAGCGGTCGCGACCGGGAGGGCGCGGGCGAGGCAGGGCCAGCGCATGACCAGCTCCATGAGCCCCAGATGCGCGGAGCGCATCCACGTAGCCTGCGGGGCCCTTCCCCGCAGGCTAGTCGCCGAACAGGAAACGCTCGTGGAGGTGGGCCATGATGTTGCGCTCGAGCAGGTTGTGATGGTCGAAGCCGTGGATACGCATGTAGTACTCGGC
>Ga0315540_10002056_pt1 | contig 11406 bp, 8 predicted proteins | sample SalMarSW160110MG_FD_203677 | JGI IMG/M metagenome (GOLD analysis project Ga0315540, IMG submission 203677) | Salt marsh sediment microbial communities from the Plum Island Ecosystem LTER, Massachusetts, United States - Salt Marsh Sediment SW1601-10 ... | reverse complement strand
GACCGACCTCGCCTCGCGCGTCCCCTCCTTCGACGGCGTCCCGCTCGACGTCGACGTCACCCTGCCCGAAACCGGCAACGGCCCGTTCCCGACGATCGTGATGATGCACGGCTTCGGCGGCAACAAGACCAACTTTGAGACGACGTCCGCCGCCGGCCCGGCCCCCGACGAACCCGGCGGCTCGACGATCTACCGCTACAACAACGTCTTCTTCGCCAGCCGCGGCTACGCCGTCGTCAACTACACCGCGCGCGGCTTCGGCAACTCCTGCGGCGGCGGCCCCGGCGGCGACCACTCCGGCCCCTGCGCGCGCGGCTACATCCGGCTCGCCGACAGCCGCTACGAGGCGCGCGACACCCAGTACCTGCTCGGCGTGCTCGCCGACGAGGGGATCGCCCGCCCGCGCGCGATCGGGGTCACCGGCATCTCCTACGGCGGCGGTCAGAGCATGGAGCTCGCCTTCCTCAGGGACAAGATCCGCAAGCCGAACGGCAAGCTGCGTCCCTGGCGCAGCCCCGCCGGCAAGAAGATGCGGATCGCCGCCGCCTACCCGCGCTGGCCCTGGTCGGACCTGGCCTCGGCGCTGGTCCCCAACGGCCGCTACCTCGACACCCAGGTCGCCCCGTTCGAACAGAGCATCGACCCGTTCGGAGTGCCGATCGCCAGCTTCCTCGGCGGCCTCTACCTGACCGGGGCGGTGAACGGCTACTACTGCGGCGGCGCCCCGGCCTCGTCTCCGTGCACCGACGCCGCCGCCGACATCACCCAGGACAAGGCCTGGATCGACGCCGGGCAGCCGTTGCCGGGGGCGGCGCGGAAGGCGCTGAAGGGGATCTACCGCGACCACGGCGGCTACCCGCTGCGCTTCGTCAAGGGCGCCTCGAAGCCGGCGCCGCTGCTGATCCAGAGCGGCTGGGACGACGAACTGTTCCCGCCCGAACAGGCGCTGCGCGTCTATGGCTACCTGCGGGCGCGGCAGAAGAAGGCCGCCGTCAGCCTCCAGCTCGGCGACCTCGGCCACAGCCGCGGCTCCAACAAGCCCGGCCTCAACCACTACTTCAACAACCAGGCGGCCCGCTTCTTCGCCCACTACCTGCGCGGCGCCCGCAAGCGGGGCCCGGCGCCGGGCTCGGTCACCGCCTTCACCCAGACCTGCCCACTCGCCGCCCCCGACGGCGGCCCGTTCAAGGGCAAGGGCTGGCGCTCGCTGCAGCGGGGCAGCTTCGCCTTCGGCTCGAAGTCGTCGCAGAGCTTCGATTCCAGCGGCGGCGACGCCTCCGTCGCCAAAGCCTTCGACCCGGTCTTCACCACCGAAGCCTGCAAGACGATCCCGTTCACGCCCGAGGCCAACACGGCGACCTACGCGCGCAAGGTGCGGCGCGGCTTCACGATGGTCGGGCTGCCGACGGTGACGGCGCGGATCGCCACCCAGGGCATGTTCGGGCAGATCGACGCTCGCCTCTGGGACATCTCGCCGCTCGGCGCCCAGCTGCTCGTCAGCCGCGGCGTCTACTCGCTCGAAAGCAGCCAGCGCGGCCGGATCGAGTTCCAGCTGCACGGCAACGGCTACTACTTCGCCCCCGGGCACCGGGTCGAGCTGCAGCTGCTCGGCCGCGACGCCCCGTACTACCAGGCGGGCAACTTCCCCTTCACCGTCCGAGCATCGGAAGTGAGGGTGAAGCTGCCGGCCCTGAAGCGGAACCCGCGCTAGCGGCCCCGGGTCAGTGACGCGGGCAGACCGCCGGGTCGAAGCCCGGCTGGTTGGCAAATTCCATCCGCTGGTAGCTGAAGACGCCCGGCTTGCTCGGGTCGATCGTCAGCTTCAGCCACTCGTGGCAGGGCTTGGTGCTGCCGTTGACGGTGATCCGGCGCAGGTTCGGGACCGGCCGCGAGATCCCGCACATCGCCAGGTTCTCGGGGTGCGCCACGTCCGCCAGCGGGCGGTCGTCGACGAACTTGTGGGAGTCGCCGTTGAACAGTGGCACTGGCCCGTGGAAGTGGCGGGCGTGGTTGGCGAGGGCCTGGACGATCGGCGTGAAGTGATCGAAGTTGGCCGGGTCGCCTTCGAACTCCGGGTCCCACATGTCGGCCTGCATCCCGATCGCGACCGCCTTCGCGTGGGTGCGGCGGGCGCGCGCGAAGATCCGGTCCATCCAGGCCAGGTCGGCGCGGGTGCGGCCGGTGACCTCGGCGATCTGCGAGCTGGTCTGCGGTTCGCCGAACCACGGCTTCCAGTCGTTGTTGGACCCCGGCACGCTGAGGTCGCCGAACTGGACGTCGGCCTGCGGGGGAGCCGCCTAGGCGGCGAGCTGCTGTCGGTGGTCGGCGACGATCGCCAGCACCTCGTCGGCGAACTTGGAGACGAAGCTGGGGCCGACGCCGCCGATCGCTTCCAGCTCCGCCGCGCTCCCCGGGCGGGTGGCGGCGATCGCGCTCAGCGTCTTGTTGTGGGCGACCGTGTAGGCCGGCTTGCCTTCGGCGGCGCCGAGGCGCCACGCTTTCAGCGCCTCGAACAGAGGAGCGTCGGCGGGGGAGAGGTCGGGCGGCGGCGCCGCGGCGCGCGAGGCGCGGGCGGGCCGGCGGACCTCGACCGTCTCCGGGTCGGGCAGCCAGCCGAGCATGTCGCAGATGTCGCAGCAGCGCTCCAGCGGGGCGCCCGCGGTGCGGTCGCTGAAGTGGTCGAGGAGGGCGCGGCGGCGGCACTTCGTCCCGTAGATGAAGGCCTTGATCGCGTGGTAGGCGCGCCAGCCGCGCTCGTGGGCGATCGCCAGCTCGGGGTCGCCGGCGCGCTGTTCGTTGAAGCGGACGAGCCGGCCGAGGTCCATCTTCATCGCCAGCATCACCGTCCGCGCTGGCAGCCCGTCGCGCCCGGCGCGTCCCGCCTCCTGGTAGTAGGCCTCGACGCTGGTCGGGATCGTCGCGTGCCAGACCGAGCGCACGTCGGGCTTGTCGACGCCCATCCCGAAGGCGTTGGTGGCGCAGATGACGCCGCTGTCGGTGGCCATGAAGCGGGTCTGGATCGCGGTCCGCTGCTCGGCCTCGAGGCCGGCGTGGTAGGCGGCGGCGGCGATCCCCGCCTCGCGCAGCTCGGCGGCCACCTCCTCGGTCTCCTTGCGGGTGCCGCAGTAGACGATCGCCGGCCGGTTGGCGGGGTCGCTCAGCCCCGCCTCGAGCAGCGCCTGGCGCCGCGCCTTCGAGCCCTTGCCCTCGAGCGCGACGACGTCGAAGGAGAGGTTGGGCCGGTCAAACCCGGAGCGCACCTGCAGCGGCTCGCGCATGCCGAAGCGGGAGGCGATCTCGGCCGCGACCGGCTTCGTCGCCGTCGCCGTGCAGGCCATCACCGTCGGCCGCCCGAGCCGCTCGGCGATCTCCGGCAGCCGCAGGTAATCGGGCCGGAAGTCGTGCCCCCACTCGGAGACGCAGTGCGCCTCGTCGACCGCGAGCAGGTCGACCCGCCGCTCGCCGATCGCTTCGAGGAAGGCCCCGGAGGCGAACCGCTCCGGCGCGCAGTAGACGATCCGCGCCGTGCCGCCGCGCACGTCCGCGAGCGCCTCGCGCACCTCCTCCGGCGCCATGTTCGAGGTCACCATCGCCACCTCGTGCCCCTGCTCCCGCAGCCGCGACCACTGGTCCCGCATCAGCGCGATCAGCGGGCTGACCACGATCGTCAGCTCCTCGCTGGCCAGCCCCGGCAGCTGGTAGCAGAGGCTCTTGCCGCCCCCCGTCGGCATCACGATCAACGAATCGCGCCCCTCGAGAGCGGCGACCACCGCCTCCCTCTGTCCCGGCCGCCAGGCCTCGTAGCCCAGCTCCGCCAACAGCTCGTCAGCTCTCTGTCCGGCCTCGGTCGTCACGGGTCGTCCAGGCTAGGGGCTCCCCCGGCGGGTGGAGTGCCCTAAGCCTGTTCCCCCGTGACGATCGCCGCCGGGACCTGCGAGAGCTTCTCGGCCAGGGTGTCGATCGACTGCGCCAGCTTGCGCGTGTCCGCCTTGCTCAGCTCGGTGTAGGGGACGAAGCCTTCGCCGCGCTCGTACGGTTCGAGCGCCGCGTGGACCGCTTCGAAGTCGGCTTCGATCTCCTTCGCCAGCTTCGGGTCGGTGGCGCTGAGCAGCGGCTCGACCGCCTCGAAGGCCGCCTGGGAGCCTTCGACGTTGGCCTCGAAGTCGACCAGGTCGATGTGCGAGTAGCGCTCCTCCTCACCGGTGATCTTCGAGGCCGAGACCTCGCCCAGCAGCTCGTTGGCGCCGTTGGCGATCTGCACCGCCTGCAGGTCGACCTTCTTCACCTTCGCTTCCAGTTCCTCGACGTCGGCGAGGAGCTGTTCGGCGACCGGCGCCATGCCCTTCGTCGTGCCTTCTTCCCAGAGCGCCTTCTCGAGTCGGTGGAAGCCTTCGAATTCGCTCGCCGGCACGTCGTTCTCGCGCGCGTCGATGCGGGGGTCGAGGTCGCCGAAGGACTCGGCGACCGGCTCGATCCGCTCGTACGGCACCCGCGCCGGCCCGTACAGCCGCTTGGCCTCGGCCAGTTCGCCGGCGACCACGGCGGCGACGAACGGCTTCGTCGCGGCGGTCAGCTCGGCGGTGCTCTCCTCGAGGTATTCGCGGTAGCCGGCGATCGCCTTTTCGACCGGGGGGCTGTTCTCGGTGTCGAGCTTGCCGGTCACCGTCAGCGTCCCGTCTTCTTCCTCGGCGTTGTTGCAGCGGATCGTGTACTCGCCTTCCTCCAGGGTCAGCGAGAAGCTGCCGCCGAGGCCCTCGGTCAGGTTCTCCTTCTCGCCCAGGATCGTTTCGCCGTCGAGGATCTCGAGCTCGGTGACCGAGCCGCTGCCGCCTTCGATCTCGAAAGTGATCGGCCCGGCCGGCGCCTTCGCGTTCTGCGGGTCGCAGCCGGCGTCGGTGATCGTGAACGAGAGCGCCGTGGCGTTGGCCGGCGCCTCATCGCCGGAGCCGCAGGCGGAGGCGAGCAGGCCGAGGCCGGCGACGGCGGCGAGGGCGACCAGGGGACGGACGAGAGGTCGGTTCATCTGGAGAGTGGCTCCTTGCTTGGTCAGAAGTCGGGACGAGACGTGCGGCACCCGAGACTGGGCCGAGTTAGGTCACCCTAACAAATACCGACTCAAGAAGTCGGGTATCCCGCGTGGCAGAGCTTTGTGGCGGATAGCGCCACAAAGCTCTGCCACGCGCTCAGCCGAGCAGGGGTTCGCCGACGTAGCCCCCGGGCTCGGCGCCGGGGGGGACGGCGAAGACGGCGCTGCCGACGTGCTTGATGTACTCGTTGAGCGCGTCGGAGGAGCCGAGGCGGCGCTGGATCGCGACGAACTGCTCGGGGTCGCGCTGGAAGCAGATGAAGAAGAGGCCGGCTTCGAGCTCGCCGAGGCTCTCGTCGACGCCGTCGGTGAACGAGTAGCCGCGGCGCAGCAGCCGGGCGCCGTCGTTTTCGCGGGCCGAGGCGAGGCGGACGTGGGCGTCGACCGGGATCAGCGGCTCGCCGTCCTTCCCCTCGTCGAGCGGCAGCGGCTCGAACTCGTCCTCGCCGCCGAGTGGGGCGCCGCTGTACTTGTGGCGGCCGATCGTCTGCTCCTGGTCTTCGAGCGAGGCCCGGTCCCAGACCTCGAGCAGCATCCGGATCCGGCGCGTGACCAGGTAGCTGCCGCCCCGCATCCAGGACGGGCCCTCGCCGCCGACCCAGACGAAGCGGTCCATCGCCTCGGTGTCCTCGGCGCGGATGTTGGCGGTGCCGTCCTTGTTGCCCATCAGGTTGCGCGGCGTGTCCTGGCTGCGGCTGGTGGTCGAGGTGCGGCCGAAGCCGAGCTGGGACCAGCGCATGACGACGGTGCCGCGCCCGATCCGGGCCAGGTTGCGGACCGCGTGGAAGGCGACCTGGGGATCGTCGGAGCAGGCCTGCACGCAGATGTCGCCGCCGCTTTCGAGCGGGTTCAGCTCGTCGCCGGGCAGCGGCGGGATCGGCTTCAGCGCCGCCGGCCGCTGGCCGGCGAGGCCGAGCCCCCGCTTCTCGAACAGACCGGGCCCGAAGCCGAAGGTGACGGTGAGGCTGGAGGGGGCGAGGCCGACCGTCTCGCCGGTGTCGTCGGGCGGCGCCAGCTGCTCGTGGTTGGCGTCGCCGACCATCTGGCCGGCGGTCATCTGCGCCGCCGCCCGGGACCACTCCCGCATCAGCTCGCGCAGCTCCGCCGGGCCCTCGCCGACCAGGTCGAAGGCGGCGAAGTGGAGCCGGTCCTGGGCGGGGGTCGCGATCCCCGCCTGGTGGGGGCCGTGGAAGGGGACGGTGCCGGTGCCGGTCCCTTCGCTCGCTGCCGCGGTCTCCTGGCCGACCAGGTAGCCGCCGGCGCCGAGCCCGATGCCGGCCGCGCCGACTCCGGCGGACGCCAGCAGGCGGCGGCGGGTGATCGGGGTCATCGCTGCGCGGGGAGGAGGCTCACGCCGGGTTCTGCGCCGGCGCCGCCTTGGTCGCCTTCGGGGCGCGGCGGCCGACCGGGCGGCGGCCGCGGAGGCGGTCGGGCCAGAGGACGTAGAGCGCCATCGGCACCGCGTAGGCAACGTAGAGGATCGCCTCGATCGTCACCGGCCGCGGCTGCAGGCCGAGCATCCCGGTCAGCAGCGAGCCGGAGACCGTGCCCGGCTGCACCAGCCAGGAGAGGTCGACCGCCTGCGCCTGCATCCCGTTGACCCAGCCCGCCTCGTGGGCGGTGTGGGCGGCGGTCGCCAGCAGCCCGGCGGCGACGAAGACGAGGACGAGGCCGGTGATGCGGAAGAAGCGGCTAAGGTTGATGCGGACGCCGCCGCGGTAGAGGCCGAGCCCGATCGCGATCGCGGCGACGAGCCCGAGGACCGCGCCAGAGCCGGCGGCGGTGGTGTCGGTCGAGTTCTGGAAGGCGGCGAGCAGGAAGACCGAGGTCTCCAGGCCCTCGCGGAGGACAGCGAGGAACGCCATCCCGACCAGCGCCAGGGTCGAGCCCGCGGCCAGCGCCGAGGCCGCCTCGCCTTCGAGCGTCGCCTTGATCCCGCGCGCGTTGCGCCGCATCCAGACGATCATGTAGGTGACCGCGCAGACCGCGATCAGGCCGATGACCGTCTCCAGCCCCTCCTGCTGCTTCTGCGGCAGGTCCTGGCCGATGATTTCGAGCGCGACGGCAACGCCGAGGCAGAGGGCGACGGCGATCGCGACGCCCGCCCACATCTGCCGCAGCGCGTCCCGGCGCCCCTCCTTGACCAGGAAGGCGGCGATGATGCCGACGATCAGCGCGGCCTCGACGCCCTCGCGAAGGGTGATGACGAAGGTGGGGATCATGCCTGTCCTGACGCTCCTTTGGACGAGATTCGAGAGCGACTTAGGTCGCCCTAATTAGGAGTGCCGAAAACCTAGCACGCTGCTGGGAATTACGCGCGGGCGATCCGAAGCCGCCGCAGAAGCGCCTATTCGCCGGGCAGCCAGGGGTCCGACCAGCGCGCGATCCCGCGCAGCAGGTCGTCGGACTCCTTCGGCCCCCAGGTGCCCGGCGCGTAGGGCAGCACCGGCCCCGGGTCTTCGAGCAGCGGCTCGACGATGCGCCAGGTCTCTTCGACCGCGTCCTGGCGGGTGAACAGCGTGTGGTTGCCCGCCAGCGCGTCGCCGAGCAGGCGCTCGTAGGGCTCGGGGTCTTCGCCCGGTTCCCGTTCGAAGAGGACCTCGAGATCGGCCGGCTGAAAGGCGTCGGCGCCGCCCTTCTTCGCGTACATCCGGATCCGCGAGCCGGGCGTCGGCTCGATCCGGAAGGTCATTTTGTTGGGTTCGGGCGTTCTGCCGTGGCCCATGCCGAGCAGCGGCGGCCGGCGGAAGACGGCGGTCACCTCGCTCGCCTTCGTCGGCAGGTACTTGCCGGCGCGGATGAAGAAGGGGACGCCGCTCCAGCGCCAGTTGTCGATCTCCAGCTCGACCGCGGCGAAGGTCTCGGTGGTCGAGTCGGGGGCGACGTCCTTGACGTCGAGGAAACCTTCGTACTGGCCGCGCACGTAGCGGTGCGGGTCGGTCGTCCGCATCGCCTTGAACAGGTCCAGCTTCTTGTCGCGGATCGAGTCCGGGTGGTTGCCGCTCGGCGGCTCCATCGCCAGCAGGCTGAGCACCTGCAGGGCGTGGTTCTGGATCACGTCGCGCATCGCCCCGACCGCGTCGTAGAAGCGGCCGCGGTCCTCGACGCCGAAGTTCTCGGCGATCGTCATCTGCACGTGCGAGATGTGCTCCCGGTTCCAGACCGGCTCGAGCATCGAGTTGGCGAAGCGCAGGTAGGCGATGTCCATCACCGGCTCCTTGCCGAGGTAATGGTCGATGCGGAGGATCTGGTCCTCTTCCAGCGTCTCGCGCAGTTCGGCGTTGAGCGCCTGCGCCGACTCGAGGTCGTGGCCGAACGGCTTCTCGATCACGACGTGGGCGTTCTCGGTCAGCCCCGCGGCGCCGAGCCCGGCGACGACCGTGGCGAACAGCGAGGGCGGGATCTCGAGGTAGAAGACGCGGTTCTCGGCGTCGCCGATCGCCTGCGCGACGCGCTCGAAGGTGGCGGAGTCCGCGTAGTCGCCCTGGATGTAGGAGAGGCGGGCGGCGAGGCGGTCGAAGACCTCGCCGTCGGGATGGCTGACCGTGCTGGAGATCGCCTCGCGCGCATGCTCGCGCAGAGCCTGGTCGTCCCAGTCGTCGATCGCGACGCCGACGATCGGGCATTTGATCTTCCCCGCCGCCTCCATCCGGTAGAGCGCGCGGAAGGTCATTTTCTTCGCCAGGTCGCCGCTGATCCCGAAGATCGCGAGGACGTCGGCCGCGGGCGCGGTGGTGACCTTGAACGTGCCGGGCTCCGTCATTGCCGCGCAGGCTAACGGCTCCGGCTCCTGCAATTGCGGTTTCCGCGTTCACCGCAGCGAAACCGCAACCTCGGGACCAGCGCCTAGGATGGGGAGGCGGGCTTCCCCGCCCGCCAATCGACCCTCGAGCGGACCAGGAGGTTTGGATGCAACTCGGAATCGTCGGACTCGGTCGCATGGGGGCCAACATGGCTCGCCGCCTGATGCGCGACGGCCACGAGATCGTCGCCTACGACGTCAACCCGGACGCGGTCACGGAGCTGGCGGGCGAGGGAGCGAAGGGCGCCTCCTCGATCGCGGACCTGGTCTCGGCGCTGAGCGCGCCGCGCTCGGTCTGGGTGATGGTCCCGGCCGGCGAGATCACCGAGAAGACGGTCGAGGAAGTCGGCGCGGCGCTCGATGCCGGCGACGCGATCGTCGACGGCGGCAACTCCTACTACCGCGACGACATTCGCCGCGCCGCCAAGCTCGCCGAGCGCGACATCGACTTCGTCGACTGCGGCACCAGCGGCGGCGTCCACGGCCTCGAACGCGGCTACTGCCTGATGATCGGCGGCCCCGACCGCGCCGTCGACCGGCTCGACCCGATCTTCGCCAGCCTCGCGCCGGGGGTCGACGAGGCGCCGCGCACGCCGGGCCGCACCGGCGACCCCTCGCCCTCCGAGAACGGCTACCTGCACTGCGGCCCCAACGGCGCCGGCCACTTCGTGAAGATGGTCCACAACGGGATCGAGTACGGCGTGATGGCCGCCTACGCCGAGGGTCTCAACATCCTCAAGAACGCCAACGTCGGCAAGGCCACCCGCGAAGCCAACGCCGAGACCGCGCCGCTCGAGCAGCCCGAGTACTACCAGTACGACCTCGACCTGCCGGAAGTTGCCGAGGTCTGGCGGCGCGGCAGTGTGATCGGCTCCTGGCTGCTCGACCTGACCGCGGAGGCGATGCAGGAATCCCCCGACCTCTCCGACTTCACCGGCCGCGTCTCCGACTCCGGCGAGGGCCGCTGGACCTCGATCGCGGCGATCGACGAGGGGGTGCCGGCGCCGGTCCTCAACACGGCGCTGTACGAGCGCTTCTACTCGCGCGAGCTGGGTGACTTCGGCGACAAGGTCCTCTCGGCGATGCGCAAGCAGTTCGGCGGCCACGACGAGAAGCCGAGCTAGGGGGCGGCGATGGCGATCGAGCTCGAGGTCGCGGGCGACGACAAGGCGGCGGCGCGACGCGCCGCCGAGCTGATCGCCGCCGAGGGCGAGGAGGCGGCGGCGGCGCGCGGGGCCTTCGCCCTGGCGATGAGCGGCGGCCGCACGCCCTGGGCGATGCTCGCGGTCCTCGGCGAGCTGGAGGCGATGCCCTGGAGCCAGACCGAGCTCTTCCAGGTCGACGAGCGGGTCGCCGCCCCCGGCAGCGAGGACCGCAACCTGACCCACATGGTGCTCGGGCTCTCGATGGACCACCAGACGGCGCTGCGGCCGATGCCGGTCACCCAGCGCGACCTCGACGCCGCCGCCCGCGAGTACGAAGCCTCGCTGCCCGAGCGCTTCGACCTGATCCATCTCGGCCTCGGCCCCGACGGCCACACCGCCTCGCTGGTGCCCGGCGACTCGGTGCTCGAGGTGAGCGACCGCCGCGTCGCGATGACCGGAGGCGAGTACCAGGGCCACCCGCGGATGACCCTCACCTACCCGACGATCGACGGCGCCCGCAAGATCCTCTGGCTGGTCACCGGCGCCGAGAAGCGCGAGGCGCTGGCGAAGCTGCTTGCCGGCGAGGAGTCGATCCCCGCCGGCCGGGTGAAGAACGACTCGATCGTCGTCGTCGCCGACGAGGCCGCGGCGGGCTGAGACGTGTCGCCGGCGGTCGAGAGCGGCGGACCGGGCTTCGAGACGATCCTCTACGGCGTCGACGGCCCAGTCGCGACCGTGACGCTGAACCGGCCCGAGTCGCTGAACACGATCGTGCCGCCGATGCCCGACGAGGTCGAGGCGGCGGTCGGGCGCGCCGTCGCCGACCCCGAGGTGAAGGTGATCGTCCTCCGCGGCGCCGGCCGCTCCTTCTGCGCCGGCTACGACTTCGGCGGCGGCTTCCACCACTGGGACGAGTACCTGGCGACCGACGGCGAGTGGGACCCGGGCAAGGACTTCGTCATGGCCACGGCGCCGACGCTGGCGCCGACCCAGAAGCTGATGAGCGTCTGGCGGGCGCCGAAGCCGGTGATCGCCCAGGTCCACGGCTGGTGCGTCGGCGGCGGCAGCGACTTCGCCCTCTGCGCCGACATCGTCATCGCCAGCGAGGACGCCCGCATCGGCACGCCCTACTCGCGGATGTGGGGCGCCTACCTCTCGGGGATGTGGCTCTACCGGCTCGGCCTGACCAAGGCCAAGGAGCACGCCCTGACCGGGAAGCCGCTCTCCGGCGTCGAAGCCGCCGAGGCCGAGCTGGTCAACCGCGCCGTCCCCTTCGACCGGCTCGAGCAGGAGGTGGCGAAGACCGCTCGGCAGCTGGCCGCGATCCCCGCCTCGCAGCTGGCGGCGATGAAGCTCGTCGTCAACCACGCCTA
>Ga0315540_10002054_pt1 | contig 11406 bp, 12 predicted proteins | sample SalMarSW160110MG_FD_203677 | JGI IMG/M metagenome (GOLD analysis project Ga0315540, IMG submission 203677) | Salt marsh sediment microbial communities from the Plum Island Ecosystem LTER, Massachusetts, United States - Salt Marsh Sediment SW1601-10 ... | reverse complement strand
TATGTGAACACAGAAACCGTGGTGGCGGTAGAAAGATTGTCTTGACAATTTACGGAGAATGAGTTAAAAATTTATAAATAAGCCCCGACTGTTACGGGGCTTTAAAAAATATTAAGGTTTATAACCCCACTTTTCTTTGTTTGCCTGAACTTCTTCAGGTGTAGGAATTGGATCATCGGGATTTCGAACCGGGACTTTTCTTTCCTTGCCTACTATCCTTGCATTTAACTCAATATCATCATTAAAAATATCGGGGACCATATCTTCCTCAAAAATAGCTTCCCATGGACATTCAGGAACACAAGCATTGCAGTCTATACATTCATCAGGATCAATCAAAAGCATGTTTTTAGGTATCGACTCATCGTCACCTGTATATTCATAAATACAATCAACAGGGCAAACCTGTGTACAGGCAATATCTTTACAATCGAGACACAGCTTGGTTATAATATAAGCCATAAATCTCTCCTTTTATTTCTGGACATTTTCTTAATTGTTTGTCTTAGGCTCTAGGAATTTATGTTAAATATATTTGCAAGTCAACTATTTAAAATCACGATAATATTTTTTGGCTTAAGATTTATATGCAGTTATGGGAACAACCCACGCACTTTTTTTGTAAGTTTGTAATATTTTTTATAAAATAAAACAACAGTATATACACAAAAGCGTGGGAAATTTAGTATGCACAATAAAAAAATACTTTTTGTTTGCCTTGGTAATATCTGCCGTTCACCGGCTGCCGAAGCAGTCCTTAAAAAAAACCTGCAGGATGAAAATCTGCAGGATAAAATTTATGTTGATTCAGCAGGCACTGCAGGATATCACGTAGGTGAATCGCCTGATCCCAGGATGATAGGATACGCAGCCAAACGAGGTTACAATGTCGACCATACTACACGAAAATTCAACCCCTCAAAGGATTTCATCAAATTTGACTACATCATCACAATGGATAATGAGAATTTCGAAGAGGTAAAATCACATGATAATGTGAATAAATTTTCTCATAAGATATTCAGGATGGCTGATTTCTGTAGAAATATTAAAGTCGATGAAGTTCCCGATCCATATTATGAAGGGGAAAAAGGATTTAATAACGTGCTTGATATTCTTGAGGACGGATGTAAAGGAATATTAGAAAAGTTGAAAAATGAAAATCACTTATGAGTTGAAAAAGAAAATTGAAGAAAGGACCAGAACAGAAATAATTTCAAGCAATTCCGTTTCCGGAGGATGTATAAGCAATGCATGCAAACTGGAAACGAAATCAGGTAAAAATTATTTTCTTAAGTTCACTGATGTTTCTTCAAACGATATGTTTCTGAAAGAAGCCAACGGCTTGAAGGAACTCGACAAAGCAAATGCAATAAGAATACCTGAAGTTATTTTAGCTGAAAAATCTTTTATCCTGCTTGAACATATTGAAAGTGGTAACCCAAGCAGAAGTTTCTTTGAAGATTTCGGAAGAAAGTTTGCTGATATGCACAAATATTGCTCGCATTCATTTGGCTTTTTTGAAGACAATTACATAGGCTCAACGGATCAGAAAAATATTCCTAATGAAAATGAAAAAGAAAACTGGACGGAATTTTACTGGAATAAGAGAATCCTTTTTCAGTACAGACTCGCCGAAAGAAATGGTTATACCACAACAGAATTAAAAGATGGAATCAAAAAGCTCGAAAGCAAACTTGAAGAAATTTTATCAGGAAGCGAAGAAAAACCAACACTACTGCATGGTGATCTTTGGAGCGGTAATTATATTTCTGATGAAAACGGAAACGCCTGTATAATTGATCCAGCGGTCTACTATGGTCACCGCGAGGCCGACCTCGCTATGACAAAATTATTCGGTGGATTTGACAACAGCTTTTACTCGACATACAATGAAACATACCCCTTAAAAGATGGCTGGCGTCACCGCGAAAACATTTACAAACTCTATCATGTAATGAATCATCTTAATTTATTCGGTAGAGGTTATTACTCTCAGGCTGTTTCATTAGTAAAAAGTTATTTATAGTAGAACAGTTTTTTAATCTGTTCTGCAACATATTACACCCTGCTTCTTAATCACTTATTCCTTGGTTGGAGGTGAGCAGATTTCGGCACTGTTAAGGGATAATTGTGAAACATAGAATGCGAAAAATGAATGCCAAATGTAAAACAAAATTATCAATTACTTTTAATTGTTTAATTTTTTAACCCATTCGTCTTTTCTGTTTTCATATTTTGTGCTATTCTACTTGCCTCTTTTTAGAGTAATTATTATCCTTAGCCTTAGATGGCTATTTAGCATATAATTCCTGATAACTTAAAAAACCGGAAAAATTATTATTCAATCTCGAATTTAAATGCCTAAGCTATTAAATCCAGTATATTTCCAAAAAGCATACTCAATATTATATTCACAAAACAAGGAGCAAAAAAATGAAAAAACTATCCATTTTACTTACAGCCTTAATAGCTATTTCAGTTTTTTCCCTTTCCTGTAGTAATAACAAGAATACTAATCTTGTGAGAGTAGTTGCAAAGGATTATTATTTTAATATGAATCCAACTATTCCTTCCGGATGGTCAACATTCAGGCTTGTGAATGACGGACACGCAACTCACTTTTTCTATTTAACCTTACTTCCTGATGGAGCTACGTTTCAGGATTATACCAGTGAAGTAGTTTCCGCTTTTGCAGCAACATGGGATACATTGCAGGCTGGTGCGTCGAAGGAAGTGGCAGGAAATTTTCTCGGCAGCTTACTTCCCAAATGGTATGCTTCGGCGAAGTATATGGGTGGCTCTGGCCTCATAGCAAGAGGAGATTCTACGGAAGTAACATTAAAACTTATACCGGGCAATTATGTAATGGAATGTTATATGAAAACTGAAGAGGGAAAATTCCACGGTGAACTTGGAATGATTCGTCCTGTAACAGTTACAAATGAAATTTCCAAAATGAAAGAACCTGACGATGCAGATATAGAAATAAACCTTACAAATGCAAATATGGAAGTAAAAGGAAATATATCCTCAGGAGAACACATAGTAGCCGTACACTTTAAAGAACAACCTGAATTTGGGCTAGGAAATGATGTTCATCTTGTCAGACTGAAAAAGGACACTGATCTGAACGATGTTATCAACTGGATGGACTGGATGAATATTAACGGTTTGAGAACACCCGCTCCTGCTGAATTCTTAGGAGGAACTCAGGAAATGCCCGTTGGAAATACATCTTACTTTAAAATTAATCTTACACCCGGAAGGTATGCATGGATTTCTGAAACCTTTGCGAAACAAGGTGTAGTAAAAGAATTTACCGTTGACTGAAATAATCTGTTCTAAATCCACTTGTCTGTACTTTTTACTAAATTAAGCATTGGTTTATAGTAATCTATGAAGGTAAAACATTTTTATATTCTTGCCAGTTTGATATTCATTTTTATAAGTACAGGCAGTAAAATGAATAATGAATCACAGCAAACAAGGGTAATTTCGGATTGCAATTACACTTTAACCGAAGCCCTTGCTGGAAAGAAAATTCCCGGAAACATAAAAACGGATCTCCGGCTTGTCGATGTTTATTATTATTCGTTCGATGACAAGCTGCATAAAGGGCAGCTTGTCATTCATAAAGACCTTGTAAATGATATTGAGTGGATATTTGAAATGTTAAAGGAAAAGAGATTTCCAATTAAAAGAGTTATTCCGGTTGTAAGATATAACTGGTCAGATGATGAATCGATGAAAGCAAACAACACATCGGCATTTAATTATAGACTGGTCGCAAATACTAATAGGTTTTCGAACCACTCAACCGGCAAGGCTATTGATATTAACCCATGGCAAAATCCACAAATAATTGATGGCAAAGCCTCACCCGAAGGAGCCGTTTACAATCCTAAAGTAAACGGCACAATCTCGAAGCGATCTATTGTTGTAAAATTATTCAAAGAAAGGGGCTGGAGCTGGGGCGGCGATTGGAAAACACGAACTGATTATCAACATTTTGAAAAATTAAAATGACAAACAAAATAAACAAATCAAATGCAGAACATTACACGTGGGGTGAAGTGTGCGATGGGTGGCACCTGGTAAACAACGATAACCTGAGTGTAATTCGGGAAAAAGTTCCTGCCGGTAAATCGGAATTAAAACATTATCATAACATTTCAAGACAATTTTTCTTTGTTCTCAAAGGCGAGGGTACGATAGAACTTCCGGATAAAATTGTTAATCTTTCAAAAAATGAGGGGCTTGAAATTCCTCCCGGTACCATTCATAAATTCAAAAACGAATCTAACAGGGATGTGGTCTTTTTAGTGATCTCTTCGCCGAAGAGTCAGGGTGACAGGGTTGAATGCGAATAGATAGTTCTGCTTAGAAACTGGAAATTTGGTGTTTTTTTAAGATTTATTATTTCGGATTTATGATTCACTCACTTGAATATCTGTCAAGCCTGAACTTTTCGCCAAGGTAAAGTTTTCTTATCTCTTCATCTTCAGCAAGTTCTTTTGCATTTCCCTGTTTGAAGATTGTTCCGTTTATAAGTATGTAAGCATTATCGACAATACTCAATGTTTCGTGTACGTTGTGATCTGTTATCAGCACACCTATTCCCCGTTCTTTTAAATTCGCTACTATGTTCATTATATCCTCAACCGCAATAGGATCAACACCAGCAAAGGGCTCATCAAGTAAAATAAAATCCGGATCTGTGGTTAATGATCTAGCTATCTCTGTTCTTCTCCTTTCACCCCCACTTAATTGAACACCGATACTTTTTCTTAAATGAGAAATACTCAATTCCTCAAGTAATCTTTCACATTTTTCTTTTTTTGCTTTAGCATCAAGGTCCATCATTTCAAGAATTGCCATTAAATTCTGTTCAACTGTAAGTCTTCTAAAAATTGAAGCTTCCTGAGGAAGGTAACCAATTCCCATTCTAGCACGCTGGTACATCGGAACTTTAGTAATATCTTCACCATCGAGATAAACGTTACCGGAATCTGGTCTTATCATTCCGGTTATCATATAAAAAGTAGTAGTTTTACCAGCACCGTTCGGACCGAGAAGGCCGACTATCTTCCCTTTTGAAACTTCTACAGAAGCCTTATTTACAACAGCGCGTTTCTTATAAATTTTTACGAGATTTTTACAACTTAGGGTATTATGTTCCATAATAAACGGAAAAAGCCATTACGTGCTTCTTTTTAATTTTGTTAATAATGCAAACAAATGATTTGTTAATTTACTAATATTTTCAGATTCATTTCAGTTTACAGTTTTAATAACAATATTATTTCCACCTGGGACTTATATCATCAAGTATACTTTCTTTTTCAGGTCTTGCTTTATAAGGTACATACTTTGCTAATACAAATGTATCTTCCTTCCCTTTGACAAGTCTTTCAGGATAAAATTCGCTGTTTGGCGAACCATACATTCTGATTTCCTCAACTTTGTTATCAACAAAATTAATCACAGCATTTTGGGCAGAAGATTTCGTCAATCCATTTGGCCTCTCTTCATCATACTGATAGTAAATACTGAACATATTTCCCCAGATATTTGTCTCCTGTAATCTGGAGTTTTCAAACGTCATAAAAACGCTGTCACCTGAAGTCTGGTCAAACCTGTCATGATAGGTTTCATTCTGTGAAATTATATATGCATCATCGTTAACCTTTAAAAAATGAATCCTGTTACTATCCAAAAAGATCGTCACTGAATCTCCAGTTAATTGAGTATTTTCATACCATAAATAAGGCTGGGCAGTTGAATCTGAAGTTTTATAAGTAATTATTTCACCTGCTTTTCTGTAGTATAATGTTAAATTATTTGCCGACGCAAATTCGCCACGAATAATACTGACTGAATCTGTAGCTTTAAAATAATCAAGAGTATCGCGAAATGCTTCCATCAATTTTGATTTTATAAGTAGTGAGTCTATCTGCATAGTCGAATCTTCACTTTGCACCTGGTTCTCCGATAAGCTATCCACCTTATGAACATATGAAGTATCAATTTGTAATAATACAGGATTTTTATTTACCAGAGTGTAATGCCTTTCAGGGTAATCTTCAAGGTGATCTCCGAATAAAATCAGACGATTGGCTCTGTTAACTGCTTTAACATTATTATCAGCATAAGTCACTCCCGTTTTTCGAAAATGCTCAAGACTGTCTGCAAATATTGAGCTTGCTGTATCAACTATATTTACATTGGTTACCGCTACAATCCTGTCTTCATCTTTAAAATAAGTCAGACTGTCTGAAGTTAATACAGAAACAGAATCTTTTAATTTCACGCTATCCTGAAAAAATGCCCTATGTTCATCGAAAAAATATTTACCACGTTTGGCAATTAATGTAACTTTCTTATCCTCAAGCTTTACAGCAGTATCAGATACAGATTCTTTTTCATGTCCATAATAGAATCCTCTTTCAGTTGATATCGTAATGCTGTCCTGTTTTATAACAACATTGCCAACCAGCTCAGCTTCATTCCTGGAAATAAATTGCGTGGCTTTATTACATGTAATTACGACATTACCCTGAGTTAGAACAACATTGCCATAGACTTCCCGGACCATTTCACCATCAACAGTTTTCCCAACAAGACTATCGCCTTTTACCTGTATGAAATCATCCTGTGCAAATAATGAGGTTAAGCCTGTAAGTATAAAAATTATTATGAAATATTTTATCATATTTATTTGGTTGTATCTGTCCTGGTAATATAAGTTATATTATAGATTACATAGTTTTGCAGGTTTCGGTCCGATTCAAAGCCATATCCTTTTATAGTTTCTTTCGGAGATACAATTGTAACAAATTTGTCACTCACAATCTTTTGGTCTTTGTTCCTGAACATTAATTCTTCTGTTTTTACTACTGTACCACTGTCACTGACTGCAACTACACTATCGATTGCATAAAGATCCTTTGTAGCATCATCCACTTTACCTCTTTTTGACGTAATAGTAGAAGTCTTTACCATATTATCATCGTAAAAATCTACTTTCATTCCCTGGTCCAGCAGAGTTTCGTGAGATTGTTCAAATACTCTCAAATGTCCGGTATGTAATATTGCTTTTGTTTTTCCGGAATCGCTGAAAACAATTGTTGAATTCCAGCTCTCCTGAGAAGGAAGTTCACCAGTCTTCAATGAAGTATCAATCGTAGGTTTTACTTTATCACTATTGCAGCCTGTAATGAACGATATAAAAATGATGAAGAGAATATATTTCATCTTTGAGTTAACCCAAGATTTATCAGGTCATGGAGGTGTATTATTCCTACGGGGTGTTTACTTTCATCGATAATGATTAAAGAAGTTATTTTGTGATTTTCCATTTGTTGGAGTGCAAAGGATGCCAGATAATCCGGGTTCATAACCTTTGGATTTTTCGTCATTATATCTTTTGCAATAAGCTCCTTTATATCCAGTGTTTTTTCAAGCAGCCTCCTCAAATCGCCGTCAGTAACTATTCCGGTAAGTGTTCCGTTTGAATCAACAACACACGTCGCACCAAGCCTCTTTGAAGTGATCTCAAGAATAACATCCTTAATAGGACAGTCTTCTTTAACAACAGGTATTCTATCGCCCTGTGTCATAATTTCTTTAATCTGTAGAGACAATCTTTTACCGAGACTTCCACCAGGATGAAGCAGAGCAAAATCCTCTGCAGTAAATCCTCTTTTCTTTAATAAAGTTACCGATAGAGCGTCGCCAATTACCAGGGTTGCGGTTGTTGAAGCAGTCGGAGCCAGATCGTGCGGACATGCTTCTTCCTTTACAGCAATACTTAGAAAAAGATCGCATTCGTGAGCAAGTTTTGAATCTTCTTTGCCGCACAACGCAATGAGAGAAACGTTTAGCCTTTTTAGCATAGGTAAAAGGTTGATAATTTCTTCAGTTTCCCCACTCTTAGAAATCAAGATAACCACGTCTTCTTTTCTTACCATTCCCAAATCACCGTGCAATGCATCTGTAGGATGGAGAAATATTGACGCAGTTCCTGTCGAGTTTAAAGTAGCAACGATCTTTCTCGCTACAAGACCGGATTTACCCATACCCGATAAAACCACTCTACCTTTTGAATGATATATCAGATCAACTGCCCGTGCAAATTGCTCATTGATACTTTCAGTCAAGCCAGCCACGGCGCCGGCTTCAATATTTATTACTTCTTTACCTGTCTTTATTATTTCTTCAATGTTCAATTTTTACCTCTTTTCAGAAAACTAAATATACTTTTAGAAGAAGATTTATCATTTTCTTTTTCAAAAAAAGTCATATCTATATCAAATCTTTTTATGTATTTATTGTAAGTGATCAGCGCAGAAACCAGATCACCATCTGAATAGTTATTTAATTGTTCAAAAAATACTCCGGGATTAAGAGCAACCTCGGTATTCCTGATATCTTTTACCATCATTAACTGATTATAAAAATTACTTAACGGAATTAAATGATTGACACCTGATTCAACATTGTGAAGCCAGATTTTTTTATGAACAGGTGCAATTGATAAAATTAATTTTCGGGGAATAATTTCAACTTCTCTTACAACTGAATTATCTTTTGGAGCACCATCCCCCGGGCTCCAATTAGAATAACTCCAGTTCGACAGCTCTGTAACATCATCATCAGGCTTACAGGAATTATTCGTAGAAATATCAAATTCTATTTCATTATCTATCTCTTCGTGAATTGCAACGTCTATCTCAGTTTCTTTACAAATAATAGTTCCCGTTGCAAAAACAGGAGTAGATGGAAAACTCAGGTCAGGTTTTTTACCGGGCTTTCCAAGAATCATATTATCCCGTGAAAACCTTCCCTGACCAATTACAACCAGCTCATTTATTTTATCCCGGTATTTTTTATAACCCGGTTTATTTTCCGGCAGCACTTTGAATAACAAATATTTTTCCTTATCAGTCAGTGCTCTTGGAAACTTCTCCATTACACTAATATTTTTTTATCACTCTGTCGATTTCTTTTATCTCAACCAAAAGGCTTTTCAATTCATTAAGCGGCAATTGGCTTTCGGCATCGCTTTTTGCTTCTTCCGGATTCGGATGAACTTCGAGAAACAGTGCATCGATTCCGACAGCTGCCGCCGCTCTTGCCAGGGGCATAATAAATTCAGGCTGCCCCCCACTTTCGTTTCCCCTACTCGGTATTTGTACAGAATGCGTTGCATCCATAACAACAGGAAATCCAAACTTCCGCATTATAATAAACGATCTCATATCAACAACAAGGTTATGATAACCAAATGTTGTCCCGCGTTCAGTAAGCAAAATATTTTTGTTACCGGTAGATATAACTTTTTCTGAAGCGTATTTCATATCTTCCGGCGCGAGGAACTGTCCTTTTTTAATATTTACAGCTTTGCCTGTTTTTCCTGCTGCAACCAGCAAATCCGTTTGCCTGCAAAGAAAAGCCGGTATTTGCAGAATGTCGGCTACTTCGGATGCTTTATCAACTTCATCAATAGTATGAACATCTGTAAGCACAGATATATTTAATTTCTCTTTTGTTTTGGCAAGAATTTTCAATGCTTCATCATCCCCTATCCCTGTGAAAGCTTTACCGCTTGTTCTGTTTGCTTTTTTGTAACTGGATTTAAAAATAAAGGGAATGTTTAATTCCCCCGTAATCTTTTTGATTTCCTCAGCAGTTCCTAAAATCATCTTTTCATTTTCAACCACACAAGGGCCGGCAATCAGCACAAAAGGTTTATTGTCGCCAATCTCTATTTCATTTATTTTAACCATTAAGTAATTTTATCCCAAATAAAGTACGTTTTAAAGATTAAGATATTTCTTTAATTTCAACGAATTCAATTCCAAAATAATTGATAAACGGTTTAGTTAGTTCAGCTTAATAAATTATATTAAACTTATTATTGAACGAAATTCAATTATTTTGGGGATTCTGATGCATTAAATATAAAGAAATCATAATATTTATTGAACTTTATTTTATCTTTGAAACCAAGTTAGCCTAAATTCATTAAAATTCACAAAAACATTGATGTAACTATGAAAAAGATCAGATTATTCCTTATCCCAGTTTTCCTTTTTTTCGTCTTATTTTTGTCCTCTGTTTCAATATACCCACAGCCCTTAAAATGTAAAAACTCAGCGCAAATTAAATTAGCGCTCGATAAATTAAACGTGCTGGGCAGCGTTCTTTATGTGGCTGCTCACCCGGATGATGAGAACAGCGCATTTTTATCCTACTGTTCTTACGGAAGACATTATAGAACCGGATATCTATCTCTTACACGAGGTGACGGCGGGCAAAATCTTATCGGCCCCGAACAGTCTGAGGCACTGAGTGTTATCAGAACTCACGAGCTCCTTGAATCAAGAAAGATCGACGGGGCAGAACAATTCTTCTCACGAGCAATTGATTTTGGTTATTCTAAAAATCCTGAAGAAACCTTTAAGATCTGGGGTAAACAAAAAATTCTTTCCGATGTCGTCTGGATGATCAGGAAGTACAGACCTGATGCAATTGTTTTGAGATTCCCAGGCGATGGGCGCGGAGGACACGGAAATCATACTGCTTCTTCCCTTCTTGCACAGGAGGCTTTTAAAATTTCTAATGACCCGAATGTTTTCCCCGAACAGCTTAAATATGTAAAACCATGGCAGCCAAAAAGGATTTTCTGGGATGTTTTCACATGGCAAAGAACAGAAATACCCCAAGGTTCAATCAAAATTAATGTTGGTGAATACAATCCCTTACTAGGAGAATCATACACTGAAATTGCTGCGGTAGCAAGAAGCATGAACAAAAGCCAGGGTGAAGGAAGCTCTGCGCGGAGAGGAAATATTTACAATTACTTCAAGCTACTCAACGGTGAACCGGCAAAGAATGATATTATGGAAAACGTAAGCGATACCTGGTCAAGAATTCCCGGAGGAGAAAAGGTAAGCGCTTTGTTGAAAAAAGCCGACGAAGAATTCAAACCGGAAAAGCCATATGAAATAATTCCTACTTTACTCAAAGCATATTCCGAAATGGAAAAGATAAAAGATAACTACTGGGTTCCGTTAAAAGAGAAAGAATTACTTCAAGTTATAAGATCAGCAGCGGGAATATGGATAGAAGCTATCTCACCGGATTATTCTTCCTATCCCGGCGGCAAAGTTAATATCCGGGCAGGAATTGTAAATCGTTCAAATTATCCTTTTAAATTAAAAAGCGTGAAGTTTCAGTATGGCGAGGATAAAAATTTAGATCAGCCATTGAAGGATGAAGATTTTCAAACTGTAAAAACTGAAATTACTCTTCCAAAAGATATTGCTTACACGCAACCTTACTGGTTAAGAAAACCTCACGAACTTGGTTCTTACGAAGTTGATGATCAGCAAATGATTG
>Ga0315540_10002053_pt1 | contig 11406 bp, 10 predicted proteins | sample SalMarSW160110MG_FD_203677 | JGI IMG/M metagenome (GOLD analysis project Ga0315540, IMG submission 203677) | Salt marsh sediment microbial communities from the Plum Island Ecosystem LTER, Massachusetts, United States - Salt Marsh Sediment SW1601-10 ... | reverse complement strand
TTGGGAAAATATCAAATACACACTGAACGAAGAAACGAAGGAAATTGAAGAGGAGATAATCGGTCAATTCAAACAATATCCCCTGAAACTTGCATGGGCAATCACCATCCACAAGAGCCAGGGGCTGACTTTTGAAAGGGCCATTATTGATGCCAAAGCAGCTTTTGCCCATGGTCAAATTTACGTGGCCTTAAGCCGTTGTAAAACCTTAGGGGGCATGGTGCTGAGCTCTCCCCTCTCATCCCGGGGGATAGAAACGGACGATGCAATTATGCGTTTTGACAAAAGCGCTTGCCAGAACCCGCCGTCTGAAAGACGGCTTCAGAAAGCCAAAATCAGCTATCAGCAGAAGCTATTGCTTGATTGTTTCGATTTTTCCTTATTGCACAACCATCTCAATCATCTCGTCCGGTTTTTACCGGCTAATGCCAGGGTGGTTCAGGTTTCAGGCGTTGAAGATATCCGCCAACTTGAGAAAAGGGCTACGGAAGATATTTTTGTTGTCAGTGAAAATTTTAGGCGGCAGTTGCGCACAATTTTTGCCGATGGCGGTTTGCCCGAGTCAGATGCAGCTGTTTTGGAACGGATCAGCAAGGCATCTGTATGGTTTCAGGGAAAGTTTGCCGAGATTTTTGAAGGGTCAGTGCCAAAATTGCACGTAGAAACAGACAATACCAAACTTCGCAAAAAAATTGGAAATGCCCTGAGTAATCTTAAGAAGGAAATTGCCGTAAAGGTAGCCGGCATGCAATGCTGTGAAAAAGGATTTACACCGTCAAGTTTCCTGCGTGCTATTTCAGCCGCTGAAATTGACTTTGTCCCTGAAAAGGAAAAAAAGCGCCGGCCCCCGGCCTATACCGAATCAGACATTGCCCATCCGGAGCTGTTCCAGACCCTGAAGGACTGGCGTTCCCGCAAGGCCAAGGAGGATGAGGTCGCCCATTTTCAAGTTTTACATCAACAGGTACTGCTCCAGATTGTGGCATGCCTGCCCGGCAATACCGTTGATCTACTAAAAATAAATGGTGTCGGCAAAAAAACCATTGAGAAATACGGTGAAGAACTTGTGAAACTGGTTTTGGCTTATCGCGAAAAACACGGGATAGAGAAGGTCGTACTGCCGGAGCCTGAAAAACTTCCTGAAAAAAATATTCCGGCAAAAGATGCGGCGCCACCTATCAGCACGAAACAGACAAGTTTCGATATGTTCAATAGCGGATTGACTATTGCCCGGATTGCACAAGAAAGAGGCCTGGTACAATCTACCATTGAAGGGCATCTGAGCTTTTTTTTGGAAAAAGGCGAATTAGATATCAACAAATTGCTTTCACCTGAAAAACAGCAGGCCATTGAAAAGGAACTTGCTACAGATCACAATAACTCCCTCAGTGAAGTAAAAAATGCCCTGGGGGCTGACTACTCCTATGGAGAAATCAAAATGATGTTGGCTTACCAGAAATATCTGGCAGCTCAATAAAAAGGGAAGGGGGACGGAAGGAATAAAAGTTGGAAGATCATAGGAAAAAGATAGAACGGCTCAATCTCGTATTGCAGACCATGCGGGATGTGAGTGGCCTTATTATCAAGGAAAAGAACCGGGAGCGACTCCTCAACGGTATATGCCGAGCGCTCATCCAACATCGAGGGTACTACAACGCATGGGCTGTTTTCCTGGACGAAAAGGGAAACGCGACTATGGGTGCGGAGGCCGGGATCGGCCCAAAGTTTTCGCAATTAATGGCGTTCATGCGCGGCGGAGATCAGCCGCCATGTTTTGACGTGGCCTTGACGAGAAAGGATATTATAGAGACGGATGATCCGGTATCGACCTGCACGGGCTGCCCTCTTGCAGGGGATTACCATGGAAGGGGGGCACTCACCGTCCCTTTTGTACTCGATGGGAGAGTGTACGGTGTTTTGTCTCTTTCCATTTTGCCGGAAGTCACGCATGATGAGGATGAGAAGTCCCTCCTGAAAGGCCTTGCCATGGATATCGCTTTTGGTTTGCGCGCCCTGGAGCTCGAAGAGGCGAAAGAGGAGGCCGCAAAGGCCTTGGTTGAAAGCGAAGAACGCTTTCGCGATCTCCTGGAGAAATGCCCTATTGGCATTTTTATTGTCAAGGACAATCAGGTCGTGTACCAGAATCCGCAGCAGAAAGAGTTGCTGGGACCGCTTCCCCGATCATTTGACCTGGGAACGTTCGAAGGCCTGCATCCCGAGGACGTGGAGAAGGTCAGGACAATGTGCAACAATGTCGCTGAGGGCAAAGCTAAGACGCTCAGTGCAGACTTCAGGTTGTGCCCCGTTACCAGACCGGACTGCCGCCTCGGCATGAAATGGATCTATTGCTACGCATCCCAGATACACTACCAGGGAAAAGATGCAACACTCGTCAACATGATGGACATTACCCGCTCCAAAGAACTTGAGCACCTGGTGAGGATCCAGGACAAGATGACTTCTCTGGGGCGTGTTGCCGCAGGAATCGCCCATGAGATTCGGAATCCATTGTCTGGTATTAATATCTACCTGAAGACCCTCGAAAGGCTTCTGGAGCGAGGAATGGATCTGGAGAAGGCCGATGATATCCTCAATCACATTCAATCTGCCTCGAATAAGATTGAGTCGGTTGTGAAGAGAGTCATTGATTTTTCCAGGCCTGGCCGCCCCAATTTTATTCTGGCGAATATAAACGGCCCTATCGAAGATGCCATTTCTCTCTCCGCGGTGACCTTAAGAAAAAGTCAGATCAGTCTCGAAAAAAACCTTCTGGAGGACCTACCAGAGTGTACCTTTGACAAGCATCTCATGGAAGAGGTCATCCTGAATCTGATTACCAATGCTGTCGAGGCCCTGAGAAATACGGAGGGTAAAAGAAAAGTGGAGGTGAGTTCTTTTGCCGGAAGTGAGTCCATATTTGTGAGAATAGCCGATTCAGGGCCGGGAATTCCCCTGGATCTCAGGGAGCAGGTTTTTGATCCCTTTTTCAGCACGAAAGACGGGGGCACGGGCATCGGTCTGAGCCTCAGCCACAGAATAGTCGTGGATCACGGCGGGTCTTTAAGTGTATCGACCAGCGAATGGGGTGGCGCAGAATTCCTGATTGAAATACCCTGTCGAAAGGGAGGGCAGAAGACTTGATGACTAGGTGTACCATCTTTGTGATTGACGACGAGGAAGTCATTAGGGAGGGAATAGCGGTGGCCCTGGAAGGGGAGTATTCCATCAAACCGTTTGCAACGGCGGAATCCGCCCTCGAGGACATGGGAAGTGAACCGCCTGACCTGATCCTGCTGGATATCGGCCTGCCCGGGATGGACGGTATACAAGCCCTCAAAGAAATAAAGAGAGGGAACAGCGATATACCGGTTATCATGATAACCGCTTATGAGGACGTACAAACTGTCATATCAGCCATGAAACTGGGCGCCCATGATTACGTGGTAAAGCCCATTCACATGGATGCCCTGGAAGTAAGTATCCGGAACGCACTGGAGACGGTAAAGCTGAAAAAGGAGGTCCAGGCGCTCCAGGAGAAGTACCTGAAGGAGAATCTCCCCTGTTTTATTGGCGAAAGCAACGCGATCCAGGATGTAATGGAATTTATCGAACAGGTGGCGAAGAGCCCAGACACGCCTATCCTGATTATCGGAGAGACCGGAACCGGGAAAGAGCTGATTGCGAGCGCGATCCATTACCGGAGTCCGAATTTCCGGGGGTCCATAGTGACGGTCAATTGCGCTGCCATCCCCAAGGATCTCGTGGAGAGTGAACTTTTCGGGTACGAGAAGGGTGCCTTCAGCGGGGCAAGTCCTTCGGGCAAGATCGGTTTGGTTGAAAAGGCGGCGGGAGGGACCTTGTTCCTTGACGAGGTGGGTGATCTCAGCCAGGAGGCCCAGGCCAAGTTGCTCCGGTTTCTGGAAGATGGCCAGTTTTACCGGGTGGGCGGGACCAGGCAGCGCAAGGTGCAGACAAGGGTGGTCTCCGCTACCAATAAAAACCTGGAAGACATGGTGAAAAGAGGTCAGTTCAGGAAGGATCTCTATTTCAGGCTGGGAGTTATCAGGGTAGAGGTCCCGTCGTTAAACGAACGTAAGGATGATATCATTCCACTTGCGCGTACATTCCTGCTGGAATTCACCGCAAAATTCGGGAAGAAAATAAGTACACTGTCAAAAGATGCCGAAAACGGGCTGCTTGACCACACGTGGACAGGCCACGTGCGGGAACTGAGGAACCTGATTGAACGAGGCGTTCTCATAGGCAGCGGTCCTGTCCTCACCATGGAAAATCTTGGTATCGCAAAAAAACCGGGCGCGGAACAAGGACCACTAAAAGGGGAAATAATGCCTTTTCCACCCTTTCCCAAGGAAGGGATGGAGCTGGATGAGGCAAAAGAAGCCTTTGAAAGGCATTACATTGAGCAGGCGTTCAAGCTGGCCGGGGGGAATGAGAGCAAGGCCGCGCGGCTGTTGAACATGAATCACCACACCTTCCGCTACCGGAGAAAGAAACTGCTCGGGTTGTAAGAGTCACGGTGCACGCTTCATCTTTTCGGGATTTAATAATGCCGGCTGTCTACCAGGGAAGTAAAGCCATTTTGAAAATCTTCTAAAAACCATTTCGAAGTTTTTCTATATTCTTCTTTTAAAACCTTAATTATGTGATCAGGTCTTTCATAACCAATTGAAACCACTTGATTTTTGCATCTGTATGTGATTGGCACATATTGTGCTCTAATAGAGAGCTGATAATCAAATGAATTGGCCAGTCCCAAGAGGAGGTCCTTTATGGAAAGGATGTTTGGACCATATACAATAGGCGATAAGAAACTGGTGAACCGGTTTATTTTTCCACCCATAAAGCTTGGATATGGGAACCCGGATGGCAGAGTAACAGACCGCCAACTGCTCTTTTACAGCCAGATCGCAAAAGACGGGCCCGCCCTGATTATCCTGGAACCCGTTGCAGTTACGCCGGACGGAAGAGAACATCCAAAGCAGCTTTGTGTCCATCTGCCCGGGAGTGCTGCCGAGTTGCAGAAAATCGTTGATGTGATACACGGACAAGGGCGGCTCGCGAGCCTCCACCTGAACCATGCGGGTGCGGCGGCAAATCCTAAGGCGTCGGGCGGGCAACCAAGGGCTCCATCAACGATCACGTGTCTCACTACAGGGCAGGAATCCACAGCCCTGACAGTGGATGAAATCCAGGAAATTCTTGACGGATACAGAGCTGCCGCGGCGAAGGCAGTGACCGCAAGGTTTGATGTGATAGAAGTCCAGGGGGGCCACGGGTATCTGGTGTCACAGTTTCTTAACAGCAAGATAAACAAAAGAGAAGATGACTTCGGTGAAGATCGTCGGTTGTTTGCCAGGGAGGTGTTGTCAAAGGTGAAAGAAGGGGCTCCCCATATCCCTCTCATCTTGCGGATTTCCGGAAACGAGATGTCCCCGGAATCTGGGATCAGCCGGGAAGACCTGGCGTCGCTCCTGCACCTGGCTGATCAAGAGGAGATCGCAGCGATTCACGTGGGCATGGGAAATTCCTGCTTCAGCCCGCCCTGGTACTTCCACCATGGCAGTCTTCCTGAAAAGCCTCAGATGGATTCCCTGTCCTGGGTTCGCGGGCAAACCTCCTTGCCTGTCATTGCAGCCGGGAGGATGGGCAGAAAAGAAAAAGTCCTGGAAGTGATAGAACAAAACCTTGCGGATCTTGTGGCGCTGGGAAGGCCCTTGATCGCTGACCCGGATCTGGTTGAAAAATGGCGGGACAGCCGGGAAGAAGAGGTCATGTCCTGCGGGTACTGTCTCCAGGGGTGCCTCCATCGTCTGAAAAGCGGAAATCCCCTCGGATGCAACCTGAATCCGGAGGTGGGGTTGCCCCCATTGGAGCAGGCGGTCAATCCATTGAAGGTCCTTGTTGCCGGCGGCGGGCCTGCGGGCATGAGCGCCGCCCTTTACCTCTCAAAGCGGGGACACCAGGTTACCCTGGCAGAGGCGGGTGATCAGCTGGGAGGACAATTTACCCTTGCCTGGCAGGCGCCTGGCAAGTCGGGCATGGAAGCGGGTCTCAAGGCCCTCGAGCACCAGGTCATGAAAAGTCCGGTTTCAGTCATGCTCAACAGGAAAGCTGATGCGGCTCTTGTGCAGGAACAGGCGCCGGAATTGCTGGTGTGGGCCACTGGAGCGGTGCAAAACATCCCGGACATCCCCGGGCTTCAGGATCAGCAAGTGCTGACGTCTCTTGAATACTTCAAAGAAGAGAAAGAGGTCCTGGGGCCGAGAGTGTTGGTGATCGGCGCAGGAAGAGTCGGACTGGAAATCGCGGAGAAACTGGGCAAACAGGGCTATGAAGTGGTGGCCACGAAACGGACAGATCCTATCGGGAGCATGATGGAGATGATCACGAGGAAACTACTCCTCATGCGGCTCGCAAAAATAACCAAGGTGACTCTTATGCCCCATACCACGGTGAAGAAATTTTCTGCTGGAGAGGTTGAAATGGAACAGGGCGGGTTTCAGAAGTCTCTTCAACCTTTCCAGACGGTCATTCTCTCCTCGGGAATGAATTCGGCGAAAGGACCTGACCGGGAGATAAAAAATGCGGTCTCCAGGATAGAAATCATTGGTGATGCAAATCAGGTGCAGGATATTTTCAGCGCGATTCAAAGCGGCTACGAGCTGGCGCGCCAGTTGTGAAGTCAGGGGACGAAAAATGGAAAATGAAGTCGGTCGTGAAAAAGAGATTCAAGAGCTGAAGGCGAGGGTTGGAGTAATAAAGGAGCGGCTGGCAACACTGGAGAGGCGGATCGGAAAGGCCCGGAAGCTTCAGTCGATCCAACCCCAATGGAAGGCCTTCGTAGATACGGTGAAATGTGTTGGATGTGGAATGTGTGACTCTGTCTGCCCTGTGGAGGCGATCACTATCCACGAACAGGCCCAAGTGGATACCGAAAGGTGTATCGGTTGCGGATACTGTGTTCGAGAATGTCCCGAAGATGCGCTTTCTCTACAGCCTTCCCAAATTTCGGATCAGTTTCACCGGACACTTGAACGCAGGTTTCATCATTTTGGATAGGAGGAATGTGATGGATCAGGTATCTTTTTCAGATATAGCCATAGTAGCGTGTGGAACAATAAGTTTGGAGTTAAGCCACTTGCAAAAGGAAGGCTTTCTGGATGCAAGACACATCTTTTACAATACCCCGGGCCTCCACGAAATACCAAAAGAACTTGAGCAACGGTTGATTTATCGGGTCAACAAGGCAAAAGAGAAAGCGGATAAGATCCTCGTGGTTTATGGGGGAAAATTCTGTTACGTGAACAGCGACGATCCTTACCGGACCATGAAAAAAATTATTGAGGAGATGGGGCCGAATGTCTCAAGGATAGACGCGACCCACTGCATGGACATGCTGGCCAGTGAAGAAGAACGGGAGCGGATAGCCCAGGAACTGGCAGGTGGAGAAAAGGTCTGGTGGATGACACCGGGCTGGGTGAAATTTCGGCACTACGTGTTCAAGGGGTGGGACCAGGGGCTCGCGAATGAAAATTTCCCGCGGCATACAGGAGGGGCGATCGTCCTGGACGGCATCGGTTACATTGACCGCTATATGGCGGAACGTCCCGAGGATTTCCTTGAATATTCCGATTGGATGGGCATCCCTATCCAACCATATGCCATTAGCCTGGATCGGTTGAAATCCTTGCTCGTTGATCAGGCGAATAAACTGCATAACGCATAATTTTTCAAAAAGGAAAGAAAGGAAAAGAAAAAATGGTGAACGAAATAACTGAACAGAATTTTGAGGAAGAGGTCTTGAAATCGGAAATGCCGGTCCTTGTAGATTTCTGGGCACCGTGGTGTGGCCCTTGCCACATGGTTTCGCCGACTGTTGAGAAACTTTCCGGGGATTACGACGGCAAATTCAAGTTTTGTAAGATGAATGTTGATGAAGCCCAAGGAACGGCAATGAACTACGGGATCATGAGCATCCCCACGCTGATGTTTTTCAAAGACGGAAAAAGGATAGATGAAATCATAGGAGCGGTCCCGGAATCAATGATTACAGAGAAAATCGAGTCCATTCTTTGAGCAGTAGCTGATAAAGGGGTTTCCAAGGGATTTGGGGGCAGTGGATTGGAATCTCTGCCCTCTCTTTTAACTGCCTTCATTGCAAGACATGCGACATTAAAGATCCTTATGAAAACATCACATGGGTTCCACCAGAGGGTGGCGGAGGTCCAAAGTACTCTGTGCTATAATAGCTGCTGAGGTCAGAAAGAATATTTTTCAAGAAGTTCGTTGGAGTCAATCATTATTATTGAAAAGGAGGTGGACAGTATGCCGAGAGGAGATGGAACAGGCCCGAGAGGGCAAGGTCCCGGTACCGGAAGAGGCATGGGAGGCCGCGGAGGTACGGGAAGCGGTGGTGGAAGAGGTCGAGGAGGTGGTTCCGGCGCAGGATCGGGCGGGGATTGTGTTTGTCCGAACTGCGGAGAAAAGGTCCCGCACCAGGCAGGTATGCCCTGCTATGATCAGCGATGCCCGAAATGTGGCACTGCTATGACACGGTAATGAGCCTCAACCAATGACCTTTCACAAACAAGGAATTTGTGTATGACAGCTCTATATTTCCTTGATGACCCGTCTCCCGAACGGTTTGAGGCGGTGATCCAGAGTATCAGTGATGGCGTGATGACGGTTGATTCTGACTGGCGGATCACCTGTTTCAACAAGGCGGCAGAACGCATCTCCGGGGTATCACGGAAAAAAGCAATAGGTCGCCGATGCTATGAGGTCTTGAAGTCAAATATCTGCAGGGACACCTGTGCCATGCGCTATACCATTGAGACCGGAAGGCCGGTTGTGAATCTCGCTGTATATCTTGAAAACAGCCATGGAACGCAGGTCCCGGTGAGCATCTCAACTGCGGTGTTCAAAGATAAAGACGGCAATTTGAGAGGAGGGGTGGAAACCTTCCGCGACCTCAGGCAAGTTGAGGAGTTCCGGAAGGAGATTAAAAAGAGTTACTCCTTTGGAGATATTATCAGTAAGAGTAATAAGGTAAAAAAGATTCTGGGTATTCTTCCTACCATAGCGGAAAGTGACAGCACCGTGCTGATAACCGGAGAGAGCGGCACCGGGAAGGAACTTTTTGCCCGGGCGATTCACGGATTGAGCCAGAGAAATAAAAACCCGTTTGTCGCTGTCAATTGCGGGGGGTTCCCCGAAACCCTGATCGAATCAGAACTCTTTGGCCATGAATCAGGCGCCTTTACCGGCGCCACCAGGGCAAGGGAGGGCCGTTTTGCGAGGGCCGAAGGAGGCACCCTGTTCCTTGATGAAATCGGGGACCTGCCTCTCCCGCTCCAGGTGAAGTTGCTCCGGGTACTGCAGGAGAAGATCTACGAGCCTCTCGGGGGCACCCGTCCCTTGAACGCCAATGTGCGGATCATTACGGCAACCAACCGCGACCTGAATAAGATGGTGGCGGACGGCACTTTCAGGCAGGACCTTTATTACAGGGTCAATGTTATAAAGCTCGAGATCCCGCCTCTGCGGGAACGGTTGGAAGATGTGCCGTTGCTCGTTGACCATTTCATCAGTCGTTTTTCGGCCCTGTACAGCAAGGATATAGCAGCCGTTTCCCACGACGCCTTCGATATTCTGATGAGCTATGACTACCCGGGTAATATTCGGGAGCTTGAAAATATTATCGAACATGGGTATGTGCTTTCCCCGGGAGGTCTGATTCACGTAAAACACCTGCCGGATTCGTTACGTCCCACCCTGGATTCCTTTGTCCGCGCCGACACCTTCGAAGAAATGGAGCGGCAATTCATCATCTTTATGCTGAAGAAGAACAAGTGGAACCGCCTCGCTGCGGCCCGGGAGATGGGGATCCACAAGACAACCCTTTTTCGCAAGATAAAAAAGCTTGGTATTCGTCTGCCCGATCAGGACGGCCGGCACAAACCGGAAGGCAGGGTAGCGTTCATGCACTCTTAGCTAATTCCTGCGGTAGCACAGTTGCGACTCTTCTCCGCCCCTTCTCTTCTTGTTATCCTGTTCATTATTTCTAATATATTGAAAAAACAAGGTTGTTTTTTTGAAGAAACGCTTTCTCCTTTTTGGCACGTTTGATGCTCTATGTAATTAAGTAACAGGAATCAAAAAATATTTCAGCATCACAAAGGAGAAAAGAAAATGGCAGAAGACAAAAGACTCGAGGCTACCACCGATACCCACATTCCTGCCCGTCCTTTGAAGTACTTTCAGGACAAAGACGGGAACGGCTGGCTGTGCGACAAGGACATCGATTTTGGCGGTGACCTGCGGGAGCAGGGTTGCTGGAGATGCGATGAAATGGCCTTCCCGAACGGCGGAAGGTAATCGGTGCCATCCCGTGGTTCGGGTGGGATGGAGATACGTTCACAGGGATATCCTGGTGCGTGCATGAGGATACGGAAACCGCACCAGGATATCCCCTTGTCCAGGAAGGGGGGAGGACGATGTACAAGAAAATTCTGTTTTGTACCTGCCTGACGGAGTATTGTGAACACATCCTGCACTTTTCGCTCAATATGGCGAAAGAACATAACGCAAAACTTTGGATTTATTATGGGCTCGGACGTCTTAACCTAACCAAAGATGAGACAGTGAAAGAAATAAGCAAGGCGGAAGCGCGTGTTAAGGAGGCCTACGTTGACAAGATGAAGGGCCAGGGGTTTGACAATTATTCCATCAATGTGTCGGATGGAGATGTGGTGAGTGAGATTGTCAAACTCGCCAGGAACGCATCGGTGGATCTTATTGTCATGGGTACCGACACAAAAGTTCCCATCCAGACAGGAGAAGATGTTCGGGTAGGTCCTTTGGGAGCGGTGACAATGGATACTCTTCTGTGGTCGCCCTGTCCCGTACTGGTTATTCCGCCGGCCATGGTGCCCGGACTGACAAGGAGATAGTTTTTTCATGGAGGAGATATTATTGTAGTTGGTAGCCCTTAGGTTGGAGAGAATTGGAAAAAAGTGGGTGAAATGATGCCGCCGAAGTATGATCCCATTCTCAGTGAGGAAGAGGCCATTAAGGAAAGGCTTGTAGATCTGAAATGCCAGCTTCTCGATCTTCACGGGGCGCTTTCCTGCCTGAAGCAGTGTTCTTATCTGAGTAATTTCCTCCAGGAAATATATGAAATACGAGAAGGACTTACCCGATTGGAGAAGGGTTTGCTCCAGAGGCATCTGAAATGTTGTATCTCTCCCAACATAAGGGTCCCCGGGGAGGTCATCCTTGCGATTTCCCGGCTGAGTTCGAAGCGTCATGGAGCCATCATTGTGATCGAGCAGAAAAACGATTTGGATCAGTATCTTCGGCAGGGAGTCATCATTGAGGCCGAGG
>Ga0315540_10002052_pt1 | contig 11415 bp, 9 predicted proteins | sample SalMarSW160110MG_FD_203677 | JGI IMG/M metagenome (GOLD analysis project Ga0315540, IMG submission 203677) | Salt marsh sediment microbial communities from the Plum Island Ecosystem LTER, Massachusetts, United States - Salt Marsh Sediment SW1601-10 ... | reverse complement strand
GCGCAAAACGGCGTCGATGCCGGCCTGGAGACGCTCGACAGCAAGACCGGCATGAACCACCTGATGGTCGGGCCGGATTACGAGGAGCTGCGCGACGCGATTACCAATCCCGAGCACGGCCAGATCTTGCAATTCGAGACCGAGCATGTCGGCGAGCCGCTCCTGATCCTGGAGCATGGCTTCCGGGTGAAGCGTTTCCCGAATTGCGGTAGCGCCCACCGCGCTATGGACGGTGTGATCGCGATCCGCGAGGAGCAGAACTTGAAGCCCGAGGATTTTGCCCGGATCGACATCCGCGCCCCGCGCGTCCATCTCAACAACCTCATGCATCACGATCCCAAGACCGGGCTTCAGGGCAAATTCTCGATGGAATATGCGCTGGCGCTCTCGGTTCTCTACGGCAACGCGACCCTCGCCGATTTCACCGACGAGGCGCTGGAGCGCCCGGAACCCAAGGCGGTCTATCACATCCTGCATCTCGAGCCGGTGGATAAGCTCGAAGGCGAGTTCCCGACCGAGGTCAAGGTCACGACGAAGGACGGCCGGATCTTCGAGAAGACCATCGACATGCCTCTGGGTAGCGGCCCGGCGCCGTTCACGACCGCGCAGTACTGGACCAAGTTCGACGGCTGCGTCGCGGGCATTCTGCCGGACGACACGACTGCGAGCCTGAAAGCGGCGCTCGATCGATTGCCGGAGCTCAAAAGCATCTCGGAGCTGATGCGGCATATGGTCTGGCCGTTGTCGGCCGCGGCTTGACACGGCACGCGTCCAACTTAGGTGGTTCATCAAAGGCGGTTGTCATGGTTCAAGCCAATGCGCTCGTGATGGCCGCAAGCCGCAAGGGCGCGCGCGATCCGGTCGCACAAATGCAGAACAAATCTCACAAATGCCTCGTCGAGATCGACGGCGAGGTGATGCTCGTCCGCGTCATCAACGCGCTCTTCGACAGCGGCCATATCGGCACGGTCTATGTCTCTATCGAAGGCGAGGAGCCCCTGCGCACGGTGCCGCGGCTCGCCCAATGGCTCGACGAAGGCCGGGTCAAGGTGGCCACGAGCGAAGGCAATCTCGCCGACAGCGTGCTCGCCGGTGCCGACCAAATGACGGACCCGTTCCCGTTTCTCATCACCACTGGCGACAACGCCCTCCACACGCCCGAGCTCATCCGCGAATTCATGGAAGCGTTCTGGACGCTCGATGGCGACGTCGCGCTCGGCTTTACCAGCGAAGCCGTGGTCGCCAAGGAGATCCCGGATTCCGGCCTCGCGTACCATCGCTTGAAGGACGGCGGCTATTCGTCGTGCAATCTCTATGGCATGCGGTGCGAGAAGGCGCTGAACGGCGTGCGCGTCTTCGCGAGCGGCGGCCAGTTCGGCAAGCGCCACATCCGCATCCTGAAGGCCTTCGGGATCATGCCCTTCATCCTCTACAAGCTCCGCGCCGTGGGCATCCATAAGATGGCGAATTGGCTCGGCCGCGGCGTCGGCGTGACGGTCGATATCATCGACCTGCCCTATGCGTTCGGCCCCATCGACGTCGACAACCCGCGATCGTTCGCGCTCTCCGAGCGCCTGCTGCAGGCGCGGCGGGAAAAGGTTCCGGCTTAGCCATGCCAAGCTTTCGATTTCTCACCCTCGCGGCGCTCGCCGTCCTCGCCGCCGGTTGCGCGAAGACCGTCAACACGGCGCCGCCCTCCGCCAAGGCGCAGACCGAGGCGCAGACCGCCCCGCAGGATCTGCGCACGCGGATCGAGCTTTTCGATTGCCCGAGCTACGGCGAGGTCGTCGTCCATTACAGCTTCGGCGAGGTCACGCTGATCCTGAAGGATCGGACCCTCGTCCTGCCCCAGACGCCGGCGGCCTCCGGATCGAAATACGGCGACGGCGGCAACCTGTTTTGGGAGAAGGCGCCGGACGCCATGGTCGCTCTCGACGGCAAGCCGCAGGAAACCTGCCGGAACGATCCCGCGCGCGCGGCCTGGGTCGATGCCTGGCGGCGCGGCGTCAGCTACCGGGCCGAGGGAACCGATCCGGCCTGGTGGGTCGATATCCTGGATGGCGACCACATCACCCTCGGCCTCCATGACGGCGACGACATCGTCCGCGCGCCGGCCAACCCGCCGAAGCGCGAGGACGGCAATCGCGTCTATGAGAGCGATTCCGACGACGGCAAGCTGATCGTCACCATCACGCCCGGCAAGTGCCGCATCCGTCGGGAGCCGATCGTCTATCCGGACACGGTCACGGTTCAGCTTCGCGACGCCATGTTTGCCGGATGCGGCAAGCCCGCGGAGCGATGATGCTCAAACGATTTCGATCGACACCGATCCGACGCCCTCGAGCGACGCGTCGACCTTGTCGCCGCGCACAAGCGGGCCCACGCCGGCCGGGGTGCCGGTAAAGATCAGATCGCCGGGCATCAGGCGGTAGCCGCGCGAGAGCTGGGAGACGACCTCGACGGCGTTCCAGATCATCAGCTCGATGTCGGACTTTTGCTTGGTGGCGCCGTTGACCGCGAGCTCGATCGTGCCCTTGGCCGGCACGGGGCCGCCGCTTAGAGGCTTGAGGGGCGAGCAGGGCGCGGCGTGGTCGAAGGCCTTACCGATCTCCCAGGGCCGCTTGGCGTCGCGCGCCTCGAACTGGAGGTCCCGGCGCGTCAGGTCGATGCCGACCGCGACACCGTAGACGCAGCCGCTCGCCGCATCCGGCGCAACCTCGAAGCCCTCGCGGCCGATGGCGAGAACGTATTCCACTTCGTGATGGAAATTCTTGGTCAGCGGCGGATAGGGGATCTTGCCACCCATCGGCACGATCGCGTCGGTCGGCTTCTGGAAGAAGAACGGCGGGTCGCGGTCGTCGTTGCCCATCTCCTTGATGTGGTCGAGATAGTTTCGGCCGACGCAATAGATCCGCCGCACCGCGAAGAGCTTGTCGGTGCCGAGAACCGGCAGGGCCGGCCTCGCTCCGAGATCGAAAACATAGTCAGGCACTCGGCTTTTCCTCCCGCCAGATATCGAGTTTCTCCTGCGCCACGCGGTCCGAATAGAGGAACACGACGGCATCCTCGGACGCGGTGTGTTCGTGCAAGGTCCAGCTCGGCGCGACGAAGATGTCCTTCGGTCCCCACTCGAAGGTCTCGTCACCAATCTTGGACGTTCCGCTGCCTTCGACGATCGAGAACACCAAGCTGTCGGTCGAGCGGTAGCCGCGCGTCGTGAAGCCCTTGGGGATGAGCTGTAGCCAGGTCGAGATCGTCGGCATCGCCCAGTCGCCGCTCACCGGATTGATGTATTTCATCTTGTAGGCGTGCCACGGATCGGGATCGCGCAGCCGGGCCAGCGCGTCCAGGGCCTCGCGCGATTTCGAATAAGGGTAGTTGAAGATCGGCGTCGTTTTGGACTCGTGCTTCACGTCGACGGGCAGGAGGTTGTAGCCGAACTCGGCTTCCGCGCTGCCCTCGGGCCGGTCGTTGGGATGCACCTTGCCGGGATAGCCGTCGCGGAAGCTCGCCGCGAACAGGTTGACGATATGCATGTCGAGCCCGTCGAGCCACACCATCGGTCCGTCGCCGACATTGCCGTGATCGTGCCAGGCCATGGACGGCGTGATTACAAAGTCACCGGGCTCCATCATCGTCCGCTCGCCGCCGACGGCGGTATAGGCATTCTTACCCTCGATGATGAACCGGAGCGCGGACGCCACATGGCGATGGGCCGGCGCGATCTCGCCCGGCAGGATCACCTGATAGCCGCCAAACAGGCTCTGTGTAATCCGTGACTGGCCGGGGAGGCCCGGGTTTTCGAGCACCAGCACGCGGCGCTCGGCTTCCTCGGCGCCGATCAGCCGGCAGGCCTCCATGAGATAGGGCCGGACGTCCTTGTAGTGCCAGATTGCCGGCACGCATTTGGTCACCGGCTTCTCCGTCACCAAGCCGCCGAGCACGCGCCACAGCGGCGCCAGATGCTCGGCCTTGGCGCGATCATAGAACTCCTGCCGGCCTTCCTCGGCCGCAAGATCCACGGTCTCGACAATGCCGCCGCGATCGGGTTTGGAACCGGCTTGTGTGCTTTGCGAGGATGTCATGGCGTTCTCCCCCTTGTCGCCTGGGTCGAGTCTCTGCCGTCCGCGCGCCGGATGCAAGACCGATCACCGGCAAAGATTGACAGCCGGAAAACCATCTCTGTCTAATGCGCCGAAGCGCAACATTCATGCGCGATAATCGCGTCGCCGGGATTGGGAAAGGGTGAGGCTCGTGTCCGTCGTAAGCTATTCAAGAGAAGGAAACGTCGCCGTCCTCACGCTCGACAGCCCGCCCGTGAATGCGCTGAGCCACAAGGTGCGCAAGGCGCTCCTGGAAGGGTTCGAGCGCGCCGCGGAAGATGGGAGCGCCGAGGCGATCGTGCTGATCTGCGCCGGCCAGACCTTTATCGCCGGCGCCGATATCACCGAGTTTCAGAACGGCATGTTCTTCGCCGAACCGACGCTCTACGACGTGCAGGACGCCATGGAGGCGAGCGCGAAGCCGATCGTCGCCGCGATCCACGGCACCGCGCTCGGCGGCGGCTTCGAGGTCGCGCTGACCTGCCATTGGCGGGTCGCGGTTGAGGACGCGCGGTTCGGTTTTCCGGAGGTTAATCTCGGCGTGTTGCCGGGCGCCGGCGGCACGCAACGCTTCACGCGCTTGGCGGGGCCGAAGCTCGCTTTGGAGTACATCATCAGCGGCCGCCAATTCGGCGCGCCCAAGGCCCTGGACTGGGGCGCCGTCGATGCCATCGTCGACGATCTCGAAGCCGGTGCGATCGGCTTCGCGCGCAATGTTGTGGCAGAAAAGCGTCCCTTGCGGCTGGTTCGCAACATGACCGAGAAGGTGACCGGTATCGATCCAAAGGTTTTCGCCGATGCCTATGCCACGGTCGCGACGACGCGCCGCGGGCTCGACGCGCCGCCGAAGATCGTGGAATGCATCGAGGCGGCCTGCACCTTGCCGCCCGACAAGGGCTTCGCCGTCGAGACCGACCGGTTCAACGAACTGCGCGACGGCGGGCAGAACCGCGCCCTCGTGTATCAGTTCTTTGCCGAGCGCGAGGCGCGCAAGATTCCGCAAATCTCGAAAAGCGTGAAGCCGATCCCGATCGCCTCCGCCGCGGTGATCGGCGCGGGCACCATGGGTGGCGGCATCGCGATGTGCTTCGCCAACGCCGGTATTCCCGTCGCTCTGGTCGACGCGAATGCCGATGCCCTCGCGCGCGGCCGCAAGATCATCGAGGCGAACTATGCACGCTCGGTTCAGCGCGGCAGCCGCACGCAAGCCTCGGTCGACAAGGCCCTTGGCCTGATCGCGCCGGCGCTCGACTTCGAAGCCGTGGGTGACGCCGATATCGTTGTCGAGGCGGTGTTCGAGGATATGGGCGTCAAGAAGGACGTGTTCGCCCGGCTCGACGCGGCAGCGAAGCCCGACGCGATCCTAGCCACCAACACCTCGACCCTCGACATCGATGAGATCGCCCGCGCGACCAGCCGGTCCGAAAAGGTCGTCGGCGCACACTTCTTCAGCCCGGCGAATGTGATGCGCGTGCTGGAGAACGTGCGCGGCAAGGAGACGTCCGACGAGACCATCGCCACCGTCATGGCGCTCGGGCGAACGCTCGGCAAGATCGCGGTGCTGGCGGGAAACTGCCATGGCTTCATCGGCAACCGCATGTTCGAATTCTGCATGGACGAGGCGAATTTTCTTCTCGAGGACGGCGCTACGCCGGACCAGATCGACGGCGCGATGGAGGAGTTCGGCATGGCGATGGGGCCGCTCGCGACCATCGATCTTGCCGGCGTCGATGTCGTGCAGCTCATCAATAAGGCGCGCGCGCCGCTTCTGCCGAAAGGCGAGCGCGTCTCGCCGATCATCGAGCGGCTGCATTTCCATGGCCGCCTCGGCCAGAAGACGGCCAAGGGCTACTATGCCTATGACGGCCGCAAGCGCTCGCCGGATCCGGAAGCGATGGGCATCATCGAGCATGTCTCGAAGGAGCTCCACATCAAACGCCGCAAGATTTCATCGGGCGAGATCGTCGCCCGGCTTCTGCATCCGATGATCAACGAAGGCGCGCGGATTCTCGAAGAGCATATCGCGCTTCGGCCCGGCGATATCGACGTGCTTTTTGTCCACGGCTACGGTTTTCCCGCCTATCGCGGCGGACCGATGTATTGGGGCCAGTCGACCGGTCTCGAGCATGTGATCGAGACCGCGCGCGACTGCGCGAAGCGTCACGGCCCACGATGGGCGCCGGCGCCGCTGCTCGAGACTCTCGTCGCGAAAGGCGAGCCGCTCATCCCTTCCGAATTGAAATGACTGACCGGCGTCGCGTCATCGCGAATCTGCCTTCGTGAAATCCCGTCGAAACGGTAATAGAAATTTTACCATAGGAAGCAAACCTGGCCGCCGTCATTCAAGGGAGAAAGACCGTCGCGATCGACGGAGACTTCGTGGTCTTTCTCATCGGCATGAGGATCAATTCGTTTTGGAAGATCTGGAAGTGGTGGCCGGCCCTGTCAGCGATGCCGCGCATGTTGCGGGAGCTGGCCCGGAATCCGGATCTCGGACTCCTCCATGCGCGAACCCATCTGGGCTTGAGATCGGCGACGGTGATTCAGTATTGGCGCTCCTTCGCCCAGCTTCATGCCTACGCGACCAATCGCGCCAACGAACATCTTCCCGCCTGGACCGCGTTCAACCGCGCGGTCGATGCCAACCCGGATGTCGGGATATGGCACGAGAGCTATCTCGTCCGCGCGGGAGAGTACGAATGCATCTATCGCGACATGCCGCGATGGGGCCTCGCCAATGCCGGTACGCTCGTCGATGCGACCGGCCAATCGACGTCCGCCAAAGGACGTCTGAAGTTGAGTCAGGGAGACGATCAGGCAGTGTCGTGAGATCCGTATTGCTGTTCGGCGATCGACGAGGACGCAACAATATCTTGTGGGCAGGATTGACACGTACCCCAAAATATGTTGACACGAATCGTGCGAACAAGTAATGGGCAATGTTGGTCAACTAATTCACCGAAGGGGAGTGAAGCCATGTCACCCAGTGCTAGCGTGAAGAAGACGACGAAGAAGACGACCGCGAAGAAGACCGCGAAGAAGACCGTGGCCAAGAAGAAGGCTCCGGTCCGCAAGGCGGCTGCCGCGAAGAAGCCTGCTACCCGCAAGGCTCCTGCTCGGAAGACCGCGGCGAAGAAGGCACCGGTCCGTAAGGCCGCTGCTGCAAAGAAGCCTGCCGCGAAGAAAGCGCCCGCCAAGAAGAAGCCCGCCGTCAGGAAGGCTGCCGCGAAGAAGCCTGCCGCGAAGAAGGCCCCCGCCAAGAAGACTGTTGCGAAGAAGCCCGCCGCGAAGAAGAAGCCCGCCGTCAGGAAAGCCGCTGCGAAAAAGCCTGCCGCGAAGAAGGCTCCTGCTCGCAAGACCGCCGCGAAGAAGGCCCCCGCCAAGAAGAAGCCTGCCGCGAAGAAGAAGTAAGTTCGACATCCGCGTAATCTTGTCCCTCCATTGTCGAGTGCAGACCTTGGAGGGAGGGATGTTTGAGCTTGAGGGGAAGGGAGTGCCGCCCGCGTCGCTTTGACGTCTCGCGTGTCTCACCCTAACTGATCCTCGATCTTCTCGAACGGACGATAAGGGCCGGTTCTATGCCGCCACCGGATCGCTCGTCGCGGTGCCCGTTGACACGTCCGAAGGCGACGGCCAAGCTATAGCCACAGCGCTGTCGCGTCGGGGAGGCGTGGTCTGTCGCGCCTTCAGTTCGGGGAAAACAACCGCAATGAGTGAGTTGGGCTTGCTGTCGCGCGAACGTATCGTCGCGAAGCCGGGCTTTAATCGTTGGACGGTACCGCCGGCCGCCGTCGCCATCCATCTGTGCATCGGGATGGCCTATGGATTCAGCGTCTTCTGGCTGCCGCTGTCGCGCGCGGTCGGGATCGATGCTTCCGTTGCGTGTCCCGACGGATCCTCGCTGCTCCATCGGCTTGTCGCGACCGACTGTGACTGGTTGGTCAGCGACGTCCAATGGATGTACAATCTCTTTTTCGTTTTTCTTGGAACGGCCGCCGCGATCTGGGGCGGATGGCTGGAGCGCGCCGGTCCGCGCCGTGCCGGCGTCGTGGCTGCGTTCTGCTGGTGCGGCGGCTTCGTGATCTCGGCGATCGGCGTCGCGGCCCATCAGTTGTGGCTGATGTGGCTCGGTTCGGGCGTGATCGGCGGCATCGGCATCGGGCTCGGATATATCTCGCCCGTCTCGACCCTCATCAAATGGTTTCCCGACCGGCGCGGCATGGCGACGGGTATGGCGATCATGGGCTTCGGGGGCGGCGCAATGATCGGCGCCCCGCTCGCCAACTGGCTGATGACCGTCTTCGCGACCCGCCATTCGGTCGGCGTCTGGCAGACCTTCCTGGTACTGGGCGCGGTCTATTTCGTGTTCATGCTGGGCGGGGCGTTCGGCTATCGCATTCCGCCGGCCGGGTGGCGGCCGGAAGGCTGGGAGCCGCCGAAGGACAAGACGCATGCGCTCATCACCAATCGTCATGTGCATCTGAAGGACGCGCATAAGACGCGCCAGTTCTGGCTGATCTGGCTGGTGCTGACCTTGAACGTCATTCCGGGCATCGGCGTTCTGGGCATGGCCTCGCCGATGCTGCAGGAGATCTTCGGCGGCTCGCTCATCGGCGCGCCGCATGTCGGCTTCACCGCACTCGATGCGTCACAGCGCGTGGCGGTCGCGGCGATCGCCGCCGGCTTCACCGGACTGTTGTCGCTGTTCAATATCGGCGGCCGCTATTTTTGGGCGTCGGTCTCGGACAGGATCGGCCGCAAGATGACCTATTACACGTTCTTCGTGCTCGGCATCGCGCTCTATGCGCTGGCGCCGGCCACCGCCCATATGGGCTCGAAGATCCTGTTCGTGCTGTTCTTCTGCGTGATCCTGTCGATGTATGGCGGCGGCTTCGCGACCGTGCCGGCCTATCTCGCCGATGTGTTCGGCACGCAATTCGTCGGCGCGATCCATGGCCGGCTGCTGACCGCCTGGTCGGTCGCCGGGCTCATCGGCCCGGTGATCGTGAGCTATATCCGCGAGGGCCAGATCGCGGCCGGCGTGCCCAATAACCTCGTCTATGATTTCACGATGTATATTCTCGCCGGCATGCTGATCCTCGGCTTCCTCTGCAATATGGGCATCAAGCCCGTGAAAGAGCACCTCTATATGTCGGACAAGGAAGTCGCGACGCACGAGGCCAAGGCCCATGCGGTCGTCGCCGGCGCGACCAGTTCCTATGGGATCGGCCGAGGCGGGTTCGACATGAAAGCGTTCCTCGCCTGGTCGGCAATCGGCATCCCCATCGCCTGGGGCGCCTGGGTCACGCTCAAGAACGCCTTCGTGCTGTTCCAGTAGATGCTCAGTGTCGCGCGGTCAGCGCGACTTTCTGCGTCCGTTCGCAATAGCACCGGAGAAACGCGCGGCGATCTCTGCCGCGTCGATCGGAATGCGCGGCGGCGCCTTTGCCCGCTCGGCGCTGGTGAACACACGGATAAAGGCCGGGCCCGGCTTCCTCAGAAGCTCGCGCGTCACTCGCGTCAAAGTCTCCGTCGAATGGGCCTCGGCCGAGGCCCGGTAACCGCAGGCGGCGGCAATCGCGCAAAGATCCGTCCGGGGCGAGAGGCTCATCTGGCCGCCGGTCGATTCATGGATGCCGTTGTCGAGCACGATATGGAGCAGGTTTCCCGGCACCCGCGCCCCGACAAAGGCGAGCCCCGACAGCCGCATCAGCACCGAGCCGTCGCCGTCGAGAACGATCACCCGGCGGTCGGTCGCCGCCGCAATGCCGAGGCCGAGGGCTGGCGCGTGGCCCATCGAGCCCATCATGTAGAACCGCGACGGCGCATCGCCGAGTCGGAACAGCGCGCGGCTTGCAAGCCCTGTGGGCGCGACGATAAGGGCGTCGTCGGGAATGACATCGAGAATGGCTTGGAGCGCCGCATCCCGAGGCGGGGACGGGCCGGCCTCGTCGCGAAGAATTTCTCCGGCGTATCGACGGAGATCCGTTATGGCCGTGACGTCGACGTCGCAGAACAGTTTCATCGGCACCAGGATGGCCTGGGACGCCCCGCCGGCGGCGACTGTGCGCGCACAAACCTCGGCAAGGCCCGCCGCATTGTCGGCATCCGCGATATGGACGGCGACGCCGCAGGCCTTGAGGAACGGCTCGGTTAATCCGCCGACCAGTCGGTGCTGCGGCTCATCATGGACGCCGGGCCGGCCGCGCCAGCCGATGACCAGCAGAACCGGAATGCGATAAGGCGCGATCAGCGAGGTCAGCGCATTCGAGAGATTGCTGAGCCCCGAATTCTGGCACAGTACCGCCGCCGTCCTGCCGCCGAGCCGTGCCCCGGCGGCGAAGGCGAGCGCTTCGCCTTCGTTGGGCGCGTTGGCGAAATCGAGCGCGGGGTCGGCGAGCATCGCGTTCATCAGCCCCGTCATCGACGAGCACGGCACGCCTGTTGCGAGCGCCGCCCCGCCGCGTTTCAGTCCCGCCAGAAAATCGACGGGATCGGCTTGCTTCGCCCCCGTCATAGAAGTGCCGCCGCGCGCCGCCGAATGTCCGCGACGATCCCGGGCTCCGGCGGCACGACCGATCGGTTCGCGCGATCGGGATTGAGCGCCTTGTCGTTAGCAAGGATCGTCTCGGGCGTGACGGCCTCGGCGACGAGACGCGCCGCGCCGGTCCTGCGCCACAACTTCGGCAGAACGTCCAGTGAGCCAATGGCGTCAGCCCGACGACGGTCGATCACAGGCAGCAAACCCGCCGTGCCCAAGGCGAACAGCCCGGCCGCGAGGCCGTGGCGCAATCCGTGCGCGCCCGTCAGCGGATAGGAGAGGGCATGGGCGATTCCCGTCCGGGTCTGGCAGATCGCCGCTCCCGCCGCGGCCGCGCCGAGGGAGAGGTCCCGGAGGATGCGATCATCCGAAATGTCCGCCGACTGCAGCGTCCGTAATATTGTTTCGAGCGCGAAGGACGCATATCGATCCGACTCCCGGGTCGCGTTGCGGCTCCACAGCGCTTCGAGCGCATGGGAGATTGCATCCCAGAACGCGGCAATGCGGATCTCCGGCCCGGCCGTGACCAGGAGTGCCGGATCGTAGACTGCATCGCTCGGCTGTAATGCCGGACCTTCGATGGAGGATTTGACGCCATCGTCCCAAAGGCTCGCGGTCGGCGTCAGCTCCGATCCCGAGCCGGCCGTGGTGGGCAGGCAGATCAACGGAGCGTCGTCCGGTTCCCGGTCTGCGCGCCACGATCCGCCGAAAAGATTTGCCTGCCGCACGAGCTTCGCCGCGTCCAGGACCGATCCCGATCCGATGCCGACG
>Ga0315540_10002049_pt1 | contig 11416 bp, 10 predicted proteins | sample SalMarSW160110MG_FD_203677 | JGI IMG/M metagenome (GOLD analysis project Ga0315540, IMG submission 203677) | Salt marsh sediment microbial communities from the Plum Island Ecosystem LTER, Massachusetts, United States - Salt Marsh Sediment SW1601-10 ... | reverse complement strand
GCGTGTCGAGATCCCGGGCAAGCCGATGCTCCAGATAGCGCGAGAGCTCACCCATATCGGCCATCCCCGGAGGCCATTGAGCAGACCCCGCTTCCGCAGCATGGGCGGAGCGATGGCGACGGCCAGTGAAGGCTAGCCATTGCCTTGCATATCCGACGATATAGCGACTACCCGTTCTTCCAGCTTCAGCCGATCCGCGGCCGCTCGGATGCCTTGGTCGAGGGTTGCGAGATCGACCACCTCTCCGGCTAAGGCAAGATGAAGGGCGTCGGCGAAATCCATGCCCCCCTCATACCAATCGAGCGCCTTCGCCACTTGTAGCGCGTGCTCGACCTCGACGGTCGGCAAGCCCGCAACGTGGCGCAGCCGCTCGGCAACCGTCTGGACTTTGAGCGCGTAGCCCCGTTTAGAGCCCAGCACCCAGACGGTTTCGAGTATCACGGTCGGTAGCAACAGGCACCGATTATCTCGCAGGAAGGCAGTCGCAAGCCGCGTCTGGTCGGGGTCGTGCTTGACCGCGCAGCGGACGACGATGTTTGTGTCCACGGCAATCATCTCGCCTTTCCTGCCTCCCAATCGATGACCTCTCGCATCTGCTCCAGCGTCAGCGGCTTGCCCTGATAGACGGAGGGCGCATCAGGGTCTTCAAAGGCGCTCTCGGCAAACACCCCGTCGTGGGAGTCCGCGCCGCCCTTGGTCAGCAGGAAGTCCAGAAACTCCGATAATGCCCTCAACCGAGGCGGATCGAGATTCCGCGCCTTACGGTAAATCTCTTCGGCGTCGATCATATATTTCACCTATCGAGAGATCGTAGGTCGCGGTGAGCTTGCGAACCTCAACGATCAACGGCTTGCGTTGGAGATAACGCTGGGCCTCGTTCCTGGCCCCCGCTTGCACCTATGGCAATTTTGACGCCTGCTTCTAAGGCCGGCGCGTGAGAGCTGGGGCGGGGGCGATCTCTGCTCAGCCCTCATAAAGCACCTCCAGGTCGTGGGCGATGGCGATGGACCGGTCCTTCTTGCACCGCTCCCGGATCCGTTCGGGCCAGATGGAGCGAGCAAGGTGCGCCCAGTCGTAGTCCCCGGCCTCCAGCGCACGCCAGGTCTTCTGCAGCTCGTTTCGCCACCGGGGAAAGCGGAAGAGCTCCCACAGCGGGGCTGCGGTGATCTGCACTCCGTCATCAAGGTTCGGCCGATATGGAAGGGCGGCCACCCGGAGCAGCTCGGCCCGCATGGTCTTCAGCTCGTCGAGCAGCTCCGACAGGGTCGAGAGCTGGTTGGCGATTCGGGATGCCTCCCGACCCTCGGCCTTCTCCTGCTCCCCGAGCAGCTGTGCGATGCGGGTCTCGACCTCCGAGATTTTCGGCGAGACCTGCCGATCCACGGCCTTGTAGAGGGTGTCTGCCGTCAGGCGCGGGTAGTAGATCCAGATGGTCCAGGCACCGGACGCGGTGGCGAGGGGCCAGAAGATCGGCGCCTTGCGCCGGCTCTTCGACCAACGCCCGAGGTGATCAGCGAAGAATCCAGCCGGTCGGCGGAGGTATGTCCGCAGATCGCGCACCGCGAGCAGACGGCATAGCTCCCGCTCGATCTCGGCGGCCTGGGCACCCCAGACCAGCGCCAGTACCTGCTGGACTCGCACCAAGAGGTCCCGCTCGGCGGGAAAGCCATCGTCCAGGCCAGGGTCGTCCACCAGGATGCCGTCGGCGGGGAAGGGGATCGGGTAGCCTGGCGGCGCCTCGTCCAGTGGAAGCCCGTCCTCGCCAGTCAGCATGCCGGGGGAGCAAGCCGGCAGCGGGTCGAATGGCTCGGGCTCCGGTGGTGGCTGTCGGTCACCGGTGGCGAGGCGGACATCGAAACGGCCAAAGGCGGCGCCGATCAGCCAGTCCACCAGCTCGGCGGCGAGCCTGCTGGGGTCTACGGAGGCGCTTGGTGCCTCGGATTCATCGTCCTGGTCGCCGGCGTCTTCCGCTTCCGCGTCGCCAGACTCAGCGCCGAGCGCGGTCGCGCGATCCTCCGGCTCAAACCCGTAGAGATCGAAGCAGCGCTCGTCGATCTCCGCCTGGATCTCGGCCAGGTTCGCCTCGGCGGCCGATACCCGGCTCGACCAGGCTTGCATCCGCTCGGCCACGGTGGCGCCTTCCCTCTGGAGCAGCGCCGGCAGGATGAAGGCGTGGGAGGTCAGGTCGGCGGTGTCCAGCTTGCGCTTCAGGGACCAGGCGCGGCGGGCGAGGGCGGCGAGGGACTCTCGATCCTTTTCGGCCAGATCGGGGACAGGAGTACGCTGGATGACGCCGACCTCGTAAGAGCCGAACGCCATTTGAAGCTCGACCAACGTCCGAAACGCTTGGCTGTTGGTGATCGCCAGCAACGCGAGCAATGCTTGCGGGTCATCGTGGGGGACGAAGGCGGCCGGCCCTTTGTCCGCAAAGATGCAGCCCGTCGGCATTGCCCGCAGCGCCAAACCGCTCTGCGTCCGGCGCGGCCAAGTAAGGCCGGGGCGAAAGTAGTGCTCGGTGGAGCGGATATTCCGCGCCCAGTGTCCGCCGCCGTATCTTTGGACGATCCATGCCTTCATCACCTTTCCGTCGTTCGCCCATTCGACTGAGAGGTGGTGATCGAAGTAGAAGGGAGCGTAGGCGCCACCTTTGGCGTAGGGGAAAAACTTAGCTTTAGAGAACACCTCCCACCAGCACCTCAGGAAGCGGAAGTCGTCTAGCGTACCGGTACCACTTGCGACCAAGTGTTCTTCATCAATCCTTCTGTGTTTCGCAAACAAGCTCCGTACAGTGTCGCTTACCCAATATGCAAAAGGCGCCCCTGGAATCTGCTCGAAGGAGTCCGGAGGCGCGTCGAAGACCCGCCCATCCGGCTCCCCGCCCACGACGGCCCGCACCGCTGCCTCCAGGGCAGCGCCCTTGTCCTTATCCTCCAGCAGTCGCAGAAAGATGCTCATTTATGATTCATTACCACAGAGAGCACAGAGGACACAGAGAGTTGGAAAACAGCAGGTCAATCATCTTCATCACTCTGTGCCCTCTGTGGTGACACAGCGTTCTGACCTCTCTTAGCGAGCGCAAAAGACTGCCTCATGGATTCTCCCCCGTGGCAGCAAGACCTGGCTTGAGAACGGTCACCCCGAACCGTTTGAAGTCTCTGGCATTCAGGGTAATCACCGCCGCCATTCGATGCAGCAGTACGAACGCAGCGAGGCGGGCATCATGAGCCTTCTTCCCCTTCACCTGGTTTGTCGTCACGAGTCCCAGCCACCGGTCGAAAAGGCCGTGCGGGTCGGGCAGCAACGGGAACAGCCCAGCCAACTCGTCAACTGTGTTCTTCGCTTGAGCCGGCTCCCAGCCAAGACCGTTGTCTTGCCCTGCCGGACGTGTGGCCACCACCCAGAACTCAACCAATACCTGAGACGCGAGGCAGACCTCATCTCCTTGCAGGAGGAGACGCTCCACTGCTTGCTGGCATGGCTCGTGGGCGGGGTCTTTGCGATCCACAAGCCGCAACACGACGTTTGTGTCGAGAAGGTAGTTGGCCATCAGTAAATCTGGTCGCGATCGAGTGCTGCGAGAGGGATATGAGGTACGGGCGGCAAGGATGCTATCCAGGCACGCAGCGCCTGCACACGGACGGCAGGATCGGGGGCGAGCCCGATGGTGGGCTGACCTACGTCCACCCTCACCTGAGAGACGGCCGCTGCGCCGCTCTTGTCGAAGGGAAAGGTGATGACTAGCCAAGCCGTCGCGCCGGCTTGGTTCCAAGCGGGTGCTGCAGATCTCGGAGCGAGATGGGCAGATGTCATCGAGCCCAGCACACGCTCAAGGATCTCTGGCGCTGCACCCTGGGAATTGATGTTTGTCCCAGGCATGTACTTACTACTCCCCTTGTCCTTCGTAGATGGGCTCGAGCTGATTGATGGCGTTATCCGTCAGCAGGTCGAAGAAGAGCTGCTTGGACTGGGAGTGAGCTTCGTTCAGGCGCTGCTCAAGGGTTGTCCAGAAGTCTTCACCAGCTGGGTGAATCGTGTCGATATCCACAAGGGTTCCGCGGTGCCGTTCCGCTCCCGCGACAACCAGGTCCACCGGGCTCGCCACCTGCAGGACATGGATGAAAGGCGCTTGATGGATCTCGGTGCGCAACTGCACAGGTCGATTTACCAAATCGTGCCCTGCCAATGACAAAGATGCCTCAAGGCTCGCCAGCGATGGCTGTGCCTCCAGCTCGATCAGGTCGATGTACTTCAGAGAGAATCGTTCTGGATGATTGATAAGGCCTGTCGACTCCAGCATTTGAGCAAGCTCCCTGGCTCGCTTGGAGAAGGCAAGCCATCCTGGGTAGGGACGTCGGCAGTTCAGCGTGACCAGTCGTTCCCCCATCTGAATGATGAAGGGATCATTCTGCGAGAATTCGAGCCGAACCGTGGGCAAATAGCGGAGACCCTCATCGTGCTGCGCGATGGGACGTGGAATGTCTGCGCTTGGAAGACGAGCAACGGTAACGGGCTGAGTGTTGCGCAGGGCCTGGTATAGCATACCCGGCAGCATATCCCGCACGGGTTCGTCGCTCGCGAATCGGATCTCCCATATAGCCTCCAGCAGCGGCTCCTTCTGCAGCCGGATTGGAACAGGTTTGCTCATTTTTAAGTCTCTCCAGCAATGTCCTTAGTCCGCGACGTGGGCCAACTCTTCTCCAAACAATAGGCCGCAACCTCGACCATCGCCGTATCCAGCACGCCGTAGCCGAGGTCTGCCACGACGGTCGGGCGGGCCTCGCCGAGCACCACATCCTCCCGCCACTTGCGGAAGCTGGTCAGGAAGAACCCGGTCCGTGACGTTATGGCACCAAGTAGGCCCCCGGGGTGCAGCCAGTGTATGCCCCGCTCGACGAATGCGGCGTAGAGGTCGTTCTTGGTGCGCGGGAACGCCTTGACGACGTAGCTCTTGGACCGCTTGCTGGGCTCCCCGAAGGGGGGATTCATCAGCACCACGTCGTAGCGCTGGCGGCAGAGGTCGATGAAGGCGAAGCCCTCCGCTGTGTCACGGGCGAAGAGGCGGCGGGCGAATGCCTTGCCGTTCCCGGCGGCCTGGGCGTAACGCTCGAGTGCTTTATAGATGCGGGCTTCGGCGTCGCTCCAGAAGGCGGCGTCTCCGACGTTCGTCAGGTCAAGCTGATTCTGCCTCGGCTGAGCAATCTCTGGCAGCAGGCCGAGCTGCTCCGGAGGGCCAGCCTGCCAGGCCCGTCGGGTCCGGTCCAGGGCGGACTGGATCTCCTGCTCGATCTCGAGCAGCGATCCGGTCTCGCCCGCCAGCCGCATCTGCTCGAAGACCTTCTCGACCACCTGGCCGAGGAGTGCGGGCTGGAGATCGCTGACGACGTCGGCAAGCATTGCCTTCTCCCCCGGCATGGGCTCGGCCGTAACCAGGTTCATCTTCCCGATGACCGGCCGCTCCTCCGGGGACAGACCGATCTGGTTGTAGAAGCACTGGGCCCGCATCCAGAGGGCCAGGGCCGCAATCTGGACCGCTCGGGGGTCGATATCGATGCCGTAGAGATTGCGCTCCAGTATCCAGCGGGGCAGGGCCGTGCGCAGGCGGCGCATTGCCGGCTCGCCGGCCGCCTGGCTCAGCGCATCCCCTAGAGCGGTGTCGGAGCCCGGACGAAATCCAGCCTCTTCCCACAGGACCGGACCCAGCTCTGAGTCGAGCCAGGCCTCCTCATAGATGGTCGCCAGCAGGTCGAAGGCATAGAGGAGAAAGTGCCCCGATCCGCAGCCCGGATCCAGGGTCTTCAGCTCGCGTGGATCCTTCTTCGGCCGGAAGCGGATGTAGAGGTCACCGTCGGTCGCATCGTCCCCCGCGGCGAGGAATACCTCGTTGGGGCGGTGGACGAGATAGCGGCACTGCGCGCGGAGCCGCGTTCGGCCCTGCCGCATCTCGTACCAGGTCCGCCCCAGGGTATTGTCGGTGAGGAACTCGACCACGTAGCGCGGTGTGAAGAACTGGTTACGCACCGCGAGCTCCCGGCTGTTACGGGGCGCACCGGCCTCGCGCATCTCGCGCCGCTCGTCCTGGCTGTTGAAGTACTGGTAGATCCAGCCGATGGTCTCGTCCTGCGCCCATATGGCGGCGAGCTCGCCGTCGTTCAGAATCTCCAACAGCCGCTCCAGCGCAACCGGGCGTGGCCAGATGAGGCCGGTGGGGCCGCGGCGGTCGAAGAGCCCCTGCAGCCCAAGGGACAGCTCGTCCATCAGGCATTCAAGCAGCAGGCGGTAGCCCTTGTCGGGGAACGCGGCGCTGAGCCCTGGAGTGACGTCCGCAAGCTCGTGGATGCCCGCGGACTCCAGCCCGCGAGAGATGCACTCGCGCGCCAGCCCCCGCTTCTCCGCCATCTTGAGTGCGGCAAAGCGGTTGAGGATGGTGAAGGCCGCCTCCCGCTTGAGCCGTTCGGCGGCCTCGGCAGGCTTCGCACCACCAGTGCGGTGATGCTCGATTACCTCAATGAGCTTTGCCCGGACGATCGGGTCGCCGGGGCCGCCAGTGAGCACCTCGCCGCTGGGGAGGATATTGAATAGCCCTTCCAGCTGGTCGGAGACCTCTTGCTCCAAGAGCCTTCGAGCGGTCTCGACCGCCTTTCGGAGTGCGTTTCGCTGCTCCTTCTCCAAGCTCTCAGCCCCCCGTCATCCCAGGCCCGGATTTGTCACCACAGAGGGCACAGAGATCACAGAGGGGGAATGGATCTTACAACTGACGGACGAACCCCGATCCTCCGGGAGGGCGCTCGGCGATGAGGTGCCTGGCTCAACCATCTCTCTGTGCCCTCTGTGCTCTCTGTGGTGAATCTTCCTGAGCAGCGCGGTCAGACGAGGCTGACGGGATGACCCTCGGCGAGGGCCTTCTCGACTGCCTCGCGGATCGCCTGTAGGGCCAGGTCCAGCTCTTCGGCACTGCCGATCGGGCCGTTCAGCAAGGCCCGAATTTTCACCTCCACGGCCTGCGGCGTGAGGATGTGCCGCAGCTCTTGCTGGGCCTGGTCAAGCAATGCACGTGCGGCAAGGGTCTCCTCACGCAGGAGACGGAGAACGGTCTTGGCCTCGCGCCACGGCTCGTCGAGCGGCGCCTTGTCGAGCCTGCTCCGCAAAGGAGAGGCAACCGTCTCCTGGTCCTCGGGGCTCAGCTCGCTCCAGCCAGGTGTGGCAGTCAGGTCGGCAAGGGCCTGCTCGTAGGCCGCTCTTCGGGAAGCGAAGGCGGTCTCGTAGAGGGCCTCGAACCGCTTCAGCACGCCGTCCGTGTCGCTCCGAATGGGCGGGATCTGCTCAAAGAATGTCTCCTTGCCCAGGTGGTCACGCAGCCGCGCGAGCGCCTCGAGGGCAGAGTCGCTCTCAAGCTCTTGCTCCAGCACCGGGCCTACATCGTCGGCGGCGGTGCGCGCACGGCGCAGGTCCTCCTGGGCCGGCTCGGTCAGGCGCTCCTCGATTGTGCGGGCGCGGGGTACCGCCTTGACCAGCGTATCTGCGCTGTCCAGGAAGCTGTGAATGGCGTCCTCGTCATCCTGACCCCGGATGATGCGGAGCGCATCGAGCCCCTGCCCGATGACCGTCTCCCCCGGCAGCCCGAGGTCGCGCAGCAGCTGGTGGGCTCGCTCCAGCTTCGGCAGGTCCGTACCCAGGTGCTCCCGCAAGACGGCGGCGATCGACTCGGCCGTGAGGGCTGGGCAGTGGAGGCCGAATCGCTCCTGCAGAGATCTTGCAGCGGTGCGGAGCTTCTTCGGATCGAGCGTCGACTCGCGGACACTCACCGTGAGCGCGCGGAAATGTGGGTTGTTGGTGAGCTCGCGGCGCGCCTCGGGGCTGCGCGCGTCCTTGATCTGCTGACCCTGGGCCTTGAGGCTGATCTGACCGTCACGCAGCAGGGTCGCGACCAGGAGCTGGACGAGCTCGAAGCTCCAGCCGTACGGTGGTCCCTTGAAGTGCTGCTCCAGCTCCTTGCCTGCAGGCGCGCTGGCGGAGTCGCAGCGGCGGCGTATCCAGTCCATGACCTCCTTGGCGGCGCCCCGGTCGGTCACGAGCTGGACCTGACCGTGCTCGGTGCGGATCAGGCCGAGGTCCATGTAGCAGGCGGGCAGCCCTGCGAGGCTCTCGCTCTTGAGAATCGCCTCCACGTCCTTGCTGGTGACCTTGACGTCACCGTCGTCGAAGCGGTGATAGATCTGGGTCACCGCCCCCGCGAGGACGCGGCGGGCCTCGGCCTTCGGGTCGTCCGCCTGGTCGCTCGGCGAGCGATCATTGCCGTTGAAGTAGATCTTGCCGGCGCACAATGCCTTGGCGAGGCCGTCCGCGATCCTGCGCTTCTCCTCGCCGAGTCGGCGCTGCTCGTCGCGCAGCAGGGCCTCTTCTTCCTTGCTGCGGGCCGCGGCTCGGGCGCGGATCATGTGCTCGCTGCGGTGACGCTCGCGGATCGCTGACTCGGTGTCCGCCGGCAGCTCGATGACCCAGGTGATGAGCTGGCCGTCGGACTGGGTGGCGGCTCGGGCATCCTGTATCTGGATGCTCGCGTCCTTCTCCGGGTCGATCACCCGCACCTCGAAGACGACGTCGCCGTCCACGAACGCCTCGCTGCCGACGCTCAGGCCGCCAGTGAACCGGCGCCAGCCTCCCATTTGGTGGGTCGGCTGCTGCGCTCCCTTGCCCCACAGCTGCTCCAGCTGCTCCTTGATGATGCGCATGCGGTCGCCCGGGGTCGGCTGGCGGCTGTCGCGCTCCTCGTCCCAGGTGCGCTCAGCGGCAGACTGGATCTTCAGCCCCTGCTCGGTCCGGCGGACCTTGCGAGCCTTGACGAGCTGATCGACTGCCTCGCGTACCGCCGCGATGACGCTCTCCGCATCCACGGAAGGATGGAGCACCGCGGCGATATTGTCCTCGGTGGCATGAACGCTCTCGGCGAACTGCAGCAGCGCCAGGGCCTTTGCGACCGGCACTGCGAAGGGGTGGGAGACCTGGCGGCCGATGTCGTCGATCTCCTGGTGGATCTCCGAAGAGATACTGGTGGAGATCAGCTCATAGACGCTGTCCAAGGTTACGAGACGCCCAATGGGCTGGCCGGCAAGCCCGACCTTCTCATGAATGAGAAGCTGCTGGGCAAGCTTGATGATGGTGCGATTCGCCCCGCCCATGGTCTGCGGGCCGCCGGCCTGGCGGCGCAGCCCTGAGACGACCGAGATCAAAAGGTCGATCTGATACGGCAGCAGGGGATAGAGTTTGACGAAGCTGTCCTCCTCGAGCGCGGGAAGGTCCACAGCTCCGGTGATGTTGGTGCAGTGCCTGAGCTTGCCGCTATGCTCCTGGTAGAGCGATCGTAACGCTTTCTCCGCGGCCGCATTCTTCGACAGGACCCGGTGGCTCGCGACGTCTCGGATGTCGCTCGGGCTCAAGAAGACCTTATGCGCAAAGCGGTCCTGCAGCCTCACCAGCTCGGTGCGGTCGCGCTCATAGATATCGACGATGGACTCGAGCTTCTCCTGCGAGGTGCCGATGAGCCAGACGCGGCCCTTGCCGATCATGCCGAAGCTCTCGACGACACCCTGCAGGTCACCGATGCGCGAGAGCTCTCGGGCCGTGTACTGGCCGACCTCGTCGACGACGAAAGCGACATGCCGACCGCCGGCGCGTGCATTGGAGAGGGCGAGCACCCGCTCCGCGAGCTTGCGCGGCGAGATGTCAGCACGCAGCCGCGAGCGCACCCAGCTGTCTGCGGACGGGTAAGTGGCAGCGTCCATCTCGCGCAGCGCGGCGCTCGCCTGGTTGAAGGCGGTCATCGTGAGCCGCTTGGCGTCGTCCCAGGTCCTACCGTTGTAAAGGTGGGAGAAGGCCGCGCGAAACTGCTCCAGCTGATTCTGCTCCTCCAGGTTGATCTCCAGCTCCGCGAGGTCGATGTCCATGGGATACCCCAGGCTGCGGAGCAGCGCGCGGTACATCACGGTGGTGACCGGATGCTCGCGGGCGCCGGCGATCTGATCCTTGAGGATGTCGAAGATGACGACGTGGGTCGGTAGGTGCTCCCGAATCTGACGGAGCAGCACCTTGATGCGGTCGTCCGTGATCCGCCTGGAGAAGACATCGACGCTGTCCTGTGCGCCGATCTTCCGGGCTCCGAGCAGCACGCCGAGCAGCTTGGCAAAGCTGCTCTTCCCGGCCCCGAAGAACCCACTTACCCAGACGCCAACCTTGTCAGTCGGTGACCTTCGCAGATCCGAGTATGCCTCCAGCACTTGTGCCATCTGGGTCTGAATGCTGGGGGTGGGGTAGTACTCCTCGATCTCGGAGAGCAGGATGGCGTCGTCGAGCGCATCGACCTTGATCACCTCCTCGATCGGGCGGTCGATCCGCTTCTCGAAGATGTCGGAGATGGTCTGTGGCGCCAGTGCCATCGATTTGTCTCCTAGTAGATCTTGTGCCGGTAGCTGTGAAGGGCATCCAGGCTGTCCATGAAGCGGAGCGAGTTCGTCCCCGATCGAGTGCCCGGATAGAAGAGGATGGTAGGCACAGCTACCGTGCCCATCAGGCTCTCGAGCAGGGCACTGGCCCGATACGCCGGATAGAGGGCACCAACGCGGGTGAGAAATAGCATGTCTCTGTCGGGTGAGAGGCTTGACGCTCTCTCGCGGATCATTGCGGGGAGTGGCATGACCTCGCCGAGCAGCTGCTCCATCTGGGTCTGAAGCCGCTCGAGGCGGGCTGAGGAAGGCTCGTCGGCGAACGACCGCTCCGCATCAAAGAGCGCCTGGCCATCCGGTGGAAAGCTCGTCCGAATGGCGCCATGAAGCAAGCCCGCCATCGAGAGGATGTGGATGTGCCGGCCGGTCGCGTTCTCTACACGCTTGGCGAGCATCGCAATCTCCCTTCGAGCAGAACGCTCCTCTGTCGGCGGATAGGCAAAGAGAGCGAACGGCACGCCCTGGTATGTGCTTATCTCGGCCGCCACCTTTGGCGACTTGAGCAAAGGCTCGAGATTTCGCGTGAGACGCCCGCGCCAGTCAGTGTCCGACCAAGTGCTCGACATACGCATCCACCGATTCGAATGGCAGCTCGAGGTGCACCAGGCTTCCCGCGACGTCGTAGCGCAGACGCTGCAGCTGATGCAGCCGCATTAGCTCACGTTCCAGCTCCGAGACTGTCAGCAGATAGCGGCGCCAACGCACGTCCTCGATGATCCTCTTAGCCGTTCCCGCGGTTTCGGCGATCGCCTGGAGGACGTAGAGCAGCGCATCATCGGGAAGGTGATAAGGCACGATCTCCTTGATCGCTTTCCCGCTTAGCAGGCCGAAGTCGGCAGCGTAGGTCGGAAGGCTGCTCGCCATCTGCGCGACCGTGCTCTCTTTCCACTCGATGTTCAGCAATCCGCGCGTTGGCAGCG